>Ga0101944_10000446_pt1 | contig 120826 bp, 95 predicted proteins | sample DewCreD2012metaG_FD_75245 | JGI IMG/M metagenome (GOLD analysis project Ga0101944, IMG submission 75245) | Hot spring sediment bacterial and archeal communities from British Columbia, Canada, to study Microbial Dark Matter (Phase II) - Dewar... ...
CCGGTCCTCACGGACGGTGGGTGTTACCCACCACCGCGCCCTGTGGAGCCCGGACTTTCCTCTCCGTCGACGGTGTTCCGCCGGCGCAGCGACCGCCTGGCCCACTCCGCCAATCTTCATTTTACGTTACCACATGGCACCACGCGGCTGTAGTCCCCTCGGGGATGCGGCAACATGGGACGCCATCCCTTCATGACGCTCTCCCGTCCCGGCATCTCGGCAGCCAAGCTGCCGGTTTTCACGGGGGATCCCAGCCGCCGGGATGGAAGGGATGGCAACGGGCGATGCGGCAGAACCCTTTCCATGCCCCGCGGATGGCACCGTATTTCTCCACCGCTTCGATGAAGTACTGGCTGCACGAGGGGACGAACCGACAGTGCCCTCCCAACCAGGGGCCTAGCGTCACCCGGTAGCCATGGACGGCGAGAATCAATAAGCGGCTGGGAAGCTGGCGCAGCCAGTTCACGACACGATGGCCCCCTGAATGACTGGTCCTGGCGGAGGCTCTTCCCCAACAGGCGGCCAGTCGCGCAGCGCGGGAGAAAATGTCACTCATCGCGGGTGGAATCCATCTCCGGTGAGGATTTGGCCAGTTTGCGTTGCAGTTTTTTCGTCAACCGCAGCAAGGAATCTCGATAAGCGGCAAAACCCGCCTGTTCCACCGCCGTGGGTACCGCCACCACGTCCCAGCCCGCGGGCAAGTCCGCGTAGGTGTGCCGAAATGCTTCTCGCAGCCAACGCTTCAACCGGTTTCGCACCACCGCCGAGCCGAGCTTCCGCGACACACTCACTCCCAGCCGCGTAACCCCCAGGGAATTCGGCGCGCAGAACAACAGCAGCAAACCATCGCCGGCCTTGCAGCCGTGCGCGAAGACGCGATCGAACTCGGCTTTTGTCCTCAGCCGCAACGATGGGGGAAAACGGTACGGAGAGACGGCAAGCACAACCAGCCTCAATTCAACTTCCCGACCGCGAACACGCCAACTGTGTACCCGTTAGTGTAACGCAGTTGACGCCGTGCCGACAGCCGTCCAGAATGCCCGACAGCCCGTCCTCCTCGCGACTTCGCGCTGGTTGTTTGGTTGGTCTCGGAAAGTCTTCGTGATGGATGTCCCCGCGGAACCCGCTCAGTTGTTTGCTCCGCACACGCCGCGCGGTTGCGGCTGCCGCTCGGTGATTCTGCTCGGGCTGCTGGGGGGCATGCTGTTTTTGATTTGCGGCGGCGCCTGCGGATTCTTGGTCTATCTGTTTACGCCGTCGGTATTCACCACTGCCGAAGAGGTCGTGCTCATCCAGCAAGAGATCGCCCCGCTCGCCGTGCCCGCGTTCCTCGAGCCGGTTCTTGCCCAGAAATTGGACAACCCGTTGGTGACCCTGCGGCAGTGCGTGTACCGCCATCAGGAAGGGCGGGGGGTGTTGCGGCTCATGGAGACAAAGGTCAAATTCGGCGAAGACGAAGCGGGAGCAAGGCAAATGCTCGACCAGTTGAGCCAGGACAAAACGGGGGGCGAAATCCACCGGCTGGAGGTGTCGCGCAGTGAAACGCGGGAGTTCATCATCCAGCAAGAATCCGTTCCGTTCCGCTTCGATGAAGGTCGGGATCTGTCGTCTGCCACCCGCTATCGCCAGGTCTCTGGAGACTTTCGCGGCAAGAATGGCTGGGCGCGGCTGATTCTGCAACTGGAAGAAGAGGTCTGGGATGAGGACGCCGTGACCGCCCTGCTGAATTCCCTGAAATAGCCGGAAATCGGCCGGAATCGGTCACGTCGGCGGAAGGGGCGAACAGAGAATGGTCGAAACCAGTGGTTGACCAGCGGTGTTCATTCCGACATGATCACTGAATGGTGGACCCGACACGGAATCTGTTCGCGTGTTCATGTGTCTGTTCCGCCCAGGAGAAATGCCCCATGGTGCTGTCTCGCTGTTGGACTCGCGGCTGGTTGTTGGGGCTGGCTTGCCTGCTGTTGACCAATCAGGCGCTTGCTCAAGGGTTTTTCAATACGGTCCCGGGCGATGGCGGCATGAGCGGGGGGACGCCAACCGGCGGTAGTAGCATGTTCAACAGTGGCGGCGCGGGGTCGAGCGGTTCCTCCTTTGCCACCTCCAGCTTCAATACGACCAGCATGAGCGGCGGTGGGGGGATGGCGACCGGGCAGACCGGTATGACGGGGCAGACCGGTCGCAACACCGGGGGAGTCAACGCGCAAGGGGCGAATGGCTTCCTGGGGGCCAACAACAATCCCAACAATTTCCTCGGCCGCAATACTCAAGGCCAGCAGGCGGTGACCACCACCAATCAGAACCGCCAGAACTTCCGCGGGGGACAGCAGCGCGGTCTCGACCAGTCGCTGCTGAATCTGCTCAACGGAGGCGCCCAGAACGCCGGAAACACGAACAACCGCACCAATACGATCCGACCCCGGCAAAAGGTGAATTTCGAACACCCCACGCTGCAAACCAGCGTGGTCGTCAACGACGTCAAGGTGCGGTTTGAAAAACTGGCGACCCGCTATCCCCAACTGAAGCAGATTGAATTGATCCCCGGCGAGGGGGGGATCGTCATTCTCCGCGGAGAAGTCGCATCGGAAGGGGATTCCAAGCTGGCGGAGAGCCTCGTAAGACTCGAACCCGGCGTCAAATCCATTCAGAACGAGTTGACCTTTCCGACGCCCTACTCGGCCGAATAACGGCCCGTCTCCCGCGGCACTAAGGCAGCCCTGCATCGCCGGCGGTTCCGCCAACCCGCGCACAACCCCCCAACGCTGCCACGATGATCCTCCGCGCGGCGGTCGGCAAATCCATGGCCTCGTTGCCTCCGAGAACTTGGTTATCGACGCCGGGGGCACGACCGCGCGGCGGTCGGCAAATCCATGGCCTCGTTGCCTCGCTGGGTAGTGAGGGTCCGCACGGCTTTTAACGTACGGCACCGCACAAGCGCAACAACAACCACTCCAGTTGCAGGCGGTCGGGCAGACGACTCGCCCCCTTGAGTCCCGTATCGGCCGCTATCAGGGCGGTCAGCAATTGCTCCGCCTTTTCGCGGCCGATGCGCCGCAAATACGCCGCGGCCGCCCTCTGATCTTGGGGGAACACACCCGCTTCCTTGAGAGCGGTCTCCAGGGGAACGTGCCGAGCGCGTTCGGTGGCCCAGGCATACTTCCTGAAGACGAAACTGATGCCGCCCAGCAGTTTGAGCGGCGGTTCTCCGGCCTCGAGCAATTGTTCCAGGGCTGCCAGGGCGTCGGCGACACAGCCATCGCGGACGGCGTCGGTCATGGCCCAGGTGGTTTCCGTCCGCCATCCCCCCACCATGGCGCGCACGTCCTCGCAGGTGATCTGTCGCCGCGCACCCGCATAAGCCGCGAGCTTGGCCAACTCCTGATCCAGCAATCCGCAGTCGCCGCCGACGAGTTCCACCAGCAAAGCGGCGGCGTCGCGGTGGAGCACCACGTTGTGCCCGGTGCGCGCCCAGTCGCCGAGCCACTTCAGCAAAGCAACTCCCTTGAGTTCGTTGCAGTCGATCTCCAGCCCCGTTTGGGATACCTGTTTGGCGAGGCGCGTGGTTTTGGGCCACGCGCTCACATCCAGCACCAGCACCGACTTTCTGATCGGTGCCGCGAGGTATTTCTCCAAACCTGTGCGAAACTTGGAGACGAACTCGTCGGCCTCGTCGACCAACACCAGCCGGTGGTCGCACCACATCGGCAGTGTGCGGAGTTCGTCGGTGACGGTTTGCAGATCGGTTTCGCGCCCCGCGAACCGCGTCAGGGAGGATTCGTCGTCCCCGATCACCAGCGATTGCAGGCGCGCCAGCGCGGCCCGCTTCAAATGCCGTTGGCTCCCCAGCAGCACCGCCACCGGGGGCACGGGAGACACCGGGGCTGTGAGAAACTCCGTGGCGTGCATCGGGGTCTGACCGGGCGCGGGGATCAGTAAGAATCGGGGGGGCGCGGACCTCTGCAACGGTGTTCATCCTACGGCGTCGCGGGAAGCCTGAAAATGGAACGCGCCGACCCGCCGAGGATTGTCGCTGGCGTTCTTGACGGACACGATCTGCTCCGTTCTGATGATGAAAGCCCTGTTGCGCATGCAGTGCACCGCTGAAGTTTGGGGCAGGATCACTTGCGTTAGCAGTCACCGGCAGGCAGCGCGACGGCGCGGGCTGCCGAGCGCGGGTTGTTACCCGGAGTCGATACGCATTATGGCACTCGTCACCATCCGTGTGCTTGAGGGGTTGGAGCGCGGCCAGGTGTTCGCCAACCTCCCCACGCCGGTGACCATCGGCCGCGAAGAGGATAACGACATCCAACTCAACGATGACCGGGTGAGCCGCTTTCACGCCAAACTCCAGGACGACGGCGGGCGGGTGATTCTGACCGATTTGGACAGCACCAACGGCACGCGGGTCAACGGTCACGCCGTGCAAATCAAGGTGTTGCAGCCGGGCGATTTGTTGACCATTGGCCGCTGCGTGCTGTTGTACGGCGATCCGCCCGGCTGGCAGGTTGCGGAGCTGGACGACCAGGACGAAACCGATGCCAACCAGACGGCGTACGCCGCGGAAAGCGAGCCGTTGGTGACCGGGGACGACATCGATTTTCTCTCTCCGCCCCTGGGAACGCTGGTGGACAACGAACCGTTGTTTCCCCGGGGCGCGCCGCCGATCCCCGACGAATTGCGGCCGCTGCATCGGGCTCAAATATCCGACATGCTGGCCTATTTGCATGAACAACTCGGTCAGGCGTTGAGCGAGGCGACAGAAGAGACTGGACCCGCAAACCAGCCGCGGACCATGCGGTTCTCGTGGGAAGCCTGGCAGCGCCTGGTCAGCCTGCAAGCCACTCTGGCGAGCTACCTGCGCCGCATGGCCGATCCCAACTGACGCCGCGCGCGGGCGGCAGCAGTCGCGGCAAGCTAAAGCCGCGGCAAGGTGAGTGGCGGTATCGCGGCGGCCTTGGTCAAAGTGCGCCGGCACTACGTCATCGGAATGTAGCGTCCCAACCACACCGCCGGAATCACCAGGCAGGCCGTGGCCAGCGCGTAGGTGCCGTCGCCCGTCTTCCAGTAGACGAGCGTGGCATTCACCATCACGTAATTCAACAGCATCAGCTTGACCATGCCCTGCACGCGGGCAGGTGTCGGATCGCGCAAGGCGGCCAGCGCCCGCAGATTCAGCGACGCAGCAATGAATGTCAACAGCGCCAACGCCACGAGGAGTTCTCCCAGGCCGTGCCAGGTGCACATCAACCATGCCAGCACAACCAGTCCGAGGTCCAACACGGCCAACGCCGCCAGGAGCTGTCCCCGCTGGCTCTGACGGGCTTCGGTCCGCGCGAACCACGTCACCCCCACGATGTACACGCCTAATCCGATCGCGCACACCAACTGGGGACGGGCCCACAACGCAAACCACCACTGATAATCGCTGGCGCCGAGCATCACGTTCAAGAAGCGGCAGGCGCCCATGCCCAGCGGACCCAACGGCGTCCGCTTCAACACGCCGTCGTAGCCCAAAATGGCCGCCACGAGCAATCCGGCCACCATCAAACTGGGACGCCCCACCTGGCCCGCCGACACCACGCCCCCCAGCATCAACGCGGCACCCAAGGCGATGGCGGCCGCCATCGGCACGCGGCCGGAAGGAATGGGGCGCCCTGGTCGTTCCCGCGCATCCTGACGTGCGTCGAACACGTCGTTAAAGACCATGCCCGACAGGTACAACCCGGCCGACGCCAGCAGCAGCCAGCCGAACGCGGCCGGCGAATCGAGTTCCCGATGCGTTAACGAGTATCCCAGAAAGATGTCCGCCAGCGCGGTGAACACCGTTGGTAGTCGCAGAAGTTGCAAATAGCCCAGCATGACGTTCCGTGGCGGCTTTCAGCGGGAGGTGATTCAAGGTTCCCAGGCGCTGCCGGTGCCTCGGCGGAATGTTCAGTGCCTGTCGCGGCCGGTTTGCTTGCGGAATTGGCGGCTGAATCGCTCGATGATGCGATGCTTCGGTGAGTCGATCATCCGTGTTCCCCGCCGAGAGGCTCAGTTCCGCGCGCCATGCGCTCCGTTGGGCGCGGGGGGCGTTCAGGACGTGGTGCTATGCCGAGGACGCGCGGACCTCTTCCGCCCAGCGGAGCAACTGCTGGAATTGCAAGGCGAACGCTGGTTCGTCGCAACCCATGGGGCTTTTGAAGAAGGACCCCAAATGGCCCATCACCCCGGCTTTGCCGCGGCGGGCTTCCCGTTCGGTCAGCCGGACCAGATCGATCACCAACGGCGCCGCCAGCAGCGAATCGCAACCTTGCCAGATGAATTGCAGCACCATGGGCGTGCCCAGAAAGCCCTGGAAGTGGATGTGGTCCCAGGCCGTCTTCCAGTCTCCCATCGATTCGATGTATTCGATCGAGACCAGTGTTTGCGGTTTATAACCCAGAATTTCGGTGAGCAGATGGTCCTTCGAGCGCACTTTGTTGGCCTTGTTCACCGGATCATCGAGCACCTTGCCGTCGAGGTTCCCGAAAATGTTGTGCCCCACCCAGCTCATCACCCGCAGGTTGCGGGCGGCGAACATCGGCGCCAGGACGGCTTTCATCAACGTTTCGCCCGTTTTGCCGTCCCGGCCGGCGTGCACCACCCCCTGAGCCATCGCGTATTCGCATAACGCGGGCAGATCGGCCCCCACGGAGGGGGTGAAGTTCACAAATGGGCAGCGGCAGCGCAAGGCGGCTATGGCGTACAGGGAACTGGCGGGCAACGGACACGCAGCGTTGGTTTCAAGTTGCCGCGTGATTTCACCCCACGAGAGTTGGCGGATCGACTCTTCCGGCGGAGGTTCCGTCGAGGCCACGTTCACCACGATCACTTGCTCGAGTTGATGCCGGGCTTGAAACGCCTGCACGTCGGCTGCCAGTCGCGACACGGCTTGCCCGGCCGATTCTCCTTCATAGGTCCGCGCGCGGGGACCGGCCAGACTGGCGATGGTGGGCCCGACCCGATGCAACGTGCCCGGACGAATCTCGGCGTCGATCGCCGCGAAGTCCCCCGCCAACTGGGGCAACACGTCGGTGGCGAAGACATGCGACTGTTGATGCAGGGCGGCGGCTTCGGTGGCGTAACTCGTTTCGCGGATTTCATGCCCGCCGAGCACAATTTCTTCCCACCGCAACAAATCCAGATCGGCAAAGGGAGACTGCGCGGTCACCAGTCCCGTGGTGGCGGTGAGTCCCCGTCGCAACGCTAACAGCCCGACCACCACGGTCGTGGCCACACCACCCCAGGCACCAATCAACCACACCCCCACCTTCCGCCGTGCCATGTCACCCAACCTCACAGGGACGCCCGCGTGTTCAACCGGCGCCCCACACCCAGTGGCCGATCTTGATTTATTCCATGCTAGCACAGCCGCACCGCGGGGGGGTAGCCAGCCGCACCCTCCGCGCGCCACGCGCGGCCCAACAATTGGCGGGTCAGCGGAATAGCGCTGTGGTCGTCGGACGTTGGCTTGTGACGGCGGTCAACTGTTGCCTATCCTGCGGCAGAGGCTATTTCCCCACTTTTGTTATGGAGCGTGATGCCATGCGGTCTGGTTTTCCCTCGCGCACAGTGTGGTTGACGGGCTTCCTCGTGGGATCCGCCGGACTGGGCGGCTGGCTGGTGCAAGCCCAGCCGTCGTCGAATGCTGGCGGTGCCGCGTTCACCTCGCAAACCATCGATCTGGGGACCGTGGTCAGCGATGTGGCCCGGTCGGTGAAGTGGTACACGGAAGTGGTGGGTTTTCGGGAACAGGCGGGCTTCGATGTTCCCGCCGGATTCGCCGCGGATTCCGGGCTGACCAACCAGCTTCCCTTCCATGTGCATGTGCTGACTTTGGGGGACGAGCCGACCGCCACCAAGCTGAAACTGATGCAGTTCAAAACCGCGCCCGGCGCGCGCACCGATCAGCAGTTCATCCACTCCACGTATGGTTTCCGGTACTTGACCATTTTCGTGAAGGATTTGAATGCCGCGGTCGAACGGGCCGCCCGGCACGGCGCTCACCCGATCGCCAAGGGGCCTGTCCCCTTGCCGGAGGGCTTTCCCGCCGACCAGGGGCTGGCGGTGCTCCGCGACCCCGATGGCAACTTCGTGGAGTTGGTGGGGCCTTACAAGAAGTGAGTCCGGCCAAGTGGAAAGTGACCACGGCCAGGTGCCCAGTCAGCATGTCCGGGTGAGAAGTGAGTCCGACCGGGGGATCTGTGGGCACACCGGGTTGCCACGCAAGGTCGCCCGGTGTGCCGCCGGCACAAACCGCCGGGAAACAACGCCGGAGAGACGATGCGCGAGAACGCCTGGCGGGAATTCCGGCAAGATCAATTTCCGCGGAAAGCCAGAACGCGAGGGTAAAACCGCGGAGATTCGTCTAGGAGGCTGGGGCCGATTTCGCTAACCTTCGCCGCCAATGACGCCTGCGTGATCGGCGCAGGCCACGGAGGGGTCTTCCGATCGCCTTTGGAAAGGATTCTGCATCATGCGTCGTCGTGGGACATTGTCGGCGAACTCGCGGGGGATGCGGCTGGCGGCGACCGCCGCGGCGCTCGTCCTGTCCGGTGCGGCCGCGGAAGCGCAATCGGGGCGCGTGACCCCCATTGCCTACGATCGCGATCAACAACGGAGCATCATCAACGACCTCAGCGACGGCTTCATGGAAGGCTTTTCCAGCCGCCGCCTGCCGTCCAATCCCTCGACCATTCCCAACCCGCAAACCCCCACGGCGGCCATGCGGGCCGTCCGGCCGCTGATCCGCGAATTTTCCGACGAAATGGCCCAGCTCGGCTACCTGCTGAATGAGGAAGTTCGCCGGCAATCCTCGATTCGCAACCTGTACACCCAGGCGTTGAATCTCAGCGGCGTGGCGGTCAGCCTCGACAAGCACGCCCAGCGGTTCAATGACCACACCTTGTTGCAGGACGAATTCCAGCAGCTCGATGCGCAATGGCGCGAGCTGGCCTACCGCCTGGGGAACGTCCCCGGCCTACGCCGCGAAGTCCTTGCCAGCATTTCGACCCTGAACGACCTGAGCGAGCAGATTCGCAATGCGATCGGCATCCGGCCGCAGGTCAATCGCCGCGAACTGTTTCAGAAGGCGAACGACCTGGCCCGCGATCTGGGGAACCTCATCGAGGACGTGCAGGTCGAACTCCCCGGCAATGAAGGCCGGCAGTTCCAGGTGCAGCTCAGCCGGGCCCGGCAGCAGATCCTCACGCTGGCCTCGCTGTTCGAAGATCAGTCCGTGGACATGGATCTGATCATCAACGAATACAAGCAGTTTCAGGCCTTGTGGTACCCTCAGCGGGCCAAACTGCAACAGTACGACAATCGCTATTTCGAACGCAGCTTGCGCCGCATTACCCAAACCGACGGCGAAATCCATCAGTTGCTGCTGCTGCCCACCAAGGTGGACAACCAGCAGTTGATCTACCTCACCTCGGCGCTGCGCAAGGACATCGACGAGTTCTTCGACCGCATGTCGCTGCGGTTGATGATGAATCTGCGGAAGGCCGACATGGTGCCCGGCGTGGCCAGCGAGTTTTATGGAGTGTGCGAGCACTTCATCGACAGCGTGCAGAACAACGCCAAATACAGCGACCTCGTCGAATCCTTCCGCTACATCGAATCGGCCGAGCGGAACTTCGTCGATGTATTCGGTGACATCCAAAGCCGCGAAGCCTTGGCGGCCTTGCGCCAGATCTCGCAAACCATCGCCACGCTGCGCAGCGCCATGGCGGTCCCCGACGAGGGCTTCAACCGCCAGCAAGCCATCGACCTGGCCGCCCAGACCGAATCCCTCTCCGAACAGTTGGAGTGGGTCGCCAACCGCTGGTTGACGCGCGACCGGCAACCGTTCGCCAGCAACTGCCTGTCGGCCATTCGCCGGATGCGCGACGACCTCGACCGGCTGCATCAAGAGCTGGTGATCGGCGGACCCACCTCGCAGTTCCGCCGGCAAATCGAGTCCATTTACAGCACCTGGCGCGAAGTGTACGGCTATCTGATCAAGTGCCAGACCGAAGACCGACAGCACTTGGGCCGGTTGGCTTCGCGGATCACCCCCGCCCTGGTGGAGCTGCGCACGACGCTCACCCAATAACCCCGGCCGAGTTGGTTCCGATTCCTTCCGAAGCCCAGGGCTTGCCCACCCTGGGCTTCCTTGTTTGTTGGATTCCGAGCTAACGGTTGTTGGACGCCGAGCGGACGGTTTCTCGTCACCGAGCGGACGGTTGTTCGTCGCCGAGCGGACGGTTGTTCGTCGCCGAGCGGACGGTTGTTCGTCACCGAGCGGACGGTTGTTCGTCACCGAGCGGACAGTCGCTCGGGGCTGTCCGTCCGGCTGTGGGCAAGCCCGAGGGGCCTGGAAAATGGCGGTCGCCGCACCGAGGGTGTGCCGGATCGTTGTCGCTGGCCCGCGGGCAACGTAAGGTGATCGGCGTCTCTCACGGGAGTGCGCCGATGTTTTTCCGAACGCTGTGCGGTCTGGCGCTGGGCGTGGCCGTTGGGCTGCCGGCAACGGCTGCCGTCACGCGGTTTGAAATCCACACTCGGGAAGTTGTCGCCGGAGGCCAACCGTTCGGGGAGCGGGGGGCCTACCTGCGGATGGCCGGCCGCGTGCATGTGGCTCTTGCGCCAGCGCGGGACACGCGGATTGTCGATCTCGCGCACGCCGCCGCCAACTCCGCGGGCGAAGTGACGTTTTGGGCCGATTGGGAAGCGCTGACTCCCGCGGATCCACGGCGAGCGAACGGCACGGTGTTGTATGAGGTGAACAACCGGGGCAACAAACTGGCCCTTGGCATGTTTTGTTATGGTGGCGGCAATGATTTGTCGCTGCCGCAAGCGCTGGGCGATGGTTGGCTGTTGCGGCAAGGATTCACCGTGGTGTGGAGCGGCTGGGATGGCGAACTGCTGCCGGGCGGTCAGCGGCTGCTGTTGCATGCTCCGTTGGCGCGGGGCATCGACGGTCCGCTGACAGGTCCGGTGCGCTGCGAGGTGATCGTCAACGAACCAACGCAGCGCACCTCGGTGGTTCCGTGGCCTCATCACGGGTCGTATCGCCCTGTGGCCGCGCTGCTGGGAGAAGCCACCCTCTCGCGCAGGGAGCGGCCGGGTGATCCGCGCGTGCTGGTTCCGCGCGAGCGGTGGACCCTGCACGTGGTGGAAGTCGACAGTCCCAATCCCACGCAACTGCCGCGGCTCGAACTCGAAGTCGTCGACGGGTTCTCACCCGGCTGGATTTACGAGTTGATCTACACGGCGCAAGACCCGTTGGTGATGGGAGCGGGATTGGCCGGCGTGCGCGATTTGCTGGCCGCCCTGCGCGACGGCACCGGCGAGAACAATCCGTTTGTGGCCGATGGAGCACCCTATGTGCGGCATGCAGTGGGTTTCGGGGTTTCGCAGTCGGGGCGGTTTCTGCGGGAATTCGTCGCCAGTGGCTTCAACGAACTGCCGGACTCGCGCCAGGCAGCCTTCGACGTGGTCATTCCCCACGTGGCGGGAGGCGGCCTGGGTTCATTCAACCATCGGTTCGCACAGCCGACGCGGCACGGAGGGCAACACGATCATCACGATACTCCCACGGATCGATTCCCCTTTGCCTACGTGAGGCAAACCGATCCTCTTTCCGGAGCGGTGGACGCCGTGTGTGCAGGGAACCCCGGCACGTCCCAGTTGACCATTCTGCACACGCAATCGTCGGCGGAATACTGGACACGAGCCGGTTCGCTGCCGCATACCGATCCGCTCGGTGGGCGCGATGCCGAGGCCGACGACCGCGTGCGGTTTTACACCTTTGGCGGGACCCAGCATGGACCGGCTGGTTATCCCCCCGAACGAGGAGGGGGCCAGCAACTCCCCAATCCGGCGGATTACCGGCCGTTCTTGAGGGCGCTGCTGTTCAAGGTGCAGCAGGAATTGCCGTCGGGCACTCGGCCGTTGCGGATGCCAGCCAGCGTGGTGCCGCGCATCGCGGACGGCACGCTGATTCCCTGGCCGCAGGCAGTGGCGGTGTTTCCCACAATTCCTGGCGTGAACTTGCCCCGAACCATCCGGGAGCCATTCTGGCTTTATTGGGGGGACCGCTGGCCGACGGAGCGCATCGCGGATGTTCAGCCGCCGGGCGTGCTGGGCCGATATCGCGTGCTGGTTCCGCGGCCGGATGACAACGGGATTGATCAAGGGTGTCTGTTGCCGCCGGAAGTGGCCGTCCCCGTGGGAACCTACACGGGCTGGAATCTGCGTCGGGCCGCAGCGGGCGCCGAACACGAGTTGGTGAGCCTGGTCGGTTCGTGGATTCCCTTTCCCGCGACCCGGCAGGAACGGGAAGCCGCGGGCGATCCCCGGCCCTCGCTCGAAGAACGTTATGGCACTCATGCCGAGTACCTGCGGCGATTCACGGCGGAGTGCGAGCGTCTGCACCGCGCCGGCTGGCTGCTGGCGGAAGACGTGGAGCGGGTGACGCGGTTGCAGGCCGAGCGTACGCGCCCCGTGTTCGCCCGCTTCGACCCCGCGCTGGGCAACTGAGCGGAAGGATGCCGATTTCGCGACGGCGAGAAGGGGTGCTCAGCCGGCGGGTTAACTTGTCTGTCGTTGAATTCTTCGATGCCGGCTTGTGAGACTGCACATATCTTACAATAAGTGATGTATGACCGTTTCTTATGTGTCGCGACTGCATCTGGCCATTCGCCGCAAAGGCACGCCGGCCTTGGTGGGGCTTGATCCGCGGTGGGATGAGCTGCCTGACGACGTTCGGCAGCGTGCCGCGGACGGGTACTCCGACCCGCAAGCGGCGGCGGCAGCCGCTTACGAAGAATTCTGCGTGCGGATCATCGACGTGGTGGCCCCGCTGGTGCCCGCCGTGAAGCCGCAGGCCGCGTTCTTCGAGCAGCAGGGGCCGGACGGTTGTCTGGCCCTCGCGCGCGTGATCCGCTATGCGCGGGCGGCGGGGTTGATCGTCATTTGCGATGCCAAACGCGGGGACATCGGCACCACGGCCTGGGCGTATGCGCAGGCCTACCTCGCGGGGGAAGATCCCCGGGCGGCTCCGTGGGGAGCCGATGCTCTCACCGTTAATCCCTATCTGGGAGGCGACACACTGGAACCGTTCGTGGAAGTGGCTCAGGCGCGCGGGGGTGGTGTGTATGTCTTAGTGAGGACGAGCAATCCTGGTGCGCGGCAGTTTCAGGATCACGCGGCGGATGGCGTGAAGCTGTATCAGGCCGTGGCGCACACGGTGGAAGACCACGCCCGCCGCCTTGCCGAGGCCGAAGGGTACGCTTGCGTGGGTGCCGTCGTCGGCGCCACCTATCCCGCGGAGTTGGCATCGTTGCGCGAGCAGATGCCGCACGTTCCCCTGCTGGTTCCGGGCTACGGCAGCCAGGGAGGCACGGCGGCGGATGTCGCCGGGGCATTCGATTCGCAGGGACTCGGGGCCTTGGTCAACAATTCGCGGGGCATCAATTTCGCCTTTCGCAGCGAACCCTGGGCGAGCCAATTCGCTCCCGCCGAATGGGAATCGGCCGTCGAAGCGGCCACTCGGCGGATGATCGCGGATTTGGCCGCGAACACACCGGCGAGGCGGCTGCTGTCGCTCCCCGCGGCGCCGTGATGGCGAGGAATTCAGTGCTTTCAGTGTTGGCAGGACCAGTGGCGAACCGTCGGTTCGAACGGGTTCGTTGGCAGACCCAGCGACTCATGCGCTTGGTAAGCGCCGCGCCGGACGGGGACGAGCCTCTCGTCGCGTCAGCACGCTGGCCCGCGCAGACGTTCCGAAAACGGGGCATCGCTGAGACTCAGCGCTTGCAGGACGGCCCCTAAAATCACCACCCCGTCTTCGCCGAGGGGTTCATCCACGTGGCGTTGCAACCACGGTTGCCACGCGCTCGGCGGCAATGGCTTCCCTTGTTCGTCGATCAAGGTACGGGTCGCACCGTCTTCGTCAATGAGCACGCCCACGTCCGCTCGAGTCTCCCGTACGACATTCGCCAACCGGTCGATGCCCGGAGGTGGTGCATCGACAATCGTGCGCTGCCGAGGCCACGCCTGGACCTGAAATTGGCAGGGCAACGGAGCGAACAACGGGGGCAGCAGGTCTCGCAGCAGTTGCAGCGGAGTGGCACAGACGACCTTCAACGGGCGCAAGGCATGAAACCATTTGGTGAGACCGGCGCGATAGTCCGCGAGAATGGTGCGGGTGGCTACCGTCCCGGCAGTGCGCGTCGGACGGCCGATGGGGACGGATGACTCGGCGGCCAATTCCGCTGGAGCGATCTGTGCGCGTCCCCCAGCTCGCAGCATGTCCCAGCCTGTCCAAGCGGGATCGCAACCTGCTCCCGTGACAAACATCCCGCCGTCCGCGTGAAACCACTCCTGAGCCAGCTTCCACATGGGACGAGTCACGCAGCCCACGTCGAGCACCTGGCAGCCCATCTGCCGCAAGCCCGTGATGATTCCCACGGCGACATCCGGCGAAGCGGGACGTTCATCGAACCCCGCCACCACCACGGGGCCGCGCCATGGCAAGGGTCGCGATGCCGACACGGTTTCCACTGGCATTAGTCTTCCCGGAAACGGGCGGTCGTCCCACAAGCGTGCCGCGAAAGCCCGTGCCCAAGCCATTGCCGTTTGCCGATCGATGTCGTTCAGGTACCGGCCGCGAACGCCGCCGGGGAGCAGTTGCCGCGTGCGGCGGACTGCCCGAAGTGCCGATTCCGCCTGCGGCGCGCGAACCAGTCGCGCGGGCAGCAGACCGGTATCATGTTGGTGGGGACAATCGCGGCATTTATCGTAGAATGCCGCCAGACGCGCCCAATGCACCGAGCGGCTGATGGCGTATCGTTCGCCGGGGCAGACGTAAAACGTCGGCGGCGGTAAAGGCACGTCCATGGCAAATTCGTTCCCCGTCGACCCGGCCGACCGGCTCACTTGTAGGCGACGGTTGGCGAATCGGTCAATCCCGGTTCGGTGGTCGCTGCGGAGCATGATCGAACGCGGGGAGCCGTTGTCGCTGAGTCACGCGGTGGCGATCAGCAGCAAGAAGTTCACGCGCGCGAGGCGGGTGGGGAGAGTACCGGTGGGCGGATCAACGGCCGTGGATTGCTCAGCGCGGCCATCCACCCGGTCAAGTTGTGTTCGCAGCGGAAAGGGATTACGTTCTGCGGTATGGAATTCCCGGCGGCGTTGATTTTCGATTGTGATGGCACGCTCGTCGACACCATGCCCGCGCATTACGAAGCCTGGGTGGCGACGCTGTCCCGGTATGGCATTCCCTTTTCGGAGGATCAGTTTTACGCCTGGGGCGGCTGGCCGACGCGCAAAGTGGCCGAAACGCTCCTCAGCCAGGCGGGCGTGCCACTCGACCCGGAGCAATTGGCGAGGGAAAAAGAAGCCGCCTTCGAGCGTGGCGCGCATCTGGTGCGGCCCATCGAGCCGGTGGTGCGCGTGGCACGGGAGCATCGTGGGCGTCGTCCGCTGGCAGTGGCCACCGGAGGGGTGCGGCACGTCGTCGAACCCGTGTTGGCGCGGTTAGGGCTGCTCGACTGGTTTGAAACCATCGTCACCAGCGACGACGTGACCCGGTACAAACCAGAGCCAGATGTGTATCTGGAGGCGGCCCGGCGATTGGGAGTGCCTCCCGCCGGTTGCCTGGTGTACGAGGACACGGAGCCGGGTCTGAAAGCTGCTCGCCGAGCCGGCATGTCGTGCATCGATGTGCGGACTTTGTATACTCCGCGACGGGTGACGCCGCGCGCGGTGTCGTGACCTTGGGGCTGAGGGGTTCGATCGACACCTAGGGGGTTGGGAAGCCAGCCGCCCGCTTGCAGCCTGGTTGCAGTTTGGCAAATCAGGCCGGCTGGTGTGCGAAAGAACGTCTCTGGGTGTGCGAAGCAACGTTTGTCGGTGGGCAAAACGAGCGTCCCCTCGTGTGCCAGGGGATGTGTCGGGAATCGAGACGCGGACCAGCGGAACACGTATTTCCGGCGAAACGCGGTTTCGGCGAATGGCGAACAAGGAGTGGGTCTGATGCAGCGCGCAACCTGTTGGGTGGCGGCGTGGATGGCGTGTTCGGCGGCCGTGGCGGCGTCGGAGCCGTTGTCGCCGGCCCACCAAACGGCCTTGGCGGTGATCGCCGCCCGCACCGGAGACATCCAGCAGGTCAATCGGGCCATCTGGTCGTTCGCGGAACTGGGGTTGGAGGAATACAAGTCGTCGGCCCTGTTGGTGGACCGGGCCAAGGCCGCTGGATTTTCCGTGCAGACGGGAGTCGCCGGAATGCCCACGGCGTTCATTGCCAGTTATGGTTCCGGCCAGCCAATCATTGGGCTGCTGGCCGAGTACGACGCGTTGCCCGACCTGTCTCAGAAAGCCTCTCCGGTGCAGGAACCGCTGGAACCCGGCAAGCCGGGCCACGGTTGCGGTCATAGCGGGCTGGGGGCCGGCGCCCTGGGGGCCGCCATCGCGATCAAAGAGGCGCTGGAGCGGCATCGTCTGCCGGGAACCATTCGGCTGTATGGTACTCCCGCCGAGGAAACCACCATCGGCAAGGTGTACATGCAACTGGCCGGCGTTTTCAACGACCTCGACATTTGCCTGCATTGGCATCCCTCGAGCAAGAACGAAGTGTGGGCAGGCAGTTCCAAGGCGCTGGTGTCGGCGAAGTTCACCTTCACGGGATTGGCCGCCCATGCGGCCGGCAGTCCCGAGCAGGGGCGCAGCGCCCTGGATGGCGTCGAATTGATGAACATCGGCGTGAACTTCATGCGGGAACACGTGAAGGAGGACGCCCGGCTGCACTACGTGGTGACGGACGGCGGCGGCGCGCCGAACGTCGTGCCCAACACCGCGACGGTGTGGTACTTCGTCCGGGCCGACGATCACAAAGACGTGGAGCGGTATTTCGCCTGGGTGCAAGACATCGCCAAGGGAGCGGCCCTCATGTCGCAGACCAGGCTCTCCCTGACCATCGACACCGACTGCCACGAACTGATTCCCAACCGTCCGCTGGCCGAACTGATGCACCAGAACCTCTTGCGGTTGCCGCCCCCCAAATTCACCGCCGAGGAACTGGCCTTTGCGGCCCGGTTGCAGGCACCCCTCGCGGAGCAGTTCGGCCGCAAGTTCGAACTTCCCCTCGATGATTCCATTCACGAATTGCCCGCGGTTCCCGAGACCACCAAAGGTTCGACGGACGTGGGGGACATCAGTTGGCATGTGCCCACCGGCGGGCTGCGGACCGCCTGCTTTGCGGTGGGCAGCCCCGGACATTGCTGGCAGAACGTGGCCGCCATCGGTTCGAGCATCGGCGACAAGGGCACGATTTACGCCGCTCAAGTGCTGGCGTGCACGGCCCTCGATCTGTTCTTGAAACCGCAACTGGTCGCGGCCGCCAAGGCCGATTTCGCCGAGCGGATGAAAAATCGTCCCTACACAACGCTGATTCCCAAAGGGCAAAAGCCCCCAGTCAAGATTCGTTGAGCCGGCCACCGCCGGATGACTTACGACCTGTTCCCGATGCAAGTTCCGTTGTCCGCGGCAGCGGTTGGCAAGTTGCGGTCGCCGTGAACACTGTTCCCCCTGCATCCACCGGCGCGACACCTTGGGGGGAGCGGCTGCTGCCGGTTCTGGCGGCAGTGGGGTTGGCGTATGTCTTCTGGCAACCGCTGTGGTGGGGGGCCGGACTCGTCGGCGGTGATTTGTACTCCTACTACTTTCCGCAGAAGCAGTTCCTGGCCGATGCCCTGCGGTCTGGCACGTTCCCCTTGTGGAACCACCTCGCCGGTCATGGCTATCCCGTGTTGGGGGAGAGCCAAACGGGAGCCTGTTATCCACTCCATGTGCTGCTCTACCGTTGGTGCGACGTGCAAACCGCGTGGAATGCCGTGCTCGTACTTCATTATGCGGCGGCATTTCTGCTGATGTGGTGTTGCGCGCGGCGCAGCGGACTGGCGGTGGGAGGCTCGTTGCTGGCCGCCACGGTGTATGTGTACGGCTGGTTTCCCGTCCGCAGTTGTTTGGAGTGGGCGATTCTGGGCGGTCTCTACTTGCCGGCCGCGGTGTGGTGCGTGGAGGGTTTCCTGCAAACCGGCCGCAGCCGCTATCTGGGGGGACTGGGGGCCGCCCTGGGTCTGCAATTACTGGGCGGCCACTATCAGATGGCGTTTTACACGTGGCTGCTGTTGGGCGGATATGTCCCGTCACGGGTGTTTTGGGTGGAATGGGTGGAAACGGAACCCCCGGCGGGGAACGGGAAGATCGGTGGCGAGAAGATCGGTGGCGAGAAGATCGGTGGCGAGAAGATCGGTGGCGAGAAGATCGGTGGCGGGAAGACAGAAGGCTCGCCCGGCATGCCCTGCGCGGCGAGGTCCAAGCAGCGGGGACTGCGTTTCGGCTGTCTGGTCGCCGCCATGGCCGGCGGGGTGGCGCTGGGCAGCGTGCAACTGTTTCCCACGGCGGAATTGCAGCGGCTCAGTCAACGCGGAGGCAGCGGACCGGCACACGACCCGAATTACGGAGCAATTCCACCAGCCTATCTTAGCCAACTGATCGCTCCGTGGTACTGGTACGATCCGTCGCGCGACCTCGATGCCGAGTTGAATCGCCTGCGCTGGGGAGCGCTGCCGAGCGGCACAAACCGAGTGGAAGCACATCTCTATTTCGGCCAGGTGCCGTTCTATCTCGTGGTGGTGGGGTTGATGGCGTTAGCGGCGTACCGGCGAATCGACCGGTGGACCTTCCTGTGGCTGATGGTGGTCACTCTCGCCACCGTGATTGCCGTGGGCTGGTTGCAAGCATGGTTGGTGTCGATGCCTGGATTCCGCTATTTCCGGGGGGTGGGACGGGTCGGGGTGCTGGTCACCTTGGGCTGGGCACTCTTGGCGGGACGGATGTTGGACCTTGCGACGACGACATGGCGCCCCTTTGGGCGGTTTCTGGGTGTGGCCGGCGTGTGGGGGCTGACGGTGATCGATCTGGCGTGGTGGCCCGCGCCGGTGAATTATGCGGTGATGGTGGAGAACGTGCCGATTCGGGCCCGCGACGCCAGTCCGCTGCGGGAAATCTTGCGTGCGGAACCCCAACAGCCCGTGCGGTTGTACGCACCGGGGGCGAACATCGCCAATTTACTGGGGGTCGCATCCACGCCCGTCTATTTGGGTCTGGGACCGCGGGCTTATTTCGATCCGCAGTACACCCTACCGGCGGCGGATGAAGATGATTTCCATGCCTACTCGGCGGAACGGGTGGCGTGGTTGAAACAGGCCGGTGTGACCCACGTCTTGAGTTTCGAACCGCTGGAACGGCGCGGCTGGCCGGTGGAATTCGTGTGGAGTGGATGGGATCCCCTGCTGAATCCCGCCTGGGCACGGTTTACCGAGCCGCTGTACCTCTATCGCTTGCGGGGTGCTCCGGGCCGTGTCACCTGGGCGACAGGTGAGACCGAGGGCATCGGCAAGGTGAAGGCGGCTGTCGATCGAGTGACGGTGGAGGTGGCGGCCGCGCAGCCTGGAACGCTGGTCCTCAAGGATCTGGACTATCCCGGGTGGCAAGTTGCGGTCGATGGGGCGAATGTATCGGGAATGTCGGTGGGCATGTTTCGTGGAGTGAATGTTCCGGCGGGAAAGCACACGGTCGTTTGGTCCTACCGCCCGGCTTCCGTATATTGGGGTGCCGTGGGAAGTGCCCTCGGGGCTGGCTGGCTGGGTCTGGCGGCCTGGTTGTGGCGTGCGTGGCTTGGCGCCCGTGCGCTGGAGTCGACCGCGAGGAGCGGCTGATCGAAACACGGGCTGCGTCTGCGCTCCCCGGGAAGTTGTTCTGGGGCGCGGGGGCGGTTGCATCGGCCTTGAGGGGCCCCAGCGACCATCAGCCCGCTGCATGCGTGGCCTCGGTGGGAAATAGGTGACCTGTGCCTCTCGCGGAGCGAGAGGGCGGCTGATTTGAGGAGCCCCCGCACCATGAAAGCTGCCTTTATCCGCGAGACTGGCGATCCGTCGGTGATTGAATACGGCGACTTGCCCGAGCCGGAAGTCGGTCCGACCGAAGTGTTGATTCGTGTCGGCGCGGTCGCCGTGAATCCGATCGACACGTATATTCGAGCCGGCATTGTCGAGATGGCCACCGAGTTCCCCTACATCATCGGCAGCGATGTGGCGGGCATGGTCCTCGAAGCAGGGTCCGAGGTGAAGCGGTTCAAGCCCGGCGACCGGGTGTGGGGCAGCAATCAGGGACTGTTCGAGCGGCAGGGGACGTTTGCCGAGCGCGTGGCCGTGGATGAAAAATGGCTGTATCCGACGCCCGCGACCATGTCCGACAGCGAGGCGGCGGCTGGTGCGCTGGTGGGGTTGACGGCCCACTTGGGGCTGTTTCTGCATGGCGGGCTGAAAGCCGGCGAGGTGGTGTTCGTCAATGGCGGTGCCGGCGGCGTGGGTTCCATGGTGGTGCAACTCGCCAAGGCGGCGGGGGCCAAGGTGATCACGACCGGCGGCAGCGTGGAAAGCCTCGACATTTGCTGCAAACTGGGAGCCGACCTCGCCATCAACTATCGCGACGCCGCCAAGGACGATCGCATTCGCGCCTTCGCCTTGCCTCATGGAGGCGTGCAACTGTGGTTCGAAACGCAGCGCGAACCGACGTTCGATCGCACCGTGTCGTTGATGGCGCCGCGGGGACGCATCATTCTGATGGCGGGGCGGCAGGCGCGGCCGGAGTTTCCCGTCGGACCGTTCTATGTGAAAGACCTGCGGTTGCTGGGCTTCGCCATGTTCAATGGATCGCCCGACGAGCAGCGGGCCGCCGCCGAGCAGCTCAATGCCTGGTACGTCGAGGGAAAATGGCGGCCGATCATCGGGAAAACTTTCCATCTGTCCGAAGCCGCCGAAGCCCACCGCTTACAGGAACAAAACACGCTCCACAAAGCGGGCACGTTGCGCGGCAAGATCGTGCTGACGCCGTAGGAGCGCGGCAACGCAGCGCCCACGACCCGGCAGCGCGGCGTAACACCCCTGGCCGCGAATGTTTCGCCGGCGCTGGGTGGCATGCGTCTCACGCGGCGGGACGTTCGTGAAGCCGGAAGATGCTCGGATGGTCGAAAATCCGTTCGCACTCCCGTGCCGATCGGCAGATGAGAGGGAGACGATTCGTCAGTAAAGGCACCGCGGCATGGCCCGTCCGCAAGAGGCTGAAACATCCTCTGCGCCCACCAGCCCGACCGGGGGGCGGGTACCCCTGCCTTGGGGCCGCCGCGCGCTGGAAGCCTGGCAGCTCGACCGATTGCGGCAGTTGTTGCATCAGGTGATTCCCCGCAATCCCTTCTGGACCGCGCGGCTGGGCGCGGCTGGCATCCTGCCCACGGGGCTATGCACGCTGGACGACTTGCGACGGATTCCCCTGACGACCAAGGCCGACTTCGTCGCCGATCAGGCCGCGCACCCGCCGTATGGCACCAATCTCACGTTTCCCTTGACGGCGTATACGCGGTTGCACCAGACGTCCGGCACCACCACCGGTCAACCGCTGCGCTGGCTCGACACCCCCGATTCGTGGCGGTGGCTCCTCGGCTGCTGGCAAACCCTGTACGACATGATGGGCTTGCGGTCCGACGAGCGGCTCTGCTTTTTGTTTTCGTTCGGACCATTTCTCGGCTTTTGGGCCGGGTTCGAAGGGGCGGTGCAAGCCGGCCGATGGTGTTTGGCGGCGGGAGGCCTGAGCAGCGAAGCGCGGCTGAGGTGTCTCATCGACAATCAGGTGACCTTGGTGGGGTGCACACCCACATATGCCTTGCGTCTGGCGGAAGTCGCGCGGGAACAGGGCATCGATTTGACCAGCTCGGCCGTGCGGACCATTCTCGTCGCTGGGGAGCCGGGGGGGAACATCGCCGCCACCCGACAAGCGATCGAAACCGCGTGGGGAGCCCGCGTGGTCGATCACTGGGGCATGACGGAAGTCGGTCCGCTCGCCATCGAGTGCCCCGAAACCAGCGGTTCCCTCACCCTGTTGGAAACCGAGTGCATCGCCGAAATCATCGATCCCGCCGGCACCGATCCCGTCCCGCCCGGACACATCGGTGAATTGGTGATCACCAACTTGGGCCGGGTTGGCTCCCCGGCGATTCGCTTGCGGACGGGGGATTTGGTGCGGGCGGCGACCGCTCCCGATCCCACGGGGCGGGACTGGTTGCGGCTCGAAGGGGGGATTCTTGGTCGCACCGATGACATGCTCATCATCCGCGGGAACAATGTGTTTCCGTCGAGCATCGAGGCCGTCGTTCGCACCTTTCCCGAAGTGGCGGAATTCCGCATCGTGGTGACGCAGCGCCGCGCCATGCCCCATTTGCGGCTGGAGATCGAACCGGTGCCGGGCGTCCCTGCGGCTTCCCCCGCCGAACCCTCTGCGCCGATCCCCCTCGAGCAGCGAGTCAGCCAGGCGGTGCAGCAACGGCTGAACTTTCAGATCGAAACCGTGGTCGTTCCTCCGGGAAGTCTCCCCCGCTTCGAAATGAAAGCCCGCCGAGTGTTTCGCGAGCCGTGACGAACCTGCCCCCGTTGTCCGAAACCGTCGCTGCCTGGGCAGGGAACTCTGCGGCTGGACCACTGTGGATGTCCGCGGCTGGACCACTGTGGATGTCCACGGCTGGACCACTGTGGATGTCCACGGCTGGACCACTGTGGATGTCCGCGGCTGGACCGCTGTGGACGATCGGAAGGGTTTGTCGGCACGTCAGTTCCGTTCTCCCAAGTCGGGATTGTCGAAATTGCCCGTCTCTGGCACATTACGCCCCTCAAAACGTTCCGGAAGATTCCCGAAAACTGGGGCAGGAAACTCCCGCAACCAGGGGAAGGACGAGTGGCCGAGAGGGTGCGAGGCCCGCGAACGATCATGTTGAGGCTGGCCGGATGGACCGGACTGCTGGCCGCGCTGTTGGAGTGCGGCTGCGCGGCATGGCCCACGCGGGCAGCGGGGAATAATCCGCTGTTCGTGCGGGCGAATAACGGCGACTTCCTTTGGGAGCGGGCCGTGGATGTGCTCCACGAGTACCATTTCGACATCGAACGGGAAGATAAGCTGGCGGGACTGATCGAGACCCGTTATCGCACCGGGGCCAGTTGGCTGGAGCCGTGGCATCCCGATTCCGTCGGTTCCGCGAACCGCTGGGAAAGTTCGCTGCAATCCATTCGCCGAAAAGTGTTGTTGAGCGTGACCCCCGTGGAGGGAGGCTATGTGGTGGGGGTCGAAGCCCTCAAGGAACTGGAAGACGTGGCTCACGCCGATCCCACGGCCGGACGCGCCACGTTTCTCGACAACACACCGTGGCAACGCGATTTGAACGTGGTCAATGGACCGCCCACTCCCAGCGGCTGGATCCCCAAGGGGCGCGATGCCGCGCTGGAACAGGCGATCCTGGCGGCGCTGTTGGGGTCGCTACGATCGTAGGAACAAAACCGGTTGGCCCGAATTCCCTGCCTGCGGGCGATCGAGATTATTGCGGGCGATGGAAATTACTGCGGGCGATTGACCAGGAAAATGCCCGCAGCAATTGCCGTACCGGCCATCAGCAAGCCAACCGACAACTGGTCGCCGCGCAGCGCCGCTCCCAAGACCACCCCGACTAACGGGGTGGCGAAGCTGAAGACGGCGATTTGGGATGCCGAGTAGGTCATCAGCAGGCGGGCTTGCAGCGCAAAGCACACGCCCCCCACCAGCAAGCCTTGGTAAGCCAGTCCGAGCCAGGCGGGAAGATCGACCGCGCGAAAGTCGGGGCGTTCCCACAGGGCGGCAGCCACGGCGAACTGAACGACGGCGACCACATCGTGCCAGAAGATCAGCTCCGTGGCACCGATCACCCGCAAGGCTCGCTTGGTGTACAGGAACTTCACCCCCAACAAAAAGGCACTCAAGAGCAGGAGGGTATCCCCCGCAAGGCTGGGGGGATCGTGCTGATCAGCCGAAGTGCCTGCCGTTTGCGTCAGCAAGGCGAAGACGCCAACGGCGGCGAGCAACACGCCCATCCAACGGCTCGGGTCGAGGCGGTCGGTCCGCGTGAGAAAGTGTTCCAGCCCCACCACCCAGAACACAAAGGTATTCACATACAGCGATGTGTGGGAAGTGCTGGTCCAACCGGCCCCGATCGTGAAGGTGGTGATCTGCAAAAAGAGGAGCGTGCCCGCCATGAGAACCGGCGCAACTTGTTGCCGGCTAAGACGAAACGGAATCCGTTCCCACCGACACCACGCCACCATCACCAGCGTGGCCATCAAGAACCGCAGACCAGCGACCGTAATCGGCGGCAGAGCGTCAACGGCAAACCGTGTGGCGACGGGGTTTCCGCCCCACAGCACCACGGTCAGCAGCACCAGCATCAGGGCGCGCGTGTCCAACGGGCGAGAACGGGGGGGATCGGTCACGATGCAGCACAACTTTCCGGGGGGAACTCGCGGTTATACCCGCTCCAACCCCTGTTGGCACGCGTCCCGCCGTGGGTGACGCGCCCGATCCTCCTGCCGACTGTCGAAACTCTCAGACATCGAAGCAAGGACTTGGCCCACAGGAGGAACGGCTGCCCTGATGAGGTCATTTGGGGGGCGTTCCGGTCGTGTGGAAAATACCGAAGAGTGTGGCGTTCTGGATCCCTGTGCGTTAGACTCGTTCAACTCGTCGCAGTTACCGTAAACAACCAAAAGTCAATTTATCGATACAAATAACCCACTATGACAGGTGAGAATGTCCGTAGGAACCTGAACAACTGGATGAACTGCTTCCCAGGCAAGGCTCCCGGTGCGCTCATCGACTGGACATTTCGCAGGTTATGCCATGATTCACGTGCCAGCACGCGAGATACCGATCGCTGTGGTCGGGATGGCGTGTCGCTTTCCCGGTGCCGACAATCTGGATGAGTACTGGCAGTTGATTCGCGACGGCCGCAGCGGCATCACCGAGTTACCTCCCGAAAAGCTCGATCGAGAACTGTATTACGACCCGGAACACGGCAAACTAGGGCGGACGTACACCACCATTGGCGGCGTGGTTCCTGAACGGCCGATCGATCCTCTGATCCAACGGCTCCCCAAAAAGCTGCTCGACAACGCCGACCCCGCTCATCTGGTGTTGTGCGAAGTGGCGGCAGCGGCCTGCCGGCATGCAGGGTACGACCCGTTCAATCTCCCCCTGCGGAATACCGGGGTGTACATTGGCCATTCCGGGGGGAGCGTGCTCGCGGGAGAAATGGCTTTCGGGAATGGCATCGAAGGGGTGGCCGAATACCTCCGCGAAGATCCTCGGTTTCAACGGTTTGCTCCCGATCTTCAAGACCGCATCATCCGCGGCATCGTCGAGCGCGTGCATCGAGAAAAGCCGGCCCGCCGCCCCGACGGGGGACCGGAACTGGCGGCCAACATGGTCGCCGGAGTCGTCGCCGAGGCCTTTGGTCTGCAAGGCCCGGCTCTCGCCACGGACGCCGCGTGCGCCTCCTCGCTGATCGCCCTGGCCATGGGCGTGCATGCCCTCCGGCAGGGATTGATCGACATGGCCTTGGTGGGCGGTGCCTCGTGCAGCAAGTGGTATGCCCTGGTGCTGTTCTCGATGGCCCAGTCGATCAGTGCCACCGGCTCGCGTCCCTTCGATGCCGATGCGGACGGATTGGTCAGCTCCGACGGTTATGCCACGGTCGTCCTGAAGACCTTGCCGCGCGCCATGGCGGAGGGGGATCAGATTCTCGGTGTGATCCGGGGCGTGGGCATTTCGTCGGATGGTCGCGGCAAAAGTTTGTGGGCCCCCCGCAAGGAAGGGCAGATTCTCGCGGTACAACGGGCCTACGGCCCCGACGTGGACCCCGGATGGTTGCAGTACATCGAATGCCACGCCACCTCCACCCAGGTGGGAGACTCCACCGAATTGAGCGCCCTCACTCTGGCTTTGCGGGATAAACTCCCCAAGCAACAGAAACTGCCGATTGGCAGCGTGAAGGCGAACATCGGCCATACCCTGGAGTCGGCGGGAATCGCCGGCTTCGTCAAAGCGCTGCTGTGCATGCAGCACCGGCAAATCCCCGGACAAATCAACTTCCACAAGCCGAACCCCGAAGTTCCCTGGGACGACATCCCCTTTTTCGTCCCCACCAAAACTCTCCCCTGGCCCGATCCCGCACCCGGACGGCCGCGTCGCGCTGCGGTGAACGCCTTCGGCATCGGCGGTCTGAACGTCCATATCGCTCTCGACGATCAGCCCACCGAGGCCCTGCGGACTCAGATCTCGGTCCCCGCCGGCATCAACTCGCACACCGAGCCGGCTCGCCCGCGAACACCCACGCTGTCGCTTGGGTCTGACGACCATGCCATCGCCATCGTCGGCGCCTCGGCGATTTTTCCGGGTGCCCTGACCCTGAAAGCCTTTTGGGACCTGTTGATTTCCGGACGCGATCCGTTGCAGGACGTGCCGCCGGGGCGGTGGAACCGCAACATCTACTTCGATCCTCAAGGCCGCGGCCGCTGCCGCACCCGCAACACGCGCGGCGGCTACCTCACTGATTTCGTCTACGACTGGAAAAAACACAAGGTTCCGCCCAAACAAATTGCCAACGCCAATCCGTTGCAGTTCATGCTGCTGGATGCCGCCGATCAGGCGCTCCGCGACGCGGGCTTGGACGCGCGGCCGTTCGATCGGCAGCGTGCCGCCGTGGTTGTGGGTTCGGTCTACGGCGGCGATTTCGCCTGCGACATGCAAATGGGGCTGCGGATTCCGGAATTCCAGCGCTACCTGCGGCAGGAAATGCAGCGGCAAGGCGTGCCCGCCGTCGATGGGGAAGCCGTCGCGCAGGGGTTCCAGGATTTGCTGCTCCGGCATTTGCCGGCCCTGCTCGACGAAACCGGCAGCTTCACCGCCAGCACGCTCGCCTCGCGGTTGACGAAGACCTTCGATTTGATGGGTGGCGCCTTCTCCCTCGACGCGGGGGACACCTCATCGCTGGCGGCCATTTCCACCGCGATGGGCATGCTTCACGACGGGGTGGTGGACGTCGTGCTGTGCGCCGCCGGCCAGCGCAGCATGGACATCAATGTGTTCGAGGCCCTTCAAGCCCGCCACACGCTGGCTGCCGATCGCCCCAAACCGGCTTTTGCCGCCGACCGCGACGGCATCGTTCCCGGCGAAGGGGCTGCCGTGATCATCCTCAAGCGGTTGAGCGATGCCCAACGCGACGGCGACCGCATCCGGGGCATCATCCGCGGTTTTGGCGTGTCCTACGGTGCCGACGACTACTCTGCCGCGGTGCGGCAATCATTCCAGCGGGCCCTGACTTCCGCGGACGTGGATGCGGCCGCTGTGGAAATTGTGGAGTCGGCGTCCATCGGGCATCGACTGTCCGATCAAATGGAAGCGGAAGCACTCACCGAGCTGTTGCATTCTCCCAGCCGGACCGTCCCCGCGGCTTTGACGTCGGTCTCCGCGCAAATCGGCCACACGTTGGGCGCTTCCGGCATGGCCTCGCTGATCAAGGCCTGTCTGGAATTGGAGCACGGCCAGGTGCCGGGGACTCCAGGCTTGTCGCAGCCGTTGCCGGCCGCTGTCGCCCGTCCGGATGTGTGTCGGCCCAGCAGCGAACCGCAACCCCTGTTTGCCACGTTGCCGTCCGGGAAAGCACTTGCCGCCGTGGTCAATAGCGGGGCCAACGGCGCGGTGTACACCCTGCTCTTGGAGGGAGGGCAAAACCTGCCTGCCGCTCCGCCGAAAGCCATCTCGGCTCGGCCGGCGGCGACGTGCTGGAAAACGATTCGTTTGGCGGCTGCCACGCGGGAAGCGCTGCTGCATGGCGTTCGCGCGGCGGTCCCGCATTCCAGCCGACTGTTTGCCGAGAGCGGTGTGGCACAATTTGCCTCGTCGGACCAGGCGCGATTGGCGATCGTCGCCGAATCGCCCGATACCCTGCGGCGCAAGCTGGAACTGACGCTGAGCACGCTCGAACGCGCGGCTTCTGCCGCCACCCTCGATCAACAGGGCATCTTCTTCCGCGAACTGAGCCAGGGACGAGCGCAAGTCGCCTTCCTCTTCCCCGGACAGGGGTCACAGTACCCCGGCATGCTGCGGGAACTGATCTCCGATGTTCCACAGGCCGCCGATCTGGTGCGCGAACTGGATGCGGCGCTCCGCCGTGAAGGTTGCCCTACTTTCGCGGAAATCACGGCCAACTCGGCGGAAAAACTTGGTGCCGATGTCCTGCTCACGCAATTGGCCATGCTCGCGGCCGATGTCCTCATGTTCCGTGTTTTGCAGAGCCTCGGGGTGCGGCCGGATGTGATCGCCGGACACAGTTACGGCGAATATCCGGCGTTGGTGGCCGCCGGGGCTTTAACACTCGCCGATGCCATTCGCGCGACCCGCGAACGCGCCGCCGCCGTGGAATCGCAGCCCGGCACCAACGGGAGCCTCCTCTCGACCACGGCTCCCTGCGAACTCGTCGAGGCCCTGTTGACCCACATTCCCGGGGCCGCCTACCTGGCCAGCCACAACGCTCCAGATCAAACCGTGATCGGCGGGACCGTGGACGCTATCCACGGAGTGAAGCGGCTGCTCGAGGCCGATGGCTATGTCACCCGCGTGCTGGCGGTGCCGCGACCTTATCACACGCCGTTGCTGGCCGCGGCGAAAGCCCCATTCCGCCAAGCGATCGCCGCCTTGCCCGTGCAAGTCCCGCAAGTGCGGTTCCTGAGCAGCGTCTCGTTGGAGTACGTGCGGTCGGCGGAGTCAGTGCGGCACAATCTGGTGGAGCAACTCACCACGCCCGTGCGGTACGTGCGGCTGGTGCACAAGCTCGCCGAGGAAGGCGTGTCGGTGTTCATCGAAGTTGGTCCGCAGCAAGTGCTATCGCGATTGAATCAGCGGATTCTGGCAGGACGAGCCGTGTCCATCACCCCCACCGATTTGCCGAAACATCCCGCGCGGGAAGGCCTGGAGCGCGTCCTCGCCGCCATGGATGTTGCCGGAGTGCGGCAACCGACGCCCTCTCCTGGACCCATCCTGTTCTTCGACGCCACCCAGCGACGGAAGCGCAAGGCCGGCACGGCCGCGACGATGCCGCCGGCAGCGGTGCCCATCTCCGCCGCGTCAACACTCTGCTCCGAACCCGTGGCTGCCGCCGCTGTCGCCGAGACGGCCCCTGCCGCTGTCCTTCCGACAGCCGCGCCAGAAGCCGAGGCCGCTGCCGCCATGGCGGCGCCGCTCGACAAGTCCGCCGTGCAGGCCTTCATGATCCGGTTTGTGGTGGATCAGACCGGCTATCCGGAAGACATGGTGGAACTGGACGCCGATCTGGAGGCCGATCTGGGGATCGACAGCATCAAGAAGGCGCAGCTCATCGGGGAGTTGGCCGAGAACTTCGAGCTGAAGCATCTGTCGTCCCGGCTACAAGACCTGTCGCTGGACGATTTCCGGACGATTCGCTCGATCCTCGACTTCGTGACGGCTCCCGCCGCGGAGGTGCTGGAATCGCACGTCGTTGCGGAACCGGAATCGATTCCGGCGGTGGTGGCGGACAAACCGTCGGCACCTTCCTCTCCACGGGACGAGGAATCGGTTCGCTTGCATGTGTTGACGCTCACGGGGACGCCCTACGAGATGGGTCGCCGACATGGGCAGGATCAGTCGCCGCACATTCATACGATTCTCGATCGGTATGCGGCGCTGTTGGGTCCGCGGCTCCAGCACATGCCCGAGTTGGACGAAGCGGTGGCCCGGCCGACGATGTACTTCGGCGGGGAGGAACTGGAGGAATTGCAGGGGATCGCCGACGGCGCGGGGCTGCCGTTGCCCGCCGTGTTGGCGGAGAATCTGGGGATGTACCCCGACTACGTGCCGGGCTGCACTCAATTCGCGTTCACCCGTCGCAAGAACCCCAAGTTCGGGTTGGTTCACGCCGTCAATGAAGATTCGCCGCTGGCCTTGACTCTACCGGATTGCCTGGCACGAGTGGTTCAGGTGCGCCGCCCCAAAGGGGGAATTCCGCATGTGACCTTCAGTGTTGCGGGCCAAACGGGGGGCTTGAACGGCATCAATGCCGCGGGATTGGCGATCAGCAGTACCTTGCTGCTGGACCGTCCGCGGCGATCGAGCACGGCGATCGGCAAGATCCATCCGGTCATTGTCAAACGGCTCTTGCAGAACGCGGAGACGATCGATGATGCGGTGGCCTTGCTGCGGACCCTCGACCGTGCCGGCGCGTGGAGTTTGTGCCTGAGCCACTTCCCCACGGATCGGCTGTGCTATCTGGAATACGATGGTCAGTCGCTGGAGGTGCAGGAGGCCGTCGATGAGGTGCTGACCACCAATCATTGCTTGTTGCAAGCACCGCTCACCGAAGTGCCTCAGCATTCCCGATTGCGGCTGGCCCGGTTGCGGCAGCTCATGGCCCAGGCCGACCAGGAAGGCGTGTCGCTGGAAAAAGCGCAGGAATCGTTGCGCGACCGCTTCGATTTGGGGCGCGGCCGGTATACCCCGCACGCCACCATGAACACGATCCGCCGCGTGGATAATCAGATCAGCATTGTCATGCGGCCGGAAAGCGGGGAACTGCATGTGACGCCGGGACCGCTGTTGCGCGACCTGGCCGACCGCTATTTCCGCATCGAACTGAAAACGCTCTGGGACGAGCCGCGACGGACAAACGGCGGTCCGCAAGCCGCGACGGGGTCGTCCCCCCAGCCGGAGCGGATCGTGATTCCGTCCCCGCCGGCTCGAGCCGCGCAGTCGCTTCCGGCGGACCTTCGCAAGGGTTTGCCGCCCGAAGATCAGCGGGTGGTGCAGCGCCACGTATTGCGGATGGTGGAGGCGCCATTGGCGTCGACAGGAACGGCCAGGCCAGCTTGGGCGGGGCCGATCATTCTCCTTGGTCAGAACAAACTGGCGACGGCGCTGCGCGAGCGGTTGCAGGCGGCCGGCCAGGTGGTGCATGGGCTGGCGACCACCGGCGACGTGGACGCCACGCTGGCGGAGTTCGAGCGGTTGTGGCAGCAGGGACCGGCACCGCACTTGTTCCTCACATCGGCCCGCGACGCCGAGGCCGACGTCCCGCCCGAGCACTGGCCAGGCCGCCGGCCAATTGGCGTATGGACACCCTTCTTCGTTTGCCAACGGTGGATGCAGTTGGTGCAAGAGGCTCAGCTCACCGATCGCGCCACTTTGGTGGGGGTCACCGCGCTGGGGGGCGATTGGGGATTTTCCGGCCGCGTGCACGGCGTGGAAGGGGGCGGCATCGCCGGCTTGTTGAAGGGGATTCGCCGCGAGTTCCCCCAGTTGTGCGTGAAAGTGATCGATGCGCCGTACCAGGAAGCGGACGATGCCCTTGCCGGTGCCGTGTTGCGGGAAGTGAGCGATCGGACAGGACCGTTGGAGGTGGGATACATTCGTGGCAACCGGTACGTGGTCCGCGCGATTCCCCAGCCGGCATCGACGCAGCGCCGAGGACGACGCCATCCCCAGGGAGTGTGGGTGGTGACTGGGGGCGCGCGGGGTGTGACGGCGGTGGTGGCCCGCGAACTCGGCCGCCGGTTTGGTTTGAAGCTGCACCTCCTCGGCTCCACACCGCTGACCGAGGTCGATCCCAAATGGCGGCAACTGTCCGAAGAGGGATTGAAGCAGCTCAAGCAAACCATTTGCGATCAGGCGCGGGCCGCTGGAAAAACTCCCGCCCAGGCCTGGAAAGCCGTGGAAAGGGCATTGGAAATCGAGCGCACGTTGCAGGGCATGCGCAGCGACGGAATCGACGTCACCTATCACGTCTGCGACGTCACTCAAAGCCAGGAACTCGCCCACACCTTGCACCGCATTCGACAGCAACATGGACCCATTCGGGGAGTGATTCACGGGGCGGGCGTGGAAGCGGCTTGCCGGCTCGACAAGAAGAAACGGGATGCCGTCCTCGCTACCCTGGCGGTGAAAGTCGATGCCGCCATGACGTTGCTGGCGATGACGGCCGACGACCCTCTCGATTACTTCGTGGCGTTCGGCTCGACGAGCGGCCGCTTCGGCGGTTTGGGCCAGGCCGATTACTCGATGGCCTCCGATCTGCTCGTGAAGATTTGCGATGCCGTGCGGACCCGCCGACCCTCGGTCGCCGCCATCGGCTTCCATTGGCCGCCCTGGGCCGATGTCGGCATGGCCGCGCGTCCCGAAAGCAAAATTGCGTTGCAAGCCAGCCGACTGGCCTTCATGCCCCCCCTGGAAGGGGCCGCGCATGTCGTCGACGAACTGCTCAGTGCCGCGCTGGAAGGCGAACTGTTGTTTCTCGACAAGCCCGATCTGATCGACAGTGACAAAACCATGCCGACCGCCGCGGAAAAAGCGGCCTATTCTCGACGCGAGGCCAGGCTGCGCGAGGCCCCGTTGCTCGACACCATCGACGCCGTTCAGGAAGGCCAGTCCCTCTCGGCGACCGCCGTGTTCGATCCCACGGTGGATCCCTTCTTGCTGGAGCACCGGCATTTGGGGGTGCCGATCCTCCCCGCCGTCGTGGGTCTCGAATGCCTGGCGGAAGCGGCCCAGTTGCTGGCGAACGATCACCGGGTGGTGGTCGGCGTGCGGAACCTGACGGTTCACCACGGCCTGCGGTTCCACACCGACGTTCCACAACGCGTCCGGATCACGGTTCAAGCCGCACCGGACGGTTGTCCGGACAGGTACCATGCCGAATTGCTGGTCGATTTCTGCGATCGTCAAGGCCGCCTGGTGGAGGCCCGGCGACGGCAGATGGACGCCATCATCGACCTGGGCGACCGGCTTCCTGCGATGGAACCCGTGGCACTCGGCGAGCGGCCCAGCCATTGGACCGCGCATCACTACGTCGCCGACTGGCGGACGATGAAGTACCCCGACGACGCCCGGGTGTATCACGGTGATCCGTTTCGGGCCCTGCGCGAGTTTGCCCTCGTCGAGGATGGGCTGTGGGCGCGGCTGGTGGTTCCGGCGGCGGGAGAAATCGCCGGCGATCGGCCGCATGCCGGCTGGTTGCTGCCCTCGGCAACGCTGGATGCCGGTTTGCTCGCCGCCGATTTGCTGGTCTGGAACAAGTGGCACATCGCCGACTTGCCGCATGCTTTCGAGCGCATTCGCTGGTCCCGTCCGTTGCGGGCGGGAGAATCGCTGACACTGCGGGTGTGGTTGCGTGGCCGCGACCAGCGGTCGATTCGCACCGACTTCGTGATGGTCGACGCCGATGGCCAGGTTGTGCTCCGGGTGGACGGATACGAGATGGTCGAAGTCCGCTCGGGAACGGGAAGCACACCGGGTGGCGCGACGGCCATGCCACCAGCCATCGAACGGTCGGCGCAGTCGTCGCCGCACAGCCGCGACTCGTCGTCGCCGGCACCAGCGCCGGTTCCGTCTTTCGCCGCGCCGAGCCGGTCCGCCACCCCCTCGCCGCCGACCTCCGCGATGGCGGTGATGCCTGCTCCGGCTCCGGTTCCGGTGCGCACCGTGAAATCGACATTACCCGTGAACGGTCATCGGCCGGAGTCCCTTCCCGAGCCGGCACCCGCGCCGGTGAGCGGTCGCCCCTCTTCCGCCGGCACTCCGCGCGACAGCGCACCACCGCCGCGCGCCCCGGCCCAACCGTCGAGCGCGGCCTCGAACTCGCCGACAATTCACGCCGCATCGCCGGCAAGTCCCTGGGCTACCCGGGTGGACACTTCGGAACTGCCGTTGATTGATGCGGCAACCTGGCTCTCCGCGTCGCGCCTGCTCGCCGAATTGCGGTTTGATCCCGTTCACGATCCGTTTCTGGTGCAACACAAATTCGAGGGGAAACCCCTGTTGCCGGCGGTGATTGGTCTGGAAGCGATGATCGAAGCGGCGTCGTTGGCGGCCACCGACGGACGCCTTGCGAAGGTGAGAGACTTCGAGATTCTCGCCCCGCTGCGGTTTCGGGACGGCACGCCTCAAGCCGTGCGGGTGGAGGTGACGGTTCAGGGTGCGGCGGCCGAGTGCCGTCTGGTGGGAACCGACGACAAACAAACGCTGTATCAAACCGCTCGGGTGGAATGGAGCCGCTCTCCCGTCGTGTTGGAGGCGCCCCCGCCGGGCCAACCCCCGTTCCCCTACAATCCCATGCAATACGCGGACGGAGCGCAAGCCCAATTGGTGCATGGTCCGCTGTTTCGGGGGTTGAAAGCCTTGATGCTAATGCGGGAAACCGGCTGGGCCAAGGTGACCGCCTTTGCCGCCGATAATCTGGCCGGTGCGCGTCGCGGGAGTCGCTGGTTCCTGCCCGTGGCCACGCTGGATTCCTGCCTGGTGGCCTGCGGCGTGGACCTGTTCGTCCTGATGGCCAAGCGGGTCGAAATCCCGCAGCGAATCGGCGAACTCCAATGGAGCCGTTTGCCGGAACCCAACGAAGCCTGTGTGCTCCGACTGTTCTACCGGGGCAGTGACGACCGACACACTTCCTATGACCTGGTGTTGTACGGTGCCGCGGGGGATGTCGTGCTGACGGTGAAGGGCTATCGCGGGGTCCGCACGTCCAAAGAGGCTGATGCCGCCCTGTGGGAAAATGAATTCCGGGTCTCCTGAACGGTGTGCCGGACGAGCGATGGCGGCACCGAATTCCTCGGGACCGAGGGGGGCGCAACCGGAATACGGCAGCGAAAGGGAGTGCATCGTGATCGATTTAACGGGGCAAGTTGCGCTGGTGACGGGAGGCTCGCGCGGCATCGGCCGCGGCATCGCCTTGCGGCTGGCTCAGGCCGGCGCCGATGTGGTCCTGAATTTCGTCCAAGCCCGCGAGGAAGCCGATCGCACGGCGGAACAAATCGCGGCGTTGGGGCGTCGCGTCGCCGAGGTGCAGGCCGATGTCTCCGAGCCGGAAGACATTCAGGCCATGCTGGAGTGGATCGGCGAGACTTTCGGCCGGTTGAACGTGCTCGTCAGCACTGCCGTCGATCGGGCCGAAAGCCGCCTGCTCGACGCCACTCCGGAGCGGTTTACGGCGGCGATGAACACCAATGCTCGGGCGCTGATCCTGCTGGTGCAATCGGCACTGCCCTGGCTGCGTGCCAGCTCTGGTCGCGGCAAGGTCGTCGCCATTTCCGACTGGAGCGCCGCATTCGCGGCTTCCGGCTGGGGCTTGCGCGGGGCGAGCAAAGCGGCGATGGAAAGCGCCGTCCGGCATCTGGCTCTGGAACTGGGGACTCTGGGCATCAATGTCAATGCCGTGCAGGTGGGGACCATCCCCGGCGACGCGCGGGGGCAATCGCCGCAAGAAGTCCCGCGAGAATCCTCCGGGAGGCCGTCGTTCTCCGCGGAAGCCGTGGGGGACGCCGTGCTGTTTCTCGCCAGCCCCTTGAGTGACTTCATCCAGGGACAAACATTGGTTGTGGATGGCGGTCTAAGCGTTTGCTGCTGACGATGAAAGCAGCGTGCACGACTGACGAAACCGACGGAAGAAGCTTCTACGCTAGAAGAAGTAGCGACGATCCAGCGTCCGCGTCGCTGGAACCCTCTCTGGCAGGGGGACACCAGTGCCAGTCAGGTCCAAAGAGAAGACTGTTTCACAATCTGGGTGTCTGGGATAACTGGATTGTTTGGGTGGCTTGGCGAAAACGTATGGTTTCGCCTTGCTTTTTTGTTAGAGTAAATCGGTCGGTCGAGTGAAGGGCCTCTCGTCGGCGGCGCGGGAGCACCTTCCCGATCGCGAACCACGACCCCCCTCGGAGGAGGGGACATTAAGCACGAACCAGCCCGGTGCCCAGTTCCCGTCCACGACGGATGCGAAATGTCGGCCGTGAGAACGCTCAGCCCATTCACGCTGGCGCGCTGATCTGTCCGGGGGGAGCATTCGCCATGGGACTCCTTTCCACGCTCGCTCAGGTTTGGACCGTCCAACGAACAGTCCGCGATTTAGGGCGCTACCGGGCGGCCCTCAACGATCCCCGCGGGACGCAGCACCGCTGGTTGTTGAATCAGGTGCGGCGGGAGCAAGGCACCCTGTTCGGCCGGGATCACCATTTCGACGAGATCCGGTCGGTTGCCGATTTTCGCCGCAATGTGCCCATCGGTACCTATGAGGATCACGCACCGTACATCGAACGGGTGCGGCAGGGAGAGACGGAAGCGCTGTTCCACCGGCAATCGGTGCGGATGTTTGCGCTCACGAGCGGCACAACCAGCGCGCGAAAATACATTCCGGTGACCGACCGCGTGCTGGAGAACTACCGGAGGATGTGGACGGCGTGGGGCTTTTTGGCCTACTCGCGGCATCGCGCGGCGTTTCCACATGCGCGACTCACTCTGGTGGGGGACTGGGACGAATTCCGAACGCCGTCGGGAATTCCCTGTGGAAGCATCAGCGGCTTCACGGCCCGGTTGCAAAACTGGATTGTCCGCCGCGGGTATGTGCTCCCGTTGGCGGCGGCGCGTCTCCCATCTTTGGCGGCCAAGTATTATCTCGCTTGGAGGTTGGGGTTGGTCCGCACGGTCGGCTCGTGGATGACCCCCAATCCCAGCACGCTGCTGCAACTGGCCCGTTTCGGCACCGAACATGCGGAGGCCTTGCTCCGCGATGTGCGAGACGGCACGCTGACGGGGCCTTACGAGTGGCCGGCGGAGTTGTTGCGGGAGGTTCGCGGCCGCTTGCATCCGGCGGCGGCTCGCGCCCGCGAACTGGAGCACCTGTTGCATCGCACCGGGGAATGGCGGCCGCGGGATGTTTGGCCGGAACTGCAACTGATTGGTTGTTGGACCGGCGGCAGCATGGGGGCCTACCTGCGCTCGTTTCCGCGGTATTTTGGCGACATCGCCGTGCGCGATCTGGGATTGATTGCCAGCGAAGGCCGCATGACGTTTCCGTTCGAAGACCATACGCCGTCCGGCGTGTTGGAAGTGGTCAGCGGGTTCTTCGAGTTCATTCCGGTCGGTGACATCGAATCCCGGCAACCGACGGTCCTGGAAGCCCACGAATTGCAGGAAGGGCACGAGTATTTCATTCTGCTGACCACCGCCAGCGGGCTGTATCGGTACCATATCCGCGACGTGGTGCGGTGCACAGGTTGGCACCACCGCACGCCGCTCCTGGAATTTCTCCACAAGGGAGACGGGGTCACCAGCATCACGGGAGAAAAACTGACGGAGTACCAGGCCACAGTGGCCATGAGCGAAGCCCTGCGGGAATGCGGACTTCCCGTGGACGCATTCGCCCTCGCTCCCTGTTGGCAAGAGGAGCGGCCGTATTACCGCCTGTTGTTGGAGGCCGCGGCGGTGCCGAACGCCGCCATGGCGCAAATTCTCGCGGAAGCCGTCGACCGGCGGCTTCAAGCCGGGAATATCGAGTACGCCTCGAAGCGCCGCAGTGATCGTTTAGGCCCCCTCCAGCCGATGATCGTTCCCAACGGGTTTTGGGAACGATGGGACGAACAACAGCGGCAACGGTCGGGAGGGACCGCGGAACAGTTCAAGCGCCGCGTGCTTCTGCCGCAACTCCCCGATGGTCTGCTCGAGACCTTGGCGGAACGACTCCTTGCTCCCGAGGCATGCGTCAATTAAGGGACGGCCCCAGCGGGACGGTCTCAGCGGGTTGCTCTCGGCGGGCTGGTGTCAGCCGGGCTGGTGTCAGCCGGGCTGGTGTCAGCCGGGCGGCCCCGCGGGGGGTGGTTTCCCGCCGGTGCGGATGACGAGCGGTGTGACCGCGTGCTCGGCAATCCGGGCGGATGCGCGGGGCGATCCTTTCGCCCGTGCGGATCCCCTCGTCGACAAAACCGGCTGCTCCTACTACCGGGAGACCACGGCACGCCGCGGTAGCCATGGGCCGCAGGTCGGCTGAGCGTCGGCTCAAGTCGGCTCAAGTCGGCTCAAACAGCGTCTGACAGCTCGGCTGAACCAGCGATTCAAAATGGAGAAGGCCCATGTCGGTCCCGTCGAACGCCGGGTCGATTCGCATTCACCGCGACATTGCGGCGTGGTTCACGCGGATCGTGGTGCAACCGCTGTCCCGCTTGTTGCGTCGCATCGTGCGCCGCGTGTTCCATCGAAATCCCGCGGCTGTGGCGTTTTGGGTGGCGGAATCCCCCGTGGTCTTTGCCGCCATGGCCACGTTGTCGGAATTGCGGGTGTTCGATGTCCTGAAAAACGGCCCGCAAGCGGCAGGTGACTTGGCACGCCGCGTGCGTGCCGACGAGGACGCTCTGGCGCGGCTGCTGCGTGCCGTGAGTGCCGTCGGGCTTCTGAATCGGCGCCGCGACGGATGTTACGCACTCAATCCGGTGGCCCGGCAATTCTGCTCCGATTCGCCAAATCCGGTCGGTGCGTGGAGCGAGTTGATCTTGCAGATCTTGCCGCTGCTGAGCAGGCTGCCGGCGGCGGTGCGGGCCGGCGAGCCGCTGATGAAGCACGCGACCGGAGGCACCTGTTGGGATTACCTCGCGACCGTACCCCGCGGGACGGAACTGCACGATCGCGCCATGAATGCCTGGACGGAAGCCGTCGTCGACGCCATTGCGAAGCGCTGCCCTCTCGCGCAGGCCCGAACGGTGGTCGACGTGGGAGGTGGGCGGGGAGCTTTGCTGGCGGCGCTGCTCCGCTCGGCACCGCATCTGCATGGCACGGTGTGCGACCGGGAGCACACCCGCGAGGAGGCCCTTCAGCGATTTCAGCGTCAAGGCGTGCAGGATCGGGCCACACACACGGTGGGGAACTTCTTCGAAGCGGTGCCGGCCGGGGCGGATGTGTACACCCTCAAGCATGTGTTGCACGACTGGGACGATGACCACGTTCTGCAAATCTTGCGAGTCATTCGCCGGGCGATACCACCGCAAGGCCGGCTGCTGATCATCGAGGGGGCCGCCGATCACGACTTGCTACCCGGCGCCTCGGTGCGTGCGGTGTGGGACCTCACGCAGTGGATCGCCACGTGGGGCAAGGAGCGCACGCTGGCGGAGTTTCAAGCGCTGCTGGCAGCGGCGGGATTTCGGCTGGATGGCGTGCGCGTCACTCCCACCTACGACGCCTTGGTGATCGAAGCGGTGCCCGTGTGAGCGCCGACGGGCCGCCGGCGGTATGATCGGGGACATGCCACGAAGTCGGCCGCGCCCAGCCGCCGGTGGATGCAGGTGCACAGCCGACTGCCATGTTGTTGACGCCGCGCGGTGCGAGGAGGTTCGATTGTGTTCGTCCACGACACCCATCTCCCTCAACTGTTGAGCCTCGCCCATTACAGCGATCCGGCGGTCCAGGAGCGGGAAATCCAGCGGCTGTTTTTGCCGGGCTGGCATTGCCTGGCGTTGTGGGAGCAATTTCACCGCGACGGCGACTTCAAGACCATCGAGGTGCTAGGGCGACCCTTGTTGTTGTGGCGGCGCGGCGACCGCATCCGCGCCTTCCTCAACGTCTGTTCGCATCGATTCAGCCTGCTGACCGATCGGCCGAGGGGCTGCTTTCCCGGCCGGTTGAAGTGCCAGTATCACGGCTGGGAGTACGACGAAACGGGCAACACCTGCAAAATTCCCGATGCCCAAAGCTTTCGTCCGCTGAAGAAAGGGGAATTGGGGCTGCGGGAATACCGGGCCGAACTCCTGGGACAACTGGTGTTCGTCACGTTGGATGATGCCGCGCCGCCGCTGTGCGACTATTTAGGGCCGGACCTCGCGCAATTGTGCCGCGAACGCTTCTCGATGGAGCACCGCCTCACCTACATCGGCGACAAAGTGCAGCCGTGCAACTGGAAGATCGTCATCGAAAACCTGCTGGAATCGTACCATATCGAGGCCGTGCATCCCCGCACCTTCAGGCGGTTTCCCGTTCCCGAGCATTGCACACACACGTTTTATCCCACCTACGACTATTACATTCACGACTACCGCGACGAACCCGACTCGGTCGCCGCCGAGAAGTTCATCTGCCGATTGACCGGCCAGCCCCTGGATTTGAAGTGGCGGCACATTTTGCGGTATCCGAACATCGCCGTGGGCGGCTCCGGCCCGTGGTATTACCTGCTGATGGTGTTTCCGCTGACGCCGGCCACTTGCCGCTTCCTGACCTTCACCATGCACTATCCGGGTCCGCCGGGACGGTGGAAAACGCGCCTGCTGCATCGCGTGTTGAAGCGGTTCGGCACGTTCATGGGCAAGCAAATCAATCGCGAAGACGCGCGGATCTATCCGGGCATTCAGCGCGGGTTGACGGCTTCCGATCGGCCGCATGGCGGCGGTTTGATCTCCGCCCGCGAAGAGCGGATTTTCGCCTTTCAGCGGCATCTCTTGCAGCACATCGGCGACGCGGACGAGCACCCGCCGACGTTGCCTCACGCGCGGGACTAAGGACCAACGGCCCGCACCCGGATGCGCGCGAAAATCGAGGCTGCTTCGGCCCGCGTCGCGGGAATTACCTGGCGGCTCTAACAACGGCGGACATCGCGGAGCAGAGTTTCGCCAAACTGCCGATCGTCGAACGCGCATTCGACGACCGAAGCCACCGTGGTCAGCAGTTCTCGCCGCGTGAACGGCTTTTCCAGCACCGAATCGACGCGAATCCGCCGCGCCTGGTCCCGAATTTCCGGCGAACAGCGCGCCGTCATCAAGATCCCCGGCTTGCGGGCGTGGTCCTGCTTGAAGGCTTCCAGCACATCCAAACCGGTGAGGGCCGGCATGTGCATGTCGCACAATGCCACATCGAACGAAAGCCGGCGGGCCCACTCCAACGCTTCGCCACCGTCGCGGGCGGCCACGACCTCGAAGTACGGCTCGCACAGAGCGCACACCGTCTCCCGCAGGGCGTCGTCGTCGTCCGCAACCAGCAAGTGGTACCGATGATGCCGCATGATCGAACGTCACAGAAGACGAACACCATTCTGTACGTTTCTTCCAGTCTACCGTCCGCGGCACCTTGAGGAAACCGGAATTTGCCGTGCCGGCGAGTTTCGCGAGCTTCTCGCGCAGATGCGCCGAGAGGTCTCCACGGGCTGGCGGCGACTCCCGGCGGTGCGTCCCGCAGCGCGCCGGCGGATCTCCGCCGATCTCGCCAGACACGATTTCGCCGACAGGATTTAAGTGCGCTGAACCCGCCTTCGGTGCGCTGAACTCACCGCGACGACACCAGCCAGGAATTCTCGGCGGGCACGGGGGACAGCACCGAAAAGAACTCGACCAGTTGCCGATCGAATTCTTCGGGGACCGTGTCGCGGGCCTGGTTATGCTTGGCGTCGGGCACTTCCCACACCCGGCACAGCGGAGAGTGGATCCGGTCGGCAATCGCGCGGACCACTTCCGGCTGAACGTAATTGTCCCGTTCACCGGCGATGAGCAGCACCGGGCGATTGCGCAGCCGCGGGAGCCAGGGTTCCGCGATGGCGTACCTCAGACCCTGCCGCAGCTCGCTGATCCAGCGCACCATGCGGAGCGTGAGGCGAATGTGCCAGCGCGGAATGCAGGCGAGGACCGCCGTCGGAATGTACAATCGGGCCCACCGCAGCACGAAATGTTCCAGCAGCAAATCGACCGTGTAGGTTCCCTCGCCGCACACGGCACGAACGCGCGGGTGTTGAGCGGCGGCCATCAGGCCGATCAGCGAACCGCGGCTGATGCCGAACACTCCCAACGGCAGCGCGCGCAGATCGGCCCGTTCGTCGATGTAGCGGAAGATGGCGGCCACATCCTTGAGTTCCGCCGTGGTCGGCCAATGCTTGGCCTCATAGCCGTCCTGACCGTCGCTGTCCCCCTGGCCGCGGAAATCGAAGGAGAGGACGCAAAAACCGGCTTCGATGAGCGCCGCCGCGTAAAACTGGGCCGAGGCGTGGGTGCCGTCCAGCTCCGGGAAAAACAGAATCAGTCCGCGGGGATTCGCCGAGGACCGGTACAGTCCGCCGCGCAAGGTCAGTCCGTCTTCCGTGGTCGCGTGGACGGTTTCGGTGTCGGGGTCCGTCGGATGCGGCGTGACGTTGAAGGGGGGCTTCAGCTCGAACTGCGGCAAAATCAGCCGCACGTAAAAAGCGCGGATCGCCAGATCGACGATTACCACCGACAGCAAAATGGCGATCAGCCACGCCACGATTGCGCCTTAACTACAAGGGGGATTGTCGCGAGCCTGGGCGAAGCGGGGTGGAGGGAGTCAGGTGGGCCAAGGCGACAATCAACATCGGAAGAAGTCCTGCTGCTTCCGCTGGCTTCTCGTCCCGCGCGGCCGCTCCCGTAGGGGATGCCCTCCGCCCGCGCCCGCCTAGCCCGTAAACTCCGCAAAGACGAGAGCGACGTTTTGTCCTCCAAAACCGAAACTGTTGGACAGTGCCCGCCGCACCCGTTTTTCCCGCGCCTTGTTCGGCACGTAGTCCAAATCGCATTGCGGGTCGGGTGTGGCGTAATTGATCGTCGGGGGAATGATGCCGTCGCGAATGCACAGCAGGCACGTGATCGCCTCCACGCTTCCCGCCGCGGCGATCAAATGGCCCATCATGCTTTTGATGCTCGAGACGGGAATGCGGTACGCTTGTTCGCCAAACGTTTGCTTGATGGCCAGCGTTTCCACGCGGTCGTTGACGTCGGTGCTGGTGCCGTGCGCGTTGATGTAGTCGATCTGGTCGAGGTTCAGCCCGGCGTCGCGGAGCGCCATCTGCATGCAGGCGACGGCGCCGCGGCCTTCGGGATGCACGTCGGTAATGCGGTAGGCGTCGGCGGTCGAACCGTAGCCGACGATTTCGCCATAGATTTTCGCGCCGCGGCGCTTGGCGTGTTCGAGTTCCTCCAGAATCACCATGCCGGAACCTTCGCCCAGCACGAATCCATCCCGATCGCGGTCGAAGGGACGCGAGGCCCGCTGCGGATCTTCATTGAACGTGGAGAGGGCCGTGAGCAGATTGAACCCCGTCACGCCGAAGGGATGAATCATGCTGTGCGCGCCGCCGGAGAGCATGATGTCGGCGTCGCCCCGGCGGATGATTTCGGTGGCTTCACCGATGGCCTGGCTGGACGCCGCGCAGGCGGTCAGGCAATTCAGATTGGGGCCTTGCGCGTCGAACAGGCTGGCCAGATGGCCGGCGGGCATGTTGGGTTCCTGCTCCAATTCGGTTTGGGCGTGCAGCTTTTGCAGCCCGATCCGCGTGAACGTTTCCAGGTCGACTTCGCCATTCTTCTGGGAATTGGCGATCATGTTCATCACCAGTTGGAAGTCCTGCTGGCCCTCCCCGGCGCCCAGGTACACGCCGAACCGGCCCGGATCGATGCGGGCGTCGAGCAGCCCGGAGTCGTCGACGGCTTGCTTGGCGGCACCCACGGCAAAGCGGATATTGCGGCCGGAGTATTTGAACCGCTGCGGATCGTCGACGTACTGGTCGAGGTTGTAGTGTTTGACTTCGGCGGCAAACGTGGTGGGGAATTTGCTGGCGTCGAAATAGGTGATGGGTCCGATGCCGCTGCGGCCTTCCTGCAAGGCCCGCCACATTTCGTCCACGGTGTTGCCGATGGGCGTCACGCACCCGATGCCTGTGACCACAACGCGTCGTCTCATGATGTTGGGATCCCCTGATTCGCCGCGTGCCCGGCCGCCCCGCCGATTTCGCCAGAGTAGGTGCCGGCCGCCGCGGCGGAGCACGGGATGGCTTGCTGGATGTGCATCACGTGATCGGTGCGCCCGTCACTGGGGGCTGGCTCGGTGCCGTTTCCCCGCTGCCGGCCTTGCCGACATCGAGCACCCCCAACAACCGCATCGAAAACACGAAATTCTTTTGATCGATTTTACCGGAACCGGCGGCCGCTTCATCGACATGCGCGAACACGATTTCCGCCTCGGCGACAAGGCGGTCTCCGACTTCGGCCTTGCAGGCGACCATGCCCCCTTCCTCCCGCGCTTCCAGCAGCTCGGCCGTGTAGGTGAGGGTGTCGCCGGGAACGGCCCAACTGTGGAAGGTCAGTCGCGGCACCTTGGCGAGAATCACCACATGCTCGAAGGCATGCACCTGCCCCAACAGGATGCCGCCGGTTTGGGCCATCCCCTCCAGGATCAGCGCTCCCGGCATGACCGGGAACGCCGGGAAGTGGTCGTGCAAATGCTCCTCGGCGAGGCTGACGTTTTTGATCGCCTTGGCCCGCTTGCCGTGCTCGAACTCGACGAATCGGTCGATCCAGATCCACCGCATGCCGCGGCCTTCTGAACATGGCTGGGGCGCATGCCGCGGCGGGGTATCGACCGACGCGGCCCGCGCCGAACTTCAGGCAGCCAGCTTCCGTTCCAAAAAGTTGACGATCATGTTCACCGTGAACAATTCCTGAATGTTTTCGACCTTCGGATTCTTGGCGAAGGCGTCCACATCCGCGTGCGGCATTTTTTCGCGCAGCTCGGCGATCCCTTTTTCCGTGACCACGCCGTCGGCCACCAGCGAGGCGTCCGCCGCGGCAAAGTTCTCCGGAAACAATTCGCCGCGAGGGATTTTCGTGTTGAAGGCTTTTTCCAGCCGGAACACGATGTCCAGGAAGTCGATCGATTCGGCCCCCAAATCGGCTGCCAGCCGCGACTGGAGCGTGACTTCGTCTTCGTCGACACCCAAGGCATCCACCAGCGTGGCTCGGACTTTCTCGAAAATCTCTTCGCGAGTCGCCATCGACCATTCTCCTTCCGCCGGCAGACAATCCCCTGCACCACCGTCGCGGAGTGATTCCTCGCCCGATCCGTTTTGTCCCGGCAGCGCCTTCGGGCGGACCGCGCTGCCCTGTGAGTTTTTTCCGACACCAGTTCCGCAGCCACAGCCTCACGCCGGCCCGCTGCCTCCGCCCGAGAACCGTTCGCTGCTCACAGCATGACACCGGCGCCGGGCGCTTGCAATCGCGTTATCCCAAGCCGCCCAGCGTCAAGCCTCCGTCGACCTTGAGCACCTGTCCCGTGATGTAGCTCGCTTCGTCGCTGACCAGGAACAACACGGCATGGGCCACGTCTTCCGGCTTGCCGAGCCGCTTCACCGGGATCGACTGCTTGATTTTGTCTCCCATCGCGTTGACCACCGCCGTGGTCATATCGGTTTCGATGAAGCCCGGCGCCACGCAGTTCACCGTGATGTTCCGCTTGGCCAATTCCGTCGCCATGCAGCGGGAAAATCCCTCAATCCCCGCCTTGCTGGCGGCATAGTTGGCCTGACCCGGATTGGAAAAATCGGCCGACACGCTGGACATGTTCACGATGCGGCCATACCGCGCCACCATCATCGGCTTGGTGACCGCCTGGCAGAAGTTGAACACGCTGGTGAGGTTGTTCTCGATCACCGCCCGCCAGTTCTCCGCGCTCATCTGCGCGATCAGGCTGTCGCGCACAATGCCCGCGTTGTTCACGAGAATATCGAGCTTGCCCCACCTCTCCAGCACCTGGCCCACGATGCGGTCGGCATCTGCCTTTTGGCTGGCGTCACCCTGCAAGGCCCACGCTTCCAGGTTCCGGCCGGCCAATTCCTCCACCAGTTTCTCGGCGGCTTCCCGCTGGGAATGGTACACGAAGGCCACCTTGGCGCCGGCTTCCGCCAACCGCACCACGATCGCCCGGCCAATGCCGCGGCTGCCTCCCGTCACCAATGCTGTTCGACCAGATAGGTTGCTCAAAGGTAAGTCCCGCACTCAGACCGTGTTCGCTTCCGCGACGTTGTTCGCTTCCGCTTCGTCCCACCATCCCTGCACCGTCAACCCGGCGCGATCCCGCGCCGACGTGAGCTGCCGCGCCCTCAAGCCTGCGGTGGCATCCAGATTTGTCCCCACAACTCCCGCGCGGCTTGCCGGCGGACCTCGTCGGAACTGGCCAGTTCGGGATGGCGTTCCGCAAGATTGAAGGCTTCCAAGGTCAGCCGCGCGGACACGGCCGACTCCCCCTCGATCGTGCCCGTCCCCTGAAAATCCCAATACCGTCCGTCTTGTTTCTTCACCGTGACGTGAACCGTCAATGTTTTTCCCGGCGCCACGAAGCTGTTGAACTTCAACGCCCGTGCCTCCTTCAGCAGGATGGTGCTGGGCTGAAACTGTTCACTGTGCCGAATCAGCCACCCCGCAGCTTGCACCAACGACTCCAACATCAGCACCCCGGGCATCACGGGGAAGCCCGGAAAGTGATCGGCCAGGTACTCTTCCGCCAGCGACAGGTTCTTGACCGCCGTGAGTGACTGCCGGGGGGTCAGCTCGAGGATCCGATCAACGAGCAAATACCGCATGGGGTCCTCTTCGCGGGGCCAGACCTGTCACCAAAATGTTTGGGAAGCCACATAGTTTAAGCGCCGAACTGTCCCGTCTCAACTGACTTCAACTGTACAGATGGAGCGTGTTGTTCAAGGGGACGTTTACAAGCTCGCCCCCCTTACCCCAAAAAACTCGCTCGACTTACCCCGCAAAAAGCAGCAACCCCCGGGGGTTGTCCCGGGGGTTGCGCCGTGTGTTTTCCCTTGGCTTGGGAACCAGTCACAGGGCCAGCGGAGAGGCTGCGGAAAGTCAGCCGCGGAGCGAAGTCGGGTGCCTTATTCCACGGGAATGGGTACCGTGACGTCTCGCGGGGTGTCGTTGGACGAGTTCGCGGAGCCGGATGCTTCCTCGGGCTGCTGAGTAATCCGCATGGTCCGACTTTCCAGAATTCGCTGTGCCGCGTTCCGGAGTTCCTCGTCGCTGAGGCGGCGGACGTTGCCCAACTCCAACAGGGGACGCAACATCCGCACGGCCCGAGCCACCGCCGACTCCATCATGCCCAGCTCGATGAGGTTCCGCCGCATTTCCCCGAGCACCTGAATTTGATTGGCAAACTCTTCCTGGAATTCCGAGAGGACTTCCAGGGCCTGAATGGCGTCGACGACGGCCTTGGTTTGCGACAACAGCTTCGACTGCATCGACACCAGTCCCGACAGGTTCCGCTCCGCGAGCACGAGGTCCAGATCGTCGTCGGTCAAACGCTTCTGGATGGCGATCAGTCCCTCGGCCTGCTGCCGAGCGGTCTCGACCGTTCCGGACTGCTCGGCAATCCGCTCCTGGAGGCCTACCAGGTGATCACCCACGAATTGGGCGATCTCCACCTGCGGCGCGGCACTCAAGATGCTGTCTTGCAGCCCAATCAGTGCCGCCAGGCTGGCTTGCGTCGGTTGCATGTTGCTGCCGGCGTCACGAAGCCGCGTTTGAATGGCGACCAACTCGGCGACCGTCTGTTGAGCGGCGGGAAGCTCGTCGGCTTGAGCCTGGGCGGTCTCCTTGAGGGCGATCAGGCCGTTCAGCGCCGCGGCGGCGGTGGCCATGGTCGATTCCTGATTGATCAGCCGGCCCTGAAGCTGGGCCATGTCGGCGACCACCTGGCCCGCGGATGCGGTTTTCTTGTGCAGTTCCGTAATTTGTCCCTGGAGCCTGGCGAACTGCTGAATGCCCGCCAAAGCGGCTTCCGCCATTCGCGACTGTTCCAGCACCTCGCCGCGCAATTGACGCAGCGTTTGCAAGGCGTTGCGGGCTTCCTCCAACTGGTTGCGTTGGGCCTTCAGGCTCGACAGCAGGCTGTTGGCTTCCCACACCTGCTCGCCAGCCCCCGTCAATTCCTGAATGCGGGCTTCGAGCTTGGTGACGTTTTGCTTCATGGTTTGCAATTCGCGCGTCAGGGGCCGGGCGATGACAAAGTGCATTCCAATGAAGCCGATGGTCACTCCCAGAGCCAGCAGCCCCCAAGTGAGCTTCTGCTGCTCTGCCAGTTGAGATTCGATGGACCGCAATTTGATGCCTTCTGAGGTGTACACGTTGGTAACTCCAGCGCTGGAAAGTTTCGGTAGGCCCGTGAGCGAATGCAACGCGTGTTCACTGGGAAGACCGGTTCTTCCCCGTTGACCGCCCCCGGTGATCTGGGTTCATTGGGGCCAATCCCCACCGGACGGGAAGTCCGGTGCACGATCCCCTAGGCACATTCTTTTCACCAATATCGCCATTTTAACGCTGGCGGTTTCTGCCGATTGCCACGCAACCTGACGCATTTCACAATTCGGGGTCTGCGGCGAGTCTGCCGGTGACGTTCCGCCTTACGGTAACGAGACACCGGGGGAAGATGCCGGCGCTGACGTTACCACTCTCCTTTTTTTCTCAAGTCACCTGTCGTCATGAAGCTGCAAATCCGCCGTGCCGAGCTACGGGATCTTTCCACCCTCGTGGACTTCAATCGCCGTCTGGCTTGGGAAACCGAACGGTTGCAACTCGACGTCGAGGTTTTGATCCGCGGCGTGACCGCCGTCCTCGAAGGCAGGGCCGAAGCCCACTATCTCGTCGCCGAAATCCAAGCGGAAGTCGTCGGCCAATTGATGCTCACCCGCGAATGGAGCGATTGGCGAAACGGCTGGTTTTACTGGATCCAAAGTGTGTACGTCGCTCCTCGACACCGCGGCCGGGGCGTCTTCCGCGCGCTCTACAACTCGGCCCTGCAACAGGTCGAGCAACAGCCCGATGCCGTGGGACTGCGGCTGTACGTCGAACAGCACAATACCGCGGCCGAGGCGACCTACCTGCGGCTGGGAATGCAACCCACCGGCTACAAGGTGCTGGAACATCCCGTGCGGAACATCCTGGTACCCACGTCGATGGCTCCATCGAAGTGAGCGCGTTCCGCTGAGGAGTCCTCTCCGGCGGGAAAGTCACCACTCGTCGCGCGCGGTCCGTTGGGCGGAAGCGGGGCTCCGACGGCGTTATGCCGGGTTTTTGAGCGCCTTTTCGTTCAGAAATCGGGCAGACCGAGGAGGCGGAACCGCACACACAGGCGGAATCGAGGGACTTGGCGACGCGACAGGGTGTCCGGTGGCGTCGGCGCATCGGCCGAAACTGCCGAATCGCAGGGTTTCCGCCAAGACGTGCGAAATGCGCGCAGATTTCAGATTCAACCTTGTCAATTTTGTTCGTTTCCGTCACGCGATTTGCGTAGATTTTAGTAAAGTGGCCGCGCCTGAGTTTCCCCGTCAGTGTGCTTAAACGCCAGCCACTGGTGATCCGGTTGGTCGTCGCAAGATTTGAATTCGTAGACAGTTGTGGATACTGATCGGCACCGTCTCGGTGGGCACGCCGCTATTGGAAAGAGTAAAAAAGTCGGTCAATCTTCATTTGGAACCTGGAATTGATTGGCGGGCGTCGATTGTTTATTGCCGATTTCCCTTGCGGGCCAACATCAATGTTCTTTATTGTGTCGCACGTCGTGAGGTTCCGCTGAAGGATTCGGGGGAACTAGTTTCCGTCACAGGGAGGAAAGGCATGCAGCGACGGACTCACCAAAACTGGCCTTGGCGTCTCGCCCACACGGGGGGCATCCTCTTGTGTGGTGTGTGGTTGGCGGTGTTGACCATCGTCCCGTTCAGCGAGGCCCAGGAATTGGCGCTCACCAGCCGAGCCGAGCGGTCCGACATTCAGGGATCCCTCGTGATCGTGGGTGGCGGAACGATCCCCGAGGAAATCATCGAGCGGTTCCTGGAATTGGGGGGTGGTCTGAACACCCGGCTGGTGCTCATCACCACGGCCAGCATGGTCGCCGATTCCCGGGAGATCGAAACCCGCGTCCTCGCCTACTGGTACGAGCAGCCGCTTCGTTCGGTGGACGTGCTCCACACCCGCAATCGCTCGGTGGCCGATTCCCCCGAATTCTCGCGTGTGCTCGAGGAAGCGACAGCGGTGTGGTTCATTGGCGGCAACCAGCTCAACCTCACCGAGGTCTATCAGGGCACGAAGACGGAAGAACGGTTGCATGCCCTGGTGCGGCGGGGCGGGGTCATCGGCGGGACGTCGGCCGGGGCCGCCATCATGTCCCGGGTGATGATCGGCGGTAACACGGCGAATGGTCCTTACCTGGCCACCGGTTTCGGCTTCTTGCCGGGGACGATTGTCGATCAACATTTCCTCAAGCGCCACCGGCAGCCGCGGTTATTCCAAGCCCTCGAAGCGCATCCCGGATTGGTGGGGATCGGCATCGACGAGGGGACCGCGTTGATTGTTCGGCCCCAGCAGGTCGAAGTTCTCGGCGAATCGGAAGTCGAACTCTGTTTAGCCGGCACGAAGCAGCGGCGACAGATTACCCAGCGTTTCAAGTCTGGCGACACCATTGATCTGAACAAATGGTCGTTGGCGGCAGTCGGCCGCGCGCGGTTCGACTCCTACGTCAAGGCCGATAAACGCCGTGCACCGGAAGTCCCGCAGGGAGCGGTGATTGTCGCGGGACGCAAAACGCCGAAAGTGGCCGTGGAGGAATTTTTGAATGCGGCGGGGGGTAAATCGGCTCCCGTGGTGTTGGTGACGGAAACCGATGGGGACGCGGAAATTTCCGCCGTCGAGTCGGAACTCCAGCAGTGCCTCGCCGAGATCGGGGCCGAGAAAATCCAGCTTTGCCGGGCGTCCACCGCCGCGGAACTCGAACGACCCGAAATGAAGCGGGCCTTGGCGGAAGCGCGCGGCGTGTGGTTCATCGGCGCCCAGGAACGGCGGATGATGGACTTCGTCCTGCAAGCCCGGATCGACCGCCTCGTGAAAGACGTGCTGGAACGCGGCGGCGTTGTGGGCGGATCGTCGGCGGGCGCCAAGATTCACGGCGACGGAATGTTGTGCGGAGACGACGACGATGCCGACTTGCTCGGCGACATTTATGCCTGCGGTTTGGGAGTTCTGCCGGGAATCGTGATCGAACAGCAGCGGGTGGACACGGTCTCGGCGGCATCGATCGCCAAGGCCGTGCGGCAACGCTTCCCCTGGTGCCTGGGTCTGGGATTGCAAGAGTCGGCGGCGGTCGTTGTGCGCGGCCACACCATGCACGTGCTGGGCGACGACGCGGTGGCCATCATCGGCGAGCCGGGAGACGACGAATCAAACGACGCCGCGATCGAACTGGTCGAGGCCGGGCAGAAATACGACTTGCGGGCCCGACGGCGTCTGTCCGCCGATGCCCCGGCCGAACGCTCGCGTTGAACGGGGGACGGGACGGAAATCCGTCGGCAGGGCCTGGACGGGTGGGAATGTCCGAAATCTCTTGGAGACGCTCGGGGGTTTCCCGAGCGTTTTTTTATGCCCCGGCAAACGGGGGATCGCATATCCGTGCCGTGTCATGCTGGAAAACGATGGCGGCGCCAATCGCGCGGTAGGGCCGCATCTCGTTCGACTGTCTCTCAGAACAGCCGCAGTTGTCCGGATCGCACAACGGGCCGGCGGAACTGATCGACCGCCAGCGGCGGCAGCTCGGTGAAGCCGAGCTTCTGCCGCAGGACGTGAAACATCGATCGAAACTGCTCGGCGATCTCGCCGGTGCCAACCATCCGCTTGCCCCACCTGGCATCGTTCAGTTTTCCATTCCGCGAGTGCCGAATCAGATGTTCGATCTTCTGGGCCTTGAGGGATTGCGTCCGCTGTAGCCACTCGCGGAAGACGGGTTCGACCGTGAGGGGCAACCTCAGCCAGGTGTAGCAGGTGTCGGTGGCTCCCGCCTCTTTTGCGGCCCTCATCACCCGCGGGGCTTCGTGATCGTTGAGGCCGGGGATGATGGGGGCGACCATCACGCGGACGGGGACTTTGGCTTTGGCCAGGGTGTCTACCGCCCGCAAGCGCGCCGCCGGTTGGCTCGTAAGCGGTTCCATCTGCCGCGCGAGTTCCCGATTGAGGGTGGTGATCGAGATGTTCACATGCACCAACCCGCGAGCGGCCAATTCGGAAAGCAGATGCAAGTCCCGCAGCACGAGCGCGTTTTTCGTGATCAAACTGACGGGCTGCCGGCACTCGAGGGCGACTTCGAGGCATTGCCGCGTGAGTCGAAACGTGCGCTCCGCGGGTTGATAGCAATCGGTCACGCCACTGAAGACGATCGGTTCCGGCCGCCAGGCGTCTCGCGCGAGGAAATCCCGCAACAGCTTGGGTGCATCGTGCTTGACGAAAATCCTGGTTTCGAAATCCAGCCCCGCGTTCAAACCCAGGTATTCGTGATACGGCCGGGCGTAACAGTAGCAGCAACCATGCGCGCAACCCCGGTAGGGATTGACGCTGTACCGGAAAGGGATGTCCGGCGAATCGTTCTCCACCACAATCGACTGCGACCGATCGGCAAGATACTGAATGGAGCGGTCTGCGGGTGACCCAGGGAACTCGTCGTCCCCTTCCCAATGCTCGTAATCCGGAACGGCATGGACGGCGACGAAGCGATTGGGGGGATCGAGGTGTGAACCGTGTCTCATGTTTGTGGTTCCTGCTCGATTGTTACGGCGACAATCTGGAATTATGTACACATTGGGGCCGGTTGACCAGAGGGTGCCACCCGACCCCCGTCACACCGCCAAACGATGAGGGAGACAACTTTCCTGAAGCATCGCTGAATAGCGGGGGCCGCGTGCGGGGCTGGGCACGTCCTCGGGAGACGGCGCGATCCCCGCGCGGCGTGAGACAGGCAAGAATGGACGCTTGGCAGGCGGCGAGCAGCGCAACCTTGAGAATGCCTGCCGCGGCAATGCTGACCGCGGCAAAGTCCGGCCGCGGCAAAGCTGACTGCGGCAATGGCCAGCCGCAGGAATGCTGACCGCGGCAATCGTCACCGCGGTAAAGGCCGAACGCGGCACTAGCGACCGCGTAAATGGCGACGGTAACGCGCCGCTGAAACGACTCCGCCAACGGCCGGTTGGCCGGTCAACACGCGACTGGCTAACCGCCCGCGGTCTTGCGGCCGAACGGGCGGAACGGGGCCGGGCCAGTTGGCATCGGCCGTTCACTGTATTCCAGGAGGGCTGAGGGCCGTCACGCGGCGTGTTGGACACCAGCCCGGGGAAGCAGCGAAATGCACGGTGACGGCCGCCGCACTCCGCGCTGCCCGCTCAGCCCGCCCCGTGCTCCGCGTTCCGCCCGGTGCTATTGAGTGGCGAATTCGGGGCGGCGGCGGCGCAACTGATCTTTCAACCGGTTGACGATGCTCGAGTGCATCTGGCTCACGCGGGATTCGGACAACCCCAGCGTGGTGCCGATCTCCTTCATCGTCAGCTCTTCGTAGTAGTACAGGATGATGATCAGCCGCTCGTTGCGATTGAGTCCCTTGGTGACGAGTTTCATCAAGTCCCGCTTTTGGATGTGGCGGGTAGGGTCTTCGCCTTTGGTGTCTTCGATGATGTCGATTTCGCGAACGTCTTTGTAGCTGTCGGTTTCGTACCACTTCTTGTTGAGACTGACGAGATTCACCGCGGCGGCCTCGCTCTTCATTTTTTCGAATTCATCGAGCGGCATGCCGAGTTTTTTGGCGATTTCCGCATCGGTGGGCGGGCGTCCCAATTCGGCCTCGCACTCTTTGCGGGCGGCCTCGACTTTGCTGGCCTTGCTGCGGACCAGCCGCGGCACCCAATCCATGGTGCGCAGTTCGTCGAGCATGGCGCCGCGAATGCGGGGCACGCAATAGGTTTCGAATTTGACGCCTCGCTCCATGTCGAAGGCTTCGATGGCGTCGATCAGTCCGAACACGCCAGCGGAGATGAGATCGTTGAGGTCGACACCGTCGGGCAGCTTGGACCAGACTCGCTCGGCGTTGTAACGCACCAGGGGAAGATACCGTTCGATGAGGATATTCCGCAGTTGCTGGTTGGTGGGGTCTTGCTTGTAGGCCACCCACACGTCGTTCACATCTTCCAAAACCTTCGTCACCATCCGTCCCTCCGTGGTGAGTCAGCGTTGTGACTGCCTGACAGGGGCGTTCGTTCAGGCGGACGTTTTGTCCGCCGCGATCTGGGCGTTGAATTCACGCTGAGCATCTTCTTCCACGAGCCGGCGGGCCAGGTCGCCGCAGATCAGCCCCAGCCCGTAGAACCCAGCGGTGGCTCCCAGGACGTGGGTCAGGGCGGCCGACAGGTCGTCCACCGACCAGAGTTGGTCCAAAGCCGAGGCGGCAAACACCAGCAAGGCCAGACGACCAGCGAATTGAGTGGCCACTGCATGCTTCCCTGTGCCCCGCCGGGGTGGTGATGTCCGGACAAAATGACATCCAGGCGACAATTTCGCGCGAGCCATTTATCGGCCCGATCTTGAGCCGAATTGAGTCGATCTCCCCTACTCGTCGCGATTGTAAGAATTCCCGCGAAACACCAGTCTTTTCGGCCTCCAGAGGGATTCGGCTCAAGATCTGCTGCCGCGTCGCCGCGACAACGGTCAGCGGTGCCGCCACCGCCTCGGCGGTGGTCCGAGGGAGGCAGCCAGCGTTGGAAACAGAATCTGGGCAGCCGCGGTGAGCGCTCATCCTGCCGTCCTTTCCCACGCCGACCACAGCCGCGCGAAGAAGCCGGGTGAGGACGGCCGCGCCGAAGTCTCCGGCAACCACCCCGCCGCGAGAACCCGTACCGCGCGGGAAATCGGACTGGCGGGAAACTGCTCGAGAAAAGGACGGCGGCAACGCACCGCGGCGGGCACGGCGGGGTCGAGCGGCAGCCAGCCTCCACGGGAGAGTTGCCGACCCAGAAAGGTGCGCGCGGTGTGCCGCAGACGTTCCAGAATCTGTTCCGCCTGCGTTGCCGATTCGGCCTGATTCACCACGACATGCAGTTCGTTCGGCGGTTCGGTCAGCGGTCCCGCTCCACCCAGGGCCTTGATGGTGGCATACGCATCGGCAATCGCGGTTGGTTCGGGGGTGGTGACGATCAGCACGTCATCCGCGGCCCGGGCGAACTGCCGCACCAGTTGATGGATGCCGCTCCCCGTGTCGATCAGCAGCACATCGTGCCCGCTTTCAAGGCGCTGCAATTCACGCAGCAATTGACGTTGAACAGCCGGAGGGCAATCGGCCAGGTCGACGATGCCGCTGGCGCCAGGCACCAAATGGATCCCCGCGGGGCCTTCGAGAATAACGTCGTCCAGACGCCGGGCCCCCGTCACGACGTGCGAGAGGTTCCAATAGCCGTTCACGCCGCACAGCAAATCGAGATTGCCTAGCCCCAGATTACCGTCAATCAGACACACGCGTTGGCCCTGTTGCGCCAGCGCGACAGCCAGATTGAGGGCCACATGGCTTTTGCCGACGCCACCCTTGCCGCTGGTCACGGCCAGGGTTCGGCAGCGCGGCAGGGAATCGGCAGGTTGCCCGCGGTCCTCGAGGAGGGCCCGCAAACGACGGGCTTGATCGAGAGGCGGCCAAGATCGCAAGCTGCTCGCGGTCACGGTTGCTGTTCCTGTCGCAACGTTGTCTGGACCGCGCCATTCGTGGCTGAAAGGCACGGCGTCGGGGGGCTGGTGGTGTGGAGCCGGCGGTTGGTGCCGCGGACGACGCAGCGCGGCTCGGCACCGGCAGGCGGTCGCTTGTTTCAGGCGCGATGGTGGAGTTGTTCCCGCCCGAGAATCAGTTTGGCAAGGCGGGTGGCGTGGGCCGGTTCGATGTCGTCGGGCACGTCTTGTCCCGTGGTGAGGTAGCTGATGGGGGGAGCGCCCTGGCGGCAAAGTTGCCACAGTTCACTCGCGCCGGGCGCTTCATCGAGCTTGGTGGCGATCAACGAGGTCGCACCCGCCGGTTGAAAACTGGCCACGGCCTGCGCGAGCGATTTCCGGCTGGAAGTGAGGCTCAACACAAGGTGCACTTCATCGGCCTGGGCGGCTTGCAGGAACTGCTGCAATTCCTGAATGCGCAGTTCGTCTTGCGGGCTGCGGCCGGCCGTGTCGATCAATACCAGGTCGAGTCCCGCCAGTTCGTCGAGCGCGCGGCGCATCTCCAGCGGGGTGGTCACCACTTTCATCGGAAGTTGGATGATTTCCGCGTAGGTTTTGAGTTGTTCCACCGCGGCGATGCGGTAGGTGTCGACCGTGACCAGTCCCAGTTTCACCCCCTCGCGGACATGGAAATTGGCGGCGAGCTTGGCGATGGTAGTCGTCTTGCCCACTCCCGTGGGACCGACGAGGGCTGCCACTTTGCGACGGCCGCGGACGGGTTTGATCGGACCGGCGATCTTCAGTTCCCGCTCCAGGAGACCGGTCAACAAGGCCCACACCGCGGCCGGGTCGCGGAGTTGAGCGGGTTCAGCCAGTTGCCGCGCCCGGCAAACCAGCTCGCGGGCCAGCTCGTCATCGACATCGGCATCGATCAATTCGGTAAAGAAGTGGAACAGTTCGCTGGGCACATCGTGCAGGGTGTGCCGCCGCCGTTCGCGACCCAACTCCAAAATCATCCGCTGCAACTGATCGAGGCGTTCGTTTACCGCGGCGGCATCCAGCGCCGGTGCGGCGGCGGGGGGAGTGTTTCGGGCGCGCGCGGCGACGGTGAGTTGTTGCGTGCCGGCCAGCCGGTTGACCGCTTTCAGCGAAGCTTTGGGCATGGCGGCTGGTATCGCGTCATCGGGGATCACGTCGTTGGGCGACCATTTGGGAGGCGTCACGTTGTGCCGTTTGTGCGTTGTCGGTTCCAGCAGCGTTGGCGGCGGTGCGAGTTCGGACTCTGGGCGGCCCCGCGGATCACGGGCCGATAGGGGCAGCGGCTGACGGGGGGCGACTTCCCGCCGGGCGGTGATTTCCACCTCTTGCCGGCGCGGCGACCACGGCCAAATTCGCGGCTTATCGATCTGCCGCGTGTTCAGGATGACCGCGTCCTGTCCCAGTTCCCGATGCACGATGTCGAGGGCCGCTTGCAGGCTTTCGGCTTTGAAGGTGCGGATATCGGTGTTCATCGTCTGCCTTCGCGGAAGGGCCGGAGGACGGTTGCCCGCCGGCGACTGTGTGAACTGTCAGAGTGCGGCGGCGGCAAGCACAGGTGCCGTCGCGTGCTCCCGACGCGGGGTGTTCATGCGGATGGTCTGCCTGGTTGTCTGCTCGCCGGGGATGCGCTGGCTCATGGGTTGCTCGTTCGTTGTGCGCTGGCTGGTCACGTAGGATGTGGTCCTTGGTTCGGGTACGGGGAGACGTTTCACGTGGCGGCACCTTGCAGGACCGGTCGTGCCGTCGCTGGACCCTGACGCAGAATGCTCAAGGGGACCGTTCCGTGCGGCTCCACCGACGTGTCGCGCGTGACTTCGTTCAGGCTCAGGACGGCCAATTTGGGCAAGGCGACCGCGGTGATGTGACGCAACCCAGCCCGCACCTGCGGACTGCACAACACCACCGGGGGCCGACCAATCCGCACCAGTTTCTGCAATTGCCGGGAGAGTTCCTGCGTGACGGCCTCGGCGACTTGCGGCGACAGCTTCACCACCAATCCCCGTTCGCCGAATTCCAGTCCGCCGGCGAGCACGTCTTCCAGCGCCGGCTCGAGGGTAATCACATGCAGTGTGCGCTTGCTGTCGCGATACTGTTGGCAAATGGTGCGGCTCAGGGCATGCCGCACGTATTCCGTGAGAATCGTCAAATCCTTGGTGCGATCGGCGTATTCTCCCAGCGTTTCCAGAATGGTCTCCAAGTCGCGAATCGGGACGCGCTCCCGCAGCAAATTGGCCAGGATTTGATGCAACTGGGACGGTTTGAGCAGATCGGGCACCAGTTCCTCCACCACTTTGGGAGCTCGTTCCTTGAGGTGGGCCAACAGTTCGTGCACCTGTTGCCGGCTCAACAGCTCGGCGGAATGGGAACGCACGACCTCGGTGAGGTGGGTCACGACGACGGCGGTCGGCTCGACGACGTTGTAACCCAGCAGTTCCGCCCGCTCTTTTTGAGAGGCTTCGATCCACCGCGCGGGCCGTCCGAACGCCGGCTCGGTGGTTTCGATCCCGGGAATTGTCCCGCTGGTGGCACCGGTGTCGATCGCCAGAAGCGCCTCGGGAAAAACTTCCCCCCAGGCCACGGGGACATCTCGGAGTTTGATCTGGTAGCTGCGTTGCTCGAGCCGCACGTTGTCGCGAATGCGGACCTTGGGCAGAATGATGCCCAACTCCTGGGCGATCTTGTGCCGGATGCGCGTGACCCGCTCGAGCAAATCACCACCCGACGCCGGGTTGGCCAGCCGGATCAGGCCGAACCCCAATTCCACCTCGATCGGATCGACGAGGAGCTGATCTTCAGGCTTGGGTTGCGGCTGTTGCTGTACCGCTTGCTGGCTTTGAGCCTGCTGGGCTTGCCGCTGCTGCCGACGTTCTTTTTGACGGAGCACCGCGGCCACGATGCCGCAACTACTACCCAGCAACAACATGGGCACCACGGGCAAACCGGTAAAGGCGAGCGCCATCACAAAGCCCCCCGCCAGAAACAGGGCCTCGGAGTGGCGGAACATTTGCCCCACCACATCGGCGGAGAGGTTCGAGTCGACGGAAGAGCGCGTCACCAGCAGGCCCGCTGCCAGCGAAATCAAGAACGCGGGAATCTGCGAGACCAGGCCGTCGCCGATGGTCAGCGTCGTAAACACTTCCAGGGCCTGCTGGAACGGCATGGCATTCATCACCATGCCGACAAACAGACCCCCCAGAATGTTGATCAGCGTGATGACGATGCCGGCAATCGCATCGCCGCGGACAAATTTGCTGGCACCGTCCATGGCGCCGTAAAAGTCGGCCTGCTGCGTCACCTCGGCCCGGCGAGCCTTGGCTTGATCCTGAGTGATCAGCCCGGCGTTCAAATCGGCGTCGATCGCCATTTGCTTGCCGGGCATGCCATCCAAGGCGAAGCGGGCCGCCACTTCGCTGATGCGCGTGGCTCCCTTGGTGATCACAATGAACTGGATGACCACCAGAATCACAAACAAAATCAGCCCCACGACCAACTGGCCGCCGGCGACGAACTGCCCAAACGCCTCGATCACCCCGCCCGCCGCCCCCGTGCCGTCGATCGCCGCCCGCGTCAAAATCAACCGCGTGGTGGCCACGTTCAGCACCAGCCGGGCCAGGGTGGTGCCTAACAACACGGACGGAAACACGCTGAAATCCAGCGGTTTGCGCACATAAATGGTGGTCAGCAAAATGACCACGGCGAGCGTGATGTTTCCGGCCAGCAGCAGGTCCATCACCACGGCCGGCATCGGCGCGATGATCAGCAGCAGCGACGCCACGATCATCACCGGGAATATGAGTCCCTGCGATGTCGCCCAGGCGCTGCGCGGACCGTTGGTGTGGTCGGACGGCATCCCTGCCTCCGCCCGCCAGCCCCGCTGGGGGCCGCGGAAGGTTGTCTGCGAATTGGGAGAAAACAGGAGTGCGGGGTTCTTAATGAATCTGCCGGAGGGTGTCCAGCCGGGGTTGTTCGATGTGAGATTTCCGCGGCCGGATGGGAAAATTCCTGAAGTTCGCCCGCGGGCAAGATCGGCAAAAAACGCCGTCACCAGGGGGAGCGGCCCGGCTGGCCCGCGCGGCAGATCGCCGCTGGGACGGCCACGGCGGCCGCTTTCCCCCGGCGGGACCCGCGGACCCCCGCACCCCCGCACCCGGAATGCGGGCTTCCCTCTCGTCAATGTGCGGCTTCGTGGTTACAACCATAGGAAGCGGGGTGTTGCACCCCTTCCTTGTGGACGGATCGCCTGATGTCGTATCGCACCATCAAACGACTGCTGGGAGAAACCAGTCTCGAACGGAAGTGCCGCCTGCTCTTCGGCGCCGGTTTGCTGACCCTCATCACGGGCAGCTTCTCGATTTACGCCTGGCAGACGACGAAGCTGGTGCATCAGCAGAACCAGACCGCCGCGCGGCTGCTGGTGCTGCCCATCATTCTGGAAAAGCACTGGAAAGCGTCCGAACAGCAGAAGCTGGTGCCGCTCGCCGATTCGGTGGAGCAGATGGCCGCCGAACTCAAACCCACCGACATGAAGGAATATAGTTGGGCGTTGTACCCGAACGAGCAAAATCTCTCGGCGACGGCCACCACGCGGCCGGCGGCGGGGGAGGACTACAGCGCCTTGCAAGAGATCTGGGCGGGTGCGCCGGAAGTGATCCGCGTCGTCCGCGACAAGAAGAAACGCTCCGAATACCACTATTACGGCGCGGTGCACGCCAGCGCCGCCTGCATCGACTGCCACCGCAAGCGCGACAGTCCCAACCTGCAACTGGGGGACGTGCTGGGGGTGGTCAAAATCACGATTCCGCTCGAAAAAACCCAGCGCTCGCTGAACTGGAACGTGGCGACCCTGTTGGCCACGGCCATCGCCACCGCCTTCCTGGCCATGCTGGCGGCGTACGCCATCGTGCGGTACGTGATCGTCAAGCCCGTGTTGCACCTCAAGGAAGTGAGCGATGCCGTTGCCCGCGGCGCCCTGGACCAGCGGGCCGACATCCGTACCGGCGACGACTTCGAGGAACTCAGCCACGCCTTCAACCGCATGCTCCGCCACCTCGTGACGATGCAGGAAGAACAGCGGGCGCTGAACCGCGGCTACGAACTCAAGAACGACGAACTGGCCCAGGCCAACCTGCGCCTGTACGAGCTGAACAACATGAAGAATGAGTTCCTGGCCACCATGAGCCACGAACTGCGGACACCGTTGAATTCGATCCTCGGCTTCAGCGACGTGCTCGTCGGCGCACCCAACCTCACCGACAAGCAGCGGCGGTATGTCGGCCACATCCAGTCGTCCGGCAAGCACCTGCTGCACCTGATCACCGATGTGCTCGATCTGGCGAAAATCGAGAGCGGCAAAATGGAAATCCACCCAGTGGAATTTTCCATCGGCGACCTCGTGGAACGCATGGTGGGGTCGATGCTCCCCCTGGCCGAAAAGAAAAACCTGGACATGACCTGGGAGGTGGATCCCCGGCTGCCCGTGTTGTGGCAAGATTCTGGCAAAATCCAGCAAATCCTCAACAACCTGCTGTCCAACGCCATCAAGTTCACACCCGAGGGTGGCCGCGTGCGGGTGCGGGCCGAGCGGCGCGAACCCGACCGACTGGCCTTGGTGGTGGAAGACACGGGCATCGGCATTCCCCTGGAAGACCAGGAACGCATCTTCGAGAAATTCCGCCAGGGAAACGCGGTCCCGGGCATGACCGATCCCCTCACGCGCGAGTACGAGGGGACCGGACTGGGATTGTCCATCGTCCGCGAATTGTCCAAGCTGTTGGGAGGAGAGGTGCAGTTGGTGAGCGAGTTCGGCAAGGGGAGCGTCTTTACCGTCGTGTTGCCGCTCCGCTTCGAGCGGGCGGTCCCGGTGGAGTCCCCTTCCGGCCTGCGGCCCAAGGTCGCGGTGGTCGAGGCTGGGGGCAACGGAGCGCCCAGCACCACCGGCCGCGCGGGGGTCGGCACGGGCAGTCCCCACTGAAAGGCCGAGACATGCGGACTTTGATCGGCGAAGATCGTGGGGCGTCGGCGGCGCGGGAGCGAGTGTTGCTAGCGGCGTCGTGAGCCGCCCGCGGCGTCGTGAGCCGCCCGCGGCGCCGTGAGCCGCCCGTGGCGCCGTGAGCCGCCCGCGGTGCCTCGCGGAGCCACGTCGCGGCGGGTTGCGGTCGAGCGCAACCGTAGCGACAGTCATGCGGCGGAAGCGCCGCGGTCAGTATCGAGGTGTCAGGCAAAATTGACGGATCCGACCAGCGACGTGTCGCCATTCGAACAGCAAAACGGAGCGCATGGCCCCGCCGTCAGCGGGCCGGGAAGGTGAGTGCCGTGGCCAATGTGTTAAGGTCCCGTTCGAGCTTGCATCTGCCCATCACGCTGAGCGTGGTGCTGATGGTGTTGAATGCCACGCTCATGGTGTGCTGGATCGCCCTGCTGGCGCAGTCCACGGGCTGGGGAGCGTTGATCACCGGCACGATCGTGTTCGCCGTGATTCTCGCCGGATTGTCGTTCTACATGGTGCTGATGATCAAGGAGGTGCGGCTGAACCGCCGGCAGGCCAACTTCATCGACAGCGTGACCCACGAGCTGAAGTCGCCGATCGCTTCGCTGCGGTTGTATCTGGAGACGCTGCAACTGCGGCACGTCAGCGACGAGCAGCGGCACCAATTCTACAGCGTGATGGGCCAGGAGCTGGAGCGCCTGGACCACCTGATTTCGCAGTTGCTCGAGGTGGGGCGGCTGGATGCGATTGGCCAGCAATCCGAGCCGAAGGCCGTCGCCCTCGATCAGGTGCTCCGCCGCTGCGGTCGCAGCGCGTGCGCGCTGCACAAATGCGACGAGGCGGCCACCATTCATTACGACCTCCAGCCGGCGATCCTGCATGCCCGACCGCTGATGGTGGAGATGATCTTCGGCAACCTGCTCGACAACGCGATCAAGTACGGCGACGATCCGCCGAAAGTGGAAGTGCAGTGCCGCGTGACCGATCGCGGCCGCGTGATTACCCGCATCGCCGACAACGGCCACGGGGTTCCCCCCGAATTGCGCAAACGGGTGTTCAAGATTTTTTTCCGCGCGGGCAGCGAGTTGACCCGCACGAAGAAAGGCACCGGCTTGGGGTTGTATATCGTGCAGACTCTGGTGCGGCAGCTTCGCGGGCGGATCTCGATTCACGATCGCCCCGGCCAGCGCGGGTGCGTGTTCGAGGTCGACCTGCCGGGCCACGCGGCCTAGTCGGTGCCCCGGGCAAGCGTTTCAGGCGGTGTTGATGCAGATGAAAGGCCGTGCGATGCGGATCCTCGTCGTGGAAGACGAAGAGGCCCTCGCTCAGGGACTCAAATTCAACTTCGAGCAGGAAGGCTACGAGGTGCTATTGGCCAGGGATGGCGCATCCGGTCTGAAACTCTTCGAGACCGCCAAACCGCCGGTCGATCTCGTGATTCTGGATTTGATGTTGCCCGGGATGAGCGGTTACGAGGTGTGTACCGCCATCCGCAGCCGCGACAAGCTCGTGCCCATTCTGGTGCTCTCGGCCCGCACCCTCAGTGAAGACAAAATGCACGCCTTCGACTGCGGCACCGACCAGTACATCACCAAGCCCTTCGCCCTGCCCGAACTCCTCAACCGCGTGCGGAACCTGATGGAACGCCATCGGGTCATTCAGGAGGTGGCACGCGGCGCCGTCGATGCGCCGGCGTCGGCCGATACCTATTCCTTCGGCAACGTGCACATCAACTGGAAAACGTACGAAGTGCGGGTCGGCGACCGGGTGCACAACCTCACCACCCTGGAAATGCAGTTGCTCCGCTATTTCGTCGAGCATCCCAACCAGGTGCTGTCGCGCCACGAAATCCTGGAGCATGTGTGGGAAGAAACGGCCGACGTGACCACCCGCACCATCGACAACTTCGTCCTGCGGCTGCGAAAAATCATCGAACCCGATCCCTCGCGGCCGACGCACATTCTGTCGGTGCGCGGCACGGGCTATCGCTTCGTCACCGACGATCACTGAACCGGTTCGCTCCTCGGCGAGTCCCCGACCGGCGACAAGAAAACATCTCCGCGCACACTCAAGGCGCCCAACCCATCGCGGAAACTGGCCGCGCACAACCCGCCGCTCAACCCGCCGCACAACCCGCCGCACAACCTGGCCGCGCACAGTCCGCCACGGCGGAACTTCGCAAAGAGTCGGCTACGGCCGAATCACCACTTCCGAGCCGACGATCAGAAAATCGTACACTTCGATCACATCGGTATCGCGCAACCGCACGCAACCGCGCGATGCCGCCTGTCCGACCGATGCGGGATCGATCGTGCCGTGGATTCCGTAGCTATTGCCCAGATCGATCCACCGCTCTCCCAAGGGATTGTGGGGATCGTCGCCGTCGATCACCCGGCCGTCGGGATCGGTGTATTGCGGGTTGACCACCTTGTTCAGTACCGCGAACTTTCCCACGGGCGTGGCACCATCTTTGCCGATTCCCACTGGATACCGCTTGACGTAATACCCTTGCAAATGCACCGTCAGGCTGTAGTCCCCCAATTCCACCACCGCGCCGAAGGGGCCGCGGACCACTTTCAACCGCTGACCGGCTCGAATGCGTTGCGGCGCAACCTGATTCAACCGCGACACGTACTCCCACGACAACTTGTACCGCGAGGCGATCGTTTCCAGCCGGTCGCCCGGCTGCACGACGTATGGCTCGATGAAATGCGGCTGAGGCGCGAAGAAGATGCGGCGGGCCGTGTCTTCGATCCGCGCGCGAATTTCTTCCCGCCGTCCCGGCTCCTTCCAGTAAATTTTCGAGAGTTCTTTGTGGGCCGCCAGAATTTCTCCCGCTTCCAGGTGACGGTCGATCTCGGTCAGCGCGGGGGGAGCACTGGAAGCCGTCGAACTGGTGGCGGGGGCAGCGGCTGGCACCTCTGCCACGGACTGATAGGAAGCGCCGCGCACCGACGGGGGAGCGGTCTGGTTGGCGAGTGCTGGCACGGCATCGGGGGGCGGCGTCAAACGATTGGGAGGGACTGCCAGCGGAGTTTCCGGTTCGGTTCGCGCGCGGGTGACCACGGTTGGTCGGGCAAGAGGGGCGGATAGCGGAGGTGGCTCGGTCAATCCCTCAAAGTGGGTCTGTTCCTCCTCCGGCTCGGACACTGGGTTGGAGTCCGCCAGTTGACCCGAAGGAAGTGGCAGCGGCTCGTCTCGTCCGTTGTCAGCAGCGGGGGACAGTTCGTCGACGACTCCTGTTTCCGGGGCGAGGAACTCAATGGGCAGCCAACCCAACCGCCAGGCCAATCCCAGCCCGATTCCCGCGCAAAACACGACTCCAGCCAAGGTGACGCCGCGTACCGGCCCCATGTTGACACCTCCCTGTGAAGACCGTCCCCCCGATGGGAGGCAAGGCCGCTCTTCCTGGTCGCCCCCCTCACAGGGGGGTTCTAACGGAATTGGCTCCGAAGGTCGAGAGCCGCCTTGCAGCATGGCGAGAGTGGCCGCGGATTGAACGTGACGGGCGTCCGGCCGTCGACATCAAGCAAATCATGCCGAAGTTATTCCTGCCGACGTCCTTGGCTGTGAGCCGACATGGTCTGTGTGGAGTCCAGTCAACATGGGTGACTTGGCATCATTTGTTGGACTGAGAAAAATGGGGTGTTTGTGGCGGCGGCATTGATTGGCCAGGTATCGTTTGTGGAGCAAGGTCGAGGAGACGGCGCGGAGGCGGGAAAAGGTTCGTTCGGCACGCAAACAAAGTGTTCATGCGCCGATTTCTTGGGTATAATTGGGTAACGCATGGAATTCAGGTCGAGCTGTGAACTGTGTTAATTGGGGCTGGTACACCTCTCCCTGAAATCCGTCTGCCCCGATTCGCGGTGGACAGTCCGGCGGTGAGCGGCACCCAGCTAACAGCCTCCGTCTGCACCTGCGGAGTTTGCCCTCGAATTTGCGGAGCGGGTTTGCGGAGCAGGCAATGCTTGCGGTTGCCGGGCGGTGTGCAGGGGCTCCCGGTTGTAGCGCTCTTGGCGGAAGTGCCGCGCTACAACCCGTTCGGGCAATTCCTACGGTATTTTGAACCGATGACCCCACTACGGCGCAAACAGATGGGTGGGCAGGATGGGAAACGCGTCGTCTTGATCGGCAGACCGTGATGAAATGTGGGACGATGAAGCAGATCACCCCGAGTGCGGCACAACGTGGAGTTCTCTCGGCGGAAGCGGAGTCGTTTTTAGTGACGGCCGCGCGGGATAGTGCGGCGGCGGTCCCGATGGGGCTGGATGGCAGTGAGCTCCGTCGGCGGCTGATGCACATTTCGCCGGGGTTTCTCCCCTTCTTGCTGTGGGGCATTCCCCATCAAGATCCGTGGGGACCGATCCTGGTCAACGCAGTGTTGGGGCTGTCGGCGGCGCTGATTGTCTCGGCGTTGTGGCGTTTCCATGCCGTGGCGCGTCCGGGTGAGCGGGATTTCCGGCCGGCGGTCTTGGGATACGCCCTTCCCGTGCTGGCCGCCTTAAGTCTGTTGCGGGGGTGGGAGGAGGTGGGTGTGATGACCCTCGCCGTCTTGGCCTTCGGCGACGGTTCGGCCACGCTGATGGGCCTGATGTGCGGCGGAAGCCCCTTGCCCTGGAATGCCCGCAAAAGCTGGATTGGATCGTTGAGCTTCGTGCTCGTTGGCGGCGTGACGGCCACGCTCGTGTATTGGGGGGAAGCTCGTCCCGGCGTGGGCTGGAGCCTTGCCGCACTGATCGGCTTCACGACCGCCTTGACGGCAGCGGTTATCGAGAGTTTGCCGGTGCGCCTCAACGATAATCTCCGCGTGGGAACAACAGCCGCAGTCATGGGTGGGGCGTTGACGTACTTTTTGGTAGGCTGATACGCTCGGTCTGGCCGGACAACACTCGGCATCGGATGATGCCGGGCGAGATCAGCGACTGATCCTGGCGAGATCATCGGATGATCCCGGACGAGACGTTGTCGGACCCGATGGTGCCGTTCCGCCCGATCGCGAGTCGGTTGGGGCCGAGCCATCTTCCCGTGAGACGAACCTTTGCGAGGGGATGAGGTCCTGTCGCGTGGTCGCGCGACGGCCGATCCTCCTCGTCGCCCACTGCGGTGGAGTGCCATGCCGTTGCTCGAAGCTCGACATCTGCGCAAGAGCTACGGCACGCACCTGGCCGTCGACGACGTGAGCTTTACGCTTGAACCCGGCGAGATCTTGGGGCTGCTCGGTCCAAATGGGGCGGGGAAGTCCACCACCATGATGATGCTCGCCGGGCTGCTGCGTCCCGATGCCGGCGAGGTCTGGCTGTACGATCATCCGTTTCTGCCCCACGACCCTGCACAGCGTCGCGAACTGGGTGTGGTGCCTCAAGACCTGGCGTTCTACCCCGACCTGAGCGCCTGGGAAAACCTGCGGTTTTTCGGGCGGTTGTACGGACTGCGCGGCAGGGTGTTGGAAGACCGCTGCCGCGAGGTGTTGCGGCAGGTGGGGTTGCTCGAGGCGGGGCAGCGTCCAGCGCGCGAGTATTCCGGCGGCATGAAACGGCGGTTGAATTTTGCCATCGGTTTGTTGCACGCTCCGAATGTGCTGATTCTGGACGAACCGACCGTCGGGGTCGATCCGCAGTCGCGGGCCCATTTGCTGGACTGCGTGCGGCAAGTCGCCGCGGCGGGTGTCGGCGTGATTTACGCCAGCCACTACATGGAGGAAGTTCAAGCCCTGTGCCGTCGGGTGGCCATCATCGACCATGGTCGCATGCTGGCCTGCGAAACCATCGATCGGTTGCTGGCGGGATTGTCGCCCGATTTGCACGTGACCGTTTCGGGCGTGTCGGCCTGGGAGGATTGGCGGGCTTTCAGCGAGGTGCGCTCGGAACGCAACGGCCACGGGGCGCTGGTGATTGCCGGCTCCCGCCCCGATCGCACGGAGGCCCTCCGCGATTTGCTGGAACGGTTGGCGCGGGCGGGGGTCACCGTGGAACGCATCGAGACGCAGCAAACCAACCTGGAACGGCTGTTCCTGCAACTGACTGGTCGCGGCCTGCGCGATTAGCATGGTCCTTGGGACGCGGCGGATGATCTGTGACGGCCCATGAACGGTGTGTGGACGATCACTCGCAAGGATTTGGTATTGCTGGTGCGCGATAAACGCGCGCTGGTGCTGCTGGTCTTGTTGCCGCTGCTGTTCATTGCCGTGATCGGCATGTCGACGGGGCAGTTTCTCACGCGGGATGAGCGACCGCGGCAGTTGCGGGTGGCCGTGGTCGATCTTGATCGCAGCGAGCTCTCCCAGCGGGCCGTGCGGAATCTGCGGGCCCATGCCGACTTGGCCGTGGAGTCCTTCGACTCGCAGGAGGCCGCCGAGTTGGCCCTTCGCCAGGGAGTTGTGTCGGCATTGGTGGTGCTGGGACCGCACATGGAAGAACGGGTCGACGAGTTGTCGATGCGCGATCTTTTGGGAGGCGACGCGGGGGGCCTGGCCCAGGGGGGAGACGCGGCCGATGTGCAGTTGGAAGTGAAGTCCGACTTTGCCGACGGCAAGCTGCTCGAATACTTCCTGGTGGGCGAGTTGTATCGGACGGTGTTCCCGGTGGTGGCACGGCGGAATGCCCTGTTTCGGCCGTATTTGCCCCCGGAGGACGGCGAGGAAGACGCCGCCGACGCCGTGTCCAACGGGTCCGATCTGGCGTCGAACGCGGGAGCCGCCGCGCAGGCCTCCAATCCCGTGTATCGCTTTTTGGTGCCGGGCTTCACCGTGATGTTTGTGTTCTTCCTCATCAACATCATGGCCCGTTCGTTCATTGCCGAGCGGGACGCGGGAACGCTGCGGCGGCTGCATTTGGCGCCGATCGCTCCCGTGGCGATCCTGTTGGGAAAAACGTTGCCGTTCTATCTCACGTCGGTGTTGCAGACGGCGCTGTTGTTCCTGTGCGGCCGCTGGTTGTTCCACATGCCGTGGGGATCCGAGCCGGTCTACCTGGTCCCCGTGATCTTGTGCACCTCCGCCGCGGCCACCGCGCTGGGCTTGTTACTGGCCACGCTGGTGCGGACGGATCAGCAGGTGTCGTCTTACGGCACGTCGATTGTGCTGGTGCTGGGCGGCTTGAGCGGATGCTTCATTCCCCGCGCGTGGCTTCCCGAACTGATGAAAACCATCAGCCTGGGAACGCCGCATGCCTGGGCATTGCAGGCCTTCGATGCCGTGCTTACGTCCCAACAGGTCGATTCCATCCGCGTGATGGATTGTTGTGCCGTGTTGTTGGGATTTGCCGCGGCGTTTTTCGCCGCGGGTTGGTGGCGGTTTCGGGCGGCGACGGTCTGACGGCGGGCAACGGGTGGGGCTGCTCTGCGGGAGAGGCGAACGGGGCAAGGCGGCAGGGTGGCGGCAAGGGTGCGTTTCCTGGCGCGCGGAAGGGACGACGGCTGATCGTCGCGGCAAAAATCGGGAGTTCGCGCGAAAACAAGTCGATGGGTCGGCGGCAGAGCGCAGAATCGAGTGCGGCCGCAGGCAACTCCTTCCCGACCTCTCGGAGTCGATCCCATGACCCGCCGAACTTCGTATCTCGATGTGCTGCGTCCTGGTGGCCCCTGTCCCGTGCTGGCGGCCGTTCCGGCCGCTCCCGTGTGGCTGATGACGCGGCGGAGCTACAACCTGCAACATGCGGGAGTGATGTCTTGGCGCGGCTCCGCACCGCGCTCCGTCTTCCCTGCCGAGCGATGGTGGACTAGTCATCCGTCGTAGGTTGATGCCCGAAAACCGCACGCACGGAGTGGCGCGACGCCGCTGCCCTCGGGGCGGGCGAGCCTCGCGACTTCTCCGACGGTTTTCGCGGCCAACCGGTTGCAGGTGGGTGACAGCCGCGCGTGCCCCTGGAGTTCGGGTGCGACGGATGTCTGGCGGGTGCGTCCGACCGCGGGGCATTCAGCGGACGAGTGCCTCGCGGCGGTGGTCGCGTCGGAAGTCGCCACGCGCACGGCGACGAGCGACGACACAACACATTCTGGCATGGCCCCCGTTGACGCTTCCCCGGCGTCGCCGGGGGTTCTTCGTTTCCGCCATTCCTGCTGCTCGCAGGAGGTCATGCTGCCTCAATTGGGTCATGCATTCCCGTTGGAATCATGCATTCCCGTTGGGGTCATGCATTGCCGTTGGGGTCATGCATTCTCGTTGGGGTGATGCAGCGTCAGTTGCGTGAGGGAGTCCCGCTGGGGTCGGGCATCCCGCCTGGGTCTGGGGGGCCGGTGGGGGCGGGAGCGGTGTTTGGCGCGGACGAAACAGCCGCCTCAGGCGGGCACTTCGGCCCAAATGGCCAATTCCACCGCGGCATCCATGGGCAATTCCGCGACCCCCACGGCGATTCGCGTGTGTTTGCCCCGTTCGCCGAATGCCTCGACGAGCAATTCGGAAGCTCCGTTGAGCACCTGGGACTGTTTGGTGAAGCCGTCCGCCGACTGCACATAGCCTTCCACGCGGACGATGCGCGTCACATAGTCCAGACTGCCTATCGCCGCCTTGAGCTGCGCCAAGGCATTCAGCGCGCACAACCGCGCCGCGTGCTGGCCTTGCTCCTCGTGCAATTCACGGCCGAGCTTCCCCGTGAACATCACTTCCTTGCCCACCGTGGGTAATTGCCCGCTGGTAATGACCAGATTGCCCGTGCGCAACACCGGTACGTAACTCGCCACGGGGGACGGCGCAGAGGGAAGGGGGTGCCCCGCGTCGGCCAGACGCTGTTCCACGGTGCTCATGGCGGAAATCTCACGCTAGAATGCCGGCGAATAGACGACCTGTTTCGATTCACACCTCCACGCGGGTCGACCCTGCCCGTCGCCCGCCTGCTTAATTCTACCGGAAGGTGGACGTATGCAATACCGCACGCTGGGCCGCACGGGAGTGAAAGTTTCCGAGTTGTGCCTGGGCACCATGATGTTCGGCGGCCCGGCCGACGAGGCCGAATCGCGGCGGATCATCGAGCGGGCCTTGGACGCCGGGATCAACTTCATCGACACCGCCGACATGTACGTCAACGGTCAGTCGGAAGCGATTGTCGGCCGGGCCTTGGCCGGCAAACGCGACCGCGTGGTGCTGGCCACCAAGGGCTGCAATCCGATGGGCCCCGATGTCAACCAGCAGGGACTTAGCCGGCGGTGGTTGATGCAGGCCCTCGACGGAAGCCTGAAGCGGCTGGGCACCGACTGGATCGACATCTACTACGCTCACAAGCCCGACCCGGACACGCCGTGGGAGGAGACCTTGCGTGCCCTCGACGACATGGTGCGGGCCGGCAAGGTCCGCTACATCGCCTGTTCCAATTTCCGCGCGTGGCAAGTGTGCGAGGCGCTGTGGCTCAGCAAGTTGCACGGCTGGGAACGTTTCAGTTGCGTGCAACCCCTGTACAACATCGTGAACCGCGATATCGAGGTCGAGCTGCTGCCCCTGTGCCAGGCGCAGCGGTTGGGCGTGGTGACGTACAGTCCGCTGGCCCGGGGCATTCTCACCGGCAAGTACAAGGTGGGAGAACCGTTTCCCGAAGGGAGCCGGGCCGCTCGCAACGACAAACGCATGCGCGAGGCCGAACTCCGCGAAGCCAGCTTCGAAGTGGCACAGCAACTGACGGCGTACTGTGCGCAAAAAGGATGCACCAGTTCGTCGTTCGCCTTGGCCTGGTGCCTGGCCAACCCGATTGTGACCTCGGTGATTCTGGGACCGCGGACCCTCGCCCAACTCGAGGACAATCTGCATGGCCTCGACGTGACCATCACCTCCGAGGACGAAACCTTTGTGGATGGACTCGTGCCTCCGGGAGAACACAGCGGCAAGGGATTCCAAGACCCGGCGTATCCCATCACCGGTCGACCGGTGCCCCGCCGCTAACCCGGCACGGTGGAAGGACTGAGGAGGGGACGGAACGCGCGTCGTCGGGTGCCGCGCCTCACGCTACCGGCGCCCGCCGGACCAACTCCAGGAGCTGCCACAAGCTGGGGTCCGATTCGTAGGGGAAGGGAGGCCCCACGGTCAGCGCTTGCAGTCCCAACTCCGCGTCGCGGACGACTCCGTAGAAGCCCAAGCGCGGCTGGGCGGCCGGGTCGTAACCGTGTAAACAGGCCGCGGGAATCCAGGCTTGCAAGCGATAGCCGTCGTCCCGCAGCGTGCTGGCGATCCGAATGGCCTCTGCCGCCGCCGGGGCTTCGCTCCGGGCTGGCCCCAGGGGAAGGAAGACCGCGGACGGTTGTCGTCGGTGGCGTCCCAGTCCCGCGGGCAATAGCGCCAGGCGATGGCAGAACCGCGTGGCACGGTGAACCGTTTGGGTGGCGCGAGTGTCGATCCAGACGTGCACGCCGGCCGACGACGTGGGGGCCGACACATCGCACTGTACCGGCTCGGTTTTGCCGGCCACGTCAACCATCAAGGCCAGGCCCGATTCGTTCCATGCCAGCCGCCACTCGGCGAAGTCGCGCACGCCGTCCATCTCCTGCAAGGAAGGGAGCGCGCAGGAAGGGGGGAGTTCCGGCAACGATTCGTCGCCGGGGTAATCGGCAAGATACGGCACGGGGAAACACCAGCGGAACAAAAACCGCGGCGGAATGAGCGTCGTCACGCGGCAACCTCACTCTTCGGCTTAACCGAATGGAAGATGGGGCACGACCAAAGCCACAACAGGTGCCATCGAGGGGATAAGGGACTCCGATGCCAACACTAGCACGGTGATGCCGAAACAGTTCACGAACACAGAGTGCTCCACGGAACGCCTCCCCACACCGCCGCGGTGCCGGTTTGCGGCGGTGAGCGACGGAACGCACTGCCGCCAGGAATCGCCGCGAGGGATCAGCGTGGCATTCCGGGGTTGGACTTCGATTCGTGGGGCAGACATTTTTCGTTCGCCCGATACCTTCCGCCGGCCTAACGCGGACCCATCTTCAAAAACACCACCAAATCCAGCACTTCTTGCGGAGACAGCAGTTTATCGATGCCTTGCGGCATGAGCGAGACGTGGGACGGATGAATCTCGGAAATCTCGCGGCGGGCGATGTGCTGCGTCTTTTGCGGGTCGATGGCGAGCACCACTTCGTCGCGGCTTTCGCGGGTGACGATGCCGGTGATCGTGCGACCGTCTTCCAATTCCACCACCACCGGTTCATAGCCGCGCACGAAACTCGCGCTGGGATACACGATGGCCTCCAGCAGGTCGCGTTCGGTGCGCACCTTGCCGATGTTCGTCAGATCGGGTCCCAGGCGCCCGCCGAGGTAGCCCAACGTATGGCAATTGATGCATTGCGCCTTCTTGCCGATAAACAGTTCGTGACCGCGGCGGGCATCGCCGGAGGCCACACCCGCCAGCAACCGATCCAAGTGGGCAGCCTGTTCCGCCGCCGAGGCGTTCAATTCCTCCAGCAAGCCACGGCCGGCCTCCTGAACGGCGGGCGGGTATTTGTCCAACAGCGGCTTCAGCAGATCGGTCCGCAGACCGCGCAACCCCGGCGAGGCCTTGAGGGCGTTTACAAGTCGCAGACCCAAGGCCGCGTTCGGCGCCCGCTCGAACGCGGGCAGGACTTTGGGCAGCTCGAAGGGGCCGATGGCGGGCACGGCCTCGGCGAGGGCCAGTTGCTGAGAAGCCGTCAGTGCGGCACTGCCGAGGATGTGGGCCGCCGCGCTCCGCTCGTTCATGGGTTGCGTTTCGGCAAGGGCGGTCAGCAGGGTGGTGAAGAGGGGCGGATCGACGTGGGGCAGCGGTCCCGCGGCGAGGAGGGCGTCGAGTCGGACCGCGGTGGGCACTTCGGCTCGTCGGCCCACTTCGATCAGGGCGGTTTTCAGCCCGGCATGGCCCCCTTTCGGCTGCGGCCATTGCCGCGCGGCAGTCACCGCCTGGGCCAGGAGTGTGGTGTCGTCGGTGGCCAGCAGATGCACCAGTGCCGCGAACCATTCCGGGGGGGTGGCGGTCAACCCGGAATCGGTCATGGCTTGCAGCGCGATGCGCCGCACGTCCGGCCGGTCGGTCCGCTGCACCTGCTCTGCCAACCACTGTTGAATGGCAGGCGACTTCGTTAACCGTGCCAGCAGCGAGATGACGGGCAGAGGTTCGTCGGCGGTGACGGTGCTCAACCGCTGCGTGAAGTAGGCCACGAGGGACGGACCCCATTCGGGATGATGGCCGACAATCCAGGCGGCCGTCTGACGCAAGATGGGTTGACGGGCATCCAACAGCGGAAGGACTTCCTCCGGCGTCAACCGTCCGTGATCCATTTGGTCCAAGGCGACCAGGGCGGCACGGTGTTCGTTCAGCGACAAGTTCGGCGCGGCCAGTCGCGAACGGACGGCATCCGGGCGGGCGGATTCGAGCAAGGCGTAAATCAGCGAATGTTCGACGATCCGCACGGGAGCGTCGCTGGGAGCGCCCGTGTCGTCGGGAGTGAAGTCACCCAGTTGCGACAGGGCGGCGAAGAGATCGGAGGTGGCGTCCACGCTTTCCAGACGGCCGATGGCTTCGGCCGCGGCTCGTGCCAGGGCCGGATCTGGTCCGCGGATGATTCGCCGCAGAGCGTCGGCGGCCGCCGGATCGCGGCGCAGTCCCACCACATGCACCGCGGCGTGCCGCACCGACGGGTCGGGATCGGTCAGCGCCGCACGCAACGCCAGGTCGGCGGTTTCGCCGGTGATTAACGCCAAAGTCCAGACACCGCGGCGCCGCACGGCAGGGTCGGCATGCTGTTGAATTAGGGAACCAACGGCTTCCGCGGCGGATGGTCCCAGTTTCCGCAACGCGGCGGTTGCCCGCCGGCGAACAAACACTCGGGAATCGGCCAGACGGTTCGCCAGGTCGTGAGCCGACGCCGTCTCCCACGACAGCGTCGTTCCCAGCGGGTCGCTGACGGGGGGTTGTCCTCGCTTGCGCACCCGGTAAATCGCGCCGAGCACATCGGGCCGGGCAATTTGCGAGGTCGGGCAACACACCTTGTACCACCCCCCTGTATCGACGATGAGCAGGCTGCCATCGGCGTCTTCGTAGACATCGGTGGGATGGAAGTCGGGATGATCGCAGGCGAGGAACTCCCGCTCGGTTGCCTGGTATGTGGCACCTTGCGGAATCAGCACGTGTTCGACGACCTTGTGCAAATTGAAATAGCACGCGAACAAGTGATCCGCGGCATCGCCGCCGAACAGGGATTCGCTGCCCGCGATGATGCCGGCCGGGGCCGCCGGTCCCTGATGCACCAGCACGGGCATCACGTCGCCGGTCTGTTTGTGTTCATCGATCGAGTCGTGTTTTTTGCCGTAGACGCCGCCGTAAATGGCATGGATCAAGCCATCGCGCCGGCCAGCCGCTGGATATTGAAAGAACGTGCAGCTCAGGATGCGTTCTCCGGTCGACAGAAAGGCCACTCCCACCGGATTGTCCATGCCCCCGGTGAGCACCGGCTCCAAATGCGAGCCGTCGGGTCGGCACCGGAAAATGTGGGACGCGCGGGTGACAAACGGTTTGCCGTTGGGCAGCGTGTGCCTCTGTTCGGCGAACGCCCCCTTGCAGAAATAAAACCATCCATCGTGGCCGAGATAGGGGCCGTGCAGATCGTTGGCACAACCGGTCAGCGTTTTGCCGTCGTACCACACTTCGCGGCGTTCGGCGATGCCGTCGTCGTCGGCATCGGTGAGCTTCCAGATCTCCGGAGGGGCTGCCACGTAGAGCGCGCCGTCAGACCACAGGCAGCCTTCGGGAAACATCATGCGGTCGGCGAAGAGGGTGCTGTGGTCATAGCGGCCGTCGCCATCGCGGTCTTCCAGACGGCGAATGCGGTGCGGTTTTTCCGCCAGTTGCCTGTCTGCCTTGTCCGACATGCCGGCCGAGTCGGTCACATACAGCCGTCCCCGTTCGTCGCGGGCGATGCTGATCGGCCGTTCGACCAAAGGGGTGCCAGCCACCACTTCCACGTCGTAACCATCGGGAACGCGGAGTGTTCGCTCGCCCAAGGTGATCTCGCTGGCCAACACCGCGAGATTCCACCAACACGCGGCCAAGGTGATGACGGCTCGGCACCACATGAATCGCTTCCTCAACAGGCACCACGGGGGAAGTCGGCAGGCGCTGATGGGGACGTATTTTAACCGATGCGGGTGCGAAAGAACTAATCCGCTATCCCACACGCCGTCCCAGAACGATGCCCCCTAACGTTGGCTTCGGAGGCGGATCCGAACGCGGATTGGAACGCGGATTGGAACGCGGATCCGAACGGTACCTCCGAAACTGCCTCGGAGCACCGGCTCGAACGCTGGTTACGCCAGGCGGCCGTGTGTTCCCCCGCGAGGGGCACGGAGGCAGCGGCGTCGGCGTTGGTCGGCGAGGCGAGCGCCTAGGGCCGCCTGGCCCGCGGCACCCGCAGATCCGATACAAACCGCATTGTCGGCCAACTCCCCTCAAAAAATTACCGCGCTGTTGATCTTGAAACATTCTGAGCGGAAGCCGCCTGTCGCAGCGCGATCGTGAGTTACAGTTCTTAACAGATGGCCCTGGGGAGGTTTTCCGTCGGGAACGGGAATTTCGGTCGCAGGCATGATTCAGCCCATTTCCAAGCGCGGTCTGGTTGCCCAGGCTTTGGAAACCACCGGTTGTGGCCGGTTGTTGCAGATCGCCCCGAGTTGGCGCGGGCTGCTGATCCTGAATTACCACCGCATTGGTGATTCGCGGCACTCGCCGCTTGATCGGGAACTGTGGAGCGCCACCACCGAGGACTTCGACCGCCAAATTCGAGCCGTCACCCGCGACTTCGACGTCATCGGTCTGAACGATCTGGAAGACGTCCTGAAGTCGCTGCGCGGCCGACAGGTCATGATTACCTTCGACGACGGCTACCTCGACAACTACACCGACGCCTTCGCCGTGTTGAGGACGTACCGCGCTCCGGCGACGTTCTTCATTACCACCGGCTTCCTCGATCGACCGCAGGTGCCCTGGTGGGATGAAATCGCCTGGATGGTGCGCAACAGCCCCTTGAAGGAACTTCCCGACAACCGTTGGACGGGCATGCCGATTGCCTTTGATGAACCGGATCGCAGCCGGGCCATCAAGCGGCTGCTGAATTTGTACAAGCGGCTCGATGGAGCGCGCACCCGCGACTTCCTGGAAGATGTGGCGAGCTTGCTGCAATCCGGCCGCTGTCCCGACTATGTGGGCCATGAATTATGGATGACCTGGCCCATGCTGCGCGAGATGCGTCAATGCGGCATGACCATCGGCGGCCACACGGTCACGCATCCCGTGTTGGCGAACTTGTCTCTCGCCGACCAGCAATTCGAAATCGGCGAATGCCGGCGGCGACTCGTGCAGGAACTCGGGGAGCCGATCGACGCCTTCAGCTACCCCGTGGGAGGACGTCACAGCTTCACCCGCGAGACTCAGGCGATCGTGGAGCAGTGCGGTTATCGCTGGGGTTTCACGTACCAAGGGGGGCACGTTTGCCGATCGCGGTGCGATCGCTGGGGGTTACAGCGGGCGGCGATCGAAACGGATATCGATTTTCCGTTGTTCCGCGCCATCCTCACGTTGCCGCAGTGGTTCTCCTGAGCCGCCCAAAAAGTCCGCCCTGCGTCGCATCGAGCCACCGGACAGCACCGGCTGCATGGGCCAAACAAAGCGTCGCTCTTTTTGAACAACCGGGTTTGGTCCGTTGGCTTTCAGGCCGCTCGCCGCCGCGGTCTACCCGCTTTGTGCCGCCGCCCTTGCGCAACGGTTCGTTGCAGCTCGTGCAACCGCTCGTCAAGTCGACGGTGGAACTGCTCCAGCCGATCGGCAACCAGGGTGATGAATCCCAGAAACGTCAACATCTGCCCGGCGGTGATGAGCAGCCAACCGGTTGCCGCGTAATGTGCCGGGCCGCCGAAGTGGCTCCACAAGCACAATGCGGACCCGTAGGTCAAGCCGGCAATCCCCGCATAGGCCACGAACTGGGCCGCTGTTGTCATCCAGACCGTTAATCGGGTACCGGCGTTTGTGGCCGCGGCCGTGCGCTGGCTTTGGGGGAGTGAGAGACTGGCTGGCCGCTCGGCGGGCGAGGCTTTGGGGGAAGCCTGAGCCGCGGCCTGTTCCTGGGGCGGTTCCGGCGGTGTTGCGGCGCGCGGCTCGGGAACGGTTCGTAAGATCGCCGGGGCAGCCGCCGAATCGGACGGCTTCTCCAGGAATGCTTCCGCCGACCAACGGGCCAGCAGGTCGCGCGCGGTCCGTTCGGTAGGGGACATGGGCAAGGTTTTGGCCGACGGTTCCGTCGCCGCCAAGGCCAGGTCGCAAGCACACCGCGTGCACGCGAGTCGCCGGTTATCGGAGCTCAATTCCGCTGCGACATCAGCCTGACACGAGGGACACCACATGCGTTGCCTGGTCCGATGCAGCGACTGCGGGAAGTCCCCGCGCGACCGCGGGAGGTCCTCACGGCCTCTCCGCACTCCGCCACGCGGGAACCGTAAGCGCAAAACGTCCGACGTTCAAGACGAAACGTCGCGTGGCCGGGAACAAGACCAGGCACGGCAGGGGCCAAACCGCTGGATCACGGCGATTTTTGCCGGTGCGGATGGGGAACGACGCTTGGCTCAAACCAGTCCGTGCGTGGAGCAGGTGGACTGTCTGGTGGTTCCGCGGTCGCGGCCAGTCGTTCAGAACCGGTGCCCCATTTGCGGGCCGTGCCGCGTCAGCGTGAGGATTTCCGGACCGGTTTCGGTGATCAGCAGCGTGTGTTCGAACTGCGCCGACAGCGACATGTCGAGGGTGCGGACCGTCCAGTGATCGCGCGTGTCGAGAAAGGTCCGCCAGGTGCCGGCGTTGATCATCGGTTCCACGGTGAAGCACATGCCGGGTTCGATCAAAATCTGCGGAGCGCCGAGGCGCTGATAATAATGGGGCACCCCCGGTTCCTGATGAAACTCGCGGCCGATGCCGTGTCCCTGGTATTCCCGCACGACTTCGAAGCCGCGGGCCTTGACGAAGCGTTCGATGGCCTTGCCGATGTCCGACAACGGGGCAAACGGTTGAGCGGCCTGAATCCCCACATACAGGGCGTCGAAGGCGACTTGCACCAGTCGCCGCGCCTCGTCGTGCACGCGGCCGACAAGAAACGTTTCGGACGAGTCGCCGTACCAACCGTCGACGATGGTGGTCAGGTCGATGTTGACGATATCCCCCTCCCGCAGCGGCGTGCGATCGGGAATGCCATGACACACGACCTCATTCACGCTCGCGCAGATGCTGCACGGATAACCCTTGTAGCCCAGCGTGGCGGGAATGTGGCCGTGGTCGGTGGTGTATTCGTAAACCAGGCGGTCGAGTTCGAGGGTGCTGATGCCGGGCCGCACGTGTTCGCGGACAACGTCCATCAACTGGGCGTTGAAGCGGTTGGCGGCGCGCAGACCTTCCCGCTCGGCCTCATCCAAATACAAGGGAATTTTCGGTTTGATTTTTTGCTTCAATCCGCCGCTCATCCGCAAGGATTCCAGATTTAGCGGGCCGCTCCTTGACCCGACATCTGTCGTCGCCCATGGTGTGACATCGTTCTGGAAGGTAGTTTCCTCTGCGGGACATAATTTCGCAAGGCTGGCTTCCCGCAGCCGACGTCTCGTCGCCCCGCGCCAACGGCCCGGCGGCTAAGGGCATCGGAAGGCGGGTTTCCCGTTGATGTGGACAAAGGCGCTCAGAGACATGGCACGGCGGTTCGGCAGCCATAATCGGAGTTGGATTTGGGGCCGGCACGTCGTCCTGGAAACCTTGCGGGCCGGGAAGTGGCGCCCGTTGGAGCTGCTCGTTTCCCCCCGTTGTGCCGAGAAAGCGCGGCACGAACTGGAACGGCTCGCCCGGCTGCGCCAGGTGGAGTTCACGGTCGTAACCGATGATCAACTCGCTCGGCGTTGTCGATCGGACGAGCACCAGGGGTTGGCCGCCTCGTTGCCGCCGTTTCCCTACGCGCGGTTCGACGAGTTGTTGTCATCGACGCCGCTCCTGTCGACCTGGCTCGTGTTGGACCGGATGCACGACTCGTTCAATTTCGGGGCCGTCCTGCGGGCCGCCGAAGGCTTGGGAGTGAAGGCCGTCGTCATCGGTTCCGAGGAACAGTCGGAAGTCAATAGCCAGGTGGTGCGCAGTTCGGCGGGGGCCGTCAACTACGTGCCGATTGCCAAGGTCGACCGCCTCGCGGACGCCGTGCGGGCGCTCCGGGATGCGGGTTGCGCGGTGGTGGCCGCATCGGAAAAGGCCGCGCATCCGCTGCCGCGGGTCGATTTGCGCGGCCCGGTGGCGGTGGTCATCGGCAATGAGGGGCAAGGGATTCAACCGGCCGTATGGCGTCTCTGTACGACGGTGGCCCGCATACCGATGATGGGGCACATCGGCTCGCTCAACGCCGCCGTGGCCGCCGGCATCGTGTGCTATGAAATCGTCCGGCAGCGGTCGACGCCGAACAGCACTCCACCTGGCTCGGCCGCGCACTCCGCGGACGATCAGTCCACGCCGTAGGGAACGCCGCCGGCGGGAACATCGGTTTCGTCGAGAACTTCACGCACTTTCCGCGCCAGGTCGAGCGGCAGAAAAGGTTTTGCCAGGAAGGCCCCGCGCGCCTCGGCCAGGCCGTGGCGACTGAGCTGGTCATCGGTGTATCCGCTGACGAATAACACCTTCAGGTGCGGGACTTGTCGGCGCAGGTGATTGACGAGTTGGCGGCCGTTCATGTTCGGCATCACCACGTCGGTCACCACAAGTTGAATCGGCCGTGGAGAGTCGGCGAACACCCGCAGGGCTTCCACCCCATCGCGGGCCGAGAGCACGCAATAACCCTGAGCTTCCAACGTCAGTTGACTGATCCGGCGGACATCGTCCTCATCTTCCACCAGCAGAATGGTTTCGTTGCCACCCTTCACGACCGCGTCGTTCGGCAGGACACGTTGCTGAGTCTCGTCCGGCGGAGCGGCCGGCAGAGTGATCGTGAATTGCGTGCCTTGGCCTTCTTCACTGACGAAATCGAGGAACCCGCCGCTCTGCTTCACGAAGCCGAAGACCATGGGCAACCCCAGACCTGTGCCGCGACCGGGGCCTTTGGTGGTGAAAAACGGCTCGAAAATGCGGTCTCGGATGGCGGCCGGGATGCCGCTACCGGTATCGGCGATGGTCAATGTCAGATAGCGTCCGGGTGGGGCGTGGTAGCGGTTGTCTTCCGCCAGGTCGATGGCTCCGGTGGAAATGGTCAAGCGGCCGCCGTGCGGCATGGCATCGCGGGCATTCACCGCCAGATTCAGGATGGCCTGTTCGAGCTGGCCGGCATCCACCCTCACCGCATCCAAATTCGGCGCCAGGGCGAGGGACAGCACGACGTCTTCGCCGACCAGTCGTTTGATCAGGCTTTCAATGCCCGCAATCGTGGCATTCAAATCCAGCACTTGCGGCATGAGCAGTTGCTTGCGGCCGAAAGCCAGCAACTGCCGCGTGAGCGAGGCGGCCCGCTCGGCGGCTCGCTGAATATCGGTGAGCAGGCTCCGCTTGGCGTCGCCGAGGGGTGTCATGTTCAACAACACTTCCGTGTAGCCGGAAATCACCGTCAGCAGGTTGTTGAAGTCGTGGGCCACGCCGCCGGCCAATCGGCCGATCGCTTCCAGCTTTTGGCTGTGGAGCAACTGTTCTTCCAGGTTTTTGCGTTCCGTGAGGTCGGTGATGCCCCCCACCACGCGCACCGCGCGCCCTTGATTGTCGCGCAGGATGTAGGCCCGATTCACCACGTAGGCATACTTGCCGTCCTTGCGGAGAAAACGGTATTCGGCATTCCAGGAGTGGCCCCCCTGTTGAATGGTGGCGCACAAGCTGCCCCAGACCCGCTCGCCGTCCTCGGGATGGATCAGGCGGACGCAGGCGCCGCCCACCTGCGGAATTTCCTCGCCGGCATAACCAAAAATGGCTGTGTACCCGTCGTTCCACGTCAGCTCGTTGGTGAGCAAATCCCAGTCCCACACGGCGTCGTTCGTGGCCCGCGACAGCAAGCGAAAGCGCTCTTCGCTGGACCGCAGAGCCTCTTCGGCGGTTTTGCGCTCGGTGATGTCCATCACCATTCCCAAGCGGCGGATGGGTCGTCCCGCGTCGTCTCGTTCCACTTCCCCCCGTTCGTGCATCCAACGGATTGTGCCGTCGGGACGGCGGATCCGATATTCCACTTCGAGCAATCCTCCCGTCGCGTCGGACCGCTGAATCGTCTCGGAGAGTTTCGGCCGGTCTTCCGGCAACACGCGCGCGTAAAAATCCTCGAAGGTGCCGCTGAAGTCTTCTTTGCGGATGCCGAACAGCCGGCACGTTTCCTCCGACCACTCCAGCCGGTTGGTGAGCAGGTCCATGCTCCAACTGCCCATGTTGCCGATCCGCTCGGCATTCAGGAGCAGCTTCAAAGTTTGTCGCAGCGACGCCTCCGAACGCACTTGATCCGTCACTTCGCGACAAATGCTGAGGATCGCAGTGGTTTGCTCGTCTTCGTCTCGCAGGGGTACAGCCGTCATCTCCATCCAACGGGGTGTGCCTTTGAGGCCTGTCATCCGAAACCGGATTTGGCACGTTTCTCCCTGCGCCACCCGACGAAAGACGTCGGCCACTCGGGGACGGTCGTCCGCTTGGATCAAGGACATCACGGAGGCATTCAGAGCGGCTTCCCGCGACTCGGCTTCCATCAGCCGCAATCCCGCCGCATTGATGTGTTGCAGCCGACCGTCCAGGGACAGCGTTTTGACGCAATCCGGAATGGTGTCCCAGACCGTCTGCATCCGGGTTTCGTTGTCGCGGAGTTCCCGGAGACGGTCGGCAAGCAGCGCCACCAGACTTTCCGGCAGGAGATCGAGTTCCTCTTTCGTGGCCAACCGTGCACTCTCCATCGCGGGTCTCCACCTCGACATCTGGATTCTGAACAAATATCCAGAATTGTGTGTAGATTGTATTTCCTTCCCGCGGATCGCCAAGACCAGATCCTTCGACAATCAGTGGATTATCGAGGCCCAAGGGACGGCTTCGGACGCATCGCGGCCATTTCGCCCGCGGCGGGATTGCCGGGCAAGCGGGTCATTCCGCTCCCTGCGCGGCTGCGACTCAATGCGCTGCCGCGACTCCCCGCCGTTTCGCCAGGGCGGCCGCATCAGGCGGGGCATGCTTGATCCAATTCGGCAAGGTGGAGCCGATCAGCATGCCCACCAGCGAGGCGGCCAATCCGTACAACTGCGGTGGCACCGTCCGCCACAGTTGCTCGCTCTCTTCCGCGTACAGGAATTCCATTCCGATCCACACCGGCAGCGACAAGAGGATCGACAACACGGCCCCTTGCGTGCTGGCCCGTTTCCAATAGATGCCGCACACCAGCGGCACGAACGCCACCACCAACGTCACCTTGTAGCCGCTTTCCACCATCTCGTACATCGTGCTCTCCGAGTTGACGGAGATGGTGGTGGCCACGATCGAGACCAGCAGCAACATCGACCGCAGCAGCCACAACATGGTTTTGTCGCTGAAGTGCTGGGTAATCGGTTGCAGCACGTTTTCGGTCAGCACGCTGGCCGGAGCCAGCAGCGTGCCGCTCGCCGTCGACAGGATCGCCGACAACACGGCCCCGAAGAACAGCACTTGCACCCAAATGGGTGTGTCGTTCAGCACCAGTGCGGGGAGGATCTTCTGCACATCGCGGGCGTCTTCCGATTGGAAGTGGGCCGCATAGGCCGGATCGATCACGGTGGCGGCAAACGCAATGAACATGGGCACAAAGGCAAACGCGAAGTAGAACAAGCCGCCGCTCAATGTGCCGATAAACGCCGTCTGCTCATTCCTGGCGCTCGTCACCCGCTGGAACACGTCTTGTTGGGGAATCGAACCCAGCGACATGGTGACGAATTCCCCGATGAACACCATCCACGCCGCCGCCGTCACATGCGGAAACAGTGTCAGTTTGCCTTGCCGCTGGGCCGCATCCATGACCACATCGAACCCGCCGGCCCGCTGTCCCAGCAGGCTGGCCACGACGATCAGCCCCACGACGATGGCGGCGGTTTGGATCAAGTCGGTCAACGCCACCGACCACATGCCCCCCAGCAGCGTGTACAGAGTCACAATCAAGGCCCCGATCAAAATCGCCTGATTCAAGGAAATTTGCGGGAACAGCACGTTGATCACCAGCCCCAAGGCCGAAAGCTGGGCGCTGGTCCAACCCATGTAGGAACTGGCGATGCCCAGCGACGTGACGATCTCCACGAATTTTCCGTACCGCAGATGGTAGTAGTCGCCGATGGTCAGCAGTTCGAGCCGGTAAAACGTGCGGGCAAAGAAGAAAGCCACCAGAATCAGGCACATCGACGCTCCGAACGGATCGCCCGACACGAACCCCAAGCCTTTATCCGCGAACTTCGCCGAAACCGACAGCACCGTCTCGGCGCCGAACCACGTGGCGAAGACGCAGGCGAAGTTCATGTACAGCGGCAGCGAACGGCCCGCCACCATGAAGTCTTTCGCGCCGTGGATGCGGCTCGAGGCATACACCCCAATGGCCACCGTGATTGCCATGTACAACAGCACGCAGACCAGCAACATCAGCCACTCCCCACTGGATTTCTGTTTGGCGGCGAACGCTCGCGGGGCACATCCTACCAACTCGATGGATCGTGCAAGACAGTACCGCGCCTGCCGGACCGGATCGAAACCCCACAGGATGGCGAAGCCGTTCGGCGGAGTCCATAGCAATCAGGAACCGCTCGGTCCCTCGGTCCCTCGTCCGCTGGTTGGCTGGTCGGCTAGTTCACCGGTCGGCTGGTTGGCTGCTCGGCCGCTGGCCTGGTCGACGGATTCCGCTGGTCGACGGATTCGCTGGTCGACGGATTCCGTTGGTCGACGGATTCCGTTGGTCGACGGATTCCGTTGGTCGACGGATTCCGCTGGTCGCGCTGGCCGGTACGGGACGTTGCCCCGTTGCGGGTCGGTCGCCGGGCCGAACTTCGGAACCGTTCGCGGCTAGCCATTGCAGTTCCCGTCCCGGGCCGGTAATCAGGAGGGAAGACAGCGAAAGGCAGGTGTTCGCGCGGCGGGCGTGGTCTGGAAGATGACAAACGATCCACACGAGGGAGCGGAGCCTGTCAACCCGGCGTCCCGCGGGTTGTGGTGGGCCTGCGTCCTATTGGCGGACGTGCTGTGTGCCGGCTGGTCGCTCGGTCGGGTGAAACCCGCCTGGTGGTTTGCCACGGGGTTTGGCGTGGTCCTGGCGGCGGTTGCGCTATTTCTGGCCGGATGGCTGCGGGCGCGCTGGACGCCAGGCATGATTTGCGGGGTGGCGGTGCTGGCGGCCTGCGGCGTGTGGGGGGCCATTGTCGGGGGGGCGGTGACACAACAACTCCGATCAGCCGACCGCCACGCCTTGGCCCGCCGTCTGCTCGCCGAGTTTCCGCGCGACAATTCCGCCGAGGTGCCGGCGTGGGAAACCGGCTTGGCCGATCGTCTAGGGCGGCGCTACGGCATTCGCGCCTCGGTCCGGTGGTTGTGGCCCGCCTGGTTGATTGGAGAGGGGTTGCTCGCGGCGGGGATCGCGGCAGGCGGGACGTGGTGGCTGGTGCGACGCGAAGGGAACACGTTCCTCGAATCGAAGGCAGCCGAATGATTGTCAGCGTGGGCACCGATATCGTGGAAGTGCTGCGGATTGGCTGGATGATCGAGCGGCATGGCGATCAGTTCCTGACGACCGTGTTCACTCCCGACGAAATCCGCTACTGCCAATGCCGGCGCGAGTACACGCAGCATTACGCCGGCCGCTGGGCGGCGAAGGAAGCCGTGATGAAGGCGCTGGGGACGGGGTTCGTTCGGGGGATTGGCTGGAAAGACATCGAAGTCGCCGTGTGGCCGTCGGGCAAACCGTACATTCGCCTGCACGGCGGCGTGCGCGACCATGCGGAGCAGCTTGGGATCCGCGACATCCTGATTTCCATTTCGCATTGCCGGACGCATGCGACGGCGACGGCCATCGGTTGCAGCCAGGTCGTGACGAGTCCCGGGGGGCGCGGGGCCGTCCGGTAAAAGCCCGTTTGTCGCGTGCGATCCTCACCCGTCCGGGGATGTCTCCCTCGCTGCCGCGGGACGTTTCCCCGCACCTTGCGGCGGCGGAGCACGTACCAGCGGCGTTAAATCCGCTACGATCGCGCGACTCTCCGTGCAGCGAGCAGCCTCCGCAGATTTTCTGCTTGATACTTCGCGGAGTGTTCGCGTCGGCGGACGATGGTTAAGGCTGTCTCGAGCACCTCGGCCAGTTCCGCCAGGTTTCGCGCGGACCTTCCTCGTCCGTCGCTGAGTGCGGTCGTGCGGAAAGCCCGCGATCGCCTGCCGGCTGGTCTGGTCCCATTCGAGTTTAACACCTGGGAACACACACCGCGCGCTGGGCCCGCGACGCCTGACCGCGGCACTTTGATAGGAGATCAATGATGCTGGTACTGTCTCGGCAGCGCGATGAGAGCATTTTCATCGGCGACAACATCAAGATCACGGTGGTGGACATTCGTGGGGATAAAGTCCGGTTGGGCATCGAAGCGCCCACCGAAATTCCAGTGCACCGGCAAGAGGTGTACGAAGCGATTCAGCGCGAGAACCAGCGGGCGGCAGCATCGCGGGATGGTCAGCCGGTGGAAGGCCGACGTTGAGACGCTGAACCGCGCCGATCGTCGGGCGGGTGGCTGGCAAGGCCGTCGGTCGCATACCGACGGCACAACCGGTCGGTTCCGCGAGGGGAGAAAAAAAAATCGGCGAATTTTGCCGTGTCGCTCACGGAACAATCTAGAGTCGACGATAGAGCCTGCAGACAACTGTCTGCTCCGCGGAACCACGTTGCGGCGCGTGGTCTCGCGGGAGCGGAGCGGGGAGCGAGCCCGACGGTCGGTCGCCGATTGGCGGCCGATCCGGGGAGCAGAGTTCCGGGTCCGAGGAGTCGCCGGAGAGCTGCCCGGGCAGGTGATGTCGATGTTGACCTGATTGCCGGCGGAACTGTGTCCAACACCTGAGAGTTTCCGGCGCGTTGCGGTGCCAGCGAAAGGCGATCTTCCATGACGAGAATCAACACCAACGTCGAGTCGATGCGCGGTCTGCGCAACATTCAAAAGGCCAATAACCTGCTGAATACGTCGATGCAGCGGTTGTCCACCGGTTTGAAGATCAACTCAGGGAAGGACAACCCGTCGGGGTTGATCGCCAGTGAAGCCCTTCGCCTGCAAATCTCCACCATCGAACAATCGATCAAGAACAACAGTCGCGCCAACAATGTGATTGCCACGGCGGACTCGGCCTTGGGGGAAATCGGCGGCCTGCTCGCGCAAATCCGCGGGCTGGTGCAGGAAGGCCTGAACATCGGCGCCTTGTCGCAGGAAGAAATCGAAGCCAATCAGGCCCAGATCGACGCCGCCTTGTCCGCCATCAACCGCATTTCCTCGAACACGTCGTTTGCCGGCGACAAGTTGATCGACGGCAGCAAGGCGTTCAACACGTTGGTGAGCACCGCCGATGCTCCCAAGCTCGCCGAATACCGGATCAACCAGGCGTTGCTGGGGTCCAGCTCCAGCTTGACGATTGATGCCCGCGTGACCTCGGCGGCAGAGAAAGCCGAGCTGCGGTATGTCGGCGGGGCGCTGACCGCGGCCACGACCATCGAAATCGGAGGTTCCAAAGGCAACGAGGCGGTGTCGCTCGGCGGCTCCAGCACTCTGGCGCAAATCAGGACGGCCATCAACAGCGTGTCGGGCAATACCGGTGTTTCGGCCCGCATCATCTCCGGGTACACGGTCAGCAAGAATGCCGTGGCGAACTCCCTCACCACGAACATGACCGGCGCCAACAACGACGTGGTGTTCACCGATGCCCGGGCCACCACCACGGCCGGCACGGATGCCTCATTGGGCGGTGGAACGGTCAGCGTGCAGTTCGTCGATCCGGGCGCGAACAATCAGCCCTTGAGCATCGCCACCACCGTCGATGGCAATGGAAATGCGCTCGTCACGGTGAACCTCGCGACGGACGGCGGCGGCAACATCACCACCACCGCGAACCAACTGATCACGGCCGTGTCCCAGGATGCCACCGCCAGTCAGTATGTTTCGGTGGCCTTGGCTCCTGGCAACAGCGGTGCGGGCGTGGTGACGGCCCTGGCACAAACTGACCTCACCGGCGGCACCGACGCCGCGGCCATTTCCTTCACCGATAAACGGACGGAAGGCTCCCTCGGCACGGTGAGCGTCGTGCTGGTCGATCCGGGCGTGGCCAATAACCCCTTGTCCTTGTCCGTTACCCGCACGGGAAATGATTCCGTGGTGACGGTCAATCTGGCGACCAACGCCAGCAGTTCGATCACGACGACGTTCAGCCAGATCAAGGCGGCGATCGAGGCCGACGCGGTCGCTTCGGGCCTGGTCGATGTGGACGTGAAGGGAGACGGCAACGCCGTCAGTGCGGCGCTCGCTTCGACCACCTTGCAGGAGTCGACGGGCACGTTGGTGCTCGAGAGCGAAGATTACGGATCGGCGGCATTCGTCAACGTGAACGTGCTCAGCGGTTCGTTCGAGACCACGCAGTCGGATGGTTCGACGGTGGCCCGGCGCGATACCGGAGTCGATATCGGGGCGATGATCAACGGCCAACTGGTGCAGGGCCGCGGGCTGCGAGCGCTGTTCCGCTCGAACTCGGTCGACGCCGAAGTGACGTTCGCCCAGGACTACAACGCCGTCAACACGCAGGCCACCATCAATGTCACCGGCGGTGGCTCGCTGTTCCAGATCGGTCAGGAAGCCAATGTCGCCGGGCAAATCGGCCTGGGGATTGAAGCCGTCAACACCAGCCGCCTGGGCGGCATCGCCGGCAAACTGTATCAATTGGGAACCGGCGGCGGCAAAAGCCTGATCGACTTGCGGAACAGCCTGAATGGCACGGGTGCCACGGTCAATCCGGATGACATGGTGCGGATCATCGAAGACGCCAGCAACTACGTGTCGTCCTTGCGGGGCCGCTTGGGGGCCATTCAGAAGAACGTGATCGAAACCAACGTCACCACCCTGGGCGTCGCCTTGGAGAACATCTCCGAAGCCCGCAGCCAGATCACCGATACCGACTTCGCCGAAGAGACCGCCCAATTGCAGAAGGCGCAAATCCTCAGCCAGGCGGGTCTGTCGGTGTTGTCGATCGCCAACCAGAACCCGCAGCAGGTGTTGGCGCTGTTGCGTTAAGCCCGCGGACGTCTCGCGGAAGGTTTCCAGACCCACGGGGTTCACCCGTGGGTCTGGTCGTTTCTCTTCACGGGTCGCGACCGCACCGCGGTGGTTCACGCACCGCGGCTGTGGCCGTGTCTGCCTCGACTGGGGTCAGTTGCGTCCCACCGCCGCATCCTCGGGGCGCTGCTCCGTCAGAAAGTCGAGGGTGAACGCGCGAAACACGTCGACACGCTCCGGCGGAATACTGCCGATTTCGACCATTTGCGCCGCCAGGGTTTCCCACCGCTCGGGAGTCATTTGCCCCAGGAGCGTGGCCGGCAGATCGTGCGGCAAACACAAGGGTTTCAGTGCCGCCGCCCCATATTCGAGGATCTCCAGGCTCATTTCTGGATTCTGTTCGTGGATGTACTTGTTGGTGGCGGCAGGATCGGAGAGATATTTCTGCCAGCCGCGCCGCGCCGCCCGCACCAGTTTGCGGACCACGTCTGGCCGTTCCTTCATCAGCGCGGCATTCACCAGCAGCAGGCTGGTGTAGGGATTGAAACCCAGGTCGGACACCATCAAGGTGTGGGTGGCCACCCCCTGCCGCTCGGCCACGAACGGCTCGCTGAAGCTGTACGCCTGCTGTCCAAATTGCGAGTCGAGCAAAAACTGATTGATGTTGCCCGGATAGGGGACCATCTGAATGTTCGATAGCGCAAGCTTCTTCGTCAGAAACTGAGCGAACGGCTGTCCCGGATTCATGGCCAGTGTGAAGCCCGTCTGGCGGGACAATTCCTCGAAGGTGGTGATGCCCGCGGACTTGTGCAGCAGAATGCACCGCGGACTGTCCTGGAGCGGAGCGAACACGGCGACGACATCGGCTTCTTGGGCGCGCGCCAGCAACAGCTTGTCGGCGTTGTCGACTCCGCAGCGCCACGGGTCGGAGGCCACCTGGGCCGCCACCGGGGCCTTGGGGCCTCCCGGTTCAATGACCACCTTCAAGCCTTCGTCGGCAAAATAACCGTGCACCAATGCGGCGTAATAGCCGCCGTGCTCCGCTTCGGGAAACCAATTCAACTGCAAGGTGATCGCCGGCAGTTCTTCCGGCGGTGGAGCCGGTTCGGCCAAACGGGGATCGTGAGGCAGCAGGACCGGTGCCGTCCCTTCACAACCCGCCGCCATCCCGGAGACCACCAACAGTGCCAACATCAGCAAGCGTCTGGACATCACGGAATCCTTGGGGCGGTGGTGTCCCGGCCGCTGAAGACGATCACCGCCGATGCTCGATGGGCGCATCATACCATCGTTGCAGGATGGCTGTCGTGGCCAGGCTGACCGCGCTGAACATCAACACGGCCAACAGCGTCGACGCCAGCACCGCCGCGAACAGTTCCGCCATCCGCAGTTGATCGGTGGTGAACAGAATCAGGTAGCCCAATCCGTAGCTGCGGCTGCCGTAACCCACGAAGTATTCGCCCACAATCGATCCCACCACCGTCAGGCCGCAAGATGTTTTGGCGCCGGCACACAGCGCCGGCACGGCGCTGGGAAACCGCAGCTTCCACAGCACCTGCCACCGCGAGGCATTGTTCAGACGAAACAAATCGAGCAAGTCGGGGTCGACGCTGAGCAGCCCCGACGTGCCGTTCGAGATGATCGGAAACAGCCCCAGAATGCTCGCCGTCAAGACCACGCTGTGCCAGCCCCGACCGCACCAGTGCACAATCAGCGGGGCGATGGCCACGATGGGCACCGTCTGCACGAACAGGGCATACGGATAGCCGCTGCACCGCAGCCACTTCGATTGGGAAAACGCGAAGGCGATCAGCGTTCCCGCGAGCAGGCTAATCAGGAAACCCAACCCGGCGGCGGAACCGGAAAACGCCGCGGCCCGCGCGAGTTTGCCGAAATTCCGCACCACGGCTTCGGCCACGGCGAGCGGACCGGGCAACAGAATGGGCTTGATGCGGCCCACTTCCACCGCCGCGTGCCAAACCAGGAGCAGCACCAGCAATAACACGGCGGGTGGCAACACCACGTCTTGCAGCCAAAGCCGCCAGCGTTTCACAGCACGGCCTCCCGCAGACGCTGGCTCAACGTCGCCGTGAGCCGGGCGAATTCCGCCGTGCCCCGCAAAGCGGCTGTGCGCGGATAGGGAAAAGGCACGTCGATCTCCGCGAGGATGGTTCCCGGCCGCGCCGTCATCACCAACACCCGTTGGCTGAGGAACACCGCCTCGGCGACATTATGCGTGACAAAGACGCCCGTCCAGCCGCTTTGCTGCCACAACCGCACCAATTCTTCATTGAGCAACTGGCGGAGCACGTCGTCCAGGGCGGCGAAGGGTTCGTCGAGCAGCAGGAGGTTTGGCTCGGTGACGAGGGCGCGGGCCAACGAGGTTCTCATCCGCATGCCGCCGGAAAGCTGTCTCGGCCGCTTCCTGCGGTCGCCGGGCGCCAGGCCGACCAACTCGATCGCCGCGTGGACCCGATCGCGGATGTCTGGAGCCTGGGATCGTTGCAGTTCAAACGGGAGCCGCACGTTTTCGGCGACGGTCCGCCAGGGAAGCAGCGTGGGATCCTGGAACACAAAGGCCACGCGGGTGCCATTGCGGCGGGCAAACTCGGCCGGCTGACCCGCGAGCCGGACGCTCCCCGCGGACGTCGGCAGCAACCCCGCCAGCAACCGCAACAGAGTGGATTTGCCGCAGCCGGATGGTCCCAACAGAGACACGAACTCCCCCGCGGCCACCGTGAACGACACCTCGCGCAACACGGGAACACCGGGTCCATACTCCAAAGATGCTCCCTCAACTGCCAGAAAGGGTGTTCGCGGATGATTCGTGGTCTGCGTCACAAGCTGTTTCCCGCCACCTTGGCCGCGCGCCGCGAGTGCTGGTCTTGACAGACAACGTTGTGGAACGTGTAGTCTAAATGGCGGCAGCGCAATCCGCACCGCAGGCGATGCGCCCTTTTCTGACTGTTGATTCGGCGAGAGGAACCGCTTGTCCACCGTGTCTGACGCACCCCCCGCGGTCCTCGCCGCCGATGTCGGGAACAGTCGCATCAAATACGGTTGGTTCGCACCCGCGAAACAAGGGCCGCCGCCTTGGCCCGAATGCCGGGAATTCACGGTCACGCCGCTGGAGGCCCCTGTTCCGGTTGAGCAATTGCGACGGTGGCAGTCGGGCGGAAAGGGCTGGTTGATTCTCGCCGGCTCGAATCCTCGCGTCGTGGAGCGCGTCGCCCGGGAATGGGAGGCAGCCAGCCGTCAACGGGCCTGGGTGCTGCGTCAGCGGTCGGCCTTGCCCCTGACGATCGCGGTGGAATCTCCGGAAACCGTGGGGCTGGATCGCTTGCTGAATGCCGTGGCCGTGAATGTGCTGCGGCCGAGGGAGCGCGCGGCGATTGTCGTCGATTCGGGAACGGCGACCACGGTGGATCTGATCACCGCGGAAGGCGCGTTTGCCGGCGGCGCCATTTTGCCGGGGCTGGCGTTGTCCGCCCAGGCCTTGCATCACTACACCGCCCTCTTGCCGCTGCTGTCGCTGGCCGATCTCGGTCCCGATCTGCCGGCACCGCTCGGCCGCAATACGCGGGGGGCGTTGCGGAGCGGCATTTACTGGGGGCAAGTCGGGGCCATTCGCGAATTGATCGGCGCGTTTTGCACGGCGCAAGGGTTGCCGTCGCCGTGGGGGGCCAGCGCGGCGCTGTCGCCTTGGCTCCTGTTCACGGGGGGCGGCGCTCCCTGGTTGAGCGTCCAGTTTCCGGGCGTGCGGCAAATTCCCTCGTTGGCGTTGCACGGCCTCGTGCTCACCGCCTGGTCGCAGCCGGCGTTGTTCGAGGAATGGCGATGACGGCGTCCGTCGATGCGGCGGCCTGTTGGACTCCCCCCGGACGCGGAGCGATCGCCGTCATTCGGGTGCGCTCGTCACGGTCACTGGATGGCTTGTTTCGCGCCCGCGGCGGTCGCAAATGGTCGGAACTGGCCTGCTACAGACCGCATTGTGGCTCCTGGGGAGGCGAAGAGGTGGTCGTGTGTCGCTTGTCGGACGCCGACTGCGAAATTCAGTGTCACGGAGGCGAGGCGGCCGTGCGGCGGATTCTGCGCGATCTCGGCGGGGCCGGGATTGCGACGGTCGACGCCGCGGAACTTGCCGCCGTCTGGCAGGAACCGCTCGATCTCGAAGTGCAACAGGCGCTGATGCGTGCCGCAACCTGGCGGACGGCCAACATCCTGGCGGAACAGGCCGATGGCTTGCTGAAAACCGAGTTGCTAGCGTTGTGCGAACTCCGCTGGGAATCGGCGGACCGTCGTCGGTTCGCGGACAAGCTGGCAGCGCTGCTGGAATGGTCGCAATTTGGCGTGCACTTGTCGCAGCCGTGGTCGGTGGTGTTGACGGGACGGCCGAACGTGGGCAAGTCGAGCCTGCTCAATGCTCTGTTGGGCTTCCGTCGTGCCGTGGTCGCCGATGTTCCTGGAACCACGCGCGACGTGGTGACCTCCTGCACCGCTTTCGACGGTTGGCCGGTGGAACTGGCCGACACCGCTGGACAGCGCCCCGCCGCGGAAGTTCTGGAAGCTGCGGGAATCGCCTTGGCCCAGTCGCGACTGGCCGCTGCCGATTTGCGGGTGTTGCTGCTCGACACGAGCCAACCCCCGCGGTCCGAGGATTTCGCCCTGCTGGCGCAGTGGTCCGATGCCGTGGTGGTGGCTCACAAGGCGGATTTGCCGGATCGGTTCGGCCGCGATCTGCCGTCCGCCGCTCTCCGCGTATCGAGTCGGACGGGGGAAGGTCTGTCCGTCTTGATGGCGGAGATGGTGCGGCGGTTGGTGCCGCGCGTCCCGCCGCCGGGCACGCCGGTCCCTGTTTCCCGCCGCCAGGTGGACCTGCTGCGGGCCATGCATGCCGCCCTCTTGGTCGACGACGAACCACGCTATCGGGCGGCGGCGTTGGCGCTGGTCACGGGGGACGGCCTCGCGCCGTGACCATGTGCCTCACGGTGTGACCATGTGCCTCGCGCCGTGACCATGTGCCTCACGATGTGGCCATGTGCCTCACGATGTGGCCATGTGCCTCACGATGTGGCCATGTGCCTCACGATGTGGCCGTCGGTCCGGTGGCCGCGGAGCTGCCGCAGAGCCGTCGGACGCACTCGACGTCTTCCGCCAATTGTTGCCGCAAGGCATCCAGCGAGGCGAAGCGTTGCACGCCCCGAATGCGCGCCAGCAGATCGACGTGCAACCACTGTCCATACAGGTCGCCGGAAAAATCGAGCAAATGCACTTCCACCTTGCCGTGGTGTTCCGCGAAGGTGGGGTTCGGACCGATGTGAATGGCCGCCGCAAAGCTGCGGTCGCGGGCCCAGCATTGCCCGGCGTACACTCCGGAACCGGGAATCACGGTGCGGCAATCGTCGAGGTTGGCGGTGGGAAAACCCAGCGTGCGGCCGCGAACCGCCCCCCTGACCACGCGGCCGGAAAGGCGGTAGGGATGTCCCAGCATCTGGACCGCCGAGTCCACCTCGCCCGCCAGGAGCAGCGTCCGAATCGCGCTCGACGACACCCACTGGCCATCGATGGTTACGGGTTCAATGACTTCCAGCGCGACGCCGTGCGCGGCACACAAGCCGCGCAACACCTCGATATTGCCCGTCCGGTCGCGCCCGAAGCAGAAATTCGGGCCCTCCACCAGGCACCGGGCCTGCAATTCCCCCAGCACGACCCGCTCGAAGAATTCCGCGGGGGTCCAGTGCAGCAACTCGCGGGTGGTGGGCAACACCGCCACGGCGTCGACTCCCAGTCCGCGGAGCAGTTCCGTGCGATGCGCGATCGTCGTCAGCGGCGGCGGGGCTTGCTCGCGACGCAGCAAACTCAAGGGATGCGGGTCGAAGGTCACCACCACGGCGGCATGGCCAGCCCGCCGCGCCCCGGCCACCAGCCTGTCGATCATGGCACGATGACCGCGGTGCACGCCGTCGAAATTGCCAATGGCCACCGCTCCGCCACGATGTTCCGCGGCCACCAACGAACCCGTCTGCTCAGGCATGGCGAGGCTGCGCTACCACAACGTGCGACCAGAAACGATCGACCACAACCGGCACGGTGTCAGCGGACGACCACGGAAATTCACCGCCCGCGCGCGGTCCACCGCGCATGCGGTCCGCTTCCGCCGGCGTGTTGCCGTCGCGCTGGCAAGGAATGGTTTTTCCATCCCGTGACACTCTGCGGTTCATCGTCGGCAATTTCCTTTCATTCCTCATCAAACAGCGCCAGGCTCGCCGTGAAGCCGTGAATGTAGCTCCGCCCGCCCACCGGGCCGAACTCCCCATTGGCGAAGAAACCGGCCAAAGGCAGCGGGCCTAAAGCCGATTGGACCGCTGCCGCATCATGATCGGGTTCGTGGAACAGTCGCCGTCCCCGACCGTTGCAACTGAACAGCAGCGCGGCCGCCGGCGGCGGCCTGCGCCGCTGCCGATGTTCTTCGAGCATGTTCCGCAAATCGTCGTCGGCCGACATCGCGTCGCGTACGTGAAACTGCACGGTTTGTCCCGTGCGCACCAGATTGCCGATGGCAATCGCTCCCGTGTCCCGCCGCGCTCCCAACACGTTCGCGATCAAAAAATCGCCATGGGAAAAACGATCCTGGTATTCGTTGATTGCCAGACCCAAATGCACGCCGTTCGACAGCAATTCCTTGTCGTGCTCCGAAAGCAGTTCGTAGACCTCTTGCAACCGCTCCAGGGCCGGTCGCCCCCCCAATTCCGCAATGACGTTCTGCTCGGCCCGAGTCACAACGAACGGCGAGCCGATGGGACGGCAACCCTGCGAAACCAGCGTCCGAATGGCTGGCCCGCCCCGCACCGCCACCGCCACCGCCCCCGAGGCCACCGTTTCTCCCTGCAAAAACAAACGGTTGTCTCCAGGCCCCAGAGCCCCGCTCGCCATGCCGCCAATCACTGGCACCCGCGGCAGTTCGTCCTCCAACCGCTCCAGCAACGACACCGGCGCACTGGAATAGGGTTCGCCCAGTGCCAACACGGCCCGCATGTCCCGCGGGTCGGTCTCGCTCCACTCCGGTATGCCCGTGCACAATATGCCGTCGGGAGTCCGCTCGAAACCGATCTGGAAGGGGAGCAGCTCGGCTCCCGGCAGCACGGCCGACCACACCACCACGGCCGGTCCCGATTCGATTTCGCGGCCATCGGCGATCACGGCTTCCGCCGAACAGCCGATCATACACCGCGTCGGCAGCGCCGCCCGCAGCAGCTCGGGAAGTTGCCCCCATTGACCATGGTGCCCATGCGTGACGAACACCACCGTGAGGTCGGCCGGCTTGCCCGCCAGTCGATGGACGATGGGCCGACAAGCCTCGGTCACAGCACCGGGCAAATCAGCCTGCACAGACGAACCAGCGGCGAACGGCATGACAGTCTCCCGCGACTCCCTCGGCCAGGATTCGCACCGAGGGATAGCGTCCCATGCGCGCCGCTGCGCCGCAAGTTAGCGCTCCCCGTATTCGATGTCCGCGGCCACCCGCTCGGATCGCGCGTCCCTCCCGGAATGGACAGCGCGATCACAGGACATCACGGCTGAGCGCGACCGCGCGGCCGTCTGGGCGGCCCTGCCGCGCCGCCTGACCCTGGCGCCGCATCCGAACGCAACTCTGGGTTGCTGGGGAGCGTGGGATGCCCTGGAGTGCGAATCCGCGGTTACGCCGTCGTGCCACGATGCCTACGTTCGCCGAATCGACGGATGTTCCTCGCCCGCTGACTTGGGACATCCCCCCGGTGGACGGTACCATAAAGCGTCGTGTCGAACCCTGTATCGGCATGTCGGCGAAGGTATCGGCATGTCGCCGAAGACTGAGCGGGAGGTGCCTGACCATCGCAGGCAGTGGCCGAGAAGCGCCCAAACGGCCGCAAGCCTGGGAAGACTGGTCGGATGTCAGGTCTTGGCCGCCGGTGCTTGTTGCGGCGACGGGTCCCAAGCGGGAGGATACGGGATGCGTGGAGTCGAGTTGGCCGTATTGATTCTTTTGAGCCTTGGAATGCCCGTGTCGGTTTCAGCAGCCGACGTGATTCCCCACGCTCAAGATAAACCGCCCAACGCACCGCGCGACGCCGAAACGGCCGCTCGACTGATGACCGTTCCGGAAGGCTTCGTGGTCGACGTGGTGGCCTGCGAGCCCAACTTGATCAATCCGGTGGCCATGGCCATCGACGAGCAAGGACGGTTCTGGATCACCGAATCGGTCGAATATCCGCGGCGTTCCGCCGGTCCGGGCAAAGATCGAGTCAAGGTGCTCGAGGACACCGACGGCGACGGAAAGATGGACAAATTCTCCATCTTTCTCGACGGATTGAACATTCCCTCGGGCGTGCAGGTGGGCTATGGCGGGGTGTGGATCGCCAATGCCCCCGACATCCTGTTTGTGCCCGATGCCGATCGCGATGGAATCGCCGACGGCGAGCCGCAAGTGGTGGTCACCGGTTTCGGCCGGACCGATACGCACGAACTGCCCAACTCCCTGACTTGGGGACCGGACGGTTGGCTGTACGGACTCAACGGCGTGTTCAATCACAGCCACGTCAAGTATCCCGCTTCCAACCCGAACTATCAGAAGCAGCACCCGGGATGGCAATTCACCTGCGCGATGTTTCGCATCCATCCCCGCACGCGCGAATTTCAGGTGTTTTGCGAGGGAACCAGCAATCCTTGGGGCATCGCCTTCAACCACGAGGGAGACGCCTTCGTCTCGGCCTGCGTGATCGATCACCTCTGGCATCTGGTGGAAACCGGCTATTACCACCGCCAAGGTGGCCCCTACCCCCCGCATACCTGGAAGATCGACAGCATCGTCAAGCACAAGCATCAGAAGGCGGCGTATTGCGGCATCACCTGGTTCGACAGCGATGCCTACCCCGAAGCGTACCGGAAGAAGTTGTACATGGGGAACATCCACGGCGGCTGCATCAATGTGGACCGCATCGAACGCCAGGGGAGCACGTACGCCGGCTTCGGCGAACCGGATTTTCTCACCGCCAACGATGCCTGGTTCATGCCCGTGGTGCAAAAAACCGGACCGGATGGCTGCCTGTACATCCTCGATTGGTACGACCGCTATCACTGCTATCAGGACGCCAACCGCGATCCCGCGGGGATCGACCGTTTGAAGGGACGCCTCTACCGCGTGCGGTACACGCAAGGTCCGACGGCAGCCTCCCGCCGCCCAAGCCCGCCGGTCGATTTGGCCCTTGAATCTGACGAACAGCTCATCGAACGGCTAGCTCATCCCAACGTGTGGGTCCGCGACACGGCCCAGCGGCTGCTGACGGAGCGGAATTCCGACCACGGGGTGTCGCTGCTCGCCAAAGTTCTCGCCGATGAAGGTCAACCCCTGGAACGGCGGCTGCGGGCCATGTGGGTGCTGGGGGCCATCCCGCCCGCGGCTCATTCCGTCGTGAGCTGGCACCGCCACGTGCTCGACCTCGCCGACCAACTGCGCAGCCAGGGGCGATCCGCGGAAGCCGCCCTGTTTGCGGCCTGGGCAGTCCGCCTGGCGGGAGATCGCCAGGAGTCGGCGGAGGCGCTGGCGCCCGACGGTCTGGAAACCCTGATCCGCACCGCCGAACCGCCCGTGTTGCTGCAATTGGCGATTTTCCTCGGCAAGACCCGATTTGCCGAGAACCGCGTGCGGTGTTGGTTGGAAATCCTTCGTCGGGCAGGGGACGATCCTTTGTTGCCACGCATCGTCTGGCAAAATCTGCATCCCTACCTGGAACAACACGGAGCGGAATTGCTCGCCGCGCTCCGCTCGGAAGAACTGCTGCGCGCGACCAACGTGGCCGCGTTGTTGCCGCGGATCATCGACCGCTTGCTCGCTCGGGAGCCGTTCGAGGCCCCGGTGATCCAGGAGTTGGTCGGGCTGGTCTGCCAGCGGCATCCGGAAATCGGTCGCCAGGTGTTGCAAGCGTTGGCGGCGAAAATCCAGTCGGGGGAATTGAAGGGGGAGCCGCTCGCCCAGCTCAAGACCGCTTTGGCGGAGACCTTGCACCCCCTGCTCGACCGCGACTCGGCCCATCCGTTGCAACTGGAGGCCTCGCTGCTGGCGGTGAGTTGGCAAGACCCGGCCGGTTTTGCCGCCGCGCGGGATGTCCTGGAAAGCACGCGCTTCACGACGGATCAGCGGCTCGCCGCGGCCCATGCGCTGGTGGCGGCGGGACAGCGCGATGTCCTCGCCAGCATTGCCCGAATCTTCGCGCAATCGCCGCCTGCCGCCGCCGAGTTCCGCGGCAAGCTACTGGCGACGCTCGCGCGGCTGGATGTTCCCGGGGTCGACGAGTTCGTGTTGCGAAGCTATGCCCAATTGGAGCCGGAACTGCAACCGCAGGCGATCGAACTGCTCACCCAACGCCCGCAATGGGCGGTCGCGCTGCTTACGGCCATTGGCGAGAAACAACTGCCTCCCACGGTGTTGAGCGTCAATCAGGCCCGTAAACTGCACGAGACGAAAGACGAGCGGATTCGCGAGCTGTTGGCCAGGCATTGGGGCCAGGTCCGCGAGGGACGCAGCCCCGATCGCGACCGGGTCATTGCCGAGATGCGGACGTTCATCCGCAACAACAAGGGTGATGCGTTCGCCGGGGAAGCCGTGTTCAAGAAGGTGTGCGCGCAGTGCCACAAAATTTATGGTGAAGGACAGGAGGTCGGTCCGGACATCACGCTCAATGGCCGCAACGATTACGCGCAGCTTCTCTCCAACGTCTTCGACCCCAGTCTGGTCATCGGTGCTGGCTACCGCACTTATACCGTCGCCACCGAGGATGGCCGCGTGATCAACGGCCTGCTGGTGGAGGACAGCGCCCAACGCATCGTGCTCAAGGTGCAGGGCGGCAAACAAGAAGTGATTCCGCGCGACGCCATCGAGGAGTTCCGGGTGAGCGAAACCTCGCTGATGCCGGAACAGCTCGAACGGCAGCTCGCTCCGACGGAAATCGCCGACCTGTTCGCATACATCACGCTCGACCGGCCGCCCCGCGATCCGGCCGCCAAACGCTTGCCCGGCGTGTACGAGGTGGTTCCCCGGGAGTCGACCAATCCGGGCGAGTTTTCCGCGATTTTTCAAGAAGTGGGGCCGGGATTTTCGCAGGTGACCTCCGGGGAAGGGGGGGTGGCCTTGCTCGCCGAACACATGGGTCGTGCCGGAGTGGTTCGCACGCACCCCGTCAGCCGCGACAGGCCGGCGGAAATCTCGGGGACGTTTGCGATTCCCGCGGGGAAGAAGACGACGCTGGTGGTGGAAGTCGCCCACGACCCGCGCGGCGATTGGCGGCTGGTCGCCGCCGCGGGCGACAGCGGACGGCTCATCGACGAGATGATCAGCAAGGACACCTGCCGCGACGGTTGGGCCACCTTTCAAGTCGACATCTCCCGTTACGCCGGTCAGCAAATTCCCATTCGCCTGTGGAATCAGGCCAACGATTGGCACTACGAGTTCGCCTATTGGGGCAGAGTGCGCCTGGTGAGTGAATAAGTGAGCCAGGAGGAGGTGCCCCGCGATCGCCCCGGCGGCCACGGTTGCCCCCGTTTTGCCCCTGGAGTATCGTGCCCCGTGCATGCACACCGGGCACAGACATCGCGGACGCAAGGAGCAAGGTAGTGACCGAGCAGGTGGTGATTGTGGGATCGGGGCCGGCGGGGTGGTCGGCGGCCATTTACGCAGCACGGGCCAATTTGCACCCGTTGGTCTTCGAGGGGGCCGTCAACGAGGACAATCGGGCCAAGGGCACGCTGCCGCTGGGTCAGTTATCCCTCACCACGGAAGTCGAAAACTATCCTGGTTTTCCCGCCGGCGACGTGGCGCCATATCTCAAATCGGCCCTGCCGCCGGAACTTGTTCCCTACCGTGACGAGCGGTCGCCCCACGGCATTACCGGTCCGGAATTGATGGAGTTGATGCGACAGCAGGCGAAAAACTTCGGCGCCCGGGTGATCACCGACGACGTGGTGTCCGTCGAACTGGGGCAGCGGCCGTTCCGTCTGACCTCGTTGGAAGGACAATCGTTCGAGACCCACACCCTGATCATCGCCACCGGTGCACGGGCCAATTACCTGGGCTTGCCCTCCGAGGAGCGGTTCAAGAATCGCGGTGTGTCGGCCTGTGCGGTGTGCGATGGTGCCTTGCCCCGTTTTCGCAACCAACCCTTGGTGGTCGTGGGGGGGGGAGACAGTGCCATGGAAGAGGCGACCTACCTCACCAAATTCGCCTCCCGAGTATATGTGGTGCACCGGCGGGGAGAGTTCCGTGCCAGCAAGATCATGGCCCAACGGGTGCTCGAAAACCCCAAGATCGAAGTCCGCTGGCATACCGTGGTGGAAGAAGTGCTCGGCGACGACCAGCAGGGGGTGACGGGAGTCCGCCTGCGGCACACGCAAACCAAGGCGGTTGAAACGCTGCCGGCGGCCGGCTTGTTTTGCGCCATCGGCCATACGCCGAATACCGACTTCCTCAAAGGCCAACTGCAATTGGACGACAAGGGGTACATTGTTTGGACGGAGAAGTTCCGCACCGCGACCAGCGTGCAGGGAGTGTTCGCCGCGGGCGACGTCGCCGACAGTTATTACCGCCAGGCCATCACCTCGGCGGGAACGGGTTGCATGGCGGCCCTCGACGCCGAACGTTGGCTGGCCACCCAAGGGCTGCACTAACCGGTCGTAAGGCCGTCGGGCGGAAACCGGGACCGATCGGTTGTGGCGGGGCGGACGACCGCCTGGATGTCCGCGGCCGTAACCGTTCTCCGCCAGCACCGCCCCATTCCGTTACGCTGAGCCGCAGCCCAGCCGTCATGGCTGTTTCACCAGAGCCCTCCCCAGTGTCCGTTTGCCCGAATTTCCCGTTCAAGGAAGCCCCAGATGCTGACCCGCGAAGGATGTTTGGCCCGGCGACAGCGGCTCTGGAAGGCACTGCCCGCCGAACTGGAATGGGTGCTGATCGCCGATCGCCGCCATGTGCACTATTTCACCAATTTCTGGGTCCATCCGTTGAGTTTTTCGGCGGGTGAACGGGCCTGGCTGCTGCTCGAACGCAACGGCAAGGCGACGCTGCTCGGCGACAACTTCACCCTCCGTTCCCGTGCGGCGGAACCGTACATCGACGGCGAAGTGATGGTGAAGTGGTACGACCATCGGCATTCCGTGATCAATCGCGACCATGCGCTGGTGGAAGCCTGTAGCCGCGTGGCCGACCGCTTGTACGGCCGTGCCGGCGCCGTGGAAGCCGAATGGCTCCCCCTGGGCGCCTATGAAACGCTCGGACTCGACCAGGAATCGCACTCGGTCACCAAGGAACGCCGCATTCAGGCCCGCCGCGAACCGGTCGATTTGGGCACGCTCATCCGCAGTCTGCGGCGACAAAAACACGAGGATGAGCTTGCGCTGCTGAAGGCCTGCATGCGGGCGGGCGAGGCCGGGCACATGCGCGCGCGGCAAATCGTGCGTCCCGGCATCACCGAGTTGGAAGTGTTTCGAGAAGTGCAGGCAGCCGTCACCGACGCTGCCGGCAAGGCCGTCCAGGTGTACGGGGATTTCCGCGCGTGCACTCCCGCACAACCCAAGCAGGGAGGGCTGCCGACGAATTATCCCCTTGCCGCCGGCGACTTGTTCGTGCTCGATTTCTCGGTGGTCATCGACGGCTATCGCAGCGATTTCACCAACACGCTGGCCGTCGGCGAGCCGACTTCGCAGCAGCGGCATCTCTACGACGTGGTGATGGCGGCGCTGGCGAGCGGCGAAGCCGCGCTCCGCGCCGGTGCCCGGGCCCGCGACGTCTTCGACGCCGTGGAACGACCCATTCGCGAGGCCGGGCTGGCGGACAAGTTCGCGCATCATGCCGGTCATGGCATCGGCCTGGCCCACCCTGAGCCGCCCATCCTCGTCCCCGAAAGCGACGACCTGCTGATGGCCGGCGACGTGCTCACGCTGGAACCGGGGTTGTATCTGGAAGGCATCGGCGGAATTCGCAACGAACACAACTATTTGATCACCACCGACGGATTCGAGCGCTTGAGCCAGCACGCGCTCACATTGTTTTGAGTGGGGTCAATCCCGCGTTCCGCCGACGAACGCACAACCAGACGTTTGCTCCTTGCCTCTTGCCAATTCGAGGGGACCATGTCCGGTCCCGCTGATCCCCGACGCGGGCGCACGTCACATTTGAACGAGTGGTTGGCCGACAACCTCGCGCAACGCGCGGCCGAGGGGCTGTTGCGCTCCCGCCGACAGTTCCGCCCCTTCTCTGGCGACTGCTGCGAAGTCGATGGCCAGCGCGTGCGGAACTTCGCGTCCAATGATTACCTCAATCTGGCCCGGCATCCACGGGTGATTGCCGCCGCGCAAACCGTCTTGGCCGCCGCGGGCGTGGGCGCGACGGCCAGTGCCTTGGTCTGCGGCCGAACCGTCTGGCACGAACGCCTGGAACAGGCGCTGGCCGAATGGGAAGGCACGGCGGCGGCCGTGTTGTTTCCCACGGGGCTGGCGGCGAATCTCGGCACGGTGAGTGCGTTGGTCGGACCCGACGACGTCGTGTATTGCGATCGGTTCAACCATGCCAGTCTTGTCGATGGCTGCCGTCTGTCGGGAGCCCGACTGCGCGTTTACCGCCACGATCGTCTCGAGGCGCTCGAGCGGGACCTCCGCAAGGGCGCGGCAGCGCGGCGGCGGTGGATCGTGACCGATGCCGTCTTCAGCATGGAAGGCGACTTGGCGCCGCTCCCCGAATTGTGCGGCCTCGCCGAGCGGTTCGACGCCGGCGTCATCGTCGACGAAGCACATGCCACCGGCGTGTTCGGCGCCCAGGGACGCGGAGTCTGCGAGCATTTTGGCCTGTTGGACCGGGTCGCGGTGCGAATCGGCACGCTCAGCAAGGCCTTGGGCGCCATGGGCGGGTTTGTGTGCGGACCGCAAACGCTGATCGACTATTTGTGGAACACCGCGCGTTCGCAGATGTACTCCACGGCCTTGCCCCCCGCGATTTGTGCCGCCGCCCTCGAAGCCGTGATCATCCTTCGCGAAACTCCCGAATTGGTGCGCATGCTGAGCGCGCGGGCCGCCGAATTTCGCGCGGCGCTACGCTCCCGCGGCGTGGAGCCGCTGGCCGGTTCCCAAGGGCCGATTGTGCCGATCGTCTTGGGGGATGCGGCGCACACCGTCGCCATCGCTGCCGACCTGGCCGCCCGCGGTTACTGGGTCGGAGCGATTCGCCCCCCCACGGTTCCGCGCGGCACATCGCGCCTGCGGATCAGCATCAGCCTGGCACACGCGCCAACCACGCTCATGGAATTGGCCGACGCTCTGGCCGAAGTCCTCCACTCGCCCCGCCGATAGGCCGGCCGCTGGCGCGAACGGCAACAGCGGGTCACGCGCACAGCGACATCGGGCACATGGCGGGTGAACTTCAGTCGCACGACCGCTCGGACCATGGTGCTCCCGCCACCGTGGTGCTCCGACCAACATGGTGCTTCCGCCACCGCGACCCGATTGGCGTCCGGAGACTCCGCCGGCCGTCGACTACGCCACGTGCCAGGCTTCTTCGTCGATCTCGACAACCGGCACCGTGGCGGGCAGCTCGCTGACATGCTGCCGGATCGGTCGCGGGCGGCACGCCTCGACGTTCGGCACGCGGTATTCCTCCAGCATCCGGTCGATCCGTTTTTCGATGGCCGTCAACTGGGGGCCTTCATCTTTGCACACGAACGTGAAGGCGGCTCCCTTGGCATCGGTGGACGAAAGGCGGCCTGTCCGGCCGATGCGGTGCACGTAGTCGTCGCAATCTTCGGGGATGTCGTAATTGATAATGTGTGAAATGCCGCTCACGTCGATGCCGCGGCCCATCACGTCGGTGGCGATCAGCAATCGGATTTTCCCTTCCCGAAAGCGTTTCATCACGCGATCGCGCGCCGATTGCGCCAGGTCGCCATGAATGAACGCCACGCCGGGCAGGCGGCCCTCGAAATGCCGGAACACCGTTTCCGCTCCCCGTTTCGTACGGGTGAACACAATCGCCTGCCGGGGCCGCTCCACCATCAGCAGCCGCACCAACACGCGGATTTTGCGGTCGGGATCGACGCTGATGTAGTACTGGTCGATGCTGCTGCCGCCAACAGCCTTGACCGACAGATCGATTCGTTCCGGATTCCGCATGTATTTCTGAGCCAGGCGCTCCACCGGCGGCGGAAGCGTGGCGGATAGCAGCATCGTCTGGCGCTCGCTGGGCGCCTGTTTGAGGATCCGCTCGATGTCGGGACGAAAGCCGATGTCCAGCATGCGATCGGCTTCGTCCAACACCACGATTTTGAGGTCCTTCAAAACCAGTGCGCGGCGTTGCAGCAGGTCGATGACGCGGCCGGGCGTGCCGATCACGATCTGAGCGCCCCGCTTCAAGGCCTGAATCTGCGGATTCAGCGGGCGACCACCCACAAGACACGCGGTGGCGACTTCGTGTCGGACCGACAGCCGCACCGCTTCCTCGGCGACCTGTTGGCTCAATTCCCGCGTTGGGGTCAACACCAGGGCTTGGGTTTTCAACGAATCGAGATTGATCCGCTCCAGAATGGGGATCACGAACGCGGCGGTTTTTCCCGTGCCGGTTTGCGCCTGGCCGATGCAGTCGCGGCCGGACAGGGCCACGGGAATGAAGGCGGCTTGGATCGGACTGGGTTGCTGAAATCCAGCCTTGCGGATGCCGGCGAGCGTGTTGTCGCTCAAGCCGAGTGATTCAAACTGACGGATCGACGACTCCATATCGATAAGGCGGTCCTTGCAAGCCCATCGGACCACAGCCGACGTTCGCACTGTGATCTCTTTCCGATCGGGCGATCACGCATCATACCGCACTGATGCACAGAGGTCAAACGGCAATGCGGCTTCACCACCGCCTGCGGCTTCACCACCGCCGGGCCTGGAGCATCTGCACGTTCTGAATGGTCATGAACGCCAGGAACAACCCCATGCCGGTCATGCCCAGCGAAAACGCGGCCCAGGCGCACAGCGCGCCCACCGCGATGCTGATTCGCAACGACCAATCGGTGGCCCCGCGCACACCCAGCAAACCAAACGCGGCCTCCATCAGTTTGCCTCCGTCCAGCGGCAGCAAGGGCAGCAGGTTGAACAGCCCCCACACAATGTTGATCCACAACAGATTGAGGATCGCCGCTTTCACGTATTCGTTCACCGGCTGGGCGGAAGCGCGGAGCGCGAGTGTGGCCGCAAATGTCAACGCCGCCAGCAGAAAGCCCGCCGAGGGACCGGCCAGCGTGATCAGAAACGAGCGATACGGGGGAAAGTGAAACCCCGGATCGAAACGCGCGAATCCCCCAAAGTGGAATAACGTAATCTCCGATTCGTAACCAAACGCTTCGGCGGTGAGGGCGTGCCCCAGTTCGTGGACCAGAATCGATACGAACATGCAGCCCACCCAAATCAGCACCAGATCGAGCCGATCGGGATCCCACCCCAGCAAGGCGGCCACCAGCCAAAACGTGGGAATCACGCGGACGGGAATGCGGAACACGTGCATCCGCAGATCGAACGGAGTGCCTTCGGGAAACATCGGTCAGCCTAGGGATAGGGGCGCACCACCCCCGAACTGTAACCCAGCGGCGGCCCGAGCGGAAGGACCGCAAACCCGCGGCAGCATCCACGCAGACCCAGAATGCGCGCTTCCGATGACGGGCACCACCGCCACCCGCCAAACGACCGACAGCGCCGTCTGCACGCCCCCCGACCTCCCGCTTGGCCTCCCACCACCCCGACGCCGGCTCGCAAGACCCTTTTCCCTCTCCATGGTCCCATGCCGCGACGTCCCTCGGTTCGTCGGTTCGTCGGTTCGTCCCCTGCTGCGAAGATGACTTGCAACGGCCGGGCGTTTAGAATAAACGTATCCAGTCGCCCTTGACCACGGCGCATTCCCCGATAGCTCAATGGGTAGAGCGAGCGGCTGTTAACCGCTAGGTTCTAGGTTCGAGCCCTAGTCGGGGAGCTTCACCCGTCCGCATCGAGCGGCGGGTACAAACCAGTTACCGAGAAACGCCGAGAGCATCGCCTCTCGGCGTTTCGCGTTTTCCGCCTTTCCCGCCGGGGTTTTCGCGTGCCCGCCGCTGCGGGCCGCGCTCTCGATTCCGACAGAGAGCAGTCGGGGTGCGACGGGAACCTTGACGGTTCCCCTCGATCCCCGAAACTCTCCCGCCAAAACTCTCAGAGTCTCTGGTTACCACCCCTCTCAAAGTTACCAACCCGTTTCCCCTCGGCACCCCGATGCGTCACTTCGAGCGCGACCTGCAAAGGTCTATAGGTAGACGCTTCGGTCCCCTTCCCGCCAGACAGCCGGCCGGCCGCTCCGCGTAGGTCGCTGTGGGCCAATCTCGCAAGGAGATGTCCCATGCGACCCGAAACCGATCCCGCCCGCATGACCGCCGACGAACGGCTCCGCGAGGTCGCGGCCATCCTCGCCGCCGGCCTGCTTCGCCTCCGCGCTCGCTCTGCGCTCCCGACCGATCCGGGCCAGGTTCCCGGCCCGGAAAACTTGCCGGAAACCGGCCCAGATTGCCTTGAGGTTCCGTCCGAAACCGTGCTCAGTGTCCACACTGGTTGACGGTTTCCGAGAAGAGCGAGAAAGGAGCGCAGCATGCACCTGAACGTCGGAAAAGAGGTCGCCGCCTTGCAGCGGATGACCGTGAAAGAACTGCGGGCGAAGTACGCCGAGGTCTTCGGCGAAGAGACGCCCGCCCACAACAAGGCGTGGCTCGTCAAGCGAATCGCTTGGCGCATCCAGGCCCTGGCCGAGGGCGACCTGTCCGAGCGTGCCCGCCGCCGCGCCGCAGAGTTGGCCTGCGACGCCGACCTGCGAATGAACCCGCCGCTGCTAAAGACGGCCACAGATGCCGAGGAAGCGGCACCCACCCGCGTCCTCCGATTTCAACCGGACGAGCGCTTGCCCCCACCGGGCACGGTCATCACCCGCCGCTACAAGGGCGACGTGCTGCAAGTAAAGGTCCTGCCGCACGGCTTCGAGCACGAGGGCGAGGTCTATACCTCGCTCAGCGCCGTGGCCAAGGCGATCACCGGCTCGCACTGCAACGGCTACCTCTTTTTCCGCCTGGGCGGAAAGGGAGGTGACGAATGAAAAGGCACCCGAAGAAGGAAGCGTCGGTCCTCACGCTGATCCGCTGCGCCGTCTACACGCGCAAGTCCACCGAAGAAGGCCTGGAGCAGGAGTTCAACTCGCTCGACGCCCAGCGCGAGGCGGGCGAGGCGTTCATCAAGAGCCAGGCCAGCGAGGGCTGGTCATGCCTGCCCGACCGCTACGACGACGGCGGCTGGTCCGGCGGCAACATGGAGCGGCCGGCGCTGCAGCGGCTAATGGCAGACATCGAGGCGGGCAAAATCGACTGCGTGGTGGTCTATAAGGTGGACCGCCTCAGCCGCAGCTTGCTCGACTTCGCGGCCATGATGCAGACGTTCGAGAAGCACAAGGTGTCGTTCGTCTCGGTAACGCAGCAGTTCAACACCGCGACTTCGATGGGCCGGCTCATTCTGAACGTGCTGCTGTCATTCGCGCAGTTCGAGCGGGAGATCATCAGCGAGCGGACGCGGGACAAGATCGCCGCCACGCGCCGCAAGGGGAAATGGGCCGGCGGTCACCCCATCCTCGGCTACGACGTGGACCCGCAGGGCTTCCGGCTGGCGGTCAACGCCGAGGAGGCCGAGCGCGTCCGGGCAATCTTCAAGCTGTACTTGCAGCACGAGTCGCTGCTGCCCGTCGTGCAGGAGCTGGAGCGGCGGGGCTGGCTGAACAAGCGCTGGACCACTCGCAAGGGCCACGAGCGCGGCGGCAAGGCGTTCACCAAGACGAGCCTCTACAAGCTGCTCACCAACGTCGCCTACGTCGGCAAGGTCCGCTACAAGGACGAGGTCCACGGCGGCGAGCATGCGGCTATCGTGGACCCCGCCATCTGGCAGCGGGTGCAGGCCCTACTCGAGCGCAACGGCCGCACCGGCGGGGTGCCGGTGCGGAACAAGTTCGGGGCCTTGCTCAAGGGCATCATCCGCTGCGTCCCCTGCGACTGCGCCATGACGCCGTCGCACACCACGCGCGAGGGGACCAAGCGCTACCGCTACTACGTCTGCTCAAGCGCCCAGAAGCGGGGCTGGCACACCTGCCCGTCCAAGTCGGTGCCCGCGGCGCAGATCGAGCAGCTCGTCGTCAACCAGATCAAGTGCATCGGCCAGGACCGTGCCCTCTTGCAGCAGGTTCTGGAACAGGCCCGCCAGCAGGACTCGGCCCGCGCCGGCGAGCTGGACGCCGAGCGTGCAGGGCTGGAAAAGGACCTGACCGGCTGGCACCGGGAAATCCGCGACCTGTCGGGGCGGCTCCGTCCGGGCGAGGACAACGGGGCCGTCATCGGCCGGCTCGCCGAGCTGCAAGAGCGCATCGGCACGGTCGAGGTACGGGTGCGGAAGCTCCGCGAGCAGATCCACGCGATCCACCACCAACTGCTCGAAGAGGACGAAGCGGCGCTGGCCATGTCGATCTTCGACCCGGTGTGGGGCTCGCTGACTCCGCACGAGCAGGTCCGCGCCGTCCATCTGCTGGTGGAACGCGTGGACTACGACGGGTCGAAGGGCAAGGTGTCCATCACCTTCCGGCCCTCGGGAATCAAGACGCTGGCCCGCGAGCTGTCGGGCGAAGTTAAGGAGCGAATCGCGTGACCACGACATTGACCATCGAGTGCGACATCCACTTCGACCGCAAGGGGCGGGGCAGCCGCAAGGTGATGGAGAACGGCCCCCGGCCGCAACGGCCGGCGGAGCCAGGCCGCGTGCCGCGCGTCGCCCGCCTGATGGCGCTCGCCATCCGGTTTGAGCGGATGCTCCGCGACGGCGTGGTCGAGAGCTACACCGAGCTTGGCGCGCTCGGCCACGTCACCCGCGCCCGCGTGAGCCAGATCATGAACCTGCTCAACCTGGCCCCGGACATCCAGGAGGCCCTGCTGCACTTGCCGCGCACCGTGCAGGGCCGCGACCCGATCATCCTTCGTCAGCTGCAGCCGATTGCAGCTGCGCCGGACTGGCGGAAACAGCGCGTTATGTGGTCTGAGCTTGCGGGCGAAAAAGCCTGCAAAACACGCTGATTTTCCACGAAGCGTCTCGCGCGGTACAAACTTCCACTTGCATGATACCCGTCCAATTGCTCTGATATTCGTCAGGTCTAAATATGCCGGCCTCCGGGGGCCGGCATTTCTCAGTTGGTCGCCAACGGGAAACACGACATGGACCAGGGAAAACGCCGCGGGCGACGCCCCATCGACACCTTGACAGACGCCCAGCGCCGGACGCTGGGCGAGGTCCGGGCGTTCATAGCCCGCCACAGGTTTCCGCCAACCGCGCAGGAACTGGCCGAGGCCCTCGGCATTTCGCCGGCCAGCGCCCACGAGCAGATCAACCAGCTGGTTCGCAAGGGCTACATCAAGCGCGAGCCGCGCAAGGCGCGCGGCCTGAGCATCATCCGCGACAGCGATGACGGGCCGGCGGACCTTGTGGCGGTGCCCCTGGTGGGCACGGTTGCCGCCGGGCATCCCGTCCTGGCCGAGGAGAACATCATTGGTGAAGTCCTGGTCGAGGGAGGGTTGGTTCGGGGTGGGCGATGCTTCGCGCTGCGGGTGTCGGGCCAGAGCATGATGAATGCCGGGATCGCCGACGAGGACGTGGTCATCGTGCGGCAGCAACCCATCGCCGAGAACGGGGACATCGTCGTGGCCCTCATCGACGACGAAGCAACGGTCAAGCGGCTTTTCATTCAAGGCCCAAGCATCGAACTGAGGCCTGAAAATCCAAGATTCAAACCCATTGTCATCGGAGCCGGTGATGAACTGCGTATCCTTGGGAAAGTCGTGGCCGTGCGGCGCACTGGCGATCCTCCGGGACGTTGATCTGTAGCTTGGATGCACTCTAGGCGATTCGCCGGAACCAGAAAGGAGAGGCGTTTCGATGGCGACCTTCACACTGCGGCGTTTCTCGTGCCCTGAAACCTTGAAGGCAATTGAGACCAAGAGGCTGCTTGCCTTTCTCAAGCCTCACCGGCGTTTCCTTCTGTCGCGGGGCGTGACCCTGCCGCAATCTGCCACGAACGGAGAGCTGGACTACGAGGAGCTGGCCAGGGTCTTCATGACGCCTGACGGCAAGACGCCCAAAGAGTTGATCGACGCGCTCTACTTTGTGGACGAGATGGCGACGCCCGAGGGCATGGACGCCTTGCTCGCCGAGGCCAAGCAGCAAAAACTGAGGCTCGCGCCGGGGTCCGACCACTCGCCTGCCGACATCGCCGTGCAGGTCTGGCTCCTCAACAGCGACATCCTGGAGCGCAAGCACGCGGAACATTACCTGGCCAAGGTCCGCTCCTTCGAGTCCTATCAGATGGACCGCTTCAAAAGGCCGGCGTTCAAGCGGCCATCGGACAAGCAGCTCAACGCACTCGCCAGCGATCTGGACGACTGGTTCGAGGAGAAGAAGCGCGGGCGCGGGTCGCGCATCATCATGTGCGAGAAAGACGACGGCGTTTGGTTCCTGGTCCGGCACGGCGACCCGTACAAGCGCGAAGAGAGCATCGAAGGCGGCACGGCCTCCAGCGTCTACTACCGGCCCCTCAAGCCCGACGTCCTGGTCTATTCGCCGCAGATCGGCGAGCTGCGAATCAACGCCCGGTCGAAGGGGGAGAAGGAACTCTATCGGACCAAGTTCGGGAAGCACCTGTTCGGCGATGAGGACATCTTCCCCGGCACGGAGAAATACACCCTCGATCCGCTCCGCGAGCTTGGCGAAGACGCGCTGGCGCTGGGCGACATCGACGGCATCGAGTGGATCAAGCTGCGCGAGGTCCAGTTCTTCTTCGCCGGCAACCCGTGGGAGGTGGTAACCCGGAAATCCGACGATGTGTTCGCGCTGTTCAAATCGCGGAACAAGTCATTCCCCGAGGGTGGTCGCATCATTCGGGCAACCTTCCAGGTCAAGTTCGCGGACGCCAAGACGCCGCGCTCGGTGGTCATCAAGCCGTCCAACATCGCCCAGTTCACGCGCGACGATGACAGCGTACTGGTCGAGCAATGGCTGGAAGCCAGGGGCTTCATCATCAAGGGGGAGGAGCAGGAAAGTGACCAGCCTCAAACGGTTCTGGCCGGCCGTTGAGTCGTTGCCGAGCCTCGCCGCCGTCGAGGCGGAGTGGCTGGCGCACCTGCGCGGCGATTACCACGTGATCAAGCCTTTCCTCCGCCCGCGCAAGGACCGCGCCTCTTCCTTTCCCCGGCCCGACGGCGGCTTGCCCTACCAGGTGGTCGAGCATGGCCGCAACGACCTTGTCGGGGTCTGCCAGGAGACAGGCGAGACGATCACGTTGTCTCGAAGCCAGCTCGTCGTTTACGAATTGGATCAACAACGGCTGGCCACCCAAGTGGCCAGCGCCCTGGGCCTCGGTGCCGCCAACCGAGTTGGCGCGCAGGACGGCCGCGTGTTTTCTCTCGGCAGCTTTCGGCCGGCCGGACAATCCGTGGCAGCATTTCTGATCCTGCCAAGCGACTCGACTGAGGTCACGTCCGGCGCGGCGTCGCTCATCTCGCAAGGGCTTTCTCCGTTCCTGTTGCTTACGCCAACACGTCGATTTGTAACCGCGGAACTCGACCTGCGGCTTCGTTCCCTCGGGTCCGCAAATCTTCCGCTGGTGGACGCCCTGGTCGTTGCCGACGACGGTCAATGGTCCATCGCCGACGAGGCGATACGGGCAGCCTTGCCGGATCGCCCGGTCGAAGACGAACCGCTCAGCGACCGCGCTCAAGAAGTGCTGGTCGCCATGCTGCAATTGAAGGCGGTCGATTCTGATTCCCGGCAGCCCACGGCAGCAATCGCGGCACGGGCAATGGGTGCCGACGCAGATGCCAATTCCCTCAAGCCTGTCATGTCCGAACTGGCTACTCGCCAACTCATCCAAACGCGCGAAGGTCGAGGCGGCGGCTGCTGGCTGACCGAGGCCGGCAAGCGCCGCGCGGAGAAACTCAACAAGTCCTGACGAAAACGGGGCAACCGTTTCGACACCGTTCGCGCACCGATAAAAACAGCCACTTCAGCGAGACTTCCCTCGTGCGGATCGCCGCGTTGGTGATCGCGTTAACCCACGAGGGAAACCGCTATGAGTGTCTCTGCGCAAGCGCCCGACAGGGGGCGCAACAAATCTCTCCACCTTTCCAAACACGACCTGTCCGCTCGTCGCGCCGGCCTGCTGGAGCTGATGCAAAGCATCAACTTCGGCCGCATTGAGGGCCTGGCCGTTCTTGACGGCGAGCCCGTTCTCGATCCGCCGCCGCGCGTGATCCGCGAGGTCAAGTTCGGCGGCGAGAACGGCCCCCGGCCGGAACTCGACGCCAGCAACTTTCTGCTCAAGACTCAGGTCGTCGAGCTATTCCAGCATTTCGACGAACTGGGCGACGGCGCCATCGAGGTACTGGAGATCAAGCACGGGCTGCCGTTCCGCATGCTGGTCGCGGAGGCCGCCGCCTAATCACGGGCTTGGCCCCCGCGCGGACAACAACCGTTTTATTCACCTGACATTTTGCCGGCCGCGAAGCGGAGGCGATTGTGGGCGACGCCGATCATGGCGCTCCTCGCATCGCCTCCGCTTCGCGTTGGCCTGCATCTCTTCGCCAGTCGTCGTGGCCCACGCCTTTTCTCCTCCGCGGCCGGGAGGAGATTTCCCGTGTCTCACGACGACAAGATCGTTCTCGACCGTTTTGCCCAGGGCATCATCCGCCGCAAGGTCCGGCTGCTCGTCAGCCGCGCCGGCTTCACCAAGCAGGACCGCCAGGACCTGGAACAAGAGCTGGTCCTTCGCCTGCTTCAGAGCCTGGAACTGTTTGATCCCGAGCAGGCCCACCCGAACGTCTTCATCACCACCGTCATCGAGCGCGCCGTCGCCATGATCCTGCGCGAGCGGCGGGCCAAGAAGCGCGACGGCGGCGTGGTGTGTTCCCTCGACCAGGGGCAGACCAAGGAAGGCAAGTCGCCCGAGCCCATCGATCCACGGCCCAGCGACCAGGACGCATTCGACCTGGCCAGCGACCTGGTCGAAGTGCTGGCCCGGCTGCCCGATGACCTGCGTGCCCTGGCCGAGCGGCTCAAGAGCCAGTCGCTGTCGCAGGCGGCGCGGGACCTGGGGGTGCCGCGCACGACCTTGCAGCGCCAGGTTCAGCGCCTGCGCCAATGCTTCGAGGATGCGGGCCTGCGGATTTATCTGTGACCCGCTGCGTCAGTTCCCCTGCGGATTGCAAAGGTCTTCTTGTAGAGGCCGTGAGCAACTCGCGGGGGAACTGACATGACCAAGGAACTCTATCGCTACACGTTCCCGCCCCACGTTCCGGTCGAGGAGATCGAGGCCACGCTGCTCCTGGCGCTATGGGGCGCGGAGAGCTTGCACGGCGAGTCCCAGGTCCGGCTCGATGCGGCGCATTTCCTCGACCCCGACCGGCGTGCGTGCGTGATCGACGCGGGCACGCCGGTCGGCCGGGACGTGAACCGCCTGTTCGTCGGCTTCGTCCGCCGCGAGTTCGGCAGCGAGGCCTTCAAGGTGGAGCGCGTCGATGCCCTCCACAACCACCAACCCGAGGAGGTCCACGCATGACTTTGATGTCGCGCGTCCAGCGGGGCCGGACGCCGAAGCCGCCGAGGTTGCTCGTCTACGGCACCGAGGGGATCGGCAAATCCACATTCGCCGCCAGCGCGCCCAAGCCTGTTTTTGTCCAGACCGAGGACGGCCTGGACGAGATCGCCTGCGACAAGTTTCCCCTGGCCACAACCTTCGACGACGTGATCGGCGCGCTGGCGGAACTCCGCGTCGAGAAGCACGACTACGAGACCGTCGTCATCGACAGCCTCGACTGGCTTGAGCGCCTGATTTGGGATCGCGTCTGCCAGGAGTCAGGGGTCAAGAGCATCGAGAAGGCCGATGGCGGCTTCGCCAAGGGCTACACACACGCCTTGACCTTCTGGCGCGAGGTCATCGACCAGCTCAACCTGCTCCGGGCGGGGCGCGGCATGGTCGTGCTGCTGATCGCCCACGCCAAGGTCGAGAAGTTTGAGGACCCGGAATCCTCGCCTTATGACCGCTACTCGCCCCGGCTGCACAAGCACGCGGCCGCGTTGGTCAGCGAGTGGTGCGACGCCGTGCTGTTCGCCACGCGGAAGATTCGCACGCAGACCGAGGACGCTGGCTTCAATCGCAAGCGCACCATCGCCCACGCGATCGGCAAGGACGGCGGCGAGCGCATCCTGCGCTGCGTGGGCGGACCCTCGTGCATCGCCAAGAACCGTTATGGGATCGCCGACGACCTGCCGCTGTCGTGGGCGGCGTTCATCGCGGCCCTTTCCACCAACCAGAAAGAAGGAGCCAAGACCAATGGCTGATTTGCGCGGGTTCGATGCCAACCAGGTCGAACCGTCCACCGATTTCGATCCCATCCCGGCCGGCAAGTACCTGGCCATCATCACCGAGAGCGAGATGAAGCCCAACAAGGCCGGCACCGGGCATTTTCTCCAGCTCACCTTCCAGATCATGGAAGGCCCGTTCAAGAACCGCCTGCTGTGGGCGCGTCTGAACCTCGACAACCCGAATGCGACTGCGGTGCAGATCGCTCGCGCGGAACTGAGCGCGATCTGTCGGGCCGTCGGCGTGCTGGCCCCGAACGACTCGGTCGAGCTGCACAACTTGCCCTTGGTGGTCCACGTCAAGTGCAAGAAGCGCGACGACACGGGCGAGATCGCCAACGAGATCAAGGGCTACGCCAAGAAGGAGGCGCCGGCAGCGCCAGCGGCCAGCGCGCAGCCGCAGGCCAACACCACGCCGCCCTGGAGGCGCTCGTGACGTTCGAGGTCGAGCTGCCCTACCCGCCGTCGATCAACCATTACTGGCGGCGGGTGGGGCCGCGAACCCTGATCAGCCGCGAAGGCCGCCGCTTCCGCCAGCGCGTCATGGCGATCCTCGCGGCCCTCGCCTGCGAGCCGCTGCACGGACCGCTCGCCGTGGAAGTCGAAGTGTATCCGCCCGACAACCGTCGGCGCGACATCGACAACGTGCAAAAAGCCCTACTCGATGCGCTGCAGCACGGCGGCGCGTACCTGGACGACAGCCAGGTCGTCCGCCTGGCCATCGTCAAGCGCGAGCCCGTCGTGGGCGGGAAAACCCTTGTCCGCATTCGGAACGAGTGATGCTAACGCTGCGTCCCTACCAGGAAGAGGCCAAGGCCGCTGTCTACACCCACCTGCGCGTGCGCGACGACAACCCGTGCGTCGTGATCCCCACCGCCGGCGGCAAGACGCCGGTGATGGCGTCAATCTGCAGGGATGCGGTCGGCCTGTGGCAAGGCCGCGTCCTGATCCTGGCCCACGTCAAGGAGCTGCTGGAGCAGACGGCCGACAAGCTGAACAAGGTTTGCCCCGAGGTCCGCTTCGGCATCTACTCGGCGGGCCTCAAGCGCCGCGACACCGCAAACCCGGTGATCGTGGCCGGCATCCAGTCCGTGTACAAGCGGGCGTGCGAGCTGGACGCCTTCGACCTCGTCGTCATCGACGAGGCGCACATGATCCCGCCCGAAGGCGACGGCATGTATCGGCAGTTCCTGGCCGACGCCCGCGCCATCAATCCCAACCTGCGGATCATCGGCTTCACGGCGACGCCGTTCCGCCTCAAGACCGGTTCGATCTGCACGCCGGACGGCTTCCTCAACCACGTTTGCTACGAGGTCGGCGTCCGCGAGTTGATCGTCCAGGGATACCTCTGCCCGCTCATCACCAAGGCCGGCATCAACAAGGCCGACTTCAGCCGGCTGCACGTGCGGGCCGGCGAGTTCGTGGCCGACGAGGTCGAGGACCTGATGGACGACGACCGGCTCGTCGAGGCCGCCTGCGGCGAGACGGTCGGCTACACCGGCAAACGCAAGGCGGTGCTGATCTTCGCCAGCGGCATCAAGCACGGCGAGCACATCGTCCGTGTGCTGAAAGACAGGCACGGCATCACCTGCGGCTTCATCACCGGTGAGACGCCGACCGGCGAGCGCGACGCGCTGCTCGATGAGTTCCGCGCGGGCCGGCTGAAGTATCTGTGCAACGTCAACGTGCTGACCACCGGCTTCGATGCCCCGAACATCGATTGCGTGGCGCTGATCCGTCCCACGTTGTCGGCCGGCCTCTATTACCAGATGGTCGGCCGGGGCTTCCGCCTGCACCCCAGCAAGCACAATTGCCTGGTCCTAGATTTTGGCGGCAACGTGCTGCGGCATGGCCCGGTCGATCAAATCCGGGTCAAGCAGTACGGCGCGGGCGGTAACGGCCAGGCGCCGGCGAAGGAGTGTCCCGAATGCCTGTCGGTCGTGGCCGCCGGCTACGCGCGCTGCCCGGATTGCGGATACGAGTTCCCGCCGCCGCAGCGCACGCCGCACGATGGCAAGGCCAGCGAGGCCGGCATCCTGTCGGGTCAGGTCACGACCACGAAGTGCGCCGTGCGGGACGTGTTCTACAGCGTTCACACCAAGCGCGGCGCCGGCCCTGATGCGCCCCGGAGCATGCGCGTCGATTACAAGGTGGGCTGGAACGATTACAAGTCGGAGTGGATCTGCTTCGAGCACGACGGCTATGCCCGCCAGAAGGCGGTGCACTGGTGGAGACGGCGCTCCAAGGAGCCGGTGCCGGAGACCGCCGAGGAGGCAGTCGCCTTGGCGCAAAACGGACGCCTGGCCCCCACCCGCGAGATCACCATCCGCGCCATGACGGGTGATGACTTCGACCGCATCGTCGGCTACGAGCTGGGCGACATCCCGCCGCCGCTGGACGACCAGGAGCTGCCCGCAGACGCTCTCGACTTCCCGTTCGGTTACAACGCGGTCGCCGCGGAGGAGGAGATTCCGTGGTGACCCCTGGCGAGCTACTAACCGCTGCTCTCCGCTATGCCGAGATGGGCTATCCGGTCTTCCCCTGCGCGCCGGGCGGCAAAGCGCCGCTCACCGAACATGGCTTCCACGATGCGACCGTCGATCCCGAGCAGATCGAGCGCTGGTGGGCGCAGCACCCCAGCGCCAACATCGGCATTCCGACCGCGGGGCTCGTGGTCATCGACATCGATGGCGACGGCAACCGCTGGCCCGGCGACGACCCTGACCGGCTGCTCGAGCTGGCGGCGGGGCCGATGGCGTTGACGCCGCGCGGCGGCAGCCACCGCCTGTTCCGGCAGCCGCAGGGCAAGAACTGGCGCTGCACCGAGGGCCGGCTGGCGGCGAAGGTCGATACGCGCGCCGATGGCGGCTACATCGTGGCCCCGCCGTCCGTGGTCGCGGGCGGGAAGGCGTACCGCTGGGCACCGGGTCTGGAGTTGGACGACCCGCCCGACCGCCTCCCCGAACCGCCGCCCTGGTTGGCCCAGGAACTCGACCGGTTGGCCGCCCCGTTGGCCAACGGAACGCCCACGTTCGCCCACGTCGCGGCTGGTCCGCCCGAGGCGAACGCGATCCCGGAGGGGCAACGGAACGCGACCCTGGCACGCCTGGGCGGGAATATGCGCCGGGTCGGGATGTCCCAGGCCGAGATCGCCGCCGCGCTCCTCCAGACCAACAAGGACCGTTGCTCGCCGCCGTTGTCGCCGCGCGAGGTCGAGCGGATCGCCGCAAGCATCGCCAGGTACGAGCCGGACCAGATCGCGGTTGCACTGACCGAGAACCATTGGGACCAGATGTATGCCGAGGCGCCGGCGGATGAAGACGCCTCCGCCAACCCTGACCCCGGCCCGATCCCCGATCATCTGCTGTCCGTGCCCGGCTTCATCGACGAGGTGATCGCCTACACGCTGGCGACCGCCCCGTACCCGGAACGGGCGCTGGCGTTCTGCGGAGCGCTGGCGCTGCAAGCGCTCCTGGCCGGCCGCAAGGTCCGCGACGAAGCCGACAACCGCACCAACCTCTATGTCCTGGGCCTGGCGAACTCCGGAGCCGGCAAGGATTACCCGCGCAAGGTCAACCAGCGCATCCTCCTGCAGGTCGGCATGGCCGAAAGCATCGGAGACACGTTCGCCAGCGGCGAGGGAATCGAGGACCGGCTGTTTGTCCAGCCCGCGGTGCTGTTCCAGACCGACGAGATCGACGGCCTGATGACCAAGATCAACCTCGGCCGCGACGCCCGGCACGAGGGAATCATGAACGTGCTGCTCAAGATGTACACGAGCGCCAGTTCGCTGTACCCGATGCGGGTCAAGGCGGGCAAGGAACCGGGCATCATCGACCAGCCCTGCTTGTGCATCTTCGGCACGGCGATCCCCAAGCACTACTACGAGGCGCTGTCGCTCAAGATGCTCTCGAACGGCTTCTTCGCCCGCATGCTGATCATGGAGACCGGCAAGCGCGGCAAGGGTCAGGACGCGGCCGTGCGCGATCCGCCCGGCTCGGTGTTGGCGACGGCGCAGTGGTGGGCCGACTTCTCGCCGGGGGAAAAGCGGAGCAATCTCGCCGACTGGCACCCGATCCCCAAGGTCGTCGAATGCACGCCCGAGGCCGGCGACGTGCTGCGGGCCTTCCGCGAGCGAGCCGAGGTCGAATATGGGCTGGCCGAGGACAAGGTGGATCAGGCCGGCATGGCCATCTGGGCGCGGGCCAACGAGAAGGCCCGCCGGCTGGCGCTGATCTATGCGTGCAGCGCCAACCACACCGACCCGCGCGTCACCGCCGACGCCGCCCGCTGGGCCTGCGACTTCGTCGATCACCAGACCCGGCGCATGCTGTTCATGACCGCCGAGTACGTGGCGGAAAACGAGTTCGACGCCCGCTGCAAGAAGCTCGTGGCCACGCTGCGCAAGTGGCGCGAGAAGCACGGCGATGCCTGGATGCCCTTCTGGCAAATCAACCGCAAGCACCCCTGGAGCGAGCGCGAGCACGAGGAGGTCCGTACCACGCTGCTCAACCAACGCCTCCTCGAGTACCAGGAGCGAAAGACCGGTGGAACGCCCCAGCGCCTCTATCGCCTGGCATGAACCCATTGCCGTACCCGTTGCGGGAACGCAGCCCATTGCGCGTGCAACGGGTTCGTGGCCGGCCAGCAACAGCCGACCCGTTGCAGCAACAGGTCAAGCGGAAGCGCAACAGGTTGGCGTGGGCATGGCAACAAAAAGATCGAAGGGGAATGAACTTATGGAGAGAACAACAACCTATTGACCTATTGCGCTATCTACCCCGCGCGTATTCGATTCGCCCGCGCACGCGCGCATACGCGAGAGTGGGGGCGCAATGGGTCAATGGGTTAGGTACTTCCCGGCGGATGTGCCGCCCGTGCCCCCGGCGGGAACAGCCGCCAACCAGAGCAGAGTTTGTTTTGTGTGACCGAACTTTCCACGGAGAAGAGCCATGCCCGAACCCACCGTTCCCGAACGCAACCGCGAGCAGTTTTGGCGCACGTTCATCGTCCCGACGGCGCAAGGCCTGGAAGGCTTCTTCTGGCGCATCGCCTGGTTCGCGGTGCTCATCAAAATCCTGTTCTTCAGCTAACCCCACGGAGGTGACCATGCGAGTTGAACTTCGTCCGATCAAGGACATCCGTCCCTACGAGAACAACCCGCGCGTTAACGACGACGCCGTCGATGCCGTGGCTGCGTCGATCCGCGAGTTTGGCTTCCGCCAGCCGATCGTGGTCGACGTCGAGGGCGTCATCATCTGCGGGCACACGCGCTATAAGGCCGCGCTCAAGCTCGGCTTGGACAAGGTGCCAGTCCACGTCGCCAAAGACCTGACGCCGGAGCAGATCAAGGCCTATCGAATTGCGGACAACAAAACCGCCGAACTGTCCGACTGGAACTACGACCTGCTGCCCATCGAGCTGGGCGAGTTGAAAGGCATGAACTACGACCTCGGTCTGCTCGGCTTCGACCAGGACGAGCTAGCCAAGCTGCTCGACCCCGGCATCAAGGACGGTCTCTGCGATCCCGATGAGGTGCCGGCGCCGCCGGACGAAGCGACTACGCGCCCGGGCGACCTGTGGGTGCTCGGCGATCACCGCTTGCTCTGCGGCGATGCCGGCAAGCCCGAGGACGTGGACCGCTTGCTCGAAGGAGCGCCGGTCCATCTGGTGAACACCGATCCGCCCTACAACGTGAAGGTCGAGCCGCGCTCCAACAACGCCATTGCCGCCGGCCTCAGCTCCTTCGAGGTCACGCATCACCAGAAGATGGACGTCGTCCGGCACCCCGAGAAGGCCAAACCGACCGACAGGAAGCTGCGGGCCAAGGACCGGCCCCTCGCCAATGACTTCGTCTCGGACGAGGCGTTCGACCAGATGCTGCACGCCTGGTTCGGCAACATCGCCCGTGTGCTGCTGCCGGGCCGGGGCTTCTACATCTGGGGCGGGTATGTGAACTGCGCGAACTATCCGCCCGTGCTCAAGGCGGTGAAGCTCTATTTCTCGCAAGCGATCATCTGGGTCAAGGAGTATCCGGTC
>Ga0101944_10000447_pt1 | contig 120571 bp, 72 predicted proteins | sample DewCreD2012metaG_FD_75245 | JGI IMG/M metagenome (GOLD analysis project Ga0101944, IMG submission 75245) | Hot spring sediment bacterial and archeal communities from British Columbia, Canada, to study Microbial Dark Matter (Phase II) - Dewar... ...
TTGACTGCGAGACTGATAAGTCGAGCAGATGCGAAAGCAGGGCTTAGTGATCCGGTGGTCCCGTATGGAAGGGCCATCGCTCATCAGACAAAAGGTACTCCGGGGATAACAGGCTTATCGCGCCCGAGCGTCCATAGCGGCGGCGCGGTTTGGCACCTCGATGTCGGCTCATCACATCCTGGGGGTGGAGAAGCTCCCAAGGGTTCGGCTGTTCGCCGATGAAAGTGGTACGTGAGCTGGGTTCAGACCGTCGTGAGACAGGTCGGTCCCTATCTGCTGTGGGCGCACGAGACTTGAGGAGGTTCTTCTTTAGTACGAGAGGATTTAGAAGGACGCACCTCTGGTGTTCCAGTTGTCGCGCTAGCGGCACGGCTGGGTAGCTATGTACGGAAAGGATAAACGCTGAAAGCATATAAGCGTGAAGCCCTCTCCAAGATGAGGTCTCGTAAGAGCATACGCTCGAAAGCCCCCTGGAAGACTACCAGGTCGATAGGTCGGATGTGTACGCGCAGCAATGCGCTAAGCTAACCGATACTAACGGGCGAATGCTTGGCCACATGTATTCAACGCTCCTCCAGAGAGCATGCAAGATGCCCAAACCACCAGGCGGTCTTGACCGCCGGCGGCTTGCGGGCATGCCGGCTTGCTCTCCAGAGCGCTCCCACTTGAGACACAACCCAAGCAGTCGGCGTCTGACCGGCGCCGCCTGCTTCTTTCCGGTGACCATTTCGGAAAGGCCACACCCGTTCCCATCCCGAACACGGTAGTTAAGCTTTCCGAGCCGATGGTAGTACCCAAAGTGCGAGAGTAGGTGTCGCCGGATTTCATTCACCAGAAGGCCCCCAGGCGATGAGCCGCGGGGGCCTTTTTTGTTCTTGGGCAACGCCACGACGCCCAGAACAGGCGAGTCCACCGCTGCCCGACCGGCGTGCGCGACGCTCCACGCGGCCGACGCCAAGAACCGGCCGGGCGACGCCTCCCCTTCGAGCGGACCCTGCCACCAATCTCGCCAATGGCTTGCCCACCGACTCGAAAGGCTTCAGGAAGCCGCCGGAGCCACCCCCACGATCAACGTGCACTTCCAGGTCCACCGACCCCGCCTATGGGACGCGCACGGGCACTGAGGGCCTTGCTGACCCCCCTACTATTGGGTGCTCGAAATGGCGAAATTGCCGCAAAGGCAACAGGGCCGACGATGCCGACGATTCGAAGGTTTGGTCGTTTGCACCAACGCTTGCACCAACCCGCGACAAATCCAGGACAGGGCATTGCAGTCCACTGCAAACACTTTGTCAATTTTCCCGTCTTCGACGAGCGGTTCTCGACGGCTTGACGTAAGTGCTTGTCTGGTCAAAAGAAAAGACCCGCTGACAACGACGGTCAGCGGGTCTTCGGGGTGGGCGGCCCCAGGCTCGAACTGGGGACCTCTACCGTGTGAGGATAGCGCTCTAACCAACTGAGCTAGCCGCCCTGCGACGCGCTCCCCGGCGACGCATCCCGTCCCGGCGGGCAGCGTCCCTGGTGTCTCGCGGTCTCTAACAACATACCATTACGGTGCGAAGTTGACAATCAGTGGTTTCCCAAACGCGTAGCCGTTTTCCGACCCGGGGGATTGGGGGATTTTTTGGGGCGTTTCGGACCCGGACACGGCATGAGGAAGGCCGCGTGGGCTGGGGTCATGGCGAATTCTTCGGCGCCGGAAACGCCTTGCCCGCCGTCAGCGTCACGCTGCGTCAGGAGGCTCTTGCGCCCAATCCCGGCCGCCGAATCCAGAAGCGGTCTTGGCGGTCTAATCGGGATCGCGGATTTCGACGAGCGTGTGGGTCACCAGCGCGGCTTGATCGAGATAGGTCTCGCCGGTGATCGACGGGATCGCCGCAAGGACCTTGAGTGCCACGCGGACCTGGTCCATGACGGTCGCGTTGCGGGTTTGGGGCTTTGCGGGCGCTGGGCGCTTGGCGACCGCTTCGTTTTCGGGCTGGGGTTTTCCGCGGTCGTCCTTGGCGGCCGGGCGCTTCGGCTCGCGGTTTGGCTTGGGCATTTCTCCTGCCTGTGGCTCCTTCTTGACGATCTCGCGGATCGCCAGTTCCACCCAGGGCGTGGCCGCGGCCACCAGCCCAGCCCAATCGAACGACGCTGCGGCGGTCCGCGGACGTTTCGGGTCGGCCAGCACGCCGCCAACGCCGGGCGGCGTGGGTGCAAGCAGCCGCTTGGCGTGGTCCATCGTGAAGGCCGCCACCGCGACGCGGTCGGACAAACCGAGGTGCAGCCCGATTTCCTTGGCGAACCCCCAGTCCTCCGGGAATTCGTAGGTGAAGAGTGTGCCGTGGGCCGTTTGGGTGGCCTTGGGTTCGGGAAGGCTGATCGGGGGGATTTCGTCCGGATCGGGGACGACCTTGCGGAGGGCCTCGACGGCCTCGTTGAAGATCGCCCGATACTCGGCCATCGCCTCGCGCACCCGCTTCGCGTCGCTGACGCCGAGGACCACGGCCGGTTCGATCATCGGCATAGGCTGCTCCGTCGCCGGCAGTTCGCGGTGGAATTGGCGGCTGTGGAACCTGGCGTCCAGGACCAGCCCGACTTGCCCGTCCGAAAAAGCCTGGATCAACAGCCGATTGGCCTTGTCGAGCCGACGGAGGAGCGGGATGAAAAGCTCGGCGGCCTTCTGGAACTGTTCGCGTTCGTCGGGGGGGATCCGTGGAACGGCGAATTCCTCGAAATATTGATAGGCCCGTTTGACCCATTTCACGGCCACGTCGTATTGAGCCTCCGAGCTACCCGACCGACCCAAGGCGACCAGGATTGGCTTGCCGCCGATGTGATCCAGCAGCGTCAGTGCCGCTTGGGGCTTGCGATTCGGGTGTTTGCCCCAGAAGTACGCGTAACCCTCGATTCCGCGTTCGGTGAGGAAATGGAAGGAGCTAGTCGCCCCGACCGCCGCGGTGTAGGCTTTCAGGTCAGCGGACAGTTCCACGATGTCCTTGCGAATCTTGGCTTGCTGGTCGGACGAGAGTTCCAAATTGGGCAGGGCGTTCTCGACCGCCTTGAGCAGGTCTCGGGCGTCGCGCGACGAGTCCTGAAGCGACGCCGCGGCCGGACTCATGTAGCCGAGCGAGACCAGGCGTCGGTCGGCGAATTTCTCGAGGGGCCGGAACTCGGGCCGGTCGGCCAGCGAGCGGCCCTTGCCCAGGCGCGCAAGGAAATCGGTCGAAGGCCCCACCGCGAGGATCAAATAGTCCCCGCGAACCCCCAGCGCGACGACCTGCTTCAGCTTTTTGACGCGATCAACCACTTTGTCCACGTCGCCCTTGCGCAGCTCTTGTTCACGCCACTCGTCCAGGGGGATCTCTTCCCAGGGAATCATGCCGCCGTCGAGCGTGAGCGTGAGATAATCGTTGCCCGCGACCGTGGCCCTTTTCCACTTGTCGCCCAGTTGGGGAAGGAACATCGCCAGGGCGTTGACGAGCCCCTCGAGCTTGGTCAGCGCCTCGACGGCCAAAGGGCGGTTCTTCAGCCGGAAGCCGATCACCACGTTGGGCACCTTGAGCAGTTCGAGGTTGTCGACCAAGGCGGCAGTCATCAGGCCCTGGGGCTCCTCCGGCATTTTGCCTTGGATAGGTTCCAAGAGCGGGGCGAATTGCACGGTGTTGTAAATCCGCTGCATCAGCTCGACCAGGTCCAGGACGCCGTCGTCGCCGCACACGAAGACTTCGTGGGAAAACATGTCGGCCAAGAGCTTGAGGGCGTTTTGGACCTCGGGGTTCTCCCAGGCGGCCTTGACCTGGGGCGCGTACTGGCCGGATTCCATCTCCGTCTTGAACCGCTTCAACGCGTCCTGGACCGCGGGCAGGGCCATGATCGCCGCCAAGGCCCGGCTCTTGCGAATCGCCTCGATTTGCTCCCCGTTGCGGAGCATGGCGCCATAGAAAGCGACGTCCTCGGGAACGAAGTTCAACGACGTGCCGAGTTTGTCCAACGGACCTGCGGCCTGGACTGGAATTGTCCAGAACATGCAGCTTGCGAGAACCGCGAGGGCGGTCCCCGCCAGAACGCAATGCTTTGTGGCCGAAAGGGGGCGCGGGGCCATGTGCGTGACTCCTCGTTTCAAGGATCGCGAGAAGAGGGGTTTCGTCCGCCGCAAGCGGCATTCTAGCCCCGTGCCCAGGTCCCGCATAGGGGGCAGCCGGTTGACGTCCCGGCTGGCGATTGGGAATACTTCACCCTTGGTGCGGGCCCCTGGGACAAAACGGCGATTCGACGGTCAACGCCCAACGAGCCTTTTTCATGAACGCCCCAAGTGCCGGAGGCGACGCCACGCGTGCGAACGGGCCGCGGTATCAGCCGTTGGTGCTGGTGGCATTGGCGGTTTGCGCGGGGATCGTGGCCGACCGGCGCCTCGGTTGGCCCGCGACGGTCTGGTGGACGCTGGCGGGTTTGGCATGGATCGCGTGGTGGGCCCTCTGGCGGCGCCGTTGGGACCGGACGGCGGGCGCGGCGATCCTTGTCGCGGCTGCGGCGTGCGGCGGGACCTGGCACCATTGCCGGTGGAACCTCTTTTCGACGACGGATTTGGGTTTTTATGCCCGGGCACGCGAGCAGCCTGTCTGTGTCGAAGCCGTAGTCCTCGCCGCTCCCCGCTCTGCGATTCCCTCCTCGTCGGATCCAGGGCGGTTGCGTTTCACCGCATCCCAATACCAATTGGAAATCGAGTTGGCCGCGTTGCGCAACGGAGCGGCATGGGAGCCTGCGTCGGGTCGGGCGAGGCTGACCATCCAGGGCGAGGCGCCGGAGGTCCAGGCCGGAGACCGCATTCGCGTGTTCGCCCAGTTTTCCGGATTGCAGCCGGCCCGAAATCCCGGTGAGTTCGATTTCGCCGCCCATCGCCGCGCCGATCGGCTCCTTGCCGCGCTCCGCGCCGAGTCCCCGGCCTGTGTTTCGCTGGTCGAGCGGGGCTCCTGGTGGAATGGACGGCGATGGATCGACGCCGTGCGATCGACCGGCGACAGGCTCCTGTGGCAATGGCTCGATCCGCGTCGGGCGGGCATCGCCTCGGCCGTGTTGCTCGGCTGCCGCGAGGAAGTGACCGCCGAGCAGACCGAGGCGTTTGTGCAAACGGGCACGATCCACATCTTGTCGATCTCGGGGATGCACGTGGGCATCCTGGCCGCCTCGGTGTTTTGGGTCATGCGGTCGGCGATGGCGCCGCGCGGGGCCGTGGTGCTGGTCACCGCCGCAGTGGTCGCCGGATACACGCTTCTGGCCGACGCCCAGCCGCCGGCCGTTCGCGCTTTGGTGCTGGTGCTGATTGTCTGCGGGGCGTATGGGCTTCGGCGCAGGCCCTTGGGAATGAACTCGCTCGGCGCGGCGGCCCTGGTCGTGTTGACCTTGAACCCCGCCGACCTGTTTCGCGTGGGCGTTCAATTGTCGTTTCTCTGCATGATGGTCCTGGTGTGGTTTCCCTCGCGGCGGCAAGCTCGCGATCCCGCGGAGGCCGCCTTGGAACGGCTGGTCCGCCAGAGCCGTCCGTGGCCGGCGCGGCTGGTTCGAGTCGTGGGAAGGTGGGCGTGGGACCTTACGCTGGTCAGCGCGGTGATTTGGGCGGTCACCGCGCCGTTGATTGCCGCCCGATTCCACGTGATCACGCCGATTGTCCTGCTGCTCAGCCCGCTGGTCTGGCTGCCCATGACCGCCGCCCTGTGGTGCGGCTTTGCGACGCTTGTGGCGGGCGCGGTCTGTTCGCGGGCTGTGCCGGGGCCCAGCTTCTGCTGCGATGTGGCGATCGGATGGCTGCAATGGATCGTCGACATGGCCCGACGCCTACCCGGAAGCTGCTGGTGGGTTCCTGGTCCGGCCGATTGGTGGCTCCTCGGGCTGTATGCCTGGCTGGGAATGCTGCTGGCCTGGCCTCGGCTGCGTCCTCCGCGGCGGTGGTTCGGGGCGATCCTCGCCCTTTGGTTGGGCATTGGGATCGGCAAGCCGCTTCTGCCCGGCGATCGCCCGCAGCTCGTCTGCACGTTCGCCTCGGTGGGCCACGGATGTGGAGTGGTGGTCCGGTCGCCGTCGGGGGCGACGCTTCTCTACGACGCCGGATCGCTCATGTCGCCCGAACGGGCCGCGCGAGCCGTTTCCGCCTGTTTGTGGTCGCAGGGCGTCGCGCGGATCGACGCCGTCGTGCTCTCCCACGCCGACGCGGACCACTTCAACGCGGTGCCCACGCTGCTGGAGCGGTTTTCGGTCAAGGCGGTCTACGTCCCATCGGGCATGTGCGGCAGCGAGAAGCCCTCCGTGGTCGCGCTGCGCAAGGCGGTCGAGCGGTCGGGCGTGCCGATCCAGGAGATCGGCGCCAACGATCGGCTCTTGCTTGGACCCCGCTGCCGGGGATCCGCCACCGACGGCCAATCCGCGGCGTCCGCCGGTCCCGAGGAATGCCGCGTGGACGTTCTTCATCCGCCCCGAGGGGGTGTGGGCGGGGCGGACAATGCCAACAGCGTCGTGTTGGCGATCGAGTACCGAGGCAGGCGGATTCTCTTGACGGGCGACCTGGACGGCCAAGGCCTGGAGGACTTGCTGATGGAAGAGCCGTGGCCGTGCGATGTCCTCATGGCCCCGCACCACGGGAACCAGGCCAGCAATTCCAGCCGTTTGGCCCAATGGAGCCGGCCTCGCCTGGCGGTCATCAGCGGCTCGACGAGGGCCAACGCCGACGTGGTCACGGAGCCCTACCGCAAGGTGGGCGCCGAGGTGCTTCATACCGCTGACCGGGGAGCAATCACGGTGCGTCTGGCGGGGAACGATTTCGAGGTCCAGACGCTGCTTGGTCCCCAGTAGCCGTTTCCTGGCCGGCCGGCTTACGGGCCAAGGGGATAGTTTCGTTTTCGCGGACTCCGCCGCGAAAACCGGCAGTCGCCATGAGCGGGGACGGCCCCGAGACTCCCTGTGGCGATCATGCGTACAGTGCCCGGCAATAGGTCGTCCCGGATACCGGGGCCCTCACCGGCAATCGCTTGGGATTGAATGGGCAGAGGGCCTCCTGGACGCTCAGGCCGCGGACCTCGATGCGGCTGGGGTCGTTCGTGCCCACCCCGGCAAAGGCCAGTAGTTTCAAATGGTTCTCGCCTTGGAAAGGAAAGGCGAAGTGGTCGGCTTGAGGATCGTAGCCCATGACGGCCGAAGCGATCGCGTCGGTGGCGACCGGATTCAGGCCGGCCAAGAGGAGCTTCGGCTGAATCGGCTCGACGCCGGGGATCCAAGGGCCTTCGCCGCCGCGGTTGGACAACACGCCGTCGATGATCGAGAGGTCGATGGGCCGTGCGCCGACCGTGTCGGCGGTCACCCGCGGCACGCGGCGGGCCCAATCGCCCACGGCGAGCCCGTCGTCGTGCGGGGCAGGCACGCCCGCGGGCACCTTCTTGCGGCCGAAATGCAAGATGTCGCCGCGGTAATGGGTGGTGTCTTCGTTGGGGGCGTCGCCGCCGTAGAGCGAGGTGGGCACCACGCCGAAGTTGTTCTTACAGGCCATGGTCACGCCTGCGCAGGCGTGGTCCTTGAGCTTGGCCAACGAGACGTACACATCGGTCTTTTCATAGGCCGGATGCACGTCGAAGGCGGGAAAGAGAAACCCTCCCCAGGGAACCGTCAAGCGGCTATAGGCCGGGAAGCGTCCGCGGTTGCGCGTGTCGAGGAACTCCACCCGATGCGCCCCCGCGGCCCGGATCGCCGCCACGTCCCATCCGCCGCCGGCGAGCACTTCCTCAGGCGTCTTGCGCGAGTATTGCCCCTCGACGAGCAGGATGCGTTTGGCGCCGGCGTCGGCCAGGGCGGCGCACACCGCGGCGACCACGTGCGGATGGACATGATAGGTCAGATGCGGGGGCAGCCCGGCCAGCTTGCCCGCCTGGCCGCCGGTCAGATTCAGCTTCACGGTCACGGTCTTCCCTTGCACCAGCCGCTGAATCCCGCCCAGCCGTTCTAGCGCGCGGTCGAGGGCTGCTCGCACGATTTGCGGATCGTAGGAAACGCATCGCTCGATGGCCACCGGCGAGGTGGGGGCCTGCTGGGAACGATCGACCAGCGGCGGTTTTCCGCTGGGCTCAGCGGCCCAAGACGACGCCACGCTGCCGCCGACCAGCCACCCCGCCGCCCCGAGGCCGCCGGTCAAAATGTCGCGTCGGCTAATCCCGCGAGTCATCAGGCTTCTCCTCGTTTCTTGAGAATGAACACCGCGTCGGAGAGCTCATCGGTGAGCGCGAGCGGGTGGTCGATCTCGTACCAGAAATCGTACACGTCGCACAGTTCCAGGCAAGGGACTCGGGCAAGGGTCCGGCGGAACTGGTCGGCCGTGTAAAGGCGGAAATCGAACACGTGGCGCAAGCCCAGCGCGCGGCGGCGGCCACGAACCAACAGATGCACGCGGAGCGTTTCCAGACGGCGCCGCCGATCGGTGGACACGACCCGGAGCGTGACCGAGACCTGGACGCCTCCGCGGCGAGCCGTCCAGCGCTCGGTGCACTCCTCGGCGGCGTCGGGCGGGACGAGATGGAAACCCAGGATGTAGATGCCGCCGGAACGCAGGCTGCGAGCCACGCACTTTAGGTGCCTGGCGGCCGCGGCCTCGGTCAGGAGGTGGCGGAAACCATCCAGCGTGGAGAAGGCCGCGTCGACCGGCTGGGGAAGTTGGAAGTCGGCCATGTCGGCGCGAAACACGCGCGCGGCAAGGCCCCGTCGATTCAAGCGGCGACGCAGGTACCGCAGGGCCGGTTCGCTCAGATCGAACCCCGTCAGCCGATACCCGCGAGCCGCCATTTCGGCCACCAGACGGCCGCTGCCGCACGCCGGCTCGAGCAGCCGCCGTACGGGAAAGCGACAGTACTTGCGGCACGCCGCCTCGATGAAATCGGCCTCGCGGCGTGTCTCGTCGGCAAAGGCGATGTCGTAGTATTGCGGGTAGTCGTACCAGTTCGCCTCGATCCGCCGAACAGCCATGCGCCCACCGTGCGACGCAATTCCGCCGCGTTGTCCGAAGCGGCCTCGGGGAGCTGAGATGAAGGGAGGTCAAAACGCGAGGCAAAGACTTCGCCCGTTCCCCCTGCACACCGTACGGCCAGCGATTTGGCTACTTGCGGAAAAAGAACCCCTTCTTCTTGAAGGACGCGGCGGCTTCCTCGTTGGTCGCGCAGATGTCCAGGACTTTGTTCAGGCCGGTGATCTTGAAGACCTTCTCGATCTCCTTGTCGATATTGCAGAGCTTCAGGGCGATCTTGAACTCCTTGCACCGTTTCTGGACCCGGATCAACATGCCCAGGGCCGAGGAGGAAAGGAACTTCACGAATCGGAAGTCGAGAATGACGTTTTGCTCCTGCGTCTTCTCCAACATGCGGATCAATTCGTCCTGGCACTGGCGGATGACCAGCTCGTCCAGGATCTTCGCTTCGGTGAAGTAGACCGTGAGGATTTCCCCATCCGATTCGGACCGTATCAAGGAAGCCATGCTGAACGTTCCTTTCCCCTGCGACAACGACGGCCAGGCCGCCCGCTCTCTCGACTGCCCCCATCGTACCAGAACCTCGACGATTGCTTAAGATGGTAGCCCCAATTTTCTCCGCGGCAACGCCCCCCAAACGCGCCATGACTGTTCGAAAAGCCGGACTCGCTGGTGGCAAAAAATAACACTGTGGCGGTGTTTAAATTAGCTCGTAGGTGTCTATTTTCGTCCGTTGATGAGTGCGGCTATTCGAACGCAGGCATCGCGTCAGGCCAAGCTGATGGGCGAGGGGGGCTGGGTGATACAAGCGCGGGGGGCATCTCCACGTGACCGGTTTCCAGGAGCAAGCTGCCCAAGATGCAGCAAACCTGACCGACCTGCGCATCTTGCCAACTTGGCCTCCCCACCACCCCGTCGCCTGATTCTCTCTTTGAAGAAAGGGCGTATACTTACTTGCGAGTCTTCCTCGGCGCAACAGCGCGGCGGTTCGGCGGTCGGTTCTGGGCCGATGCCGAGCCTGAACCCGAACAAAGGGGCCGTGCGGCATGTAACGACTGATCGCGCTCAACGGTTGCGGCGTTCTGTGGTTGAGTCAAACGAAGAAGGAGGAACGTGATGCAAACGGCCAAGCAACTCTCGGTTTCGCTGGTCAATAAGCCGGGTCGGTTGGCTGCCATGTTGACGGCGCTTGCGAAAAGCAAGGTGGGCTTCCAGGCGCTGGCGGTTATGGACTCCGGAGACCGCGGGACGGTCCGCTTCGTCCCCAATCCCGACCAATTCGCCGCCGCAACCGAGGTTCTGGACCGACTCAATGTGCGCTACGAGCCGACGGAAGTGCTCATGGTCGAAGTTCCCAACCAGCCAGGCGCGTTCCGCAAGATATGCGAACGGCTGGCCGCCGAGCATCTGAACATCGACTACGCGTATGCCTCGTTCGCCGAGCGGAGCGTTAAAAAAGGCGGTTTGGCGATCATCAAAGTCAACGACCTCGCCAAGGCGCAGAAAGTCCTGGGAGTCAACGGCACCTCGACCCCACGAAAAAAGCTCCCGGTCCGTCGCCCACCCGTCCGTAGTCGATAGCCACACCCTTCCATAAGGTGTGTTGCTGTCACTGAAGAACCGGTGTCCGAGCGGAATCTCGTCGCGGCCTGGGACAGGCAGTGACACCTCCACAACCACCCGACTGGTGGGATATGGATAGTCCATCATGGCGGGTCGGACGGAGGTGGGGCTTCCGGTATCAAACATCCCATCTTAAAAGGGGGTGACGCTCCGTCACCCACGTGGGCTTCGGGAAGTTTTCGCCCTTGCGGCGAAGGCGGGTTTTCTGGGAGACTTTGGGCCCTTGTCGAGGATTGCCGAGGGTTCAGGGCACGTTCCGCACTCCCGTCGCGTCGGGTGTTGACCGAAACTCCATGCGCTGGATTGGGTTCCTTGGATTGCTGATAGCGGCGGTGGTGGGATGCGTGCGCGTGCGCCCGCTGGCCGAGCCGATGGGGCCGCCTGTCCCGCTTTATTGCGACAACCCGCTCCTTATGCCGGTCCGCGATTGGTCGGCGCTCTGGGAGGCGCTGACCCATGTGATCGACGACTATTTCCGCATTGAAAACGAGGAGCCGGTGCGGATGGTCGGCGACACCTTGACGGAAGGACGGATCGACACGTTTCCCGAAACCGGTTCGACGGTCCTGGAACCCTGGCGTGGCGACTCGGCCGACCCTTATGAGAAGGTGGAAAGCACGCTCCAATCGATCCGTCGTCAGGCGCATGTGCGAGTGATCCCTTCCGAGGGCGGGTTCCTGGTCGACGTGACCGTCTTCAAGGAGCTGGAGGACGTCAAACGGCCCGCCCACGTCTCGGCCGGCGCGGCCACCTTTCGCACCGAGGGTTCGCTTACCAGGGTGGTCAACCCGATCGGCGACCAGGAAGTGAACCGGGGGTGGATCCGGCTGGGGCGGGATCGGGCCTTGGAGCAGCGGATCTTGGCGCATTTGCAAGAGACGCTGGGAGTCCAGGGGCTTTCGCCGCCGCCTCCGGCCGTGCCCGCGGTGCAACCGAGCGGGCCGTCGTGTCAGCCGGGTTCCCCGGCGGGCTCGCCTGGCTGCTCGCCCTCGCCGCGGTGCGCCTCAGGGCCCGAGAGTCGCACCACCTCGTCGCTCCCTCGCACCACCTATCGTCCCGTGGTCGCGCAGAGCACGACCGCCCGCAACGCTCCCCCGGATTGGCAAACCATTCTGCGTTGGACCGACCGCCCGGACGACGATGCGTTCCTCCCCCGGGACGCGCTGACGGTGGATTCGTGCAGTCCAGAGTTGGGCAGCGATCCGGGCATGTTGGGCAGCGAAGTCGATGCCCCAGGCGAGGCGTTCGGGCCTGGATTCGTCGCGGACCTTGGCAGCCTGGATGAGGCGCGTCCGCCGCCCGAAGGTTACTGGGCCCGGTGGGGCGAGGAGTTCCATCGCCTCTTGGACCTGTCGATCCAGGACTACAGCAGGTTCTACTCGCCCTCGGAACTCGTGGCCTTGTCCGGCGGCATTGGGCTCGCCGCCGTGTTTGCCAACGTGAAAATCGACGACCACACCATCGACGAAAACTTCCAACAGTGGCACCACGAACACGTGGCGACGCATAATGCCCGCAAATTCGCTTACATCGCGGGCGAGCTTGGCAACGGACGCCACTTTCTTCCGTTTTACGGAGTGTGCGTGGGGGCTGGTCAGTCCTGGCCCGACAACCCAAACGCCCGCGTCCTTGGCGAATGGGGGGATCGTTCCCTGAGGAGTTTTCTGGTCGGGGCGCCGGTGATCCTGGCGCTGCAATACGGGTTGGGGGCGGGTCGGCCGGAGGACAAGACGAACGGGTCGCGATGGGTTCCGTTCCACGCGGAAAACTCGGCCAGCGGGCACGCCTTCATCGGCGGGATCAACTTCCTCAACGCGGCGATGATGACCGACAACGTGCCCCTGAAGTCGGCGCTCTATGTCGCCTCGGTCGTTCCCGGCTGGACCAGGATGATTCGGGACAAGCACTATTTTTCTCAAGTCATGCTCGGCTGGTGGGTTGCGTATGTCTCCACCACCGCGGTCGATTGGACCGAGCAAAAGCGATCCGATTGGCAGATCACGCCCGCCGTCAGCGAAGAGGGGCTGTCGATCCATTTCTTGCGGGCCTGGTGAGGTCCGCGACAGGCGGTGTCGCCACTGTTCCCACGTCGGGGAGTGGCTCATTTCTCGGGCCGTTTCCGACGGAAAAAAGTGCGTGACCGCTTGCCGGCATGGGGCACAGTCCCATGATCGCGGACTTCGCTGCGGACATCGGGACAGTCGCTGTGAACCACACGACGGCGAGGGAACCCTCGGGCTTCCGCCGCGAGGCGGACCGTTTACGACGGGGCGGCGGACGATGGGACGGCTGGCTCCGTGCCCACGGCAGCCGTCGGGGCGATCGGGGCTGCCGGTCGGGCGACGGGCAGTTTCAGCGTGAATGCGGTTCCCTTGCCCAACGTGCTCTCCACGCGGATTCGGCCGTGATGGGCCTCGATGATGTCCTTGCAGGTGGCCAGCCCCAGGCCCGTTCCGCCCTTGCCGGTCGCGTCGGGCCCCTTCTTGGTGGTGAAGAAGGGATCGAAGATGTGAGGGAGGATATCGGGTGGAATCCCGGGACCGTAGTCGCGGACCACGACGTCCACCGTGTCGCTTTGGGGGTCGTGTTGGAGCTTGACCATCACTCGGCCGCCATTGGGCATGGCTTGCCGGGCGTTAATCAGCAGGTTGAGCAAGACTTGCTGGATTTGGTTGCCGTTGACCAAAGCCGGGGGCGACGGTTGGATCCGCTTCTCGACCATGATTCGATACTTGTTCATCTCCCTCTCCAGGAGCACGAGCGTGTCCTCCAGGAGCTGAGCCAAGTCGGTCGGTTCCTGGCCCGCCGAACGATTCCGCGCGATCCCCAGGATGCTCCCGGTGATCTTGGCCGCGCGGTTGGCGGCCGCGAGGATCTTGTCGAAGCACTTGTCGCGGTTCGCCTCGTCCTTGTGGCGCATCCCGATCTTGGCGTAATTGATGATCGTCATCAGCACATTGTTGAATTCGTGGGTGGTCGTGCTGACGAGTTCGCCCAAGGCCGTAAACTTTTGCGTATGGGCGAGTTGCTGCTTGAGAAGCTGAACCTGCTGCTCCAACGCAGCGCGGTCGGGGGTGCCGCTCATGGTGGTGGTGCCGTGTTCGTGGATCACGCGGTCGCTTGCTAAGGTTTGCTTGAAATGCCTCGCTCGCCGCGCTTGCCTGTTCGCCAACGGGTTCGCCCGCTTACCGGACAAGCGCGTCTTAACTCTAAGCGACCAAAGAAGTTAGTTGCCATTGAGGGTATCGTCGAAGAGGGCTCGGCAACTGAAACGCAAGGCGATATAATCCGCGCCGCATGGACGCAGGATTTCAAAGCCAACGCTTTGGGGAGGCTGGGATGCGGACCGTGGAGGTCCTTCGGGCGGCGCTTCGCCTGGCAGAGGGGGCAGGATATCAAGTCCGCCACGAATGGCTGGACGGCAACGGGGGCGGGGCCTGCGAAGTCAAAGGGCGCAAATTGTTGCTCGTGGACCTGGCCCTCGGGCCGCGCGAGCAACTGGAGATCGTCCTGGATGCCCTTCGCCGCGATCCTGGGGTGGGTCGCGAGGTGCTTCGATGGGACGCGGGTCAGGGGACGCGAGGGGAGGTCGCCTGAAGGCGGAATCGCCAGCGGGCGGTTCGCCGGATACAATGCCGCCATGCCGACCAACGCCGCGATCGTCGACCAGTTGCGATGGAAGAAGTTCCCCGTCTTGGACAACGGGTTTGTCTGCCTGGTCGACGTGATGGGCGATGACGCTTCCGTGGTTCAAGCTGCCCGCGTCAGCTATGGGCAGGGAACGCGATCCGTCTCCGACGACCGCGCGCTGATTCGCTATCTGATGCGCCACCGGCATACGACGCCGTTTGAAATGGCGGAGGTCAAGCTCTTGGTCCGCGTGCCGATGGACTGCTGGCGTCAATGGATTCGGCACCGCACCGCCTCGGTCAACGAAATGAGCACCCGGTACTCGATCGCCATCGACGCGGCGCAGACCACGCGGCCGGATCAATGGCGTCGGCAAGCCGCGGCCAACCGTCAGGGCAGCGAGGGCACCCTTCCACTCGAAACCGGGGAGGAGCTGACGGCCGCGGAAGCCGAGTTGCAGGAGCGGGCGCGGCAGGTCTATCGGCGGCGGCTCGAGGCGGGCGTTGCCCGGGAACAAGCGCGAAAGGACCTTCCTTTAGCCACGTACACCGAAGCCTATTGGAAGATCGACCTCCACAACCTGCTCCACTTCTTGGAGCTTCGCATGGATTGCCATGCGCAATGGGAGATTCGGCAATATGCCCTGACGATCGGCCACGAGATCGTCAGACCGGTTTTTCCCTTGGTCTGGGAGGCGTTCCTCGATTACCGGATGGAGGCGGTCGTGCTGTCGCGGCTGGATCGGGGGGTCATTGTCCGCCTGGCGGCGGCCGGGCGGCTGCCCGCCGACGAAAGCGCCTTTCTGGCGGCCCAGGACCCGGACTGGGCCAACCACCAGCGCAGCCGGGAGCGCGACGAATGCCGGGAAAAACTGATCCGACTCGGTTTGATGAAGGAGTGAACATGGCCACCGACGAATCCACCACCCAGGACCTGCTTGCCCTGACCCAGCGGCTGTTGGACAGCATCGCCTCGGGCGACTGGGAGACCTATCGTTCGCTGTGCGATCCAAGTCTGTCGGCCTTCGAGCCCGAGTCGCAAGGCCATCTGGTCGAGGGCCTGGAGTTCCATCGTTTCTTTTTCAACCTGGGGAGTCCGCCCGGGACGCGCAATACCACGATCGTGGCGCCCCGGGTGCGCGTGATGGGCGACGCGGCCGTGGTCGCTTACGTTCGGCTGACCCAACGCGCGGACGCCGAGGGCAAGGTGACGATCTCGCAATGCCAGGAAACCCGCGTCTGGCACCGCACGGCCGGCCGCTGGCAGCACGTCCATTTTCACCGTTCCTAACGACGCAGGAGGTGTCGGATGCGATCGATTGCGATCATGAATCAGAAAGGCGGGGTAGGGAAGACGACCACGGCGGTCAACGTCAGCGCGGCCCTGGCGGCCACGGGGCAACGCGTTTGCCTGATCGACCTGGACCCCCAAGCCCACGCCTCGCTGCATCTGGGCATCGATCCCCGGCCCGAAAACGCCTCGGTCTACGACGTCCTCGTGCGCAACGCCCGGTTGGCCGACGTGCGGCGCCAGGTGGCCGAGAATCTGTGGGTGGTCGGATCGCATCTGGATCTGGCGGCGGCGGAGTTGGAGCTGGCTGGCGTGGTGGGGCGCGAACTCATCCTTCGCGACAAACTCGAGGAAGACCCGGAAACCTTCGACTACCTGTTTATCGATTGTCCCCCTTCGCTGGGAATCCTTACGCTGAACGCGCTGGCGGCGGTGGAAGAGATTCTGATCCCCCTCCAGCCGCATTTTCTGGCCCTGCATGGGTTGAGCAAGCTGCTGGAGACCATTGAGTTGGTGGCCAAACGCTTGAACAGTCGTCTCCGCCTCAACGGCGTCATCCTGTGCATGTACGACTCGAGCACGCGCCTTGCACTGGAGGTCAGCCAGGACGTCGACGAGTTTTTCCGCCGCGCCCAGCGGGAACAGTCGCCGTGGGCCGACGCGCGGATCTTTCAAACCCGCATCCGCCGCAACGTGCGGCTCGCCGAGGCCCCAAGCTTCGGGCAATCCATCTTCCAATACGCCCCCGCCTCCAACGGCGCGGAAGATTACCGCAACCTCGCCGGCGAACTGCTCGGCGGATAAGCTCCGCAGCGGTGTGGTCGGACGGCGCCGGGCCGCGATGGAAACAGTCCCCTGGATTTGGTAACCGTTCACGGGGACTGTCCCGATTTTCGCGGCGAAGTCCGCGAAAATGGGACTGTCCCCCTTGGCCGGTCAGGGGCAGACGCATTTTTCGGCGCGAAACGGCCCGAAAAAAAGGCGCAAGTCCCCGGCCTGTGAACGGTTACTGGATTTGACTCTGCCACCCGACCCGAACTTCACGCGTCGGTATCCTGTGCATGTTTCCGGAAAAGCGGTTCCACCCGATGGGGTGGATGTTCCGGCCCGTAGGTTCCCAGGATGGGCAGTCCACGGGAGAGACATGCGGGAATGGGACTTTCCGGGGATCATGAATTCCGCCGGCATCCCCTCTACCGAGGCATTTGGCGGTGCTGCGTCCCATGCCGTACAGCCGCCCGATCGCCGATCGGGGCGGGCAAGCCCATTTGGAAACTGGCGGATCAGGGGGGGGGCCGGGCAATTTCAACCTGGTCCGCATGTCGGCTTCGGAACTTCGCGATTCGCGTTTCGCCGGCGAGCGATCTTGCCGTGTTTACGGCGATTACCTACAATCCGCGATCCTGGCCACGAACCGGGTGAAGTGCAAATGCGTATACTAAGGCGTTGGGGAGTTCGACCTGTCCAAGAACCCTGGAAAACTTGGAAAACCTTGGGGGTGGCGGGAGGCGACCTGCGGGCGCCAAGGCGGCGAAACCGGCTTGGCGGATCGGGCTTGGGGATGCGATAATGGACGCGTCACAAGCCCTACAGGTCGCCAGGAATCGCCGGACGTATTAACAGGGCGTTTTGGGCTTTGGTTGAGCGCGGTCGGAGGCGGCGGCCGATGAGTTTCGTGCGAGTGTTTCCCACGGAACGGGGCCTCATCGCACGGTGCTTTTCGGAAGAGCCCTCGGCACCTTACCCCATAAGCTAGAGTTGACAGGAAGGGAACACACGTATCTCCGCTCGTTTGCGTCGTGGTCGAGGCAAGCGGGCGAAGGGAGGAAGGCGATGCACGTCTACGGCCCAGCGCACTTACACGGTCCCCAGGCCATCAACCCGCCGCACGCCGCGCGGATGCAACATCCCGCGCCGGCCGCGGAGTCCGCCCCCATCCAGGACGAACTCCATTTGTCCGAGGCCGGACAGTTGATGAGCAAGGCGCACGAATTGCCGGAGATTCGATGGGACCGGGTGAATCAGATTCGGGCTCAAATCGCCGACGGGACGTACGAAACGGACGATAAACTCCGCATCGCGATCGGCCGGCTGTTTGACGAAATCGGTTGATGGCTCCGCCATGCCCGGCCGCCGCAATTCGGATTTTTCCCTGCGATCCGTCCACGTGGCGATGACGCCCGGCGAGCGTTTCGCCGAGTTCCTTCGGGCGGCGGGCAAGCGGCTGACCTCCCAGCGGCGATGGATCGTGGAGCAAGTCTTCAGCCACCACGACCATTTCGACGCCGACGAATTGATGGGCCACCTGGCCGAACTCATCTCCCAGCGCAAGCTCAGCCGCCCCACCGTCTACCGCACCTTGGCCGAACTGGTGGAGGCCGGCTTGTTGCGCAAGATGACCCTGGGGGGGCGGAGCGTGTACGAACACGAATACGGCTACCCCAGCCACGACCACCTCTTCTGCCAGTCGTGCAACCGGCTGATCGAGTTCCATAGCGCCGCCTTGGAAAGGCTCCGCGACGCCGTCGCCCGCGAACACGATTTCCAGGTCCTTTCCCACCGCATGTTCATCACCGGCCATTGCGCGGCGTGCCGCCGGGCCAAAGCGGAGAATCGCTAGACGGAGCGGCGAGGCGATCGGGGTTCCCCATGCCAGGAGGCGGGAAAGAGCCCATCGCCGCCGATGGCCCCTGAAGGGACGATGGGGACGGCGTGGGTGGGCGAAGGTCAATCGTCCGGCATGGCCTCCCGCTCGGACTTGATCCTTCCCCCGCCCGCCCTCAACCCATGGCTCCGCAAGAGGGCATGAAAGTTGGGCCGCTGCATCCCCACGCTCTCGGCGGCCTGGCTGATGTTGTACCCGCACCGCTCGAGCGCCACGATCAGGAATCGTCGTTCGAGATCGCGGGTCATCGCCCGCTTCAGCCGCCTCAGCTCTTCCCAGGTGCGGGGCGGTTCGGCGGGGCAATCCGGCGGGCGCTCGCGAAGTTCCGGCGGCAAGTGCGGCGATTCGATCCGCAGTCCCCCGTAAAGCACGGCCAGGCGCTCGACGATGTTCCGCAGCTCGCGGACGTTGCCTGGCCAAGAGTAGGCCTCCATGCATCGCATCGCATCCGGCGAGAAACCGCCGCAGGGGACGCCCATCTGGTGGCAGAACCGCCGCAGAAAGACCGAGGCCAGCAAGGGAATGTCGCCGCGGCGTTCGCGAAGCGGCGGCAGGAAAATCGGCACGACGTTGAGCCGGTAGTACAGATCGGCGCGGAACTCCCCGACCTTCACCATCTCGGCCAGCACGCGGTTCGTCGTCGCCACCAGACGGATGTCGATTTCGTGTTCGGCCGTGTCGCCCACCTTGCGGACCTTCCGGCTTTCCAGCACCCGAAGCAGTTTGCGCTGGGTTTCCGGGCTGAGATTGGCCACTTCGTCCAACAGGAGGGTGCCTCGGTGGGCTGCCTCGAAGAGCCCCTGCTTGGTGGCAATCGCCCCGGAGAACGACCCTTTCGCGTGGCCAAACAATTCGCTCTCCAGCAGCGTGGGGGCCAGGGCCGTGCAGTCGCAGGCCAAGAAAGGGAAGTCGCGGCGCCGACTATGCCGATGAATCGCCCGCGCCACCATCTCCTTGCCCGTTCCGCTTTCGCCCGTGATCAGGACCGTGCTATCGACCGGAGCGATCCGCCGAATCAACGAAAAGATCTCGTGCATCTCCGGGCATTGCGAGAGCATCCCTTCGAATCCTTCGGACTCGTGCGCGGGGAACGCGGAGTCGGTTTCCATCAGGGAATCTCCATGGGGCATACGAAAGGCTATCCTACCTGAAAGGATGGACGATCGCACGCGGGCCGGCCCTGGAAACGACCCGCGGGCGGGCCGCGCGGACGGGGGCCCCAGCCGCGTGGCGCGACATTCACGGGAATCGTTCACCATACCACCTGGAGGGCCACGCTCCGTCGTAACGGAAATCGCCACCGTCGAGGCCGAAATTACCACCACGAGGGACGCGCGGCAGGGCCTCCCTCCCTTCCCCCGCCCCCGTCAGGGTGAAACGGGCAACCCCCTCGTCAGCAACAGTTTTGCCACGAAGACTGGGAGGGGTTCCGTGAACCGTGACGATTCCCATTCGCGCAAAGGCCCCGGCTGCGAAGTCCGCTTCTGAAGCCAGGCGGAATGGACAGGCAAACGGCTTAATTTGGGCAGTTTGCGTGGGCTGCCACGAATTCGACCAACTCCTGGCAGCGGAAGAACGCGTCGCAAACCTCGTGCCCCTTGCCCGGAATGACAATCAGCCTCGCCTCACCGCCCAGGGCGCGGTAGCGGCGGGTCAATTCCCCCGCGTTTTTCTCCACGGGCACGACCCGGTCGGCATCGCCATGAATGTGCAAGATGGGCACGCCTGCCTTGACCAATGGCGCCAATCGGTCGATCGGGTTGTGTTCGGCGAGCCGGGCTTCCAGTTCGGCGGCGGTCAGGCCGTATGCCCCGCTGGCCTTGTCCACGCCTGGGTAGCTCCGCAGGTCGCAGACCGTGTAGATGCCGGCGATGCAGGCCACGCGGCTGGGGTTCTCGGCGGCCCAATTGTAAAGCATCAGCCCGCCGCGACTCTGGGGCAGCAGGCAGGGGCGATCCGCCATGCGGTAGCGTGTTCGGAGCGTTTCCCAGAGTCGAGTATAGACTGCCCGCCCGCGCGGACTGCCGAAGGACTCGCCGACATCGACCCCCGCCATGCCGATCCCTCGGTCCAACCACTGGCAGAACATCCAGGCGTGGCTCGCATTGGGGTGTCCGATGACCGGGGCATACCAGACCCAAGGCATCGGCTGCGAAGCGGACTTGCCTTTGGGTCGAATCAGGAAGGCCGGGCACCCCTCGACCTCGAAGAAATCCACGGTCGCGGGGAGCGTTGCGGCCAGCGATTGGACGCAGGCAATCGGCCGCGCGACGCAGCCCGCCGCCTGCACGTCCATCGCCGGGATTCCCAGGCCATGGACCGGGCTGTCCGGCGCGAACTCGACGCGGCCGCTTTCGTAGTCGGTCAGTTTCGGATCGACCAAGAGCCACCCCGCGCCGGCAGGCAGGGGCGCCGACCGCACCTGCCGATAGTCGTCCAACTCGATCCCCTCCACCTTTCCCGAGCGGCTGAAAAGCACGTTGCCCTGGGCATGGACGATCGCCTCGGGCCGCGTGACGCGGATGGCTCCCTGGGCGACGACAACGTTCTTCTCCATCGCGTACTCGGACGAGCGGGCGAAGGTCAGGGTGGCGTCGCCCTCGCATACGAAGACATTGGCGCGGAGCGTGTTCTTTCGGGCCATGTGATTGTGGGAAGGCCGAGCCACGCGCACGCTCAGGTTGCCCTCGACCAGACAATCTTCGGCCTGTTCGTCCAGGTAGTAGGCCGAGGCGCCATAGCCGCCGGTGTCCACAATGTCGTGGATGTAGTTAGCGCGGAGCACGACCCTCTTGCACATCGAGAGGTAGATCCCGGCGCCGTCGTGGAGCACTTGCATCGCCCGATAGATCCGGTTGCGTTCAATGCGGTGGTCTTCGCCGCCGCAGGCGATGGCCGTGTACGGGGTGTCGTGGACCGTGTTGTGCTCGATGCGGCAGGATTGCCCGCCGCGGCCGTTGGCCCAAACGGCGATGCCGCTCGGATAGACGCGGCCCACGTCATGCACGTGGTTGTTGCGCACCAGGCAGCCGCCGTCCACCTTCAACCCGCACGCCCCGGTGTCGTGAATATGGCACTCCTCGATCGCGCAGGTCTGAACGTTCCACGCCTTGACCCCCTGGCCCGCGACGTTCTTGATCTCCAAACGCGCCAAGCGGCAGTTTTCCGCGTGGGAGAGTTCTACCGCGCCGGGAAACCTTCCGGCTCCGAAGCCGCCCGAGACCAGCGGCGTGTTGGTGACCGACAGCACCAATCCGCGGATGGTGAGGTCCCGAACCCGTTGATCCGGCCGGCCGCGGATACCGAAGATCGACTCGACCGCGGGGGCAAGCAGCTTTGCCGAATGAAGATCCTGACCGGGCAGCGGCCAGTAGACGATCTTGCCCGCCGCGCGGTCGAGGTACCATTGACCCGGCCGGCTCATCCCCTCGCGCACGTTCCAGACGACATATTTTTTGACGCCGAAGGCCCCTGGCGGATGGCCACAGGGGGTCGAGAAGGTCAACACGTGGTTTTGGAGGTCGTTCCGCGCCACCCCGACTACCGATTCGTCCCACATGTGGTAGACCGTCACCTCCGCGTTGCGGACTTCGAGGCCTGTCCCCAGGTCCTCGGGACGATACTTCATGGTGGTCAGTTCCTCGGCGGTGGGCTTCCGTTTCCAACCGCCGCCGGTCGTGCTCATCCAGGGGACGTTGAACTCGGTCAGGTGGGTGAATGTGCCCTCGCGGGGCAGGCGGGCTCGATCGCAAAGCCGGTCGTCGGCGACCAAGAGGCGGAAGTCCCAGCGGCCATCCTTGACCTGCGGCAGGTCTGCCGCCCAAAGGGTTTCGCCATCGCGCCGCCATCCCCGCACCTGGCGACCGCCATAAAGAACCACTCGCGCCCCTTCGGCCGCCTCGATCGTCAGTCCGGAATCCTCGGGTCCCAGCTCGACCGGTCGCTCCACAGAGTATTCGCCCGCCTGGAGCACGATCCGCCGGGCCTTGGCCTCGACCTGTCGGGAGCGTTCCACGGCCTTGGGCAAGGTCCGCAAGGGCCCGTCTGAACGGTCAGCCGAAGGCCTCGCCAGTCGGCCCGACCAGGCGTCGTCACCCTCGGGCGAAACGAACAAGACCGGCTCGGCGCCCAACCCACGCGGCGGCTCAAGCAGGACCGCCAGGAGCACAACCGCGGCGACCGGGAAAGCGAAAAAGCGGGGCATGGCGTGTGAAGTCCCTGGGTAGAATCGGCTCGCCGTTTGGCCGGAGGCGCGGCCCTGGCTCGCCACCAGTTCTTGGCGGCAGGAAACCGCCGGGAACAGCCACCGGCGGGCCTGTCGGGCAACGGTGTTCTCATACTGTAGCCGACGCGACATGATTCACAAGACCCTCGTGTTCCCGCGCGGGATTCCGTGCGAACCGGGCCAGGAAGGCTCCTGCTGCGCGGGAAGCAGTTTCGCGCGATCAGCCTCCGACGTTTTGGGATAGGCTTGTTGGGCGTTTGCCCTCCCCCCTTTTGCCCTTTCCCGCCAGGCAAGGTGGTCGGTATGATAGGGGATTCCCCGGCGCTCGATCCGCGGCGGGGAGTTTCTCGTGGGATAAGGAGACGCAGCGACCCCATGGCCAGCACCCCATCGTTCAAGGACCTGCCCAAGCAGTACGATCACGCCGCGGCCCAGGAGCGGTGGTACCGCTTTTGGGAACAGCGCGGCTATTTCCACAGCGAACCGAATCCGAAGCGCAGGCCGTACACGATCGTCATCCCGCCGCCCAACGTGACCGGGGCGCTGCACCTGGGGCACGCCTTGAACAACACGCTTCAGGACATCCTGATCCGCATGAAGCGGATGCAAGGTTTCGAGACCCTTTGGGTGCCGGGCACGGACCATGCGGGGATCGCCACCCAGGCCGTGGTCGAGCGGCGCCTGCTGACCGAGGAGGGCAAGACGCGGCACGACCTCGGCCGCGACGGGCTGGTGCAGCGCATCTGGGCGTGGAAGGACGAGTACGAGGCGCGGATCCTCAGCCAATTGAAGCAAATGGGCTGTAGCTGCGACTGGCAGCGCACGCGGTTCACGCTCGACCCCATTTGCGCTCGAGCCGTGCGCCACACGTTCTTCAGCCTCTTCCGGCAGAAGCTGATCTATCGCGGCAAGCGCATGGTGAATTGGGACACGATGCTCCAAACCGCCGTGGCCGACGACGAGGTCTTTCACGAGACCGTGCCTGGCCATTTCTGGTACTTCTTGTATCCGGTGATCGATCCCCGGCCGGGCGAGCCGAAGCACGTGATGATCGCCACCACGCGGCCCGAAACCATGCTCGGCGACACGGCGGTCGCCGTGCATCCCGACCCGGCCGCGGCGCTTGCGCGGGCCGAGGCGGATCTCCAGGCCCGGCTGGAAGCCGCGCCGGAAAAGCAGAAGGCCGAGCTTCAGGCCGAATGGGACGAGGTGCGCCAGCGCCGCCAGACCCTGCTGCCCGAACTCATCAAGCTCCGCGACATGGCCCGCGACGGCCGCCAGGTGATGCTGCCGCTAGTGAACCGCCCCATCCCGCTGGTTGCCGATGAATGGGCCAAGCCGGAGCTGGGCACCGGCTGCGTGAAGATCACTCCCGCTCACGACCCGAACGATTATGAGGTCGGCTTGCGTCAGAACCTGCCGATGGTCAACATCCTCAACCTCGACGGCACGTTGAATGAGAACGCCGGCCCGTACCGCGGGCAAACGATCATGCAGGCCCGAGAGAACGTCGTGGCGGACATGAAAAAGCTCGGCCTGATGAGCAAGGTCGAGGACCGGGCGATCGACCTGGCCCACTCCGACCGCTCGAAGACGCCGATCGAGCCGCTGTTGACCGACCAATGGTTCGTCAAGATGGATCGCCTGGCCCAGATGGCCATGGACGCCGTGACCGACGGCCGCGTGAAGATTTTTCCGGAGCGCTACGCCAAGGGCTACCTCGACTGGCTGAGCGAGAAGCGCGATTGGCCGATCAGCCGGCAGCTTTGGTGGGGGCACCAGATTCCGATCTGGTATTGCAAGACGGCGAGCGAGAAGGACCTTCGGGCAGCGTTCGCCGGGCGTAGCGACGTGGTGTGGCAAGCGGACGAGCAATACGGCGGCTGGCTCATCTGCTCGCAGGAGGCCGACCTGGCCGAGGACGCGGTGCCCGGCCACACGCTGACGCGCGAGCAAGACGTGCTGGACACCTGGTTCAGCTCGGCGCTCTGGCCTCATTCCACGCTGGGCTGGCCCGACGAAACGCCGGAGTTGAAGTACTACTATCCCACCAGCGTGCTCATCACCAGCCGCGACATCATCACCCTGTGGGTCGCGCGCATGGTGCTGATGGGGCTCCAGAACGTGGGCGAGGCGCCGTTCCGCGAGGTCTTTGTCCATCCGAAGATCCTCGACGCCTACGGCGAGGGCATGTCGAAGTCCAAGGGCAACGGCGTGGACCCGGTCGACGTGATGGAGAAGTTCGGGGCCGACAGCCTGCGCTTCGGTCTGGCTTATCTGACCACGGAGACGCAGGACATCCGCATGCCGGTCGATTTCGAGTGCCCCCACTGCGGGGCCTTGATCGAGCAGACCAAGGACAACCGCATGTTGCCGCGGATCCAGTGCGGCCATTGCCGCAAGGACTTCGCCACGCAATGGGCCGAGAAACCGGCCGACAAGGCCCTGCCGCGCGGGGCCGTGGTGAGCGACCGCTTCGAGATGGCTCGCAACTTCTGCAACAAGCTGTGGAACGCCTCGCGTTTCGCCTTGATGAACCTCGAGGGCTACACCAGCGGCCCGGTGGCCGACGAGGAACTGCTCGTCGAGGACCGCTGGGTGCTCAGCCGTCTGGCGACGATCACGGCGCAGGCGACGGACTTGCTCGATCGCTATCAGTACGCCGACGCGGCCCGCGTGCTCTACGAGTTCGCCTGGGACGAGTTTTGCAGTTTCTACGTGGAGATGGTCAAGTCGCGCCTGCAAGATCCCGGCCGGCGGACCACGGCCCAGCGCGTGTTGGCCCACACGCTCGACGCTCTGCTGCGCCTCTTGCACCCCATGATCCCCTTCCTGACCGAGGAGGTTTGGCAGCTTCTGGGCCAGATCGCGCCGGTGCGGGGCGTGGCCGATCCCTGCCCGGCGGCCGAAAGCGCGATCATCGCGCCCTGGCCCCAAAGCGACCCTGCCCGCCGCGATCCGCAGATCGAGGGCCAATTCGCCCGGTTTCAAGAGGTGCTTCGGGCGGTGCGCGAGATCCGCACGCGGCGGAACGTGCCGCCGAGGAAGCGAATCGAGTTCTCGGTGCTCTGCGACGCGGCGACCGCGGACCTGCTCAGGCCCATGGCCCCGTACTTCGAGTCGATGGCCGCGGCGCGGGCCACGGCGTTTGGACCGAGCGTCGAGAGTCCGCCGCTGGCCGCCAAGACAACCCTGCCCGGCATGGAAATCTTCGTCGATCTCGCCGACCTCATCGACATCGAGGCGGAAATCGCCCGCAAGAATGAGGAGCTTTCCAAGCTCGAAGGCCGCATCGCCGCGCAGGCCAAGAAGCTGGGCAACGAAAGCTTCGTCCAGCGCGCCCCGGCCGCGGTGGTCCAAAAGGAGCGCGACGCGCTGAAGGCCCTCGAGGAGCAACGCGCCAGCGTCCGGGCGTCGCTCGAACAGTTGCTTCGGGCGAAGTCGTAGGAGGCCCCGAGGGGCCGCAGCGTCCGGCAAAGCGCGTAGGCGCCGCAACAAGCCGGCCCGCGGCGAGCGGAGCCCGCTTTCGGGAAGGCGAGGGCCTCGCCAGCGCGTCGCCCCCTACTCGACCGAGGAAAACCGATCGAGTACGATGGGGTCCGTCAGTTGGTTCCCTTCAGGAGAAACACGATGCCTCATCAGAGATTGACGACGACGCGGCGGTGGTTTTTGGCGAGCGCCGCGAAGGCCGGCGCGGCGGTGGCGGCGCCGCTGGTGATTCCCGGCCGGGTGTTGGGGATGAACGGCGCCGTGGCGGCAAGCGAGCGGATCACCCTTGCCGGCCTGGGCATCGGCGGACGCGGCAGCTACGTGCTCGGCTGCATGATGGACGAACCGGTGTTCCAATTCGTGGCCATTGCCGACCCGCAAAAAAGCCGCCGCGAGTCGGTCAAGGAGCGGACCGAAAAGAAGTACGGCCCCGGGGTGGCCATGTACCGCGACTTCCGGGAAATGCTGCCGCGCGAGGACATCGACGCGGTGCTCATCGCCACCGGCGACCGCTGGCACACGATGGCCTCGATCTACGCGGCCAAGGCGGGCAAGGACGTCTACTGCGAGAAGCCTTCGACGATGACGATCGCCGAGAGCCTGGCCCTGGCCGAGACTTTTCGGCGGTATGGCCGGATCTATCAGGCGGGCACGCAGCGGCGGAGCATCGACAATTTCATTTTCGCCGCCGATCTGTGCCACAGCGGCAAGCTCGGCAAGCTGACCGCCGTCCACGCCAACACGCTCCACCCGGCCGTGAGCCACGACTGGCTGCCCGCCGAGCCCGAGCCGCCCAAGGACGAATGCGATTGGGACCTCTGGCTCGGCCCGTGCCCGTGGCGGCCGTTCAACCGGCGGTACACCGCCGGCGGCTGGCGGGGCTTTTTCGACTTCCACGGCGGCGGGATCCTCGAATGGGGCGCCCACACGGTCGATCTGTGCAACTGGGCCGGCACGAACGACCAGAAGATGCCGGTCCGCTACCAGCCGACCGAGGACGGCTGCATCGCCACCTATGACGACGGCTTGAAGCTGGTGATGCGGGAAAAGGGCTGGATGGGCCTGGGCACGTGCAGCGTCCGCTACGAAGGCGAGGACGGTTGGGTCGAGACCGGCGACAGCGGCCGGCTGGAGTTCTCTTCCGGCCAGCTCCGCGCCGAGCAGAAACAGTTCACCGAGGCGGGCACGTCGGCCGTCAGCCACGTCAAGAACTTCATCGAATCGGTCAAGACCCGAAAACCCGCCCACTCCAACGCCGATGTCGTCGCCCGAAGCCACATCATCTGCCACGCCGCCTACATCGCCTGGCAGTTGGGCCGGACGCTCACCTTCGATCCCGCCAAAATCGAGTTCGTCGGGGACGCCGAGGCCAACCGGATGCGCTCGCGGGCGCTGCGGGATCCGTGGAGGATTTGAGGAAGATGAACAATCATGGTGAATAAAGTACGGGGAGGGTGCCATGCCGTCACGCGGCCTTGGCCGCGGAGCGGCATGGCGGTGCGCGAACGTGCCGGCGCTCGGCGACGGCACGCCACACAGACCGATCCTAGTGGATGGAGATTCTGAAGATGCAAAAATGTCGCTACTTCGTGATAGCCGTGTTGACGCTTCTCGCGGCTGCGCCGCGTGGGGCATGGGCGCAGACGAATTCCAAGGAGATCATGGCCCTGCCGGCGGCGAAGCTGGTCGAGATTCTCAAGAATCCCGAAGCGCCGATCTTCGACAAAGCCAAGGCCTGCCAGCGACTGGCGGTGGTCGGCACCAAGGATGCGATTCCCGCCTTGGTCGCGCTGTTGCCGGATGAGAAACTCAACCTCTACGCCCGCTTTGGACTGGAAGGGATTCCCGACCCGGCCGTGGACGACGCCCTGCGCGAGGCGGCGGGCCGACTCCAGGGCCGCCAACTGGTCGGGGTGATCAACTCGATCGGCCAGCGCAAGGATGCCCGGGCCGTCGATCTGCTGAAGGGACTCTTGAAGCATTCCGAGGTTCCGGTGGCGTCGGCCGCCGCCGGGGCCTTGGGCCGCATCGGCACGCCCCAGGCCGCCCAGGCGATTCGCGAGGCCCTGGCGACCGACACGCCGGTCAAGAACTGCCTGGGCGACGCGGCCCTCGCCTGCGCCGAAGGACTGGCCGCCGCCGGAAAAGCCGGCGAAGCCGCCGGTCTTTACGACGCCGTGCGGGCCGCCAACGTGGCCAGGCACATCCGAATCGCCGCGCTGGACCGGAAGGCGAGGCTTGTCCCGACCGGCGCCGCCGAGACCGTGCTCGCCCAGCTCCGATCCAAGGATCGCGGCGAGTTTCAGCTCGGCCTGGCGTTGGCCCGCGACATCCCCGGCGACGCCCTCTCGGCCGCTCTGGCGGGCGAACTTGAAAAGCTCCCGCCCGACAGGCAGGCCTTGTTGCTCCGCGCCTTGGGAGACCGCAAGGAGCCGGTGCCCATGGCCGTGTTGCTCGCCGCGACGAAAAGCCCATCGGCCGACGTGCGCGAGGCCGCCGTCCGCGTGCTCGCCAAACACGGCGACGCCTCGGCGGTCGCCATCTTGCTGGATGCCGCGCTTGGCGAGGGCGAGGCGGCGGCCGCGGCCAAGGAGGGACTCAAGGGTCTGGCGGGCGAGGAGGTCGACGCCGCCATCGCCGCGCGACTGGCCCAGGCCGACGTCAAGGCCAAGGCGGTGCTCTTCGAGCTGGTCGGGGCCCGCCGCATCCGGGCCGCCGTCCCCGCCGTGCGCGCCGCCCTGGACGATCCCAACGAGCCGGTCCGCCTGGCCGCTGTCGCGGCGATGGGCCAACTGGCCGACCTCAAGGACATGGACCTGCTCTTGGGCCGGGCCCTGAAGGGCGAGGGAGCGGAGGGAACCACGGCGCAGCGGGCCTTGCGGACCGCCGCCCTGCGCATGGGCGACCGCGACGCCACCGCCGCCAAACTCGCTGAGGCCCTCAAGCAGGCCTCCGGACCCCAGCAGGAGTATCTCCTGGAACTGCTGGGCAAGGTGAGCGGCGCCAAGGCGCTGGAGATCGTTGCGGCCAGCGCGCGATCCAGCGATCCGGCGTTGAAGGACGCGGCGACCCGCGTGCTGGGCAATTGGGTCAATGCCGACGCGGCCCCGGCCTTGCTGGAAATCGCCAAGAGCGACCCGGACGCTAAGTACCAGATCCGCGCCCTGCGGGGCTACATTCGCATCGCCCGGCAGCTCCAACTCCCCGAAGCCAAACGGTTGGAGATGTTCCGCACGGCGATGGAAGTCGCCCGGCGGGCGGAGGAAAAGCAGCTTGCCCTGGCTGTCCTCACGCGGATCCCGTCCGCTGAGACGCTCCGGCTTGCGGTGGCCCACCTCGACCAGCCGGGGTTGAAGGAGGCCGCGGCCCAGGCCGCAGTCGGCATCGCGCCCAAGATCGTCAACCGCAACGCCAAGGCGGTCGCCGAGGCCATGCAAAAGGTGCTCGACTCCGGCCCGGCCAACGCCACCGCCGCCCGGGCGAAGCAGCTCCTCGACCAGGCCAAGGGCGGCAAGAAGTAGTCCAGGACCGAGGCGGCCGGCGTCTCGGCTCGTTCGAAGGGGAGGGGTTCGCCGCGGGCCCCTCCCCTCGCTTTGCCGGAAAACAGAAATCCCCCAACGCGAGAGGGACTGTTCCATGAAGATTGGCTTTCACACCGATGCGTTCAGTTCCGCCTTTTTCAACTTCGAAAAGTGCCTCGATTGGGCCCAACGCAACGGGGTGCACTACATCGAGTGCGGCCTGATCGACGGCGTGAGCTGGATCCACGGGCTCGGCTATTTCCCGCACGTGGCCCTCTACGAAGACCCCGTGCTCTTGCGCCGCAAAATGGAGGCCCACGGCGTGCAGTTCTCGCAGGTCGACGCGGCCTACCCGATGTCGAACAAGGACGCCCCCCTGCGCGGCGTTCCCTACGTGATCAAATCGATTCAATGGGCCGCGCAGGTTGGCTGCCCTTGCGTCGACACGACCGACGGCCTCCATGCCCCGCAGGGACTTTCCGACGAGGAGGCCATGGACCAGATGCGGCGCAGCTACGAGCAGATCCTGGAGATCGCCGAGGCCCATCGCATCACGGTCAACATTGAGCCGCACGGCTATTTCACCACCAAGCCGGAATTCGTGGGCCGCATGCTGGATTTCTGCAAAAGCCCGTATCTTCGCCTGAACATGGACACCGGCAACACGTACATCTCCGGCCAGGATCCGGTGGCGTTCCTCAAGCAGTTCATCGATCGGGTGAGCCACGTCCACGTCAAGGACGTCTCGGAATCGCTGGCCGCCTCGGTGCGGGGCAAACAGGCGGGCATCGCCATCAGCCACTGCGCCCTGGGCGACGGCGTGAACGCCGAGAACATCAAGCAGTGCCTCGCCCTGCTTCGCGACCACGGTTACCAGGGCGTGCTGAGCATGGAGTGCGAGGGCCAGGGCGGTCCCATGATTGAACGCTCGCTGGCCTGGATGCGCCAGACCCTGGCCGAGTTGAACATTCCCCTGACCGGCTGATCCGCAGCGACGGCCGGACGACCACCACTCCGCCGCCCCCTCAAGCCGAACCCCGGCACGCGGCGGCGCTTGGGCGAGGGCCTGTCGCCTCGACTGCCGTTCATGGCTCCACCGGCGTCGCCGCGGGGGCCGAGGGCCGCTGATCCATCCAATCTTCCTTGCGGTGCCACCCGACCTGGCTCAGCTTGGGGTGCGCCTTGAGCCACCGGTCGAGCATCGTCAGGAGGCGGCGAAGGGCCAGGGTGTCGTTGGGGGCGTAGAACTCCTGGGCAAGCAGCACGTGGCGGATCTCGGCCTTGGACCGCGGCACCCATTCCACGCTCAACGCCCAGCGGCCTTCGAGCCACTCCAGGACCACGCCCAGCGGCTCCCCGTCCACGAGGCATCGCGCGCCTTGGGCGTTTTGGACCGGGCCGGTCTGCTCGATCACGATGCCCGGAGCGGACAAGGCCTGGCAAAGCTGGCGGAACAAGCGCACGCCGACATACGGTTCGTCCGCGCGGTCGTCGGCAAACAGCTCGGGATCCTCGCCGCGAAAGACGGCCACGCTGCGGATTCCCGGCGGGTCCTCGCGCGAGACGCCCCGCGGAGCCCGAACCACCCGCCGAAACAGATACACCACGGCGGCCATCAAGGCCAGACCGGCCAGCGTTGGAACCAACGTTTCCATGGCGGATGCCCCAGGCGGAACGGGCGGCGCAGGCCGCGTTTTTTCGCGCTGCGCCGCCGCTTCGTCAGCGTTCGTGGGACTCCTCGAGGTAGGTGTAGCCCTCCAGGCCCGCCTCGTAGAACCGCAACAGCCGCCCGGCCTGCCGATCGTCAATGCGGTTGTCGCGGATCGCCTGTTCCACGGCCGACCGCAACTGGCGCATCAGGACGCGGGGATCGAACTCCACGTACTGGAGCACTTCGCTGACGCGGTCGCCCTCGATCACCGCCTCGACGACCACGTCGTCGTTGGAGTCGATGCGCACGTGAACGGCGTTCGTGTCGCCGAACAGATTGTGCATGTCGCCGAGGATCTCTTGATAGGCCCCGACCAGAAACGCCCCGAGGAAATACGGCTTGCCGTCGAACGTGTGCAAGGGCAACGTCCGCTTGACGTCGCGGCGGTCGATGAATCGGTCCACCTTGCCGTCGCTGTCGCACGTGATGTCGCCCAGCACGGCGTGGCGCGTGGGCCGCTCGGTCAGCCGGTGGATGGGCATGATGGGAAAAAGCTGCTTGATGGCCCAACTGTCCGGCATCGACTGGAACAGCGAAAAGTTGCAGAAATACGTCTCGCTCAACAGCCAATCGATGACGCCCAATTCCTCGGGAACGTAGTCCATCTGCCGCATCAGGCGCTGGAGCTTGCGGCAGATGGCCCAAAACAGGTTTTCCGCCTGGCATCGCTGTTCCAGCGGCAAATAGCCGCCCCCGAAAAGGCTCATGGCCATGTCCAGCGCCTGTTGGGCGTCGTGGTAGCTTTCCAGGGCGTTGCGCACGGTGATTCCCTGGTACGTGTCGAGCAGGTCGACCAGGGGCTTTTCGGCGTCGTCGGGAAGCTGCTGCGGCACGCCGTTCTCCGCCAGATCGGCCACCCCCAACACGTTGAACACCAGCACGCTGTGGTAGGCGACCACGGCCCGGCCGCTTTCGGAAAAAATCGTCGGGTGGGGGACCTCGGCGTCGTCGCACACGCTCTGGATGTGAAACACCACGTCGTTGGCGTACTCCTGAAGCGTGTAGTTGACGCTCGATTCGAAGTTCGTTTGCGAACCGTCGTAATCCACTCCCAACCCCCCGCCCACGTCGAGGATCTCCAGCCCGGCCCCATGTCGCGCCAAATCGGCATAGACTCGGGCCGCCTCGTTCAGCGCCCGCTTGATGTGGCGAATGTTGGTGATCTGGCTTCCGAGGTGAAAATGGAGCAGCTTGAAGCAATCTTGCATGCCCCGGGCCTTCAACTCGGCCAGGAGGCGAAGAATCTCCGAAACGCTCAAGCCGAACTTCGATCGGTAGCCGCCGGACGACTGCCACCGGCCCGAGCCCGGCGAGGCAAGTTTCACCCGCACGCCGATCCGCGGCCGAACCCCCACCTCCTCCGACTTCTGGAGAATCACGCCCAAATCGGTGTACTTCTCGACCACCATGTAGATTTGCCGCCCGATCTTCTGGGCGAGCATCGCCGTCTCGATGAACTCATCGTCCTTGAATCCATTGCAGACGATCGGCATGTCGTTGGAGGCCACGGCGATCACGGCCAACAACTCGGGTTTGCTGCCCGCCTCGAGGCCGAAATGGTAGGGCCGGCCAAAGTCCATCACTTCTTCCACGACCTGGCGCTGCTGGTTGACCTTGATCGGGAAGACGCACTGGTAGCCCCCCTTGTAGTCATGCTCGCGAATCGCCTGCTGGAAGGCAGCGTGGATGTCGCCCAGCCGATGCTTGAGGATGTCGCCAAAGCGGATCAATACGGGGGTCTGAATGCCTCGGGCAAGCAGGCGATCCACGAGCTGCTTCAGATCAATGCTGCGGCGGGGATCCTTGGTGGGATGAACACACACGTGTCCCAGCTCGTTGATCGAGAAGTATCCCTTGCCCCAGGCCGCCACCTCATACAGTTCGGCGGCGTCGGCGACGGTCCATCGCCGCGTTTCCTGTTCGAGTTCGAGCATCGAACCAATACCTCGCTTTGAAATGCCCTCGACGCCGCCCCGAATCCCGGGGCCCGGATCGCGTTCCGTCCTGCCAAACCCCGCTGCCTGCGTACCAATCACCCACCGAAAGATATGACTGGCTATCTACCTGGCGGATACCCTAGTTTCTGCCCCGGTTTTCAACTAACACGCATATCGTAACGCGCGGCGTTTTGGAGAAAAGGGGATCATCGCCATGGAGGGAATGATCCCCTTCCAACCAACTAGGACGCGTTCCCGCACGCTCGCCTTGTGGCCCAGAATCTCGATCTACTCGATCGATTGGCGGTGCGTTCCCCACCGGGAACTGTAACGGATATGCATCCGAGGGAGGCAGTCGTTATGCAACAACTGTTCAAAAATGCTACAGCAAAATAGAACAGGCGAGCGGGGGTCAGTTCGGGCACCTGAACCCCAGCTCGCCTGGACTTCTCGGAAGCGGGTGCTTCCGACCCGTCGGGAGGACGCTTCTCTGTTCCGAAATCTCTCCCTGTTCCTGATGGAGGCCTCTATCTCTCCCGATTTGCCTCTTCCATCACCCGCCGGGCCTAGCGTCGCCCAATGTCGTATCCGAAACGCATCGGGCTGACTACCCGTTTCCGCCTCTTCTCGACACCGGCCCCAAAAACGGCCTCTTCTCTGTCCCAGAATCCCCCAGGGCGATTCCAGCCGGGTGTGGCCCATCGCCCCATGGGGTTCCTGTCGCCTCTTCCGTTGTCTTTCGCCTCTTCAGCTCCAAGAGCCGTTCTAATCATGGTGCAAACGCCATGCCAATGGACGGACCGTCGTCTCGGCCGTCTCGGCCGTCTCGGCCAAGCGGCGAGGCGAGGTCATGGTGATCCCACACGCGAAACACCAGCACGGTGGCGCAAGAAAGCGGACGGCCAAAGGTCTTGCTGTATCATGGGGTCACGGGGCGCGAGAGAATCCATGTGGAAGGAATTGGTATTTCCGGCTAGACTATGGGGTACAAGGTTCCCGCTCCGATTGGGGAAACCCCGAGCCGGAAGCAACCGGATTTGCATTCGCGTGTCTCGTGGTGGAAGCGGCGTTGCATCCCGGCCCCGTCGGTGACGGCAATCGCGCCTAACCAACCACGGCCTAGGTGGGGGGCGAGGTCCGCAGGCCCGCTCCGAGCCTGCGCGGGTTTTGATCAGCAGGGAGGCTTCGATGTCCCAAATGCCGGTGCGGTTCGTTCACGCCTCGGACTTGCACCTTGAGGAGCCGCCGTTCGGGGTCGCCGAGGTGCCCGAGCATCTCAAGGAAGTCTTTGTCGAGTGTGCGTTCTGGGCGGCGGAACGGCTCTTCGCCGTGGTGCTTGCGGAGCAAGCAGACTTCCTCGTTCTGTCGGGCGACGTGCTCCATCCCCAACACACCGGCCCGCGCGGTCCGCTGTTTCTTGCCGAGCAATTCACGCGCTTGGCCGAGCGAGGGATTGCGGTCTATTGGGCTGGCGGCGAGGCAGACCCGCCCGAGGCCTGGCCCGCCTCCGTTCGACTGCCTGACAACGTCCATCGATTTCCCGCCCAGCGGATCGAGCGTTTCACCCACCGGCGCGAGGGCAAGCCGCTGGCGAGCGTGGTGGGCGCGAGCCTTCAGCCGGGTCAGGCGGCGTCGTGGAAGGATTTCGCGATCGCGTCGGATGGGTTGTATACGATCGCCGTCGTGCATGGCCCGCCGGAGACGGTGGAGGGGGGAAAGACCTTGGGTCCCGGCGCCGAGGGGGATTTGCTCCGTTCCGCCACGATCGACTATTGGGCCTTGGGCGGCAGCCACGTGCGCAAAACCCCGATCAGCGACCCGCGCATCGTGCACTGGCCCGGCACGCCGCAAGGACGCGAGCCAGGGCAGATCGGGCCGCACGGCTGCACCATCGTTCAAGTCGATTCCCAGGGCCGCGCGCGGACCACCTTCGCGCCGTGCGACGTGCTGCGTTGGCAGAGCGAGCGGGTCGTGGTGGATCCGGCGATGTCGCGGAGGGACCTCGAATCGCGGATCGTGGGCCGCATCGAGGCCCTGCGGCAGTCGAATCCGGGCGTGGAGCTGTTGGTTTCGTGGCGGGTGGTGGGCGAAGGGCCGCTCCTGGCGGAACTGCGGCGGGGCAGCCTGGCCCGCAGCCTGCTGGAGACCCTTCGAAGCGAACACGGATTCGGATCGCCGGCCGTCTGGAGCCTGGAACTGACCGTCGAACCGCCGCCCGTCTTGCCGGCCTCGTGGTACGAGCAGCAGACGATTTTGGGCGACTTCCTGCGGGAATTGCGCCGTTGCCAGGGGGATTCGGAGGATCCCTTGGTGCTCGAAGAATACTTGTCCGAGTCGCAGCGCGCCGGGCCGTTGGCGGCGGCGGCTGTGCTTGCGCCGGGTTCCCGCCGCGAGGAAATCGTGCGCGAGGCGGCCATGCTGGGCTGCGACCTGCTGAGCGGGGAGGATCCCACGCCGTGAAAATCACCGCCCTCGAAGTGGAAGGGTTTGGCGTCTGGACCGGACTTCGCCTGGACGGGCTGGACGACGGGTTGAACGTGTTTTTCGGCCCGAACGAGGCGGGAAAGACCACGCTGATGCAGTTTGTCCGCGCGGTCCTCTATGGCTGGACGCCGCAGCGCCGGCGCTACCTGCCGCCCCGCCACGGAGGCGCGGCCGGCGGCTGGCTCTGGATCCGCGGCCCCCAAGGCGAGTTCCGCGTCGGCCGCTTCGATCGGTCGAGCCAAGGCGGTCCCGACGACGAGGTGCAGGTAATCGGGGCCGATGGGTTCCAGCACGGGCCGGCGATTCTGCCCGCTTTGTTGTGCAACATCGACGAGGCGATTTTCAACAATGTATTCGCCGTGGGCCTGGAGGAACTCCAGGAATTGGCCACGCTCAACGACACCCAGGCCGCGGCCCTGCTCTACAACCTCAGCGTGGGGCTGGACCGCGTCTCGCTGATCGACGTGGTGCGCGAATTGCGCGGATCGCGCAATCGGCTCATCGACGCCAACGGCGGGCCCTGCCAGGTGGCCCAATGGTTGGCCGAACGAGACCGGCTCCAGGCCGAGATCGAGCACCTCGGCTCGCTCGGCGCTCGCTACGCGCGGTTGGCCAGTGAGCGCGATCAGGTGGATCGCGAGACCGCCCAATTGGAAGAAGAGAACCGGCAGCTTGCGCGCCAGTTGCGGATCGTCGAGATCGGCCAGTCGATCCGGCCGCGTTTGGAAAAGCGCCGGATGGTGGAAGAACAGCTTGCGTTGCTGGGCAAGGTCGACGCGTTCCCCGAGGGCGACGTCCCGCGCCTGGACCGGATCAACGAGGCCATCGAGAAGCGGCAGCGGCAATGGGAGGAACTGCTCCACGAGTTCCAGCGTTTGCGCCGCGAGGCCGAGGCCGAAAAGGTGGATGCCGCCGTGCTCCGTCAGGCCCCCCGCATCGAGGCCTTGGCCGAGCAGGAGGATTGGATCCGTTCCCTGGAAGATCGGGTGCTGGAGCTGGAGAGCGAGATCGCCGCCGGCGAGAACGAATGGAAGACCCATTGCGACCGCCTGCGGCTGCCCGAGGGCAGCCTGCCGGCCTTCTCGCCCCGCGCGCTGGCTGCCCTCCGGCCCGTGGCCCGCGAAATGCGCCGCTGCGTGGAGCGGCTCGAGGAGCTTCGAGCCCAGGCGGCCGCCGGCGAGGAAGCGCAGCAGTCGCTGGCCGCCAGGCTGCAATCGTCGCTGGATGCGCGCGGCGAAAAGCAACTCAGCGCCGCCACGGAGCGGCTCAGCGGGCTGGTGGCCCAACTGCGCCGCCGCCTGCAATTGGACCAACGCCTGTCGCAGATGCAACGGCTCCGGGAAGAACTGGAGGACCAGCGGCGCGCGCTTTTGGACCAGCAAATGCTTCCCGGCTGGATCCTGACCGCCCTGGGCGGGCTGTTCATCGCGGGCATCCTGCTGGTGCTGTTGACGATCTGGAACGTGTTCAGCCCCACCTCGCTGGTGGGTTCGCTGGGGTGGCCGATGGCGTCGTTCGGCCTGGTTTTCACCGGCGTTTCCATCGTGCTGAAGCTTTTCCTGGAGCGGGCCAACGCCCGCCGCCTGGAGGAATGCCAGACCCAGCTCCGCGCCGTCCGCGCGCAAATCAAGCAGACGGAGGAGGAACGCGAGTCGCTCGATCGGCAATTGCCGCGGGCCCCAGGGTCGCTCGAGGCCCGGCTTCAGGCCGCGGAACGGGAGTTGGCCGCGCTGGAGGAACTCGCCCCGCTCGACGCCCAACGCGAGACCGCGCGTCAACAGTCCGAGGCGATCGCGGTCCGCCTCAAGGAAGCGGAGGCCGACCTGGCCAACGCCCGGCGGCGCTGGGAAGAAGCGGTCGCCGCCGCGGGGTTTCCCAAGGGCGTCTCGCCCAAGCAAGTCCGCCAATTGGCCTCGCACGCCGGCGAAATCAAGGAACTCCACGAACGCATCCAACGGCGCCGCGAGGAGCTGGAACATCGCTCGGCGGAATTGGAGAGCCTCACCACGCGCATCGCTCAGCTTGTCGAGGATTTGCAGGTGAAGGACGCGGGCCGGTCGCCGGCGGAACGGCTCCGGGCCCTGGTCGAGCGGCTCCGCGCCGAGGAGGCCCGCTGGAAACGCCGCCAGGAGTTGCTCCGCCAGGCCCGGCAGATGCGGCCCAAACGCCTCCGCGCCAAGCTCGGCCTGGTAAGGCTGAAGCGCTTGAAGCGGCTGCTGCTCGACCGGGCCGGCGCGGCCGACGAGGTCGAGTTCCGCCGCCGCGCGGCCGATCAGGCCCGGGCCATGGAACTCCGCGCCCAACGCGACGCCGTCCAACGCGAGATCGACGCCGCCCTCGGCGGCTATTGCACCGAGGACGAGGTCCGCCAGCAGGTGGACGATCCCCACGGCCCCAGCCTGGAGATCCGCCGGGAACAGCTCCAGAAACGCCTGGAGGCTTGCGCCGCGCAGTTGAAACAACGCTACGAACATCGGGGGCAATTGGCCGAGCAAATCAAGGGACTGGCCGAGAATCGCGCGCCAGTGGTCAAACGCCTGGAGCTGGCGATGGTCGAAAAACGCCTGGACGACGCGATCCGCCGCTGGCAAGTCCTCGCGCTGACGCACCAGGTCTTGGAAAACGTGCGCAAGACCTACGAACGCACCCGTCAGCCGGAAACCTTGCAGGAGGCCTCGGCCTATCTGGAGCGGATGACCCAAGGACGCTACCGGCGCGTCTGGACGCCGCTGGATGAAGACGTGCTCGTGCTCGACGACGAGGAGCAACGGGCGTTTTCGGTCGAGACGCTTTCGCGCGGGACGCGGGAACAGTTGTTCCTCTGCCTGCGCCTGGCCCTGGCGGCCAGCTATGCCCGGCGAGGCGCGCACTTGCCCCTGGTGCTCGACGACGTGTTGGTCAACTTTGACACGCAGCGGGCGAAGGCTGCGGCGGGGGTGCTCCGCGATTTTGCCCAGGCCGGCCATCAACTCCTGGTGTTCACGTGCCACGAGCACATTGCCCGGATGTTCCAGACGCTCCGCGTGGAAATCCACGAACTGCCGGAGCAAGGCCGGGGCCGTTCGGCGGTCCCCGCGCCGCGTAAGACGCCCTCGCGGCCACCGCGGAAAAGGCCCGCCGAAGAACCACCGGCGGAACTCGTGGCCGTCGAAGATCCGGCGCCGGCCGAGACGGTGGCCGAACCGGTCGCCGAGCCGCCCGCTCCGCCAAGTCCGCCGGTCGAATGCCCGCCGCCACCTCCCTTGATGGAGGCATTGCCACCTTGGGAGGCCGACGATTCCGAACCGGCCGCCCCCATCCTGGCGCCGAGCGGGGAAGGACCCGCCCGTCGGCCCGCTGTCCCCGATCCGCTCGAGGGTCGCCCCAGCCCTTTTGACGAACGACCCGACCTGGTCCGATTCTTCGAGGAACCCGACGCGGAGGATGCCGAGGCCGCCTGAAGCAGCAGTCCGGCGCCGCGTCGATTGCGAAGGGCGGTCCTAGCAAAAAGGCTGGTCTGGGACCCCCCGATGGCACGGCAGCTCGCTGGGTCGTGGCAACCCCGCCCCTCTATCCCGGCCGGCGGAGCCCGCCTGTCCAGCTTGCCACATCTTCAGTCTGTGGGCGTCAAATCGGAGGTTTTTGGCCGGTTCGGCGTCAACTCCGGAGTTTGTCGGGCCGAAGAGTAACCAGGGCAAGTTGCCTTTTGCCGTCGCGGCCCGTAGGATACCGGGCATGAGGCAGTTCCAGGGGATTTCAGCGATGGCCCGCACTCGACGCGCGCGTTGTCAATGCTCCTGTACGGGTCCGGTCGTTTAGACCGGACTTCTGACGCGTTTCCCCGAAAAGCTTACCCATTCTACTTTCGCGCCCACGCGTTGAGCGGATAGGGCGAAGGAGCTTGACGCCATGGCAACGGACTTTCGCCTGAAAGAACGTCTTCCCGAGCTTACCGAACGACTGGTCCAGACCTACTCGGAAGTTGGGTCCATCAGCCATTTGGGGTATTGTTCCCTGCCCAATTACGAGACGATCGTCGCCTGCACCGAGTCGTTGAAGGAGGTGCTGTATCCGGGCTATCGCCGTCGCGACGGGCTGCACCTGGGCAATGTCGAGTACCACGTCGGGGACTTGATCGACAACTTGCATGACAAGCTGACCGGCCAAATCGCCAGGGCCTTGTGCCACGAGTCGGGCAAGGGAGCCAAGTGCAATTTTCAACAGCGTGCCGACTTCGAGGCGATGGGGCAGGCAATTACGATGGAGTTCCTCGAACAACTGCCCGACCTGCGGCGTCAGTTGGCCCTCGACGTCGAGGCCGCCTATGCCGGCGATCCCGCCTGCAAATCGCTCGACGAAGTCATTCTGTGCTATCCGGGCCTGGAGGCCGTGACCGTCTATCGACTTGCCCACCTCTTGCACGGGCTGGGCGTCCCACTCATCCCGCGAATGATGACGGAATGGGCCCACAGCAGGACGGGAATCGACATCCATCCGGGCGCCAAGATCGGCAAGCATTTCTTTATTGACCACGGGACGGGCGTGGTGATTGGCGAGACGTGTGAAATTGGCGATTGGGTCAAGCTCTACCAGGGCGTGACCCTCGGCGCGCTCAGTTTCGCCACCGACGCCGAGGGCAACCTCGTGCGGGGAACCAAGCGCCATCCCACGATCCAGGACCGGGTGATCATCTATGCCAACGCCACGATCCTGGGCGGCCAAACCGTGATCGGCCACGACTCGGTCATTGGCTCCAGCGTGTGGCTGACCCGATCCGTCGAACCGCACACCACCGTCACGGTCGAGGTTCCCAAGCTCCGCATCCGCGGGGGGCAGAACGGCGACCTTGCCGCTACGCGGACGTGATGCACGAACCGCGCGGTTTTCCGAGCCAAAGCAACGCCGGAGATACACCGCATTCCTCTGGGGTCGCTGGGCCGGGGAAGTTCGCAGGGCTGAGGCGGCTATTTTCTCGCCGGTTCGAGGGCGTGCCCGTGACGCTCAACCGCCCACGCCGTTGCTCGAACGTCCCACGCGAGCGCCGACCGACCGCCGGCGTGCCACCTGACGCGAGACCTTACCGGCCGGTTGTTTTTCCAAGTCTGGCCGGTTGTTTTTCAACCTCCGAAGCGACCGTTGCTCGGTTTGTTCGCGTCAAGCCCCGAAGGGGCGGCTGTCAATAGCCAGGGGCGTCAGCCCCTGGGCCAAAAGCCCCAACCAACCGCCCAGCCCCAAAGGGGCGGCAGACGCCCACGGTCAACGGGGCGTTCGGCTCTTTCGCCCTTTCAGGGCTTCGTGCGGATTGGATCACGCCGGTTCCAGGGGCTCACGCCCCTGGCTATTGACCTGCGCCCCTCCGGGGCTTGTTCGGATCGGCCGTCTCGTATGCCAGAAGCTTGCGCCCCTGGCTATGGACTTGCGCCCCTCCGGGGCGGTGCGCCGTTGCCCCCGTGGCTCCGACGTGCGGCACGGCCTGGGCTTTGGCGCAGGGCGTCCGTGACGCTCAACCGCCCGCGCCGTTGCACGAACGTCCCACGCGAGCGCCGGCATGCACCTGACCGCGCGACATCACCGGCCGGTTGTTTTTCCCAGTCTCGGAAGGGAAAATTGGCCGGTTGTTCTGCAACCCCCTCACCGCACCAGGACGTTCCAGGAGGAGTTCTTGGCGCTATTGCGCCGACACCACATCGAGTTCGACGAACGATACCTCTGGGATTGACGCTGGGGTTCCGGCGTATCTTTCGCCCTTTCAGGGCTCCGTGCGGATTGGATCGCGCCGGTTCCAGGGGCTTACGCCCCTGGCTATTCACCTGAGCCCCTTCGGGGCTTGTTCGGATCGGCCGTCTCATACGCCAGAAGCTCACGCCCCAGGCTATGGACTTGCGCCCCTTCGGGGCGGTGCGCCGTTGCCCCCGTGGCTCCGACGTGCGGCACGGCCCGGGCCTTGGTGCAGGGCGTGCCCGCGACGCTCAACCGCGCACGCCGTTGCACGAACATGCCACGCGAGCGCCGGCATGCACCTGACCGCGCGACATCACCGGCCGGTTGTTTTTCCCAGTCTCGGAAGGGAAAATTGGCCGGTTGTTCTGCAACCCCCGAAGCGACCGTTGCTGGGTTTGTTCGCGTCAAGCCCCGAAGGGGCGGCTGTCAATAGCCAGGGGCGTCAGCCCCTGGGCCAAAAGTCCCAACCAACCGCCTAGCCCCGAAGGGGCGGCAGACGCCCACGGTCAACGGGGCGTTCGGCTCTTTCGCCCTTTCAGGGCTCCGTGCGGATTGGATCGCGCCGGTTCCAGGGGCTTACGCCCCTGGCTATTCACCTGAGCCCCTTCGGGGCTTGTTCGGATCGGCCGTCTCATACGCCAGAAGCTCACGCCCCTGGCTATGGACTTGCGCCCCTCCGGGGCTTTTCGTCCGCGCTCCCCACAGCTCGCGGCGCCCCTTGCAAGGGCGTGCCACCGCCTCGTGACCGCGCCTACTCCGCGAACCAACCCTCGGCGTATTTCTGCACCCATTTGTCCATGTCGCTCGTCAGCCTAAATTCCTTGCCACCACCTACAGGAATGCGTGCGATCCAACTTTCGAATTGCGCCTGCCTGGGCCACCACGTTTGCCCGCGGTAAACGAGCCAGTTTCCATCGGGCGAGAAAAATGGCCCCCAGTAGCCATAGTTGGAGTTGTCGAGCAACGTGATCAGGCCGGTACCGTCGGGATTGACCGTCCAGACCTTCCCGTATGCGTTCAGCGCGATCTTGCCGCCGGTTGGCGACCAGCGGCAATTGCCCCATTGTGACGCGCCGGTAGAAAGGGGGACTTGCCCAATGACCGTGTTCACCCTGGTGAGGGTGTCGTACAGATAGACGTCCGGCCTATAAGAGCGGACATAGAGCAGATACCTGCCAGTTGGGTCCCAGTGGTGACTGTGGAACACGTATCCGCCCCATTCCTCCGGTGCGGTCAGCACGATCTCGAATTGCTCATCATCGGGCGCAATCAGCGGATCCCGCCCAGCTCCGGCATACCCAGCCAACTCCTCGCCACTGATCCAGAGCCGAACGATATGGTCCGCCTTATGCTGCGCGAGTCCGTCAACCCATTCGAACTCACCGACTATTAGCGATATGAAAGAGTCTTGCCCGTCGTTCGACCATACAGGATGGCGACCAACATGCTGATCGGCATAGGGGACGGAAAAACCGAAGCGCGTAAAGTCGGTCACCTGAAGCCGCGACCATTTGCCGTTGATGTACCCGTAAGCGAACAGCTCGCGTTGAGGGTCACTGCATCTGGGCTGTTGCAAAAACCAACGGCCGCGAGCGGCTTCATAATTGCGCGCCGATGGCGTGCCACCCACCGCGTAACTTGGACCGTCGACGCCCAGACCTGGGGCGACGTACTGCTTGCCGCTACCGTCGGCGTTCATTTCCCAGTTCTGGGTAGTGTCCACATCACACGAAGACATTGCTCCAAGCTGGAACACGATTCGACCCGGTGGCGGGGGTGGCTCCGGGGGCTTCGGCTTGCCGCCTTTTGCGCTCGCCAGGGGCATGGCGAGCAAGAGGCCCAGCGCGGCGGCCGGCACAAGGAACATCAGGACCTTTTTCCAGTGGTTCAACATCGCTCGTTCTCCTTCGTGTCGGAGCCGGTCTGCGGCATCGTTCATAAGGCCGGCGCGCCGGGCCCGCAGACCATTCGGCCCGGGCGAGGCCGGCCCTCACCCCCGACCCCTCTCCCAAAGGGAGAGGGGAGTTTGAGATCTTCCCCCTTCGGGAGACGGCTGGGTGAGGGGGAAGGCCGGTGAGGTTTGTCGCTCGCTGCGGGACCTCACCGGCCGGTTGTTTCAAGGTTGAAGGATGACCGGGAATCCGCCGCGGTCTTTCTCTCGCCTCCTTTGCTCTGCGTCTCAGCGTCTTTGCGGTTTGCATGGTTGGTTCGACGGGTCTGGCCCCTCCGTCGCTCGCCTGATATAGTGAAGGCGCAGAACTCGTGTATTTCGTGTTTCCGGAGGCCAATCCCTTGGCAGGAGCGCGGCAGTGGTGAGTTTTCTAGCTCATTTTGACGGCAAGCACCTCTTGCCCTCCGAGCCGGTCGACCTGCCCACCGACAAGCCCCTTCGAGTAACCGTCGAGGAGTTGGCAGCGCCTGCCGACGCGCCTCCGCTGAACCTGGCCGAGTGGGTCGATTCGATCGTGACCGAGACGGGCCTGGTGGAAGGTCCGGAGGACTGGGCGGCGCAGCACGACCATTACCTGTACGGCGCCCCAAAGGAGGAGCCCTCCGGTGGCGGCTGAGCGCCTCTTTGTGGACACCGCCTTCTTGCTGGCTGTGTTCAACCAGCGCGACCAGTACCACCAGGCTGCCTTGAGGCTGTCCGCACGCGTTCGGAAGTGCCGCGAGCTTTGGACCACCGACGCGGTGCTGCTTGAGATCGGGGCTGCCTTCTCCGCTCCAGCCCAGCGCCAGATTGCCGTTCGTATTTGGGACGAGTTCCACACCGACCCGCGGTGCCGATTGGTCGAAGTCTCCGGGCCGTTGCTGGGGCGGGCCATGGACTTGTTTCGCAACCGGCCGGACAAGGCCTGGAGCCTGGCAGACTGCGCTTCGTTCGTGCTGATGGGCGATCATGGTCTCACCGATGCCCTGACGTGTGATGCTCATTTCGTCCAGGCCGGGCTCCGCGCATTGTTGCTGGAAGAAGCCGAGCAGACCGGCTAGAAGTCGCCAGGTCGCCGGCACTCACCGGCCGGTTGTTTGTTCAGCCTTCAGCGTGTTGGGTTCTCCTTTGCGTTTTCTGGGTTGCGGGTTGGGCCTTCTGTTTTCGGGCTTTCCGCTTTGCCGGAAGGTTCGATTCCCAGAAGGTTTTCTGCTTCAGCGTGGAAGCGGCGTAGTTCTTCGGCCGATTCGGCGTCCGGTTTCTCGAATGGCGACTGTTCGATGGCCCTCTGGTACGACTTGCGGGCCTCGTCTTTCTGGCCCAATTGCCACTGGGCCATGGCCAGGAGCAACAGGTCGCAAGGGTTGTCGCCTCGCAACTGGCCTGCCTTCTGGAGCGCTTCGATGGCCTCCTTCCAGTTGCCGGCCCGATAATGGGCCGCGCCCAACGTGGTCCAGCAGCTCGGAAGCCTCGGGTCGAGTTCCGCGGCTTTCTCGGCCCAGCGGATCGCCGCGTCGATCATCGGCCGGTCGCTTCCGGGGAAGCGAACCATCCACCAGGCCGTAGTGCGAAGGACGAAGACGTTGTCGGGCGCGAGTGCGATGCCCTGCTGGCATTGCGCCAGGGCCTCGGCAGGCCGGCCCAACTCGAAGTAGCTTCGGCCCCGACTGAGGTGCAGCCATGCCGGGCCGGGAGGATCGCGCGACTCGGGCCCGACCTTCTCCCAATGGGTGACTGCCTCGCGGTAGAATCGCTGTGCCTCGTCGGGCCGGCCGCGCCGCCGCAAGTGATTGGCCACGTGGTAGCAGTTTTCAGCCAAGAAGGAACGATACATGGCGTTGTCGGGCGCGTCGGCAACGAGTTTTTCGAGGATCGCCACGGCCTGGCGGTTGCATTGCTCGGCCTCGTCGGCTCGGCCCATGTCGGACAGCGGGCCGCCCAGGCCGCAGTAGATATACGCAAGCTGATAGCGGTATTCCGGCTGGTTCGGAAAGCGCTCGGCCAGCTTGGTCCAGAGTGCCAAGAGTTCGCGGAAAGCGAGTTCCGATTGCCGGGTCTTGCCGAGCCCTTTTAGGTGCCAGGCGTGATCCCGGTAGTTTCTTGCCGCCGCGGCCACGCGCTGCGGGTCGCCGGGGAACTCGATGGCCAGGCGCTGGCATACGGCCAGCCCCTTGGCGTAGTCGGCCAGCGCCTTTTCGAATTCGCTCTTGTCCCAGAACCAGGCGGCCCTGCTCAAGAAGGTCTGGGGATCGCGCGGGTTGCGCTCGACGGCCTGGTCGAGGCGAGCGAGTTCGTCGGTGGCGCCGGTCGGCTTGCCGTCGTACCACTTCCGCAATTGCTCCAGCGCGGCGCGGTCGCCCCGCGCCGCCAGGAGGTTTTCCAAGTCGGCGCGAACTCCCCCAACGGTTCGCTCGTTCGCGTCCCGCCCGTAGCGGGTCTGAAAAATCGCCAGGGCTTCGCGGAAGCACGATTCCGCGCCGGTGGTGTCTCCCCTGGCAGCCAGCGTGGTTCCGAGAAACCAGAGGCCGAAGGCCAATTCGGGGTGGTCCTGGCCCGAGACACGCCGGTGCAGGGCCACCGCTTCCCGGCCGAGCGCCTCGGCCTCCTCGAGCTGACCGCGCAGGCGTTTCGATATCCCTTGCCCATGGATCAGGCAGGCATAGTCCGTGCCCGCGACCTCGGAATGCTCGCTGGCCAGCGCTCGGGCCTCCTCGAAGACCTGGTCCGCCTCGGCGTATCGCTTCTCACGCGAGATCAGACAGATGTGGAGAATCCAGAGCGCTCGCATCGCGCCCCGGGGGTCGCCGAGTTTGCGATAGATCGCCAAGGCTTCGCGCGCGGCCTGGCCGGCCTCGGGCGTTTGGAGATTCCAAGCGTAGTCGAGCAGGCACTCCGCCAGCCTTTCTTCGTGCTGGTTTTCCAGAGTCTGTCGATACAGCTCGATCGCGGCTTTCAGATGCCGATCGGCTTGTTGGTAAGCGAAGAGTTGGGCGTAGGTCTTGCCCAACAGGGCGCGAATCGTCGCCTCGACTTCCGGTTGGCCCTCCAAGCGGCCGCCGATGGTCGCCGAGAATTTGTCGAGCAATTGACGGACCGTGTAGTCCTTGCCCTCGGGGCCGTAGGGGCTGGCCGAGGCCAGCATCTCTTGCACCAGCTCGATGACGGCCCTGGAGCGGGCCGCCTCCCGTTCGACAGCGCGGAGGGCCGACTCGGCGCGTTGCTTCTCGCGCCATACCAGGGCCGTGCCCAGCGCGCCGGCTGCCATCGCGGCGATCAGCAGCACGACGGCCGATCCCACGACCGTGCGGTGGCGCCGCGCCCATTTCGCCGTGCGGTCGGCCAGGGTGGGCGGCCGGGCTTGGACTGGCTCGTCGGCCAGGTAACGGTGGATGTCGGCGGCCAAGGCATTGGCCGTCGGGTAACGCCGCGCGCGGTCCTTCTCCAGGGCCTTCATCACGATCCAGTCCAACTCGCGGCGCAACAGGCGGCTCAGCTTCGGCGGCTCCGTCTGGCGTTGCTGGCAAACCGTGGTGGCCGCATCGCCCAACGCAGTGATCCGCGCGCTGGGCCGCGGCGGATCTTCCTCGCGGATCATCCGGCGAACTTCGTCAAGGTCCGCTTTCCGCCCCCGCTCCCGGTCGATCGGCGTGCTCCCCACCAGAAGCTCGTAGAGCATCACGCCCAGCGAGTAGACATCGCTGCGCGTGTCGACGTCGACGGCCCCCATGGCGGCCTGTTCCGGGCTCATGTACAGGGGCGTGCCGATGATTTGCCCTGAGGTCGTGGCAAACATCTTTTCGTGAATCAGTTGCCCGCTGATGGCCTTGGCAATGCCGAAGTCGATGATCTTGGGCACGGGCGCGCCGTCGCACTCGATGACCGTCACGTTGGAGGGCTTCAGGTCGCGGTGGATCACTCCTTTCTGGTGGGCGTGTTGGACGGCATGGCAGACTTGGACGAACAACTCGAGTCGCTGGCGAATGGTGAGTTGGTGCTGGTCGCAGTAGCCCGTCAACGGCGTCCCGCAGACCAACTCCATCACGAAGTAGGGACGCCCCGAGTCCGTAGCGCCAGCGTCGTAGACGTGGGCGATGTTGGGGTGGTCCATCAAGGCGAGGGCCTGACGCTCGGCCTGAAAGCGGGCAACCACTTCGCGCGTGACCATGCCCGGCTTGACGATCTTCAGCGCCACGTAGCGGCGAACCGGCTCCTGTTGCTCGGCCATGTAGACCACGCCGAAGCCCCCCTCGCCGATCTCTGCCAGGAGCTTGTAGCGGCCGACGGTCTGCCCCGGCCGCTCGGCGATCATCTCGTCCTGGACCGTGTCGCTGTTGACAAACGACGCAGTCCCCGGCAGGCTCCCCAACTCGGAGTGCGCTTGGAGGAGTTCTTCAGCCCGGCGGCGCAGTTGCGGGTCCCCGCCGCAGGCTTCCTCCAGGAAGGCCGGCCACCGCTCGGGCGGGTGGTTCTCGATGGCATCCAGAAAGATGGACTTGACATTCAGAGGTTCGTAGCCCATGGCATTTGGGCGCGTCCCGGGCGCCCCCTTGAGTACATGCGCCGTTTGGCCTCCCGTTTTCTCACGGGGGAGGGATATTTCCGGGTAAGAATTGCCCGACTATTCGTCCCGGTTCAGCTCTAGGTGCAGCCAGGCCCGCGCATAAGCCCAATGACGGTAAGCCGTTGCGACAGATACTCCCAGCGCTGCGGCGGCCTGCTTCAGCGGGAACCCGACCAGATAGAGCATCTTGGCCAACTGGGCAGCCGCCGGATCCTCGGCGGCGAGCTTCTGGATCGCCTCATCCAACGCGAGCATTTGCTCAGGGGGCGTCGGCGTGGCCAAGTCGATTTTCTCGAGGCTCACCCGGCACCGGTCGCCCCCTCGTTTCAGGCACGCCTTGCGCCGGGCGTTTTCGATTAGAATCCGCCGCATGGCCTCGGCGGCCGCGGCAAAGAAGTGGCGCCGGCTCTCCCAATGCTGGACTTTCTCGGCGTTCACCAGTCGAAGATAGGCCTCGTGGACCAAGGCCGTGGCCTGGAGCGTCTGGCACGGCCTTTCCTGAGCCATCTTCTCCGCGGCCAATTTGCGTAGCTCGTCGTAGACCAGCGGCAGAAGCTCCTCGGCCGCCTTGAGGTCGCCTTGCTCGATGGCAGAAAGGATGTGGGTGACCTCGTGCATGACTCACCCCCACTTGCTAGGGGTAAGTGGACATCGTCCATTTTAGCCGACGAGGCGCGGATCGCAAGGGCCCACCAGTGCCCGTTTTGCCCAAGCGGCGCGTTGTTCGGTCGGAAACGGCCCGAGAAACCACCCGGACCCCGGCCTGGGAACGGCTACGCTACTTTTTCGCTGGTTCGAGGGCGTACACCACGACTTCCGGAGGATTGCGGAAATCGAGCGTTTGCTGCAATCGAGTCATCGCGACCTGGGGATCCGCGGAAAGGATTCCCGCGAAGGTGACGAAGTGGTTGGCCGGGACGGAGCCTTCGATGCCCACGCCGCCGGCGCCCGAGCCGGGGGCGACGCAGAAGGAGGCGGGCGTCTCGGGGATCGCCATGCCGACGGCCAGCTTCTGGTCGTTGAACTTGATCGCCCAATGCGCGCCGGCCGCCTTCACTTGGGCCGATACGCCGTCGGCGTGTTTGCCGACCGGTCCCGTGGCGCCGGTGGAAAACAAGTATCTGCCCGGCGTGGAAAACTCGGCGGCGAAGTTCTTCGGATCGTCGAAGTCCCAATAGTACGAGACCGGCTCGCTGAGAACGACTTCCATCCACGAGCGCCCGGCGTAGAGGCTGATCGTCTTGACCTGGCCGGTCGGGGCGGCGCACTGGTAGCGGACGAGCGCGGGGCCACGGGCCGTGCAGGTCAGCGTGTGCTGGATCGCGCGGTGGTCGAAGCCCGCGTCGGAGAACCCGGCCCAGCCGGTTTCGCCCGGCTCGGTCAAATCGCGGTTGGCCAGCGACTTGACTTCCCAACGATAGACGTGGGCTCCCTCGGGCCCGAGCAACAGACGCACCTGGTCGTTTTCGATCCATTTCATGCCCTTGGGGGCGTCGTGGGTCGATACGGCCCCGGCGAACGGTTTGGGCGGTTCGTTCAAGCCGACGTAGACGTGGATCGTCGCCTGCGAGCCTTTGGGGATCGGGCCGGGGATCAACAGCACGAGCCGCGGCTTCGCGGCGACGTCCTCCGAATCGCTACCCCCGAATGCCGCGCCGGCGTCGATTTGAGCGGGGATCTCTTGCGGGTCCTTGCCGGGAAACCAACAAAACGCGCGGACCGGCCTCTTGGCCATGCCGGCGGGAATTGCCGCGGCCACCTCGACGGGCAGCTCGAAGCGGTCCACCGATCCGGCTCGCACGAGGAGCCCCAAACGGTGGCTCGCGGTTGCGTCGGCCCAGGGCGCCTCGGGGGCTAGCGGCGCGGCGACCACCTCGCTGGGCCGGAGATAACGGGGGAACGCCGGGGGCATCGCCAGGCCCAACTCCTCGGGCCGAGGCAGCGGCCTGCCCTGTTCCAAGCGGTGGCGGGCATCGGCCAGTTTCCTCAGCAGGGCGTCGTACCAGGCCATGCTTGCCTCGTATCGTTTCGCGGTCCAATCGAGCCCGTAGGGCCTGCTCTCCTTCAGCCAGAGCGCCGCAAACTCGCGGTGGAGTCGCTCCAAGGTCTGGCGGTTGGCCCGAGCGAGGGTTTCGGCCTTGGCGATTTTGGACGGCGCTTCCGCGGCGGGACCGTCATAAGCTTGCGTGTAAAGCCGGGCGGCCTCCAAACCGTCGAGCATCCGCTGGCCGATGAACTCCATGCGGCGCGCGCCGAACAAGAACACGTCCAGGATGTGCTGGTTGACCACCGCCTCGCGGCGGCAGGCTTCCAGGTGTTCGATGGCCGGCCGAACGACCGCCAGAAGCCGTTCGGCCGAGGCCCGGATGGCCTTGGGATCGCGCTGGGGCGAAAAATCGTTCTGCCAGAATCGGCGGTTATTCATGCCCTCCATGCCGGCCATGCGGTGCGTCCTGGCCAACAGCTCGACCGCCTGGCCGAAATGATCACCCTTCTCGCCGAACAGCACCGCGCCGACGCGGCGCTGGAAGTCCTCCCGCCGGGTCTTCGAGGCGTTCCAGGCGCATTCGGCGGCCCAGGCGTCGGCGTGCCATTTGACGGCGTTGAGGGCCTCGCCGTCGTCTTCCCAATCCGTGTTGAGCATCCCGATCGCCCCGTGCTTCACGCCGTCGCGCACGAAGTTGCCGATGTTGGTCATGGCGTAATCGAAGTCGGGCAGGATGCGGCTCCAGTTGCCCACCCCGGGACAAACGAAAAACTCGTAACCCGACTTGGCGAACGGGATGATCTGGCTCTCGAAGTTCGCCCGCGGATCGTAGGCCCAGGTAAGCATGATCGTGTCTTTGGGGATTTCTTCGAGGTTCTTCGGGTGCATGAGGATGATGTCGCCCCACATCATCATCCGCTTCTTGTACTTCTGGGTCAGCAGGTCGTGGATGCGGCGGATGTGGCGGACGTACACGCCGCCCACGCCGATCTTCTGGGCCAGATCCTTCGACGGTCCCTCGCCCAGCCCGAACGTCTCGTCGCAGCAGACGTTGAAAAACGGAAACGGCAGGATCGGGCAGACCTCCGAATACATATCGTCCAGAAGCTGGTAGCTTTCCTCCTTGACCGGGCAGATAATGTCCGGCGTTTCGCGGAGGTGGGCGTACTCGGGGTGCTTGAGGATGTTCGCAAAATGCCCGAACGATTGCTGGTTGCCGAGGATGTCGACGCCCAGCGGCTTGGCGAAGGCCACCAGGGCGGCGAGGTCCTCGGGCGTGAGCGATCCGTCTTTCGGGCCGATCTTGGGGTGCTTCTTGAAGGCGAACTGGTGCTCCATGTAGTAGGTCATCAGGTTCATCTTCAGGTAGGCGCCCAAGGCGGCCTCGAATTGGAGCGTTTCGAGCTTGGAACTCGGCCCGCGGGTCATGTCGTCCTGGAAGCACCGCCAGCGGAGCGAGGGCTCGTCCTGGATGCGCATGCACGGCAGGGCGTCGCCGCGGCGATTGGCGCGGAGGAGTTGCACGAGCGTCTGGGCGGCGTAGAGCAAGCCTTCCGGATCTTTGGCGGCGGCCCGGATGGCGTCGGGTGCGATGTGCAGGGAATAATGGCCCGCGGCCGCGGCGGGGCGGAGCGCGGGACCCGACGCGGGCGACGAGGCGTCCAACGCCGCCGGGCAGGCAAGCTGGAAATGGTGTCCACCCTGGTCCGCGGACGGCCGCAGGCGCGGCGGTTCGAATCCAGCCCTCTTGAACTCGTCCTGAACCGCCTCCGCCCCCGCCCGGCTGAACGAAGGCGAATGCGAGAGGACCAGCGGCCTTCGCAAGGCGAATTTGCCGGCCTCGAGGCCGACTTGCTTCGGGAAGGGAACCAGTCGCAGCGACGCGGCTTCCTCGGCGGCGGCGAGCGTCGCCGCGCCACCGCCGAGCAGCGCGGCAAGAACCATGATGAAGCGGAACCAGCGATTCATGATCGTCCTCCTCGCAGCCGTTGACGGGCAGCGTGCTGATTTTCGCGGCGCGTCCGCGAAATGGGACTGCGCCCCTTGCCGGGAACGGAACCCACGCCCTTTTTTGATCCAAAACGGCCCGGAAAACCAGCCGGACCCCGGGCTGGGAACGGTCAGTCCTTCGCAAAAAGCACGCCGGTGGATCCCCGCCCTGACGCGCGGGCCATTATACCTGCTGGTTGGGGCGAGCCACAGCGCGCAAAGTGGCGGGGTCGCACGGCCCTGGCCGTGATCGTGGAGGAGTCCACCGATCCACCTCCAGAAATCAAGTCCCTGGAAGCGAGGGGACGCGAGCGACGGCCGGCTCGGGAATCGCCTTCACTCGTCCCCGCGGCGGAAGGTGATGTGGCGGTTCCAATGTTCGTCATCCCGCTGCGGGAAGTCGGTCCGGACGTGGCAGCCGCGGGTTTCCTGGCGGGCCAGGGCGGCGTGGATCATCAACCGGGCCACGCAGAGCATGTTCTGGAGTTCCCAGCCGGACGGCCGTGAGAACTGCTGGGCGAGCACGTAGCGGCACCACTGTTCGATGTTTTCCTTTGCCTCGGAAAGCCCCTCGGCGTCGCGCCGCACGCCCATGTTGCGCCACATCAGGGCCTTCAGGGCGTTGCGGATGTCGCCGAGGTCGAGGGTTTGGCGGGCAGGTTCGGATCGCGGATTTTCCAGCGGCAGCGCGTGGAAATTGTCGGTCGTCGCGGCGGCCGCCCGGCTGGCCCCTTCGCCCGCGTGCGCCCCGTACACCAAGGCCTCGAGCAGGCTGTTGGAGGCCAGGCGATTCGCGCCATGCAGGCCGCTGGAGGTGACCTCGCCGGCGGCCCACAGCCCCGGCACCGTGGTCCGGCCTTCCAAGTCCACGGTGACGCCGCCCATCATGTAATGGGCGCCGGGCCGGACGGGAATCCGGTCGCGGGTGATGTCGATGTTGAATTTCGCGCAGATGGCCGCGATGCCGGGAAAGCGGGCCCGGATCCGCTCGGCGTCGAGGTGCGTGAGCGTCAGGTAGACGTTGGGATGGCGGGTTTTCTCCATCTGGCTGACGATGGCCCAACTGACCACGTCGCGCGGGGCGAGTTCGCCGCGGGGATCGTAATCGGGCATGAACCGGTGGCCGAATCGGTCGATCAGGTAAGCCCCCTCGCCACGCATGGCCTCGGTGATCAAATCGCGGCTGGAACCGGCGATATAGAGGACCGTGGGATGGAACTGCATGAACTCCATGTCGCGCAACTCGGCGCCGGCCCGATAGGCCAAGGCCATGCCGTCGCCGGTGGCCACGTCGGGATTGGTCGTCTCGCGGTAGAGCTGTCCCGCCCCGCCGGTGGCCAGGATCGTCTGCTTGGCCCACACAAACGTCTTGCCATGCTGGCGGTTCCAGACCAGCGCCCCGCGGCATCCGTCGTCGTCGGTCAGAAGATCGACGGTGAAGGTGTATTCCCAGATGTTGATGTTCGGGGCCGCGCGCACCCGCTCGACCACGGCGCGGATCACTTCCTTGCCGGTGGCGTCGCCGAGGGCATGGGCGATGCGGTCGTGTCCGTGCCCGCCCTCGCGCGACAGGGCAAGCCCCTTGTCCGACCGGTCAAAACGCGTGCCCCATTCGACCAACTCGCGGATGCGTTGGGGGGCCTCTCGCACCACGTGCTCGACCACCGCGCGGTCGCAAAGCGGCCCGCCCGCCTCGATCGTGTCGGCCACGTGGTCCTCGAATCGATCCTCCGGATCGAGCACCGCCGCGATGCCGCCCTGGGCATACGCGCTATTGGATTGCTGGAGGGAATCCTTGGTCACCACCAGCGTCGAAAGTTTGGGATCGACCGCCAAGGCCGCGCGCATGCCGGCCAGCCCGCCCCCAATCACCAGCACGTCCGTAAAAAAGTGGGGAACTTCCTTCGGATGGAAGGCGGCAAGATAGCGGGGAATCCAAAAAGCCATGGCACGGGGAAGCAATCACCAACGCAGGATCGATAGTGAAGGATAAGCGATGGACCACGGCCCGGCAAGCCGGGCGGAGAAGGAAATCCGCAAACCGGCGAGATGCCGCGGGCGAAGGGGCGGGTCCCATTTCCGCGGACTGCGCCGCGAGAATCGGGACACTCCCCGTCAACGGCTACGAAGCCGGCACGAGGAACCGCGCACCACGTCGGCCAGAACGCGGCGCCGTGGGACCGGTGCGCTGGACGAACATGACGTCGCGTGTTCCGCTAATCCTTGCTTCCCGCCACGCCCTCGGTGTAGGCCTTGAAATAGTCCCTCCATTCCAAGGGCGGCGGGATGCGGCCGGCGTCCTGGAGCTGTTGCAGCTTGTCGGCCGGAGTCTTGGCCTTCTGGACCTGGCTTGGGGCAGGCCGGAGGCCAAGGCTTTTCAGGGCCTTGTCGAGTTCGCGCTTGGCCGCCTCGCCTTGGGGACCAGGCTGGTTCGCTGCCCGCAACATCTGCTCCCATTGGCGGAGAAAGTTCTCCGCATAGGCCCGATCCCAACCCAGACGTTCGAGCAACTCGGATCGGTCCTTGGCCAATTGATCGGCAAGATGCTCCAGGGCCAAGGTGGTCTGTTTTCGGGTGTATTCGAGATTGGGATCGTCCGGCGGGGGCGCTGGAGGGGCCGGGGGCGGCGCGCCGGGGTTCGCCGCGCCGGGCTCGCCGCCGCCTTCGGTCGGATTGCCCGAGGTCGACCCACCTTTCTGGCTCGGATTTTTGCCGGCCGAGGCGTCTTGTTGCGGCTGGCCGCTCTTTGCACCCTCGGCGTCTTTGCGCGACGGCTCGTTCGGCGGCCGTTTGCCGGGATCGTCGCCGCCCGAGGGCTTCGGAGAACCCTTTCCTGGCGCTTTCGCCTGGTCGCCCGGCTTGCCCGCGGCTTGGTCCGACATCGACTGCTCGCCCGGCTTGTTGCCGATCTCGCCCTCGCCTTTCTCCGGGGAACCTTGGTTGCCTTGATCCGCGGGGCTTTGCTCGCCGGGAGTGCCCTCGCCGGCCTGCTTGGCCTGCTGGCCGCCGCCGGTCTTGCCGTCGGCCGAGCGGTCGCCCTCGCTGTCGCTCTTGGCGGTAGAAGGCTTAGGACTCATGCTGGGCGACGGGGGACCCCCGCCCTTCGCCTCGTCATTCTTGCCCTGCCCCGGCTTGCCGTCGCATGGTTCGCGGGACGGCTTGAGTTCTGCGGGCGGCGGCATCGAAGACGGGTCGCGGGGCGTCTGGTCAGCGCCGGACGCCTCGGGCCGCGACGATGGATCGGCTCCCTTGGGAGTCTCCGGCTTGGGACCGCCTTGGGAGGCATTGCTTTCTTCGTCGCCCTTCATGGAATCAGCCGGTTGACCTTCCTCCGCGGGGCGCTGCGCGGCGCTGGATTGGTCGTTTTTCTTGCTGGGAGGAGTCTTCTCGCCGGATTTCGCTTGCGGATCCGTTTGTCCCGCCTTGGGATCGGCGTCCGACCCTTGTTGCTTCGCGCCCTGCGCGTCTTGATCGTCCTTGCCGCCCTTAGCGCTTTTCGCATCGGTCCCGTCCTTGCGCTGATCGGCGGGTTTTTCGGATTCCGGCCCGTCGGCCGCCTCGGCTTGCTTGCCGGCGGGCTTCGATGCCTGCTTGCCCTTGGGTCCGTCCATCGCTGTCTTGCTCTGGCCGGGCGAGTCCTCGGATCGGCTGTCTTCGGGTTTTTCGGCCGCCGCAGTCTTCTTCTCGCCGGCGTCGCCGCGGGGCGAACGCTCTCCCTTCGGGCCGGGGACGCCTTCCTGGTCCATCTTCGGCGAATCGCTGGACGGGCTTTTGCTCGTGGCGCCCTTGGGACCCGGCTCGGGTTTGTCGCCCCGATCGTCCGCGCCGGAGTCGGCCTCTTGACCTTCGGCTCGCGGGCCCTCCATGCTCGGCGCGTCGGCCGAGGGTTTCGGACGCTGGCCCTTGGGAGGCGATTGACCTTCAGGCTTCTTCGCCTCGGGAGGTGCATCGGAAGGCTCTTGCCCCGCAGGCGCTTGGCCGTCGGGCATCTGGCCGGCGTCGCCCTTCTTCGGTCGAGCGCCGGACTTCATGCCCTCAAGTTTTTGTTCGCCCGAGGCGGCCTGCGGCGGCGCGTGAGCTTCCCCAGGCTCCTGATCGCTGGCCATCGAGTCGGACTGGGGCTGTTTCTCGCGGGCGCCTGACTGGCCTTGGGCCTGCTGTCGCTGTTGATCCTCGAGGATCCGTTCGAAGGCTTCACCGGGATTGGTGTCGCCGTCGATGGGAGCGGGCGATTGCTTGCCTTGGCGGTCCGAGGCCTCGGTTGCCTTGCCCTGCTTGCCGCCTTGCGAGCTGTTGCTTTGCGGGCTGTCCGAGTCGCTTGGTTGATCGGAATCGGACGGCTTGGCCGACCCGCCGGGTTTTGAGCGGTCGTCGGCGTTGCCGGTCTTGGCATCGGACTGGCCATCGGACTTGCCGCCTGCCTTGCCGCCGGATTTCGGTGGGGCGGGTCCCGGCTGGCCCGGCTCGTTATCGTCGCCGGAATCGTCGGGCTTCGACTCGGGGGGCGACGGATTCGGCCTCCCCGTCGGTTGTGGCGGCTTTCGGCCCTGGGGCGGCGCCTCCTTGGAGCCTTTCGGCGCGTCCGACGCGTCGTGGGACTGGGGCGGCTGTTCGCCGGGCTGCATGGCGTCGCTGGGCTTTTGGTCCGCGCCGCCCTGCTGGCGCGCTGGTGGTTTGGCCGGTGAATCCTCTTTGGCCCGAGCTCGGTCGGGCTGCTGCCGCGGATCCTCGGCCACGATGAGGATCGTCCGCTTTTCGGTTTCGGAGACGTTGCCGGTGAATCCCGGGTCGTCGGCCTTTTCCTTGCAGTCGGCGGCCTCGGCCCAATAGACGACCCGGTCGCCGGGTTTCAGGCCGAGCCTGCCGGGCTGGAAGAGGCAGACGGCCTCGAACGGCCCCTGGTGCGGCTTTTCAGGGCGGGGCTTTTTCAACAGGGGCGGGACGAGCAGCCCGCGTCCCTCGCGCTCCGCACGCCATTCCACGCGCCGCAGGCCAAAGTCAGGATCCTCGGCGCGGACTTTGAACTCCCAGGCGCCGTTGACCGGAAGCTGCATGCCGTCCGGCGGCGGTTCCACGAAGCGGACCTCCGGTTTCTGGTCCGGGATCACGTCGATGCGGTGCCGAATGGGGCGGCGATTCTCCCGCCGCTCCGGATCCGTGAAGCGGAGTTGATACCAGCGGTATTCCGGCTGCGACGGATCGGCGCGGCTCATGGCCAGGGTCAAACGGCCCACCGCCGTGGATCCGTCGGCCGTCATGGGGACCGTGGGCCGGGAGTCCCCTTCGAGTTCGATCACCGCCTTGGCCACCGGATAGTTCGCCGCCCCGTGGATCGTCACCCGCGTCCCCTCGATCGCACGTAGATCTCCCTCGCGCACCGCCACGCGCTGAGGCAGGCCCGTGTACGCAGGGTAGTCGTACTCGACTCGATCGACCACGATGGCGGGCGGGATTTGCACGTCGACGCTAAAGGTGGGCGAGGTGGCGTCCCCGGCTGCGATCCAATAAAGCAAACTGTGCTGAAATCCGGAGCTTCCCGGCGGCAACTCGCCCTGGTGCCGGAACCCGCCCTCCGGCACCGTCATCGGCACCGACTGGTCCACGCGATGGCCATCCACGCTCGAATAGTACAAGCTGACCGGCTCGCCGGCGCGCAGGCCACGGATTTCGGCCGAAACCACCAGGGTGTCGCCCTGGTAGGCCACGGCATCGCCGGGCGCGACCGCCTCGATGGACACCCGGGTTGGCACGCCGATGCGGGCCCAGGGAAGGATCACGCGGCCGAACGACGCCAGGGGGTTCTTGGGCGACAGCACGAAGTACAAGCAACAGACGGCCACCAGCGTGGCCAACAAGTAGCCCAGCCGGATCACGTGCAGGCGATCGACCGTGGTTCCGACCGTGACCCGGCTCAGCTCCGAAGCCGTGTGAACCTGAAGCCCCTGGTAGACCCGCCGCGCCAGCTCGTCGCCCTGGATGGACTCCGCCTCGCGGCGGAGCAAAAGGAAGTTGATCAAACCGTTCTTGAAGCTCGGCCGCGTGCGCTCGATCGTCTGGGCGGCGAAGATTGGATTGATCCGGTGGATGAGCAGGGGAACCACATAGCGGGCACAGTACCCTCCGCCGACCAGGATCAAGACCGCCCAAAGCAGGAATCGCCACCCCCTCCCAAGGCCATCGGCAACCACCCAATGGTCAAGCACCATCGCCACCATGAGGTAGACGAGCACGCCAATCGCCAGGCGAAGCAGAGCGACGGTCAGGTCCACCGCGCGGACGTGGCGACGGGTCTCCTCGACCCGGCGGTCGATGTAACCCTCGACATCGGCGATCCGGGCGGGGTGCAGCCCGCTGGATGGTGGAGCAGGAGGCGCGATTCCACTGCTCATGAGCCAGCCCTCGCCAACGGTTCAGTTGGGTCGCGGAAAAGAGAATTCGTCCCTGGGAATCTGACGTCGCCCGGTCACGCTCGGTTCCCCCTCAATTGTCAATTATAGACCCGATCGGCGCAACCTGAACCCTCCCGCCGTCAGATTGGCCGGGTCGAAGACGGCGTCAGAGCGGTTTTCCGGCGCGTCGGGCAACGGAGACGAGTTCTGCCGCCTTGATCACGCTTGGACCTGGTAACAGACGACCCAACGGGCGCCGCGGATGTACATGCGGCCGTTGGCGATGGTCGGCTGCTGGGGGCGTCCGATCTCGATGCCGGGACGAACGCGGCCCAGTTCGCGGTAGCGCTCCGGACTGGCCTCGGCGAGGACGATTTCCTCGTTCTTGGTGACGGCGAAGATCAGGCCGTCGGCCACGACGAGGTTCTGTTCCTTGGTCCAGTCGCGGCCTTCTTGTTTCCAGAGCAGCTTCCCATCGTCGAACCGCGTGCAGTGGAGAAAGCCGGCCTTCGCGCCGCCGCCGAATCCGAACACGGCCCCTTGGTGCACGGCCACGGTGTTGTACATGTTGGTCTGGTACTCGGTGCTCATGTACCGCTCGCGGCAGGAGATCTTGCCGCCGACGGCCTGCATTTCCAGGCAGGCGGAGAAATCGCGTCCCTTGCCCTCCCCGCCGCAAACGAACAGGCGCGATCCGATGGCCACGGGCGTGCTGACCAGCCCGATGAGGATGTCGGCGGGATAGGGATAGCGCCACATGACCTCGCCGGTGTGCGCGTGAACGCCCAGCAGTTCCCGGGTCCCGTAGGTCGCCGCGATCACCTGCGGCACGCCGTCGACGACCTGATAGGTCAAGGAGGCGGGGGCGCCGAGTTCATTTTTCTTTTCGGGCGTGGCGGCCACGGACCAGCGGAGCTTTCCGGTCAGCTTGTCGAGGGCGACGAGGACGACCCGCTGCGGGTTGTCGGCTCCCGCGTAGAGCGTGTCGCCCACGACCAGCGGCGTCGAGGCCTCGGTGCCCCAGAACGTCTGGTCCGCCCGCCACAGCTCGGCGCCGTCGGTCTTCAGGCAGATGATCGGCGAGCGCATTTCCCAGACGTCCTTTTCGAAGATGGCGTAAGGGATGAAGTACACGCGGTCGCCGTCGATGACGGGCGAGGTGACCGGTCCTTTTTCGAAATGGCGGTTCGGTTTCGGCCACAACAAGCGTTTCCACCGCACCGCGCCGGTGCGCGGATCGAGGCAGACGGCCCATTGCTGATCGTCGATCTCGGCGGCCGTGAAGGCCAATCCGCCCGCCTCGACCACCGCGCTTTTTCCCCAGCCCACCTCGACGCGCCAGAGTTCCTTGGGACCGCCGGGGGGCCACGCGCGGAGCAGCCCTTCGGCCTCATAGACGCTGTTGCCGTGGTTGGGGAGGAAACGCGGCAGATCGAACTTCGTGGCCTCGCCGCCAAACGCCGCGGGGACCGTGGCTTCCAGTCGGGCCCAACTCGAACTCGCCAGCGCCGCGGCGGCAACTCGCCGCAACAGCCCGCGCCGCGTCATCGGAGGGAAGAGAGAATGCGTCATGGGAAGTTTTCCTTCGGGACGCCCCTCACTTTGCGCCAACGGGTCCACGGCGTCAAGAGCGGCGCGACGCAGCGTGTGCTTCAGGCGCACGGCGGCGCCGCGGCGGGCAACGGCGTGGGGCGGGGAAACGGGCCGGGCCGCCATCAAGTGCGCATCGCCTCGACGGCGGCGAGAACCTCTTCCAGGGCCTGCTCGGTCGAGGGATCGCCCAGGCGGAGCACCGGGCCCGCCTCGACACGCCCCAGGCACCACTCCCAGGCGGCGCGGAACCGCTCCAGCGCGTCGTCGGTCCAACAGGCGCCCGTCGGATCGCACGCCGCAAGGCGATCGTGAAGAACCGCGGCGGGAACCTCGATCGCCACGACCAGCTTCGGCCGGACGGCGCCGCGCGCCGCTTCTTCCCAGCGCGCGGCAAAAGGCTTCCATTGTTGCTGCGGCAGCCACGTGCGGAAAAACGCCAGGCTCTGGTCCAACCAGAAGTCACTCACCCAAAACGGAACCGCTTCCCGCCAGACCGGCGCGTCGGCGGCGACGAGCCGCGCGCGGCGCGCGAGGGATTCCAGCTCGGCGTCCGCCGCAGCGCCGGCCGGGTCTTTCGCCACCGAAACGGAGGGAAACCGGGGACACGGATCGGCAAGCCAGCCCGCGCCGGTCGCAGCGGCCACGCGCTGGCAGAGAGAAGTCTTGCCGGCCGCGATCGGACCCGTGACGGCCAGATAGTCCCGCGCCGTGCGGAGATGCTCCCAGAGACGAGCGATCGACCAGCCCGTGATCGGATGGATCATCCCGCCGGCGACTTCCGCGGCCGGTTCGAGCACGAATCGCCGCCAGGCCATGCGCGGGTGGGGGAGGGTCAACGACGGCGTCGAGCGCACGAGTTGATCGAAGAGGAGCAAATCCAAATCGATCGTCCGCGGCCCCCAGCGCGTCGAGCGCTGACGGCCCAACGCGTTCTCCACCTCATGCAAGGCGGCCAGAAGAGCTTCGGGCGGCAGAGCGGTCTTTAGAAGCGCGGCGGCGTTGAGAAAGGGGCCTTGGCCGCGCGGTCCGCCCACCGGCGCGGTCTCGATAAACCGGCTTCGCCGCACGACCGCGATTCCCGGCCGCCGGCCCAACTCCTCGAGGGCGCGAGTGATCACGCCTCCCCGGTCGCCCTCGTTCGACCCGAGGCCGATCAGACACCAAGACATGGGGGAGGCCCTCCCGGCCACGACCAACGCCGCCGACAGTCGTTCCCTACGGTCGCCGTCCCCCAGCGTAGTCTTCCCTGACGGCCGAAGCCGAAACGGCGATCGTGTCCGTTTCGTGAATGGCCGTGACATTCTCCGCCCGGCGGTTGCCCGATGAACCCGTTGGAATTCTCAACGGCTGGTCGCGCGGCCAAATGATCGGGACGCCATGGTCGCCTATTGTGCGCGTCGTCGAAGAATTGTCAACTAGATGCCGCGACAATTTTTTTGGGAACTGTTTCCAGCTCGTCGCGGCCAACCGGGCCGCGCCGTGGAGTCGGACTTCGCCGCGAGAACCGGGACAGTCGCCGTGAACGGCTGGTTTTCTTCCCTGAAAATCGCCGTGGCGACGGCGGGCGACCTTGCTTCGCGGCGACGCGGGAAAACGGAGGACAGGCCGCTTGCTTCGGTCGCGGCGTTCGGGCCCTTGAGCGTCCCCCGACATCCCGATAGGATCATACCAAGACGGTTGCACGGTTTCTCCCGCGAGGGCGCCCTGCCATGAAGCTTATCATTGCGGTCATCCAGCCCAATCGACTCGAAGCGGTCAAGCAGGCGTTGGCCGACGTGGAAGTGTTTCGCTTGACGGTGATGGACGTCCAGGGATTCGGACGCCAGAAGGGACAGAGCGAGCTTTACCGCGGACACGAAGTGAGCGTCAATCTGGTTCGCAAGGTCCAGCTCATGATCGCCGTGAACGACAATTTCCTTCAGCCGACGGTGGACGCCATCATCAAAGGGGGAAGAACCGGCGCCAGCGGCGAGGTGGGCGACGGGAAAATCTTTGTCCTGCCTTTGGAAGATTGCATTCGCATCCGCACCGGCGAGCGCGGCGGCGAGGCGATTTAAGGCCTGTCGCCGCGGGCCAGTTCCTCCGCGCGACGGTCCGCGGGCGGAGGGACGCTCTTAAGACTTGGCGCAAGCGCCGGGCCGCGGCGGGAGCCACTCGGGGCGGCAAGGGCTGTTGGCGCGGGGGAGGCGTGCGGGTAAAGTATACTAATGCACACGTCAGGGGCGGGATCGAGCCCGGGGCCGCACGCCGCCTCGGGAAGGCCTGTCCGGTTCCGCCCACGGAGATGCCGGGATTCCGAAAGTTGTCCCCAGTCGAGGAGGAAGGGAGCGTCACATGGCCAAGAAAATCGCGCCGCGAGGCAAGGCCGGCGAGGGAGCGGACAAGCCGTCTCCGCTGTCGCCCTTGGAAACCAACCCCACGCTGAAGAACACCGTCGCCCAGATCGAGAAGCAGTTTGGCGAAGGGGCGATCATGGCCTTGGGGTCCGAGCAGTTCGCCAAGATCGAGGGGATCCCGACGGGAAGCCTCTCGCTGGATCTGGCGCTGGGAGGCCAGGGAATTCCGCGCGGCCGCATCGTCGAGATTTTCGGTCCGGAATCGAGCGGCAAGTCGACGCTGGCCCTGCACGTGGTGGCCCAGGCGCAGCGGTCGGGCGGGATCGCCGCCTACATCGACGCGGAACACGCCTTGGATCCGAGCTGGGCCAAGAAGCTCGGCGTGGAACTGGAGACCCTGCTGGTCAGCCAGCCCTCCAGCGGCGAAGAGGCGATGCACATCACCGAGATGCTGATCAAGTCGAACGCCGTGGACGTGATCGTCGTCGATTCGGTCGCCGCCCTGGTTCCCCAAAAGGAACTGGAAGGCGAGATCGGCGACAGCCACGTGGGGCTCCAGGCCCGGCTGATGAGCCAGTCGCTTCGGAAGCTCACCGGGGCGATTGCCAAGAGCAAGACCTCGGTGATTTTCATCAACCAGATCCGCGAGAAGATCGGCGTGATGTTCGGCTCGCCCGAGACCACCCCCGGCGGCCGCGCCCTGAAATTCTACAGCTCCTGCCGCATCGACATGCGCCGCATCGGCCAGATCAAGGATGGCGAGGAGGTCGTCGGTCAGCGGGTGAAATGCAAGATCGTCAAGAACAAGGTGGCCCCCCCGTTCCGCAGCGCCGAGTTCGACATGATGTCCACCGACGGCATCAGCTACGAGGGGGATGTGCTCGATCTGGCCATCCACCACAAGCTGGTGACCAAGGTGGGGGCCTGGCTGAAGTATGGCGACATCCAGCTTGGGCAAGGTCGGGAAAAGGTCCGCCAATACCTGAAGGAGAATCCGCATCTCGTGGCCGAGATGCGCGAGAAGATCCTGGCCTCGGCGGCCCCGGCGGCCACCGAGGCCGAGTAGTTTGCGGGACTTGCCTTGCGTCGCCGCCGCCCGGGAAGCAGGGGGCTTCCCCTTGTTTCCGCAATCCTCAAAGGCAGGCTTCCAGGCCGCCGCTGCCCGAGGGAAGTCATGCCAGCCCCGCAGCGCGAAGGTCCAGTGGCCGGGCGATGGCGGGAAGGGTCGCACTCGGGCCGCCGCCGGCCGTTCATTTCCCGGCCTTGTGGCGGTGCTTCAAGAAGTCGCCGACGTAAATCAGGTACTCGAATGGCAGGGAGCCCTGGCTGACCTGGTCCGTGATGGTCCCCAGCGTGCCGCGGATCACCCCCTCTTTGTCTGCGTAGCCCGCGTGCTTCACCACCGCCACGGGGGTTTCCGGGGGATAGTTGATCCGCAGCTTCTTGATGAAGTCCTGGAACTCGGCGCGCATGGTGAACAGCACCATCGTGCTGCGGTGGACGGAGAGCTTTTCGATCGTGTCGGTCATGCCCGGCCAATCGGTGGACGAGAGGATCACCGCCTTGGTGTGGTCGCTCGTCGTCACGCCTCGCCGCAGGGCGGCGTTGGCGGCATTGAAACTGCTCACACCGGGAACGACGACCGGCTTGAGGTCTTCGAATTCTTCCAGGCACCAGGCCCACGGCCCATAGATCAGCGGGTCGCCGTGGTCGAGGATGGCCACGGTTTTCTTTTCGTCCACGGCCTTGCGGACTCGGGCGATGAACTCCTTGCGCTTCGCGTCGATCCGCTCTGCCTCCTGGCGCTCGTCGCCTTCGAGGGAGGCGGGGTCCTTGCCGTAGAAGGGAAACAGGCGCCAATAACCCACGAGCACCTCCTTGCCCTGAAGGTGCTCGGCGAATTTCTCGCGGATGCCGTCGGAGGCGAAGATCAAGTCCGCCTGCTTCATCACGCGGATTGCCCGGAGCGTCGCCAGATCGGCGTCGCCCGGCCCGACGCCGACCAGATAGAGCTGCGTCGCGGCAGGTTCGGCCAAGGCGATCGTCGCCCCAAGCAGGGCGAGGCCCACGAAAGCCAGAGACGGGAGACGCCGCGAGAACCCCAGGATGTTCATGCTTCGACCTTTCTGAAGGCGAGGGGGGGTGTTACGGAAACGACAAACGTAATACGCCCAGAATAGCCCGAGCCGCGCGCGGCCGCAAGCCCCCGAGGCCCACGCCGAAAGCGTCGCGGTGGCGAACAGATCGAAAGGCGAACCCCAGACGCCCACGTCGGCGAAGCGACCAGTCACGGCGTGGGTTGGGGTGGGGCGAGGCGTCATGCGATCCGACCGATGGCACAGTCCGACCGCGCCGCTTTCATTCGCAAGCCTTTGCCCCACCGCCGGTTGCGCCGCCGTGAGGGCTGTTGGCGGGAAAAAGGTCATGGGCTGCTTGACAGGATCGCCAGCGGCGGTAATACTGTTTGCAGATTTGTATTACCATCCTTCAGGCGTTCGGAGAATCGCCATGCGCTTTGCCTCGCCGGCCCGTCGGGCCTTCACCTTGGTCGAACTCCTCGTCGTGATCGCGATCATCGGCATCTTGATTGCCCTGCTTTTGCCCGCCGTCCAGGCCGCGCGCGAGGCCGCCCGACGTTCCCAGTGCACGAACAACCTCAAACAGATCACGCTGGCCTTGCACAATTTCCACGACAGCCGCGGGGCCTTTCCGGTCGGATCGCCTACGAAGACCTGCCCAGGTTATGAGACGATCCCGGCGTGGCAATATCGCTGGGGGCCCATGGCGATGCTCACGCCGTACATGGAGCAGTTCAACGTCTATAAGTCGTTGAACCTGGAGGTTCCGTTGTATGGGCACACGGGGGTCTACAACGGTCCGGGAGTTGGCGTGCACCCATCCAACCAGGGTCCCGTGAGCCAGGATATCAGCTTCTTCTATTGTCCCAGCGACAAGAGCCAGAAGGTGGAGCCGACCTTCGGCGCCACGAACTACATGGCCTGCTGGGGGCGCAGCGCGCCGACGTCGACAGGCACGGCCATGTTCGACACCGACGGATTGTTCAACGACAAATCGGGCGTCCGCTTCGCCGATGTCATCGACGGCACGAGCAACACCGCCGCCTTTTCGGAGACGCTCCTGCCAGATCCCAACATGTCTTCCTCAGGCGGCGTCGTGCTGACCCAGGAGAACAAGGACCTGGTGATCGTCGGGGCGCCCAGCAGCGGCGATCCTCTCTTGACGGAGGCCTGGTGCACGCGATTCGGGCAACCCGTGGCAGCGCGGCCCAACCGCGCCGCACGCTGGGTCGACGGGTTCGTGTTGTATACGGCCTACTATCACTGGCAGGGCCCGAACTCGCCGATCCCCGACTGCTCGAAGTGGTCCCCCTTGCGGTCCTTGTGGCAATCGGCCCGGAGCCGCCACCCCGGCGGCGTCAACGTGGGCTTCGCGGATGGCAGCATTCGGTTTGTCAGCAGCACGGTCGATTTGAACGTATGGCGGGCAGCGGGCTCGCGCAACGGCGGAGAGGTGATTTCCAATTTCTAGCGGCGGGCCATCGCAGATCGTCCCTCCGTCCGCGCCGTTTTCCCACTCAAAACTGCACACTGCAAAGGAATTCCCCATGGATCATTTCCCGAATCCGCCGCGGCGACGGCGCGACGTCCTTTTCCCGGCGGCTTGCCTTGCGGCGTCCGCCGTACTCTGCTTGATAAGTTTCGCAACGGGCCATGAGGTTTGGATCGAAACGGCGGCTACGGGTCGGGTGGGGCAGGAACAGGAAATTCACGTTTGTTGGGGGCATTCCGGACATCGCCAGGGCGGGGAGTCGCTGAAAGACCAGCAGTCGCGTCTTACCGCCTGGTGGATCGCAACGGAGGCCCCGGGCCAGCCACTGGCGCTGACGCCGAAGGCCGACCACTTCGCCGCCACGTTCGCCCCGCGCGCGGAAGCGACCCATCAGATCGTCGCCGAATCCCAGGTCGGAATCATCGATCGCGAGTTTCACGGCATTCCGGCCAAGACCCGGATCCTCATGGCCGGGAAGACGCTCGTCCGCGTGGGAAAAACCGCGGGGGCCACGGAACTCGCCCCGCGGATGGACCTCGACGTGACGCCGATCACCGCCTTGGACGACTTGCGGCCCGGCGGCGTGTTCGCGGCCAAAGTCACGTTCACGAAGAAGCCGGTGGGCGGTCCCAGCGTGGCCGCGACGCTGAGCACCCTCGGAACCCAACCCTTTCCCAAGGACCCTGAAGTCGAAGGACTTGCCTGGAGCGTGAAGAACACGGCCCATCCCGCCACCGGCGAAGTCCGCTTCCCGTTGATCGCCGCGGGCCGCCACATCCTGACCGTTCGATACACGGACGAGACCCCCGGCCGCTATGACGGCAACCTGGATTTCGCGACTCCGTTCAGCCACCTGCGCCGAGGCGACGCCTACGAGAGGACGCTGCATGTCTCCACCTTGACGTTTGAAGTCGGTCCGCAATGAGTCTCCCGGCGAAGTGGGCATGGGAGAAGAGGCCGAAACATGCTGGTTTCGCTCGAATTGAAGGCCATTGCCGACAAACACGGCGTCCTGTCGCCGGAATTGGCCCTCGGCTATCGGGCAATCGGGCTTGCGCGCCAGGAATTTGACTCGCTGGACCACGTGCGCGCGGCCGTCTTCAACACGACCGCCGCGAGGCTGGCCTTCGACGCGTTGCTGGGGCCCGGCGATGTCTCGGTCCGCGACTGCGGTCGGCATGCGTATACGTTTTGCCACACTTTTACGGGCAGCGTGCTTCGCCTGGACGCACGGGCCGAAGTGCTCCACCTGCCCGCCTGTTGCCGTCTGATTGAGGATCAGTGGTTGCGCGGCCAGCCGAGCGCCGACGACGCGGTGGCCGCCTATCAAGCGGTCGTGTCCGAAATGGTGGCCACGGTGCTTACCGATCCGCCGGAGCACGTGTTCTCGGTGCGGCGCTACCGCTGCCGGCCAGCCGGCGAGTATCCCGATGTCCTTTGCCGGTTCGCGCGTTGCGAGCGCTGCGCGGCTTGGATCCGGTTGAACCGGCTGTATGACGTGGAGGGGTTCCTGCTGTGCGCGGCGTGCGCCGAGATCGAACCATCCTGGTTCGCACGGACCTCCAGCGCCGACGCTGCCCGCGCCATGCACGGACGCACGTGGCCCAGATGAGAGGATGAAGTCCCCATGGGCGCGAAGTCTGGGAGTCGGCCGGGCATGGGCTCGCGACTGTCCGCGCGCGAGAGGCGGCTCAAGCAGCGATTCTTGGCCACCGCCATCCGGGCCCCGCGGCTCGCCAGCGATCTCTCGGTCGCCGATCTGGTGGACGCGATGAAGGGCATGTCCATTCAGGCCCGAAACATCGGCGCGTGCGCCACGGTGCTCGATCGCATGATGAGGGACGCGGACCGGCCGACGGTCTTTCTGGGGCTAGCCGGGCCGCTGATTGCCGCCGGCCTGCGGAACGTGCTTCGCGACCTCGTCGCCGGCGGGTACGTGGACGTCGTGGTGTCCACCGGCGCCATCCTCTATCAAGACATTTACCAGGCCCGCGGGTTTCAACACTATCGCGGCACGCCGCATTCGGACGATGCGCTGTTGCGTTCGCTGTCCATCGACCGCATCTACGACACCTACGTGGACGAGGAACGATTCTGGGAGACGGACGTCTGGTGCGGACGCGTGGCCGACGCGTTGCCGCCCGGCGCCTACTCGTCGCGCCAGTATCTCGAACACGTTGGTTCCTGCCTCGACGACGAGGACTCGATCGTCCAAACATGCTGTCGTTGGAAGGTCCCCGTATTCTGCCCGGCAATCAATGACAGCTCGATGGGCATCGGGCTGACCCATCACCGACACCGTTGCCGACGCAAGAATGCGGCGGGGATCGTCATCGACTCGATTCAAGACAACTACGAGCTGACCCAGATCGTGGTCCAATCGAAGAAGACGGCGGCCATCTACGTCGCCGGTGGCGTGCCCAAGAACTTTATCAACGATTCCGTCGTGATGAGCTGCGTTTTCGGCCAACAGCGAGGCCACGCCTACGCCATCCAGGTGACCACGGCCGTGACCGCCGATGGCGGCCTGTCCTCCAGCACGCTTTCCGAGGCCCGAAGCTGGGGTAAGATCCGCGCCGACGCCGACTGCGCCATGGCCTGGGTGGAGCCCAGCGTGGCCGTGCCGCTCCTGGCGTGCTACCTGATGGATCGCCACCCCCCACCGGCTCGACCTCGCCTGGAGTTCCACTGGAAGGGCGACATTCTGGCCAGGCTCGCGCCGAGCGAGGCTGAGTAATCCGTAACCGTTCACAGGCCGTGACCGGCCAAGGGGGACAGTCCCATTTTCGCGGCGGAACTGGCGGAAATGCGCCTGTCCGGTTTTGCTCCAACTTTTCCAGAGTTGCCATGAATTCCTGCGGGGGTTGCGCCTCCACGGACGGAAGATTGGGCCAATGCCGAACGCGTCAGCGAAGACGCAGGGCGAAATGCCCAAGAACCGAGCGGTGATGCCGGGAGGTCTGAGCTGGGGCGGGGAGCCTTGCAACCTTTTCTCGCGACGCCGAGATCCTTGCCGGCGCCTCGGCCGAGGTGCTAAGGTGGCGGCGCTGTCGACGTCGCTTCGAAGCGAGAAAGGAGCCGGCGATGATTCCCACGACGCGTTGTGTTGGCCCGCTTGCGGCCGCTGTGGCTCTGGCATCCATCGTCCTTTGCACCGGCCTCGCCTCGGCCATCGACTTCCCCGGCCCCGACCCCGGCCCGGCGCGAGCCGCGATCGAAGGCGAAACGATCACGCTCGAGAACAACGTCCTGAAGTTTGCCTGGAGCACTGCCGGCGGACGGCTCAGGCCCAAGGAGTTCGTCGACAAGCTCAACGGCCAGACGCTTTCGCTGGCCGGCTCGGAGTGCTGTCAGATCGTGGAGGACGCCTCGCCGTCCGCCGAGCCGCGGATCGTCCATGCCTCGGGCGTGGCTCTGGTCGACAAGCCTCGAATATCTGCGGCGGTCTCCAGGTTGGGTGGGAAGGAAGTGGGGGCCGAGTTGGGGCTTGGATTCTGGCACGCGGTGTTGCTCGATGGAAGCAACTACATCACACAAACTTTGGATTGTTGGGAACGGACCGGTCAGCAAGAAATCGTGTGGTGGGATCTTGCCGCTGAGAACCTGCAACTCTTGGGAACCGTAAACGGTTGCCCGGCAGCCGTCGGTTCGATTTTTTTCGCGACCGCGAGCCCTTTGGCCACGAACGTGATTTTGGAGTCCAAATCGCCGGCGGAGAGGATGCAGCGGCTGCGCAGCAGCGGCTCGATTGACCCCGTGCTGTTGCACCAGCGCGATTCGACGATCGGGTCTGTGATCGGCGTCGCTCCGAAAGGGCAGTTGCGCCGCGCGTTCTTGTACTACTTGGAGCGTGAGCGGGCCCATCCCTATCGACCGTTTCTGCACTACAACAACGGCTCCGAAATCGGGTGTGAATACTGGCGCAAACGGTTCCACAAGGATGACGTCGGGGCCGAGCAGTTCCGGATGAAACAGGAATCGCTTTGGCTGACGAACATCCGCGCCATCGGCGACGAGTTGGTCAAGAAACGCAACGTGAAGGTGGACGCTTTCGTCCACGACTTCGAGTGGGACGACGAAACCCTGGTATGGCAATTCCATCGCGGGTATCCGGAGGGCTTCTCGCCAGCCGTCGCCGCGGCCAAGGAGTATGGCGCCAAGGTTGGCGTGTGGTTCTCGCCTTGGGGTGGGTATCCGTGTCAGCCGGCGCGGGTCAAGTTCGGCCGCGAGATGGGGTTCGAGACGAGTCCCGGCGGGCTTTCGCTGGCCGGCCCCCGATACTATCGGCGGTTCAGCGCCGCCTGCGCTAACATGATCGAGAAGTTCGACGCGAACTACTTCAAGTTCGACGGGTTTGCGGCCGGGAACAACCAATCGGGCCCCGGCCCGTACGCTACCGACGCGGAAGCGCTTCTGCGCCTGGCGCAAGAACTTCGCTGGCTGCACGCCGACGTCCACACAACGGGAGGCTCGCTCTTCATCAACGCCACCACCGGCTCCTGGCCGTCGCCGTTCTGGCTGTTGTATGTGGATTCGATCTGGCGCCAGGGCAGCGATACGGGCCTGTTGGGCAAGGGCCCCGAGCGGCAGCGGTGGATTACCTATCGCGACAACGAGGTCTACCATCGCATCGTGAAGCAGTCGCCGCTGTTTCCGCTCAATTCGCTGATGATCCACGGGGTGTTCGTCAATAAGCTGCCGCTATCGGGCAACCCGTACGATCCGAAGAATCCGCCGCCCTCGGTGGTGCCCAAGGACGTGATCGACGAGATCCACACCTTCTTCGGCACAGGCACGAACTGCCAGGAGATGTACATCAACCCGACGCTGATGACCGCGGAGCTTTGGGACGCCCTGGCCGAGGCGGCCAACTGGTCGCGCCGCAACTCCGACGTGCTCGTCGACACCCACTGGATCGGCGGCGACCCGGCCAAGGGGGAAATCTACGGGTACGCCTCCTGGTCGAAACGCCAAGGGATCTTCACGCTCCGCAACCCCGACGACAAGCCGGCGCAAATCGCGTTCGACTTGGGCCAGGCCTTCGAGCTTCCGGCGGGCGCGCCGACCCGATATTCGCTCAAGAGCCCCTGGAAGCGCGACGCGGCCCGGCCGGCGATCGAGGTCGCGGCGGGCAAGCCGCACACGTTCACGCTGGAGCCGTTCCAGGTGCTGGTGTTCGAGGCGACACCGGTGCAGGCGGCAAAGTAGGATTTCAACAGGAGGGAACCGAGGAAAGAGAGAGAGGGGAGCAGCAGCCTGTGGTCTCCGTTCCCTCGGTTTCCCCCTGTGCAACTTCCTGTTGCAGACGGAAATGCGGCACAGTCACGATATCAAGCTTGCGAAATGGGTGGCTGTCCAAAAGGATTCCCCGAGATGGAACATCGTCGGTTCAGGGTCATCCTCCAGAATTGGCGAGGCCGGCCTCTGACGAGTCATCCAACGATCGTGAACTTGCTCGCGAGGACGACGTCGCGGACCGCGCTGAACGTCCAAACCGCCCAGGATTCCAACCATTACGACACCAAACTTAGAGCCTGTCCCATAAGTCCCCTGTTTCTCCGGGAGGGGGCTACGGTGAGGGTTGTAGTGTGGAAAAGTCCTGGTGTTTTGCGTGTTTTCGTCTGCCCTCACCCCCGCCCCCTCTCCCAAAGGGAGACGAACAACTCGCACGACTTCGGTGGAAGCGGCACACATTTCATGGCGACTGGAACTACACCATCTCCCCACGCAAGTGGATTTGTTGAAGTCGTTTCTGGACGCACCGTAACTCACAACGTCCCGCTGTCCATTTCACGCTGAACCAGCACAACGGAGGAATGCTGTGTTGCCGATGCTCGCTGCTTTGCTCCTCGCCACCACGCCTTCCGCTCCGCACAAAGGCCCTTTCCAGGAGCGAGGCTACTACATCACCTTCATGCGGATGCCGACCTACGACCTAGCCGCCTGGAAGCACATCGTGGACGGCATTCAGGACGATGGCGGCAACCTGCTCTTGCTCTGGATGGGCGGTGCATTTCGGTCCAGAAAGTTTCCCATTACCTGGAAGTACAACGAAGAGCACCAGAACATCCGTCACGACTTTGTGCGAGACCTGATCGACCATGCCCACACCAAAGGCGTTCGAGTGCTCCTTGGCTTCACGCCGTTCGGCTACGACGGGGTGAACCGTCTGCCTCTGGAACATCCAGAGCTCAAGGCGATCGGCAAGGATGGCAAGCCGGTGGGTAAGTTCGGAATCGGCTGCTGGGGCTATAACCTCTGCCCGTCCAGGCCCGCCTCCCAGCGGTTCATGCTCGAATACGTCCGGGAGATGTACTTCGACTTCTACCCGACGGCCGACGGGCTGATGATCGAGTCGTCGGACTACGCCATCTGTCACTGCCCCGAGTGCGGCCAGCGGTTCTTCGAGAAGGAGTTCGCCTTCGTGCGACAGATTTCCGAGGAGGTTTGGGCCAAGAAGCCCGAGGCGATGGTCATCGTCTACCCCCACTACTTCTCTGGCGCGGAAGTCCGCAGCTTCGGCGTCCGGGCAGCTAAGCTGCCGTTCGATCCCCGCTGGACGCTCTTCTTCACGCCGCACAGTGCTTACCTTGATCCGGACTTGATCCGGCAGGCCCGCCATAGCCTTTGGTGGGACGATACGCCCGCACTCCATCGTCCTCAGGACATCAAGCAAGGAGCCCTTCGGGCCAGAAACGCCGGGGTGACGGGCTACGTTCCGTCGTTGGAGGCTTACAGCTTTATCCCGACTGAGGCGGAAGAAGACCAGGCCTGGCTCAAGGGACGGCGGCAAGTGCCATTGGGTTTCGGGTGGCTCAAGGAGAATGAGCCGCCCTACGACGAGTTCCCGATGCGGGTGAATCGGATCGCCTACCGGGAGTTCACCCGCGATCCCGACTTGCCCTTCGAGCGGTTCAAGGAGAAGCTGGGCCAAGAGGTCTTCGGGAACGCCTCGACGCCGCAACGTGTCGAGGATCTCTTGGAACTCCAGGCGGTCTTTTCCATGGAGCGAACGTGGTGCCAGCCGTCCCCGGTGGTTTGCCCCGATCGAGTGCGCGCGATGAAAGCCCAGGGCAGACTCACGCCGCAGAAGCAAGGCGAGTATCGGGCGGCGCTGGCCAAGATCCAGGCCATGGAAAAGCGGTATCGCGAGGCGGAATCCGAGGGAGAGCAGCAGCTACACCGGGTCGTCCATTGGGTGTTGGCCCAATGGGACGGAGAGAATCGGGCCCTCTTGGAGTGGACGCCAAAATCAGAATGACGACAGGAAGCGAAAGCATCGTGGCACTTTGAAGGTAAACGCCGGATAGTCACCAATTTCGCCGTGGGGAAATAGGTTGCTGTCCTTGGTTCCGGTTGGGTTTCAGAACCAGGCAGGGTGCTCTGCGAGCACCATGCGCGATCGTTCAACCCAAACGGTGCTCACAGAGCACCCTACCCCTTGAACGCCCCTTCCTTCTCGCCTCAAAGCCCCCAGTATATGCTCCTGACCCCTTTAACGCCCCGGTTCAGCATGGGAAAGGTCGCTCTTGGCCCAAGCGACTACACCATCCACCAGTGGCCGGGGCTTACCGCCTTCAAGTTGAATGATCGCTGATCCTCCGGCAGGGAGGCCAACAACTCCTGGGCCTTCCGGCCAATGGCTTCGGCAGCCAGCTCCACGTTCCGCTGGCCCACCTTCGCCGAGGCGTGCTTCCGGGGGTCGAGCCCCCCAATGCCGGACGGAGGTTTCATGTCGAGGTTCAGCGGCCCGTCGCCCAGTTCAGCCATGTCTACGAGTTCGGGATACAAGAACATCATGTTCGACGTCTCCCATTTGGCCGCATGATCCGAGTTCGACTCGGGTCCCTGGCTCAGCGTTATCTCCCAGAGGCCCATCCCGGCCACGGTGCCATCGGCGATCACGGGGGCCAGGGCCTTGTTGATCATGTCGATCTGTTCCCGGACGTTATGGCCGGAGACGCCCAAAATCACCCGAAAGCCGGTCCGCTTCAGCCTTGTGAACAAGTCCGTCAGCACGGGGACGAGATGCTCCTGTCGGAAACCGGCGTGAAAGTAGACCGGGGGATAGACCACGCCGCCAAACTTCTCGGCGCACTTGACCAGGATGCCGTGGGCCTTGATCGCATCGTTGCCCAGCGGCAAGTGCCGTCCGTGCCATTCGATCAGTCCGAAGGGCACGTAGACCACGGGGAACTTGCGGCCTGCGGCCTCGAGTTGTCCGGGCCGCATGAACTGCATCTGGACCCCGGCGGCGAGTCGGTTCTCCACGTCCCCTTGCCCGCCCGGAGCAGATCCCGCCGCAGCCAGGTTGCCCGCTGTCGCCAGCGTGCCCCCCGTCAGAGCAAGAGCGTTGGTTCCGAGGAAATCGCGTCGGTTCATCAGGAAGCCCTCCTATTCTGCCCATAGCTCAATGACGGTGATCCAATGTTTGGGGGAATGTTCCGGGGAGGCGTAGCGAAGATTCGGCCCTGCCGCCCCGAAAGCCGACTCGGCGACCCGCACCGTCAGCGGCGGGGCCGGCATGACGGCCCGGAACGTCGACCCGTCGTTATTGTGCAACAGACAATGCGGCCCGTCGAGCGTGGCGATCTCGGGGGATACCGCGAAGGACAGGATCGGCCCGGCGGTCGAGGATTGGGGATACGGGCCGCGAAATACGACCGGGTGGGCCCGGGTGGGCAACCGCCCGAGGCCACCCGGTCCCTTTCCCCGTAACCGTTCACGGGGACTGTCCCGATTTTCGCGGCGAAGTCCGCGAAAATGGGACCATCCCCCTTGGCCGGTCAGCCCCGGGTAGGGTGCTCTGCGAGCACCTTGCGCGATCGCTCAGCCCAAGCGGTGCTCCCAGAGCACCCTGCAACTGGAGCCGAAGCTTCGTTGAGAACCAGGCCGCCAATTCCCTGATCGACCTCGTGCCCGACGCCGCCGACTGGACCGAGACGATTCGGGTGATCGACTTCGGCAACGGCGCCCGCCAGGCCCCCTTGTGGCTCAACGCCGACGCCCTTCAGCAGCGCGTGCTGTGCTACCTCGAACGGGAGTGAGTGCGGCTCGGGAAACGGCGAAGGAAGGGCGAGGGAAAGGAGAAACCGGCCCGCCTTCGCCGCGGCCGGCGTCGATCACCGCGCCTCTTCCCCTTTACTCCCTTCCCCCCATGGACCAATGCACCGCATGTTCGCCCCCCCTCGGGTCCGCCAGCGGCCCGGGAACTGGTGCGGCACGCTTCTTGCCGAGAAGGTCGGTGTCCACGCGGATTGCCTTGCCGAGGGCATCCTCGATCGTTTGCCCAACGGTCGGGAGCACGCCGACCAACTGGCTATCCACCCAAGGCGCGTTCAGTCGCAAGGCGGCCTGGCCGACCTGAAACCGGAGCGAAACGCCCAACGGGCCGTCTTCACGACGGAACCTGGCGTCGGCGGAATCGACGACGCTGTGCTCGTCGCCGAAGACGCTCTTCTTCGCCCCTTCCAGGAAGACGTTCCAGTCCGAGGCGTACCCGGGGGCCTTCTTGACGGCTTCGAGCCCCCGGCGGACGAAGATGTTGCTGAACCACTTGTCGTCGGACGGGATGCCTTGTTTGCGCCCGACTTCGATTCGCGTGTGCGGCTTGTAGTACTGCGAGCGGCGTTCGAGGTCGCTCACCATGTCGAATTTGCAGTCCACGAAGAGATTGTGCGCGAAGATGCAGCCTTCGGAGTTGCTCCTCACGCCTTGCCCGACCAGCACATTGTTGTCGACCAGGATCGGCCCATGGTTCATTTCCAGGAAGACGTTGGCCGCCTGCGTGTCGTAGACGATGTTGCCCGAAATGCGGGTCCCTTGGTTGGCCCAGTCCATCCAGATGCCGAAGGCCCCGAAGTTCTGGTATGAGACGCGGCGGATCAGGTTGCCGCAGATCACCGTGTCGACCGATTCGTGGAACTTGATGGCCGCGGTTTCCCAGCCGCCGAACTCCTTGCGGTAATTCGTGTCTTCGATGAGGTTGCCGACGATGAGGCACCGCGTGGCGCCCTTCTGGCCGGCGATCCCCGCCTCGCCGCAGCGGCGGATCACGTTGTTGCGCACAATATGCGCGCCGAAAGCGTCGATGTTGGCGTAATCGACGCCCGGCGCCTGGCCCAGCGAGATGCCCACGCACCGGGCATTGGTCACCGTGCAGTCCTCGATGATCCAGTGCTTGCCCATGCGCGGCCCGATCGCTCCCTTCTGGAGCGGAATGACCGGAGGCTGCCAGTTCTCGGCCGAGTGCGCCAGGTGAAAACCGCGGACCGTGATGTAGGCGAGGCCGGTCTCCACAGGCATGAAGACGCACTCGCGCACGTTGATCTCGGCGAGCTGTGTGTTCGGATTCGCCTTGCCGAAGTTCGCCCAGAGGGTCGTCTTGTCCGCGGTTACCCGGCAACACCAGGTCTGCGTCTGCCGCTTCACGTCGTCCAAAGTCTTCTGCTCTCGGAAGGCCTCGCCGTCGAGATAGACGTCGCCGCGGTGCAGCCATTGGCCGTACAAGAGCCAGCCGCCGGAGATGTTCAGGGCATACGGGTTGTAGTCGCCAAAGAACGTGTTGGGCAATTCGACCATCCACACGCCGCCGCCCTGCTCCGCCCAAGAAGTGATCTGCTCCGAGCCCTTGATCAACACCTCCTCGCCCGGCGCCGCTCGATAGACGATGCGGCTCGTTTCATCCCTTCCGCCGCGCCGCGGCTTGACCCATTCGCGATACGTTCCGGCGTGAACCGTCACGATATCGCCCGGCTGGGCGACCTCCGCGGCTTTGCCGATGGTCAAGTAGGGGCTTTCCGCGGTCCCGGCGTGCGCGTCGTTTCCGGTCTTGGCGACGTGGATCTCCCGCCCCGACGCCTGCGGAACGCCCAGAACCATCGCGGCAACACACGCCACTGCCGACATGCGCCAGAGTCTGGAAATCATTCTTGCTTGCTCCGTTTGCGGTGCTGAATGCGTCCGGTTTCCCGCCTCTGAGTGTTGTCGCCAGACCGAGCCATGTCAATCTGCCCCGTTCCGGCGAGAACGCCCTGTGCGGGCGTCGACTTTGACCGAGATGAGCAAGCTTCCAACACTCAAAATGGACTTGCATGATCTTCGGCGCGCGCCATTGCTTGACCGCTGCCAAGCGAGCGTTTGACCGGCAGGGGGGCGCGGGGGCCGTGGGGTGCAAGCGTCACTGCACGCGCGGTGGAGCGATGGCCTCTCCGTGGGATTGGGCAAGCCGTTCCGCGGGGCTGTAGACGCCGTAGAAAGGGGCGTTGCCGTCGAGCCAGATGACGATTTGCTCACAATCCGCCGGCGGCAAATGGACCTGGCTTTTGTGATCGGGATCTTCGAGGATTCTCAGCAGCGGGCTCTCATCGGCGCCGCCGTGGCCGGGAAACGTGACCGCCTGGCCGATGCTCTTGCCGCCCCATTCGTACCAACGCACAAACGGCCTCAGCCCCTCGTAAGACGCGGAGAACTCGCCGCGCGGCTGGCCGGTCAGAACCAGTTTGCTCTTGGCTTGCGGGCCGCCGTGGTGGCAGCGCACGCAATGGCGGTCGAGCACCGGTTGGACCAGGCGGACAAACGAAAACGGCCGCGTGCCGTCCGGGCCTGGGGCGATCGCCGACGGCGGGCGCTTCATGGCGGCCAAGGACCGCCGGGGCGGGGCCAAATTGGCCGGCTCGTGGCAGCCCACGCAGCCGCGGCGCTCGCCCGGCTGCACGTACGTCACGCTCCGCATCGTCTGCACGGCGCGGCCGCGGGCATCGACGGCCTGAAAATAAATCGGCCGCCGGGCAGGGACGCGAAAGTAGGCCGAGCCGTCGGGCTCGACGGGCACCGTGCCCAACAGCATCCGGGCGCTCTCGGCGTTGGCATAGCCCAGCCGCGGCTGGTTGGCCACGTGCGTCTCGGTCTTCGGAAGCACCTGCCAGATGCGGAGGCTTGTGATCGGCCGATTCTTGGGCAGCGGCATCAGGCTTTGCCGCACGTCGGCCAGGTAGAACTCGCCTTCCTCGCCCAGCGCGGCATCGAGCGTGCTGGGCAACGCGGGCGGGACGGGGCGCGGGGCGAGCGGGATGGGATACATCGCCGAGATGCCCTCCTCCCGATACAACAATTCCAGATTCCCGAAGCGATCGAAATAGTACAGGCCGGTGTGCGTGTCCTTCTCGACCCTCGGGCCCATGCCCGGCAGCGGATCGAAACTGAACGACACCAGATAGAAATCCTCCGCAAGCGGCCACGGGCTGTGGAAGTAGCTCGTCGCCCAGCCGGGGGCTTCCGGGAAGCAGACCTCGGGCGTGAGCGTCTCGATCGCCTCGAAGCAGTCCAACCCGGTCTTCGCATCCAGCCGGGTCCGCGCCGGTTCGACCACCACCAACGAACCGCCGACCGAGGCGTGATGGGCCCCGGCCACGAACGCCACGCGCTGCGAGCCTGGAATTGCTCGCGGCTGATAGCAGGCGTTGATCCGTTCCGTATAGTTGCCGAACAGAATGTGCGGATTCGTGCCGTCGGGATTACTGATCCAAAGGCCGTGGAAATTGGCCGCTGAGCGATCGACGTAGTCCCAGCGCGAGTAAACGATCCGGCCGTCGGCGAGCACCGACGGATGCCACTGGTTGGTTTCGTGAAAGGAAAGGGTCCGCACTTCGCCGGACGGTTCGAGCCGGTGCAGCGTGTAGGCCGGCAGCGGCTCCCAGGGATTGTGGCAGCGGCCGAAGCCGCCCCGCCGCGTGGACATGAAGGCCAACCCGCCGTCGGGCAGCGGGCAGGGATCGAAATCGTCGTCGGGACCGAAGGTCAATTGGCGGAGGTTCCCTTCGGCGACGTCCACGGCGTACAAATGAAACGTCCGGCGTTCAGGCGAAACGTAATTCGGCTTGACGGGCGCGCGTTCGCAAAACGCGAAGTAGGCGGTATTGGCGTCATACGACAAGGCCAAGGTCGTGTAGTTTCCTCGCGGCAAGCGGCCTCGAATCAAGTCGCGCCGCTTCATCGAGCGGCCCGGCTCCTCGAGCACGTACACCCCGCCGCCGTCGATATTGCCGTAGTCGTAGTAGTAGCCGAGATACTCGTGGAGCATCTGGGAGATGAACCGCCGCCGTTGGAGGAACACGAGCGGTTTGCCGGCGAAGAGAGGATTCTTGAAGGCCGCGCTCCGCAACGCCCAACGGGCCTGGAGATAGGCGTCGTGCCGCGCGGCGAGGGGGCGGGGTTCCGGGGAGGCCACGGCGCGCTTCGCACGATCCAGTTCGGCCTTCTCGGCGGCCAGATTCAAAGCGGGCGACCTCCTTTCCAACGCTCCGATGAGGCGATCGGCGCGACGAATGAGATTCTGGATTGCCTCCACAGAGTCGGCGGTCCGCCCAAGTCGCCGTTCCTGGGCAGTCCAATCGGCCTCGATCGCGGCGCGAAACGTCGTTTCGCCCGGTCCGGCAATCTGGTCCGTGGCCAAGATCCCCGAGGCCCACGTCCCCAAGACAAGGAAGCACAGCACCGCATGGCGTTGGAATCGCACCATCATGTCCGTTTGCCTTTTCCCGGCCGGGGAAGGAGCGGGGCGGCCAGCCGCTCGTAGAGGGCAAAAAGAAACTCCACGCGTTCGCGCTCGGTGGCGAACGGCTGGCGGCGGTAGCATTGGTCCACCGCGCGGTCCAGTGCCGCGTGGGCCTTCAGGAGATCGGCCGGCATGGCCACGGGATCGTAGAGGTCGGCCAGCGTCTCGCCGGCGCGAAGGCGCTCTTCCCGGGCGTCCAGCACGCCCTGCGCCGCCGCCTCGACGGCCGACCGCTGCTTTTCCGTGGGGTTTTCCGGCCAGGGGAAATTGTTGTACACCAGCTTGGCCGAATAGCGATAGCGCGATTCCAGCCGCCCGCACACCTGCCGCACCCACGCCATGTGCATCGCCGACGACAACACGCCGAAGTGATAGAGCGTGGCGTCGGGAAAGACGAACACAAGGTCGCTGACGAGCGTCCTCGGCGACATGAATCCCATCGGAATGTACCGGCGTCGCTCGGAGGAAACCTTGGGGATTAGCAAGAATTCCCGTTTCGGCATGTTCTCGACGTGGAACCTGGTCGGTGTATCCGCGAGCCTCTTGGTCAGTTCGTTGCGTCTCTTGTTTCGCGCGTCGTCGGGTTTCCCCTTGGCCGGGATCTCGCCGCGGCGGTACTGGGCCACCAGCGCGGCCCGCTTTCTCGCCTCGGGCAGAGCACGGAGTTCCTTGGCCGAGCACTCGCCGAGCCACAAACACCACCGCTCGATGTTGTTGATGAATTCATCCGACCCGATCCATCGCCGGAAGTATTTCCTGGCGCCGGGTTCGACCTTCAGGAACTGGGCCTTCTCTTCCGGAGTGAACAGGTAATAGCCGCCGTCGATCGGTTTGTTGCCGATGCCGATCTCGGGCACGTCGCAAAGCGGCTTCTGCCGGTTAACCAGGGCGAGGTCGGGCCCCTCGACCAGATACGGACTGATGTTTTTGGCGTGGCTGGCCATGACCTGATCGCCTCGGCATTCATAAATCCGCTTGCCGTTGGCGTCGAACGCGGCAAAACCGATGATGACCACGTGGACGTGGGCCTTGCCGCGGGCCTCGCTTTCCCAGGGGAACGTGCGGTAGGCGAAGTGAATCTTCAACCCGAACCGCTGAAAAAGCACGTTCCAAAGGGCCCCCACCTGCTCCCCTTGGGTGATCGAGCTTGTGGAGACGAACCCCACGACGATCTTCGTGCCCTGGATGTATTCGGCTGCCTTGAAGTACCAGCCCGCGACGTAATCCAAGAGCCCGCCCCCGTCCACGTTGCGGGCGACCAGGCGCATGTCCGCGCGCTGCTCGGCGGTCTGATACTTCCCGCCCACAAACGGAGGATTCCCCAACACGTAGGCGCACTGGTCCGGCGGGAGGATCGCCTTCCAGTCCAGTCGCAAGGCGTTCCCGCAGACGATCGTCGGGCTTTTCACCAGCGGCAGCCGAACGAAATACTGCCCGAACGCCTCCGACAGCCGAATGTTCATCTGGTGGTCCATCAGCCACATGGCCACCTCGGCGATGCGGGCGGGCCACTCGCTGATCTCGATCCCGTAGAAGGCGTCCACGTCCACCAGCGAGAGCGTCTGGATGTCGAAATGCTGCTGCCTCCCGTTGAGGGCCTTGAGCACTTCGATTTCCAGGAGGCGCAACTCGCGGTAGGTGACGACGAGGAAATTGCCGCAACCGCAGGCGGGGTCGAGGAACCGCAGGCCCGCGAGTTTCCGGTGGAACTGTTTCAACTGATTCTTGTTGCGTCGCACCCGCTCGAATTCCGCCCGAAGGTCGTCGAGAAACAACGCCCGAATCACTTTCAGGATGTCGCGCTCGCTGGTGTAGTGCCCGCCGATCTGCCGCCGCTCGCGGGGCTCCATCACGCCCTGGAACAGCGACCCGAAAATGGCGGGCGAGATGCTCGACCAGTCGAATCGCGTGCAGGCCAGCAGGCTGTTGCGCATGTCGCGGTTGAAGTCCGCGAAGCGCAGCTTTTCGGCAAACAAGTCGCCGTTGACGTACGGAAACGCGGCCAGCGATTCGTCGAGATTCTTCTGGCGTTCCTCGGGGGGCGTGTTGAGCACTTCAAACAACTTCGCCAGGTGAAGCCCGAGGTCGGACCCGTCCGGCTTCGTCCGATCCTCGACGTACAGCCGGAACGATTCCCGTTCGAAAATCCCGGTGTCTTCCGCAAACAGGCAGAACAGGACGCGCACCAGGAAGCGTTCGAGTTCATGTCCCTGGTAGCCGCCGGCCTCCAAGGCGTCGTGGAGATCTTCCATGACGCCGACCGCGCGGAGGTTCGTCGCGACGAAGTCGTTCCAGGAGGTCTGTCTCTCGTCGCTCTCGCTATTCGAGCCTGCCCGCTCGCGGAAAAAGCCGATCGCATCATGGCGGATCTCGTTGCAGGAAATCGGCATCGCAGAGGGCCCGATCGAAGAGGCGACATGGCGCAGGAGTCGCTCCCGCGCCTCACTCAGCAAGCGATTTTACCGCGAGTGAAGGAGTGCTGGAAGGCAGTTGGCGCTTTGGTCGAAGCGACGTGCCCAACCATAAGGCCGTATAGAGTGCGATGACTTGCCATCGCGATGCCTTGCGTGGCTAAAACGCCGGGAGCGCCGACGAATGCGACGCTGATTCGCTGAAGTCCAATGGCCACAACTCGCCGCAGTCCACGGAGCCGGTCACGCCCCGGATTGAGCGACGAGCGTCGACTTGACGAAATCCTCGTTGATCGTCACGCCGAGCCCGGGCCGGTCGGGGACGGCGATGTAGCCATTCTCGGCTTGGACTTTCTCCACGGTCAAGTCGTGCCGCAGCGGGCTGGCTTCCACGCAGTCCTCGAACACGAAGGCCTCGCGGCAGGTCGAAAGCCAGTGGACGCTGGCGGCCACGGTGATCGCGCTGGTGTAGCAGTGGTTGCACAGCCGGGCGCCGATCTCCTCGACGCGGCGGCGGATGTACGCGGCGTCGGTGAAGCCGTTGCGGGCCAGATCGACCTGGTAGACGTCCAGGGCGTGGCGGTCGATGAGCGGGCGGAAGGCCTCGCGCCCGCACTCGCCCTCGCCGGCCGCGATGGGGACCGGCGAACGGTCGCGGAGCCAGGCGTAGCCGTCCACATCGGCCTGCTGGAGCGGCTCTTCCAGCCAGCCGATGCCGTATTCAGCGAAACGCTTGGCGCGTCCCAGCGCGGTGCGCGCGTCCCAGACGCAGCCGGCGTCGATGAGCAAGAGGGCGTCTTCGCCCACGCCCTCGCGGGCACCGCGCACGAGTTCCACGTCCAAGGCCTCCGACGGGCCCATCGGCTCCCAGCCGAACTTCACCGCCCGATAGCCCGATTCGGTCCAGCGGCGGCCGATCTCCCGGGTCTCGGCCCCGTCGCGGCCGAAGAGGATCGAGGCATAGGCCAGGATGCGGTCGTGGTGCTTGCCGCCCAACAGGCGGTGGATGGGCTCGCCGAAGTGCTTACCCTTGAGGTCCCACAGGGCCATGTCGATCGCGGCCATGGCCGAAATCGTCACCGACGTGCGCCCGAAATACTGCGACCCTCGGTACATTTTCTGCCAGAGCCGCTCGTGCTCCAGCGGATTCTCGCCGATCAGCAGTTCCCGAAGACCGCAGGCCACGTTGTGGCTGTACGGGGCGTCGATGATCGCCTTGACCACCTCGGGCGAGGAATCGGCCTCGCCAATGCCTTCCAAACCGGTGTCGGTGCGGACCCGCACCAGCACGGAATCCTGGCAACTCGAAGTCTTCCGCTCCACGTTGGCAATGCGGAGCACCTGGCAGAGGATTTGGGTGATTTTCATGCGGCCGATCCTAACGAAAAAGCCCACGGGTTGCCACCCGTGGGCTCCGGAGTTCAAAGCGGGAATCGCCATCACAGGCAGCAGCGCCGCGTCTTGCAGCAGGTGACCTCGCAGCAACAGGTGGGGCAGACGGGCACGCGGATCGTCTTCGGCACCATCTTGCAGACCCGGACCGGAACCTCCTTTTCGACCTGATACGGCACGCACACCGTGTAGCGCCGCGTCTCCTGGACTTGCTCGCACCGCCAGGTGGTCACGTACTCGGTCTTGGTGACTTCCTTGGGCACGCACACCGTGTAGCGGACTTGGCGCGTGGCGGGCACTTGCTGGTACTCGCAGACCTGCACCTTGCACGTCTTCTTGACCGGCTTGCACACCGTGACCTGAACCGTGCAGGGCTCCTCGACCATGACGGCCTTCATGCAGGTCACCTCGACCTCCTTCTGGACAATCTTGGGCACCCAGCACCACCGCACGCAAGCCGGGGCGCAAGGATCGCAGCAGCACCCGCACTGGCACGGCTGCTCGACCCACTGTCCTTGATCCTCGCAGACGATCTGCTTCTGCTTTTCCGGAACCCATTTGCACACGGTGCGCGTGCCCTGGCGCGTCTCGACGGTGGGGACCATCACCGTGTACTCGCGGGTCTCTTCGCGGTAGACGGGCTTGCAGGCCATGTACTCTTCGGTCCGGGTGCGCACCTCGCGGACCATCACGCAGCAGGTGCGTTGGACGGCCTTCGTCTCGGGAATGCGCTTGCACACGGTCACGGTGCACTCCCGAGGTTCCCGGCGATACTCGGTCACCAGGCAGCGGCGCATCTCGGTGACCCATTGCGGGCACATGATGGTCTTTTCAACGTATTGGATTTCCGGCTTGCAGGTCGCGGCCACCGCCGCCGCGGGTTCGCAGGTGGCGCAACCGTCGGCCACAAGGGTCGCGGGACTCAGCGCCGCTAGCCCTGCGGCAACAAGCAACGCGGATCGACACGCCTGGGTCAACATGGGTTTCTCCTTCCTACCGACTTATGGGGTGCAACGCGAGGACGAGGTTGATCGGACGGCGGTCGAGCCGGGCGTCCGATTGTCTTCCGTAAGCATACGATTTAACGCCCCCCAGATCGCCCTAATTCATAAACTCCCCGAAACTTCTTAAAACACCATAGGCGACATCTTTTATCAATGCAAGCATCTGAAAGGGAAACCGGTTGTCGAGCCCACCATGAAAAGGGGGTGATCGGCCGATTGCATAGGTCAGTTCTGGATTTCCATTCCCTTCTACCGAGGGATCTCAGGTTGCGACAGAGTTCGAAAGGAATCCCCCTTTTGTAAGAGAGCGCCGGTTGGCCATGCCGAAGTAGGCGCGGTATATTATCAAGACGTCCCAGTCGCTTTCCCAGAGGCCCTAATGAGTAAAGTTTCCCGAGATCAAATCTTCCAGGCGGGTGTAGTTGGTGCTGGGGGTGCTGGATTCCCTACGCACGTTAAATTGGCGGGAAAAGCCGACACGGTGCTGATCAACGCCGCCGAATGCGAACCCTTGCTGCACAAGGACAAGGAGGTGCTCCGGGCCTATGCGGACGGGGTGCTCGAGGGGCTGGCCATTGCGATGGAGTTGGTCGGGGCCCAACGGGGCGTGATCGGCATCAAGGGCAAGTACGGCGACGTCATCGCGTTGCTGCGGCCGAAGTTGGCGGCGAACATGGAAATCATCCCCCTTCGCGACGCCTACCCGGCGGGGGATGAGTTCATCCTGGTCTACGATTGTCTGCGCCGGGTGGTTCCCCCTGGAGGCATCCCCCTGGCGGTCGGCGCGGTCGTCATGAATGTCGAGACCGCGCTGAACGTGGCCCTCTCCGATCAGCGGCCGGTCACGGAGAAATTCCTGACCGTCGCCGGGGCGGTGGCCAGGCCGGTGACGCTTCGTGTGCCGGTGGGCGTGACGCTCCAACAGTGCGTGGCGGCGGCCGGCGGTCCCACGACGCCCGACGCCAACTACATGGTCGGCGGCGTGATGATGGGCTGGCTGGAAGACAATCATCAGGCGTTGGTCGACAAGACCACCGGCGGGATCATCGTCCTGCCCGACAACCACGTCGTCGTGCGGCGCCGACGCCAGGATTGGAACCAGATCGCCCGCATCGGACGTTCCGCCTGCGATCAGTGCAGCTACTGCACGGAGCTGTGTCCGCGATGGCTGCTGGGCCATCCGATCGAACCGCATCGCGCGATGCGGAGCCTGGGCTTCAACCTCATCGGCGAGGCGAACGTGATCGGCACCTCGTTTTGCTGCGAGTGCAATCTGTGCAGCTTGTACTCGTGTCCTGAAGACCTGGATCCCAAGAACGTCTGCACGCAAAACAAACGCCGCCTGGCCTCCGAGAAGCGGCGGTGGGAAAACCCGCCGTTCGAACCTCGCCGGCCCGAGTTGCACTTGGAGAACCGCAAGGCCCCCATGCACCGGTTGTTCCACAAGCTGGGGCTGACGCAGTTTCACAACACGGGGCCCCTGGACGACCAGCCGATCGAAACCCCCAGGGTCGGCATCAAGCTTAAACAGCACCTGGGCGCCCCTTGCGAGCCGGTGGTCGCGGTCGGAGAGCGGGTCAAGAAGGGGCAGATGGTCGGCCGCGTGCCGGTGGCCAACGGCAAGCCCGCGTTGGGCGCGCCGGTCCACGCCTCCATCGATGGCGCCGTGACCAGGGTGGCCGACGGCGTGGTGTGGATTGAGAGTATGGAATGATGGAATGGTGGAATGATGGGGTCTTGGGCCTTGGAACGTGAAGGTCCACGGAGCCCGCCACCGAACAGCAAGGGCCAGCATACCCGCATTCCAGCATTCCAATATTCCAACATTCCAGCAGAGGATACGTCATGCCCAAGAACCCTCCGCGAGCGATCGGCGCGATCGAGCTTTCGAGCATCGGGGTCGGCTACAAGATCGAAGACGAGATGCTCAAGGCCGGCTCGGTCGAACTGTTGATCGCCAGGACGATCTGTTCCGGCAAGTACCTGATCGTGATTGGCGGATCGGTCAGCGACGTTCAGGCGTCGGTCCAGGCAGGGCTGGCGCAGGCCGGCGAGGCGATCATCGACCACCTGGTGATTCCCAACGTCCACGAATCGGTGTTTCCGGCGCTGGGCCAGTCGGTGGTGCTCGATGGCCAGGAGACGGGCGCCTTGGGCGTCATCGAGACCTTCAGCGGCACGAGCGTCCTGGCGGCGGCCGACGCCGCGGCCAAGGCCGCGCGGATCACCCTCTTGCGAATCCATGTGGCCATGGCGCTGGGAGGAAAGGGACTGTGCCTGATGACGGGCAGCGTGGCGAACGTCCGCGCCGGGGTGCAGGCGGCCGCCGAGGTCGCCCGGGAACGCGGCCTGTTGGTCTCCGAGGTGGTCATCTCGGGACCTTCCAAAGAACTCTTCGCCGAATACCTGTGAGCCTGGCGGCCGCGTCGCACGCTGCCCTGGGGCGGCCCTACGGGAGTTGATAAAGCTCCACGCGATCGAACCAGGCAACATCCTCCGGCGATCTCTGGCCGGCCACCCCCAGGAGGATCACCAGGCGGCCGACGCCTTCGGGAACCTCGACCACACCGAAGAGCGTGGACCAGGCGTCGGGACCGGGCTGATCCGGCGGTTCGGGGAACATCAGCCGATCCTGCATTTCCGCCGTCCAGTGGCCGTCGGGCGTCTGCCAACGGACACGGATTCTCGCCTCCCCGCGGCCCGCCGTCCGGCATAAGGCCCCGACCGGATAGCGTTCGCCGGGCCGAACGCGAAAACTCTGGATGAAGCAGCCTCCGCCGACGTTGGCCGCCCGGGCCGCACCCAAAGCGCCACCGCCGTTGGCCGCCTTGTCCCATGTGAACGTGCCGTGCGATTTCTCCTCCTGCCAGGCGCCCCAACCAGCGGGAGGTCCGTTTTCGCGGTAATTCTCGGGCTTGCCGTCAAGCGACACGGCGCTGGCTGCGCCAAAATCGCCGTTGCGCGCGAGATTCACGAGCTTTCCAGCGGCCTTCAGGTCGGCCAGCGCCGTGCGCGCGTACTCCCGCGGATTTCGGGCGAAGGCCAACGCCTGATCGCAGCCTGGCAGGACCTCGGGCCACGACTCCTTGCGAACCCCGGAATGGCTGGTCGGCCACCAACGAAACCGCTCCCCGTAGATCCAGACGTATTCGTCGGCGGCTTCCAACGCGCTTTGCACGTTGGATCGCAAGCGATCCACGCGCGGGCCTCCCCGCCCATCGATGTACCAAGGGTTGCCCTGGGGATTCCAATAGGCGTCGAGATAGACACCGAAACTGGTCTGAACCTGGGCACGGTATTTCGCGCGGTTCTCGGGCGATACGAGTTCCTGGCACGCCCCGCGCATGAGGTTGGCCGCCTCCAAGTATTCCAGCCGGCTGTTGAAGCGATAGGCCGATTCGCAGCCGTCGACCAGCGTCACGGTTGGCGGCATGGCGTCGAGCCAACCGTCGATCATCGCCGGCAACAGGCCATAGCCCGACGACGCGAGCGCCGCGCGAGGATCCGCGTTCCCCACGGCCGCGCCGTTGACGCTGTTCATGAAGTAGCAGAAGATCGTGATGTCGGGGTATTCCGCGACCACGGCCTCCATGATTTTTCGGCCGCGCTGGCGGGCCTTGGCGTAATAGTCGCGGAACGCGTGTTGGTCGCGCTGCGGTTGAGCCGCGTAGTGAAACTGGGCGTGAGGCGGCGCGTAGGGTTCGGGATCCAAGAGTATCCCCCGAAAGCCCGCGTTCTTGGCGACCCAGGCCGCGATCCGCCAGTGGTCGACGATGTTTTCCCACCCCCCGTCGTCGAACCAATCGACGTTGCCCGGATTGGCGTGCAGCTCCACGAAATTGTGAGTCAGTCGCTGGAACGTGCACCGCCGGAGCCGGTCGATTTCCGCCTGGAACCATTCCCGACGCCAGGGTTCGTTGACGAAGGCCCAGTTCAGCGGGGCGGGCTTGCCGTCGTCCCGCTGACCGACGAAGGGCACGACCACGCCGTCGAACGGGCGTTTCTCCATTTCGGCCAAGATCCCGGGCAACTCGCGGCTGGTGGGATGGTCCCATCCGGTCGCGATCAACCTCTTGGGACGCCGCATGTCCTGCGCGCGGAGGTCCGCGGCGGTCATCGCGGCGGCAACCGCGCCGAAGCAAGCGATCCCCAGGCACCGGCGATAAAACATCTTGGGCGAATCTCCTCGCGTAACCGTTCACAGGCCGGGGACTCGCGCGTTTTTCGGGCCACTTCGCACCGCAAAATGTCCCTATCCCTTACCGGCCAGGGGGACAGTCCCATTTTCGCGGACTTCGCCGCGAAAATCGGGACAGTCCCCGTGAACGGTTACCTCCTCGCTTGGCCACCGGCCGCTGACGCGGCTTTTCCACGCTCACAGCTCCTCGACTCCCAACTCTTCGAGCAGCGTAACCAGTTCCCCGAGGATCATGCAAGTAGCGCCCCAGATGCGATGCGGCGGCCAGGAAAAATGGGGCGCTTCGTAGGTAGTGTTCTGGTACTCGCGGAGGTGGGAGCCCAGGTTCGCGGGGTTCACCAGATGCCGCAGCGGGACTTCGAGCAGTTCGGCCACCTCGCCCGGATTGGGGGTCATCGCGGGTCGGCGTTCGGTCGCCGCGATCCAGGGCTCGACGCGGTAGTTGCTCGCCTGGACATAGATCGGCGACAGCGGTCCGAGCACGCGGATCGGCTCCTCGACCGGCCCGAGTTCCTCCTGAAACTCGCGCAAGGCCGCTTCCCGGCTCGTCTCCCCGGGGTCCACGGCCCCGCCCGGCAGGCTGACCTGGCCCGCGTGCGCCGGCAAATGCTCCGGCCGCAAGGTGAGCGGCACGTGCCAGCGGCCCTCATGGGGATAGAGCAACAAGAGCACCGCGGCGGGCCTGGCGTCGGGCGGCGACCAACCGTAATGCCGCCAGAGGCGCGGGCGCGGCTCGAACCGGGAATCGATCCTCGGGCCGGGAAGCGGCCTCGCCAGACGCTCTGCTAGCCGATCGGGAAGCCCGGCATTCATGGCGGTTTGCGGTCGGAAATCCGGTACACCGCGTAGACGCGGTTGGCGTAGAGCAATTCCAGGGTGAGCGGCGGCTTGGCCTCGGTCAGCAAGTAGTCGGCCCCGTACTTCGCGCCGAGCCGCCGCAATTGGGCCTCGCCCCGCGCCGTGAGGGAGGCGTGCCATTGGTACTCGGGATCGCAACTGTGGGTGGCGTGGATCTCTTGCAGGCGGTTCCACCATTCGACGATGCTGCGGGCGTCCTGGGGAACGTCCTTGCGCGTGACCACTTCGGCCCGCCGTGCCCGCCACTTGAAGGTTTGCGATTCCATGGGCGTCAGGAAGACGGCGTCGGGCGGGATGAGGGGCGATTGGGCGATCCATTCGCAGGCCAGCCGCCACTCGGGGTGCCGGACCCGCTTGTCGCCCCGCGGCAGCGTCCCCGGCGGCCGCTCCAGCGCAAAACCGCCGAGGTGCAGGCCACAAAGCAACCCCAGGATCACGGCGATCCACCCCGCGCGCGGCGATCTCGCTCCCAGCAGCCGCCCGACCCAGAGCGTGGCCAGCAGGGCGACGCCCAGCGGCACGGCCACATCGGAAAGCCGGAACCAGTAGTAGCGCAGCAGTCCCGCGGCAAAGCCTGGGGCGAACTCGGCCACCATGCCAAGTTCCACCCCCGCCGCGGCGATGACCAGACTCCCCACGACGAACGCGACCAGCCGTTTGGATCCCGAGAGCTCGACGGGGAGTTCCGATGCGGCGGAGGCTTGGCGAGTCTGGGCCGCCGTGCGCCGGGCCAGCAGCGCCAGCGCGCCGATGAGGGCCAGGAACCGGCAGATCATATCCAACGGAAACCGCGCGAACACGAGATGGTGGGCCAGCCGTTTGTAGACGTAGATCTCGTGGGCCGCCCGGACCGTGGCGGGATCGGCGCCCCAATCCAACACGAGGGAGGGCACGAGGCCCGGCAGCGAAAGGGCCAGACCGCCCAAGAGGCCAGGGGCGAGGGATTGCAGCGGCGGGCGTTGACGGCCAAGTCCAACCCAAGCCAGGCCCGCGGCCACCGCCGCCCAGCCGCCCACCAGCACATGGAAACACGCGGCCCCCCCAAAGCACAGCAGGGCCCGGTTCCACCGGTCGCGCACCAGCGCCTCGACGCCAAGGAAAACGAGGACGTAGGCGAATCCCTTCGCCTCGACGCCTCCGATCACCCACTCGCCCGACATGTGGCCTCGCTCGACCAGATAGGCGAACAACGCGCCGGAAAACACCGAAAACCACGGACGGGGGACGACCGCCACGCTCAACCGCCGCCAGGACCAGGCCAACAGGCCCCAGGTGAGGACGCGGCCCAGCCAGGCCATCGCGGCAGGCTCCAGCCACAGCGACAACCAGCCGAAGGTGAAATAGAAAACGTGGTGCGTGTCGGGCGAGTCGAGGAAGAAATCGTTTTCGATCCAGCGGGGGTTCCAATAATGGGCGGCCTTGCCCAGATAGTGGGTCTCGTTGACGTCGGGCACCGGCCACGCGCCCTGGATGAAGAACACGGCGAAGATCAGGAGGACTTCAACGAGATGTCGCGAGGCTTGGACAACCGCCGCCAGATTGCCTGGCGGGTGAACGAAATTGGAACCCAGCCAGCGACGCCACCCGGCCGCGATGCGACTCCTGCCGGCTCGTCTGCCAGGGGAAGCGGTTTGCTCACCCCCAAGCGGACCCGTCGGGTTCGCCTGTCCATCGAGCCGGCGGGGGTCGGAGTCCCCTTGGCCTGCCGCGCCGGCGCCAGGGCTATTTTTCCAGGGCGGCGATCCGCTTGAAGTCATCTTTCAAGGACCGATAGAGCTGCTGGTATTCGGGGAAGGCCCGGTCGTAATGGGCCTTGGCGGCCCGGTTTACGCCGGTCTCCTTGACCACGCGGATTGTAGCCGCGCAGGCCTCGGCGATGTTCTTGAACGCCCCGGCCCCCACCGCGGCGAGCAGGGCCACGCCGTAGGCGGGCCCTTCCTCGCTATTGATGGTGACCACCTTGCGGCCGAAGACGTCGGCTTGAATCTGCCGCCAGAGCGGGCTGCGCGAACCGCCTCCGGAAGCGCGAATCTGCCGCACCGGCACGCCCAACCCCTCGATGATCTCCAGGCTGTCCCGCATCGCGTAGGTCACCCCCTCCATGATCGCGCGGATCAGGTGGCCTCGCGTATGGGCGAGGGTGATGCCCACGAAGCAACCGCGGGCGTCGGGATCGGCGTGGGGAGTGCGTTCGCCGGAGAGATAGGGCAGGAAAAACAGGCCGTCGCTGCCCGGCCGCACCGACTCCGCCTCCCGGATGAGCACGTCGTAGACCTCCCTCTTGGCCTTCTTGGCCTGGGCGACGTCGGCCTTGCACAGTTCGTTGCGGAACCATTGGAGCGAACCGCCGGCGGAGAGGTTGACGCCCATCATGTGCCACTTGCCGTGGACCGCGTGGCAGAACGTGTGGACGCGGCCCTCGGGATCGATCTTCACTTCGTCGCTATGGACGAACATGACGCCGGAGGTTCCGATCGAGGTGGAAAGCACGCCGCGCTGGACGATGCCGTTGCCCACCGCCCCGGCCGCGCAATCGCCCGCCCCGCCCACCACCACGCACTCGGTCGACAGGCCCAGCAGCTCCGCGGCCTCGCGGGTCAACTTGCCGGTGACCTGTTCCGATTCGTAGCAGGTGGCCAACAGGCTTTCATCCAGTTGCAAGGCCGAAAGCAGTTCTTTCGACCAGCGGCGGTTGGCGACGTCGAGGAGCAGCATCCCGCTGGCGTCGCTGACCTCGGTGGCGAACTCGCCGGTCATGCGGCGGCGGACCTCGTCCTTCGGCAGGAGCACCTTGGCAAGTCTCTCGAAATGCTTCGGCTCGTGGTTCCGCAGCCAAAGGATCTTGGGGGCGGTGAAGCCGGTCATCGCCGGGTTGGCGACCAGCCGGATAAGGTTCGCCCGGCCGCCCACACGCTCCTCCATCTCGCGGCACTCGGCCGACGTCCGTTGGTCGTTCCAGAGGATCGCGCGGCGGATGACGCGGTTCTTCTTGTCCAGAAACACCGACCCGTGCATCTGGCCCGACAGGCCGATCGCTTTCACCTCGGCCGGCTTCAGCTTCGCCTGCTTGACCACGCGGCGGACCGAGCGGATGGTGGCCTGCCACCAATCCTCCGGGTCCTGCTCGCTCCACAGCGGCCGCGGGACGTAGCAGGGATACGATTCCATGGCGGCAGCGAGGATTTTGCCGTCCTCGCCGATAGCCAACGTCTTGGTCCCGGACGTGCCGATGTCGATGCCCAGATACGCGCTCATCTAGGTGCTTCCTTCGGAATAAGGTAGAATGGACCCGCCCGATGCGTCGCCAAGCCGGCTTCCCAAATGACCGTGCGATGGTCGGAGGGTGGCCGCTGACGGGGACTGTCCTGCGTTTCGCGGCGGAGGCCGCGAAAACAACACGCTCCCCTTTCGGCAAGGGGACAGCTCCCCGGCCTGCGAACGGTTACGTCGGATTGTAACGGCGCCAGGGTCCGTGGGGAAGCGGCGCGCCTTGCTCACGACTTCTCGCCAGGCAGTGACGCATCGTTCGTCGTTTGGCAGGTCGAGGAATCCGGGCGTGCGCCGACAGGAAAGGGTTGCGTCTGCGGGGCGTCCGTCCAGTTCCGCGTGAGATCCACTTCTTGGACAGCCATCGAATCCATGCTTGAGAGCTTTTCGAAGTCTTGTGCGTCTCGTGTTGGTCATGAAACGGCCTCGCCAAAGCCCCAGGGAGGCAGGCGGCGCGCCGGGTCCGTGCTGCGGCTAGGGATGCTTGCGTGGGTTGCCGTGTGTTTTGCAAGCGGGTGTCCGCGACCGGCGGGCGACCCCATTCCCGGGGACAAGGGTCCGCCGCAGCCGAGTGTCCATCTCCGCCTCTTGGTGGTCGATGATCCCGCCATGGCCGTTGCCATCGATCAGTTGAAGGGCGAGTGGAACGCGCAAACCGGCTCGACGCTGGAGGTCGTTCAGGCCACCAAGCTCGATCTAGCCTCCGCGGGGCCGCCCGAGGCCGACGCCGTGATCGTCGCCTCGTCGCAGTTGGCCGAACTAGCCATACGATCCTGGATCGTTCCCGTGCCGCCGACGATCACCGACGACCGGCCGCAAGGCGGCGTCGGGACCGGCGCCGCGGCGCGCGAGGGAGGGTGGGCCGAGATCTTTCCGCTTGTTCGCGCTCGGGAAGCGGCTTGGGGAAACGCCACCCTCGCCATCCCGTTCGGCTCGCCCGTGTTGACCCTTTACTGCCGGGCCGACTTGTTGGAGAAGCTCGGCGCGAAGCCGCCGAGAAACTGGGCCGAGTATCAGAAGCTGGCAAGACTCCTCGAGGATCGCGGCAAGCTTGGCGAACTGGCCCCGCCAGCCGGTGCTTCGTGGCTGGGGACCATGGAACCGCTCGGGCCGGGTTGGGCGGGCACGATGCTCCTGGCCCGCGCCGCCCCCTACGCGACCCATCGGGCGAACTATTCCGCCGTCTTTCAATTGGAGACGATGGAGCCGTTGATCGATGGACCGCCGTTCGTCCGCGCGTTGGAGGAGCAGGTCGAGGCCTTGGGCAAGAGTGCCGCGGAGCACCTCCGCGCCGATCCCGCGGACGTGCGCCGCGCGTTTTGGGCGGGCCGCTGCGGCATGGCGATCACCTGGCCGTCCAGCGCCGTGCGGGACGTGCGCCCCGCGCCGTCGGGCACCACCAAGGCCTCCAAAGCCGTCAGCAAGGAGGCCAAGGGCGAGGGCCGAGAAATTCGTTTGAGCGTGGCCGAGCTTCCCGGCTCGACCGAGGTGTACAACATCGCGTCGCAAAGCTGGGAGCCGCGGCGGCCCGAGGAAGACGCCCGCGTGCCGCTCTTGGGGGTTGCCGGCCGGCTGGGCGTGGTGACCACCCGATGCCCGTCGACGGATACGGCGTTTCGGCTGCTCGCCTGGCTGTCAGGACAGGCGTCCGGCCGCGCGGCGGCTGCCCTCAGCCCGGCGACAACGCTCTTTCGCCAATCGGACCTCCGATTCCCCCAGGCCTGGACCGAACCCGAGTTCCCGGCCGCGCTGGCCGCCCAGTACGCCTTGCTCACCCAGCAAACGCTCAGCCGGGAGCAGGCGATGTTCGCCTTGCGCCTTCCAGGCCGCGGCGAGTACCTGGCCGCGCTGGACGAGGCCGTGCACCAGGCGATTCGCGGCCAGCAGAAACCGCTTGACGCCTTGCGCCAGGTCAAGATCCGCTGGCAAGAAATCACCAGCCGCCTCGGGCTGGACCGCCAGCGCGAGGCCTACCGCCGCAGCCTCGGGCTGTAGCCGGTGCATGCCGGGGCTTTTCGACCGCGGCCCGGTCGGCCGCAGAAGGGCGGGCAGGATCTCCGGGCAACGGGGTTTGGGATCGCCAAAGAATATCCCTTACCGAATAGGAGGTGACGCCGATGAACGATGCAGTCCGTCGTCGCGATGTCTTGGCTGCGGCCGCCGCTGCAACGGTGGCGGGCCTGTTCAGCGCTGGCCGCTCCCAGGCCAGCGAGTTCAAGACGAAGCTCTACCGGGCGATGATTCGCTCCCCCAAGGAAAAGGAACTCGCGGAGTTGGAAGCCGCCGGTTTCGACGGCCTGGAAACCAGCGACTGGAAAACCCCGCCTTCCGAGGCTGAACAGGCCCGCAAGCTCGCCGAGAAACACCACCTGAAGATCCATTCCGTCCTGTTCGGCTGGGCCAATTTCAACCAGGCCAGCGCCGTCGAACAGGACATCGCCAACGTGCAACAAGCCCTCCGTGCGGCCCAAGCCTTTGGGGCCTCGGCGCTGTTGGTGGTGCCGTGCCGGACGGGCGTGACGCCCATTCCCGAGGCGTGGGAATTCGACATCGCGTTCGACGAGAAGACCGGGCGCGTGACGCGGGTGGTCGCCGGCGACAACTCCAAGTACGCCGCCTACATCGAGGCCCAAAACCAGGCGACCGAGGCGTCGCGCCGGGCCGTGGAGAAGCTCGTGCCCACCGCCGAAAAGACGGGGGTCATCATCGCCTTGGAGAACGTGTGGAACAATCTTTGGGTCAAGCCGAAGCTCTTCGCCCATTTTGTGGCCTCGTTCCAGTGCCCCTGGGTGCAGGCCTATTTCGACATCGGCAACCATGTCAAGTACGCCCCGCCCGAGGAGTGGATCCAGGCCCTCGGCAAGCTGATCGTCAAGCTCCATGTGAAGGACTTCAAACTCAATCCGGACGGCCGCGGCGGGAAGTTCGTCCATCCGCGCGACGGCAGCATCAACTGGCCCTCCGTGCGTCGGGAAATCGAGAAGATCGGGTACAACGGCTTCCTGACCATTGAAGACGGCGGCCTGCCGCTGGAGGAGTTCCGTCGGCGGTTGGATCTGATCATCGCAGGAAAATAGGAGGAAGCTCATCATGCGTCGATCCGTGTTCAGTTTCATGGCCGTGGTCGGGGCATGGGCGGCGTTGGCCGCCGGCGGCAGGACCGCGGAGCCCGGCAAACCGCTTCGCGCGGGCATGATCGGCCTCGACACCTCGCACGTGATCGCCTTCACCAAGATCCTCAACGATCCCAAGAACGCCGCGGAGTTGGGCGTGAAGGTCGTGGCCGCCTTTCCCGGCGGCAGCCCCGACTTGCCGTCGAGTTGGGATCGGGTCAAGGGCTACACCGAGCAACTGGCCAAGTCGGGCGTGGAAATCGTTCCTTCGATCGAGGCCCTGCTGCCCAAGGTCGACGTGGTCCTCCTGGAAAGCGTGGATGGGCGTCCGCATCTCCGCCAGGCCAGGCCCGTGATCGCCGCCGGCAAGCCGTTGTTCATCGACAAGCCGATGGCCGTCTCGCTGGCCGACGTGATCGCGATTTTCGAGCTGGCCAAGAAGGCGAACGTCCCGTGCTTCTCCAGCTCGTCGCTCCGCTACTGCCCGGAGGCCCTGGAAATCCGCGCCGGCGCCTCGCCCGTCGGCAAGCCGCTGCGCGTGGTGGCCTCGGGGCCCTACAACACCGAGGAGCACCATCCCGACCTCTTCTGGTACGGAATCCACGGCGTCGAGCTGCTCTATACGATCATGGGCACCGGGTGCCAGACCGTCCGGCGCGAGGCGCCCGACCGCGTGGTCGGCCAGTGGTCCGGCGGCCGCGTGGGGATCTACCAGGGCAGCAAGAGCTACGGGGCCGAAGTCGAGGGCTCCGGCGGCAAGGCCAAGGTCACCAAGTATCCCGGCTACGAGCCGCTCGTCCGCGAGATTTGCAAGTTCTTCAAGACCGGCAAACCGCCCGTGGCCGCCGAGGAAACCATCGAACTGTTCGCGTTCATGGAAGCCGCGGACGAAAGCAAACGCCAAGGAGGCGCTCCGGTGACGATCGAGAGCGTCCTGAAAAAGGCCCGCCAGGAAGCGGCAACGCGATGAGTTCGTTCGAGGCCCCAGGGCGGGCTCCCCGATCGCTCGGCTGGCGTGGCCGCTTCGAGCGCCTACGGTAGGCCCTTGCGATCGTGCAGGACGGACGATTTCGCCCTCCGTGGGCAGGAGGCATTCCCTCGCGGGGCCGAGGGATTTCCTCGTGACCCGCCGCGCCGCCGCCAATCGGACCGACGTATTCCCTCGGCGTTGCCGGAGACCGGCTTTGCGGAGCGCGAGGGAATCGCGGAGGCCTCGTTTGGCAACAGGGCGGGAAGTCGGGGCGGCGCCCGGAGTGTGAACGCGAGCAGGTTTCCCCAACTTTATGAGTACGTCTCCGGACGCTTACGCCGTTTGGCGGAACGGCAACTACCGCCGATACGCGGCGAGCTGGTTCTTGATGATCTTTGGCAAGTGGATCGAGACGGTGGCCGTCGGGATCCACATTTACCGCCATACGGGCGACGCCCTGAGCCTGGGCTTCCTCGGCCTGGTCCAGGCGGCGCCGGTCATCCTGTTGGCCATTCCCGGCGGGCAGATCGCGGACCGGCGCGACCGGCGCCGCGTGATGATGGCCACGCTGGCTGTCAGTTCGGCGGTGTCGTTGGGACTGACGCTGGCCGCCAGCCAGGCGTGGGGCATCGCCTGGTTTTACGTGCTGCTTGGCCTGGGCGCGGTCAGCCAGGCCCTCGGCGCTCCCGCGAGGGCCGCCCTGTTGCCGCAGATCGTCGACCGCGGCATCTTCGCCAACGCCGTGGCCTGGAACAGCAGCGTGTTCCACATCGCCTCGATGACCGGGCCGGCGATCGGCGGTTTCGTCGTGGGCGCGCAGGCGAACACCCCTGCCGCCTTGGCCTTGGTCGGGGCGTGCCGACTGGTCTCGCTGGCCGCGATCGCCGGGGTCCGCGTCGCCCCGCCTGAGCCTTCCCAGACCGCCGTGACCTGGCACAGCTTGCTCGCCGGAATCCGGTTCGTCTGGCAGACGAAACTGATCCTGGCCGCCATCACGCTGGATTTGTTCGCGGTCCTGTTGGGCGGCGCGACCTACCTCTTGCCGATTTTCGCCGAGGACATATTGCACGTGGGCGCGGCCGGACTGGGCCTGCTCCGTTCGGCCGAGGCGGTGGGCGCGGTGGTGATGGGCGTGCTCCTGGCCCATCTGCCGCCGTTGCGCCGCGCCGGCCGGGCGCTGCTGTGGTCCGTGGCCGGTTTCGGCGCGGCGACGATCGGCCTGGGACTTTCGCGGTGGTTTCCCCTCTCGCTGGCCATGATGTTCCTGATCGGGGCCCTGGACAACGTCAGCGTCGTCGTCCGCCACACGCTGGTGCAGATGCTCACGCCGGACGCGATGCGCGGCCGCGTCTCGGCCGTCAACAGCGTGTTCATCGTGGCCTCGAACGACTTGGGGGGGCTGGAGTCGGGAATCACGGCGAAGCTGTTCGGTCCCGTTCTCTCCGTCGTTTTCGGCGGCGTCGGCGCGATCCTCGTGGTCCTCGCCGCCGCCCGAAAATGGCCCGAACTCTTGGCCGTCGGTTCGCTCGCCGACCTCCGGGCCCTGTCCGCGCCCCCGCAACCCGCCGCCGAGGAACTGGCCTCGCGCGGATAGCGCTGGCGGCGTGGCGGCTCGCCGGTCACCTCCCGTTGCCCGACGCCGAGGAATGCTTCTGCCCCACCAAGAGCAAGGGGGCCGCCACGAAGATCGAGCTGTACGTCCCGGTGATGATCCCGACGATGATCGCGAACGCAAAACCGTGGATCGTCGGGCCGCCGAAGAAGTAGAGCACCACGCACGAACCCCAGGCGGTCAGCGAGGTGAGCAGCGTGCGGCTCAAGGTCTGGTTGATGCTGAGATTGATCATCTCAGGCGTGAGGTTGGGCGCCTTGCCCCGGACTTCGCGGATGCGGTCGAAGACGACCACCGTGTCGCTCACCGAGTACCCGACGATCGTCAGAAAAGCCGCCACCTCGGTCATGCCGATCTTGAACGGCTCCAAGAGCAAAAACCGCAGGCCGATCGTGTTGAACAACGGCGCCAGGTAGGCGCTCAACGCGAGGCATCCCAAGGCCACCAACACGTCGTGGACCAAGGCCACAATCGCCGCGATCCCGAAGCTCAACCGCTGGAAGCGAATCCACAGGTAAAGCATGATCAACAGGTTGCTGACCAGGATCGCGTACACCGCTGCGATCCGCGTGCCGTGGGCCACGCTGCCGCCGATCGTGTTCGACGAGGGGAAATGCGGAGAATTCCGCAGCCGCTCCTCCATCGTCGCGAGAATTTTTTGGGCATCCTCGGGGGGCAGGTTGAGCCGCAGCTTCCACGTGCGACAAGGCGTTGGATCGCCCTCCGGGTACTCCTCGTTGAAGACCTCGAAGTCGACTTTGGTCACCGATTCCCCGCGAGCCTCCAATTCAGCCCGGATCACCTGCTCGACGGCCTCGCGGCGCATGGCTTGGGCGAATTCGAGCGTGGCCTCGGTCCCGCCCGCAAACCGGCCCGCCAAGGCCGAAGGCCGCGTCGCGGCGGCCGGCTTCTCCGGCCCCTTGCCCGCAGGCTGTTCCGCAGGTTTTTCCTTGCCCGCCTCCGCGGATTTGGCGATCGGTTTTTCGCCGGGTTTCTCGGCCTTTTCCGCCGGTTTGTCGGCAGGTTTCTCGATTGGCTTTTCCGGCGGTTTCTCCGCCGCCTTTTCAACAGGCTTTTCAGGGGGTTTCTCGGCGGGTTTCTCAACAGGTTTCTCGGCGGGTTTTTCGGCGGGCTTGTCGGCGGGCTTGGGAGCCGCTTTTTCGCCAGCCTTTTCCGGCGCTGCCTTCCCGGCCGGTTCGGCCAACGCCAAAAGCACCGCGGCGGGATCGCTCGAAGCCAACCAGGTCGACGGCGGTCGCTCGTCGCGGCTTTGGGTCTTGGGCGGCGGTTGGTCCTTGCCGGCCGGCGGCGCGGGCGGCCTGGCGGGACCGGCCTCGGGCTTCTCCGATGCGGCGATCGCCTGGATTCCGCTTATCTTCACCGTGTTCGTCGTCAACTGGCCCGCGAACGTCTCGCGGATCAAGTTCTGGACTTTCTTCAGGTATTCGGCGGCGTCGACGTCGGGCGGGCTGGAAGTGTTGACCACGAAGCGGCGTCCCACTTCCTCGTCGCTGAGCTTCACGTCGCTGACCACCAGGTCGTGTTCGTGGAACTCGGGCAGGGCGTCGAGCTTGGCGCGGACGTAGGCGATGTCCTGGGGCCGGTCGAAGACGACCTGGACCGACACCCCGCCCGTAAAATCAATGTTCAACAGTCCGGGCCCCCGCGCGATCACGGCCAGCAGCCCGATCACGGTGATGCCGATCGAGAGGGCGTAGGCCTTGTAGCGCATGGCCCAGAAATCGAGGTTCACCTTGGTGAAGAACCGCATCATCTTGAGCTTGCTGATCCACTTCTGCCGCTCGGCCACGTCGAAGACCACGTGGACGCAGAAGACGGCCGTGTAGAGGTTGATCGCCACGCCCAAGAATAGCGTGATGGCGAAGCCCTTGATCTGCTCCTGGCCGATGGCGTAGAGCACGGCGGCGGAGATCAAGGTGGTGACGTGCGAGTCGAGGATCGCCGAGAACGCCCGATCGAACCCGTTGCGGATCGCCATGCGGATGGCGGCCCCGCGATCCAGCTCTTCGCGCATCCGTTCATAGATGAGCACGTTGGAGTCGACCGCCATGCCGATGGTCAGGGCGAAGCCCGCCAGGCCGGGCAGCGAAAACGCCGCCTTGATGAGGATCATGCACGCCAGGAGGAGCACCATGTTGATCGCCAAGGCGAAGCATGCCACGATCCCCGAAAACCGGTAGTAGACGAGCATGAAGCCCGCGGCGAAGATCGTGGACAAAATCATCGAGTTCATGCCCATGCGGATCGTGTCGCTGCCCAGCGTGGGGCCGGTGAAAATCTCGCTGATGGGCTGCGGGCTGAGGGCCGTAGGCAAGCTCCCCGCGTTCAGCACGTCGACCAGTTCCTGCACCTCCTCCTGCGTGAAATCTCCCGTGATTTCGCCGCTGTCGGAGATCGCGCTCTTGATGAACGGCGCCGAGTGCAAGTAGCCGTCGAGGATGATGCCCAAGTAGTACTTGACGTTCTGTTCGGCGTCGGGCAAGTGGGAGCCGGTCAGCCGGCTGAAACGCAAGGCCCCCGCGCTGTTGAAGCGGAAGTGCACGCTCGGCCGGCCCATGGATTCCGAAACCGTAGCCTGGGTCAAGTACCCGCCGTTGACGTCGAACTGGTCCTTGACGACGAGGACCTCCAAGGTGTCTTCGAGTTTTCCGGTCTGCGGGTTGCGGCGGCTGACCTTGCGGATCGCGGCGTCCGGATGATCGAAGCTTTTTTCCTTACCCCGGGCCACCGGCACCCACCACGCCAGAAGATTGCCCTGGTCGTCGCGCAGTTCGAGCTGGTTCTCCGGCATGTTCCGAGCCCGCTCGATGTACGACCGGTATTGCGGGCGGAAGGTCGTCGCGAGGATGCGGAATTCGAGCGTGCCGATGCGGCTGATCAGGGACTTCATGCGCCGGGCCTCGGCTTCGTCGGCCTCGGGCACGATGATTTCGATTTGACGGGCCCCGTAGGGGCGGATGATGATCTCCCGCACGCCGCCGGGGTTGATGCGGCGCCCCACGGCGCCGATCAATTTGTCCATTTGCAGCGCCTGCTGCTCGCCAAGATCGCCGGCGCCCGCCCCCTTGGAGCCCGCCGCGTGTTGCAGCTTCTCCGCCTCCGCCACCTCATAGACCAAGATCACGCCCCCGCGAAGATCGATGCCCAGCTTGGGCGGCCACCCGAAAATGCAGATCACGATCCCCGCCAACGTCGTGAACAACACCAGCGAGATCTTGCCAAAGTACTCAGGCATGCGCCAGAGCCGGGAAAGGTAGTAGCCCAACACGCAGGGCACCACGAAAACCGCCAACACGATCAACAGATTCGCGTACCAGGCCATGGATTCTCAACGGTTCAAGGTTTGGGGTTCAGGTCTTGGGGCTTTGGGGCTCGGGGGGGCGATTCGGGGCATGCAGTTCGGCGACTTGGGCTCTTGGCGCTTCGATCCGGCGTGCCGTCGCCAATCTCCTTGCCGGCGGCCAAGAAACAAGGCCCAGGCCGCCTAGTCCTTTTTCGCCGCCGTCGTTTGGGTCTCTTCCTCGCGCAGCACTCGGGCGATTGCGCCCAAGGAGACCTTCAGGCGCGTGTTGTTGTTTTCGTCCACCCGAATCGTGACGGCATTGGCCTCCCGGTGGACGTTGGTCACCACGCCGTAGATGCCTCCATGCGTCATGACGTGGTCGTTGGGCTTGAGTGCCTGAAGCATCGCTTCGCGCCGCCGCGCTTCCTGACGCTGCGGCCGGATGAAAAGCAAGTAGAAAAGAATCAGGATGGCGAAAATCGGCCATAACTGCATCCATGCGGCAGGGCCGGCCCCCCGGCCATTGTCCGCCTGGGCAATCAACCACGCCGCGTTCGTAAAAGCACTTCCCACGCCAACCCCCCCAATTTGGAGACGTAAAGTCAATAGTTCAGTATCATAAAACCTTGCGCCCCAAGGGACAAGGGCAACTACGCCGCAGCCGAGGGCGCCGACGGCAAGCGTGCACCTTGCGCTTTGGGGTTTCGAGGAATCTTGTTAATCAAAAGGGGGGTGTTTTGCCCGAAAAGTTGTCGGGCAAGGGGTAAAACAGAAAACAGGTGCGGATGGCTGGCAACGCACCCGTACTGGAACGGATTCGGAGCATGGCGCTCGGGTGGCGGGTAAAGGGGCTTGGTTCGTGATTCGTTCTATAGTGGGGAATGAATTCATGCTGCATTGGGGGGGCCTGGGGGGTAGGTCGGGGATGCGTGACTGAGGATCTGACGGAACCGTTCCCAGGCCGGGGGCTGGCAGATTTTTCCCACCGTTTCGGATCGAGAAACGTGCCAGCCCCCTTGCCGGCAAGAGGTGCAGTCCCCTTTTCGCGGACTTGGCCGCCGCACTCGGGTCAGTCCCCGAGACTGGCTACCGAACACCGAATGTCGCCCCGTTCAGCGAGACTCCGAAGCATTGCCACGGCATGGCGCGACGGCTCGCCTCGCCCGATCCGCGCTTGCCGTGAGCCTCGCTGCTTCCGCGAGCTTTCGGTTTTGCCGTCCTCCGGGCGGATCGGAGCTTTTCCTGTCTCGCGTTCTTGCCGAAAGGACACCCTCGTGTATACTGCGCGGATGCTGGAACGCGGCGTTCTGGCGGGGGGAATGTGTCGTTCGCGCCTCCGCGAGGCGCCGCATCGGACCCTCCTGATCCTCCTTCCACGTGGAGAGCGCGCCATGGGGCTTGATCGCAGACATTTTTTGAAAAGCACCACCGTTGCGGCTGGCGCGGTTGCCGTGCCGATGTTCGCCTCGTCTCGCGTGCTGGGGGCCAACGACGAAATCCTTGTGGGGCTGATCGGCTGCGGCATCCGCAGCGCCGAGCACGCGGCGCGTCTGTCGAGCCAGAAGGGAGTCCGGATCGTCGCCGTGGCCGACGCGGACAGCAAGATGGCCGACATTCGGGCAAGCGGCCTCGAGGCCAAGGTCCCCGGCAAGGTGGCCCGCTACCAAGACATGCGGAAGATGCTCGATCGCAAGGACATCGCCGTGGTTTCCAACGCCACGATGAACTACTGGCACGGACTGAGCTGCATTTGGGCGTGCCAGGCAGGAAAGCATCAGTATGTGGAGAAGCCGCTGTCACACTTCATCTGGGAAGGCCGGCAGATGGTCAACGCCGCGCGGAAGTACGGTTGCCTCGTGCAGTGCGGCCTCCAGCAGCGATCGCGTCCCTCGACCAAGCAGGCGATCGAGTGGATCCGCGCCGGCAACCTCGGCAAGGTGGTCTCCATCACGTGCTTCGCCAACAAGCCGCGGACCTCGTGCGGCAAGCGGACCGAACCGCTGCCGATCCCGGCCCACGTGGACTACGACCTCTGGTGCGGCCCGGCCCGAAAAGAGCCGATTTACCGCGACCGGCTCCAGTACGACTGTAGCTTCACATGGAACATGGGCGACGGCGAGTCGTGCAATCAGGGGGTCCACGAGATCGACGTCGCGCGCTGGCTGCTCGGCGAGACGGGGCTGCCCCGCCGCGTGATGAGCATCGGCGGCCGCTTTGTGTTCAACGACGCCTGCGACGTGCCCAACACGCAGATCATCTATTACGATTTCGCCTCGGCGCCGATCCTTTACGAGGTCCATAACCTTCGGGCGGCCAAGAACTCGAACAAGGTTCCCAACTTCCGCGGCCACACGACCGGAAGCGTCGTCGATTGCGAAGGCGGCTCCGTGGCCATCGTCCAGGGCTACGCCAAGGCCTACGACCGGAATGGCAAGGAAATCAAGTCCTGGTCCACCGGCGAGACGCACTTCGAGAACTTCATCCAGGCCGTGCGGAGCGGCAAGCGCGAAGACCTGAATTGCGACGTGCTGGAAGGGCACCTTTCCACGGCGATCTGCCACGCGGGCAACATCTCTTACCGGCTGGGCAAGCCGGCGCCGGTCGAAGACCAGCGCAAGCAGGTCCGCGACATCGCAATCTGGAACGAGATGTACGACCGCTACCTGGATCACCTCAAAGCGCACGAGATCGACCCCGACACGTCGATCTGCGGCCCCTGGCTGGAGTGCGATCCGAAGAACGAATGCTTCAAGGACAGCGCCGAGGCCAACCGGATCGTGCGGGGATTCTATCGGCCGCCGTACGTGGTGCCGGAAATCCCGGGGTGAGCCCCGCGACGGGCCGCCTCCGCCCGCTTCGGCTGGCCGCCTTCAGTGACTGCCCAGGAAATTGCCCACATTGTCCTGCCTGGCCCGCGTGCAAAGGGCATGGTAGGCCCCCGTGTCGATCGTTTCCGCGATCAGCCGCACCGAGCCATCGCACAGCACAAAGTGCGTGCCCGACGGGTGCTCGCTGCTGAAATTGTGGTCGTCGGTGTGCCGGGAGTTGGGCGGGTAACTGGCTGAGCCGACGAGCCTTCCGGGCGAGCAGTCGACGTGGTTGTGGGTCCCCACCCACGTGGAATAGTCCAACCGCGAATTGCGTTCGCCGGCCATGAACGTCTGGCTCAAGCCGTCGAGGATGTCGGCGAATCGCAGGTTGCTGTTGTGAAAGAACACCCCCTCGCCCACGCATGGCGCGCCCGGCGGAAGGTCGCCGCAGGCGTGGGTGTTGGTGGTGCCCCAGACGCCCACGTAGTTGGACGTTGCGTATTCCAACACCTCATCGTGGTCGTGGCCGTCGTGTTCGTCGGCGCCGTGATGTTCGTTGTAGAACACCGGTTTGCCGGTGTCGGAGGGGCAACGGTAGGTGACGATCGCGTGAAGCCGGGCGGCGCTGTTGGCCGGGTCCCAGACGGGGAGTTTGTAGTTGATGAGGTTTTTTTCGACGTTGGCCTGTTCGAGGAAGGGGAGAATCCTGGCGGCCCAGCCCCAGCCCGGGTCTCCCATGGCCCAGGGCCGGCCCGCCGCGTCGTATCCATCCCAACCGGCCGGCAACCGGCCGTGGGTGTTGTGGTGCATGTGCACGGCCAGCCCGATCTGCTTCATGTTGTTGCAGCAGGAGCATCGCCGCGCGCTTTCCCGCGCGGCTTGCACGGCCGGCAGCAACAGGGCCAGCAACAATCCGATAATCGCAATGACGACAAGCAGTTCAACCAGCGTAAAACCGTTTCGCGGAGATGACATGAGCGATAACCCTCGATGAAAGACGCGGAATCCAAGACCTTCCTGAAGTCCCGGCCGCGCTGCCCAGCGTCGGCACGCCTCGAAAACCTCGCCCATTGCCGAGAGGCAAGGGGTCGAGGCGCAACCGGAGCCGCGGCGCGAGCGGCGGCGTCGGCCGGGAACAAGATTCACGCGAGCGAGGGCGGGGCCCGGCTATGATGCGTCCGAACAGGGCCGATCGACCGCGCCGGGAGCACCAAAGCAACCGCCGCGGTTTGCAGCGTCTGGCGAGCCGAGTCGGCCGGCAGATGAGCCGGCAAGACTTTCTGCGACAGGAATTGGCAGACCGCGCACGGGCCGTGCAGCGAGGTCGAGCAAGCCGTGGGACAAACGGAGCGAAGGCCCTGCACCCAATCGTACTCCGATCGCCCTGCGCGGACCCCCTCGCCACAATGCCCGCCGCAGCTTCTCAGTGCACGCCCGGGTTCTTGCAGTTTCCCATGGGTGTGGAACAGGACCGCCCCGGTCACCGAAAACAGGTAACCGGCCAGGATGAATCCAACGACGCAACGTGGTCGGCCTCGGCCCATGACTTGACCAGGAAATCCGGCCTGTGCAAGAGACCCTTTTACTTTACGAAGCCGCGAAAAAAAGGTCAAGGGACCAAAGGCGTGCGGTCGGGGCGGCATGCTCTCACGACGCGCAGCGGCGGGTGAGCATGGAAACCACGCATTGCGTTCCCATGTTCCCATGCCGACCCGCGGCGTTGCCGCGTGACGGCATGCCACACACCGCGAACGGCATGCCACACACCCGCGTGACGGCATGCCACACACCCGCGTGACGGCATGCCACACACCCGCGTGACGGCATGCCACACGCTGTGGCCGGCATGCCACGCCCGCGAACGGCTACCCCCAGAGTTCGGAGATCGGGGTCAGCTCTTGACCTTGCATTCGTGCGGGTTCACGCCCCGAGAAGTCAACAGTCAAGACCTGTTCGCATATCCTGATCTCCGGGACCAACCCCCAAGGCCTATTCCTTGATCTGGATGTCCTTGAACATCACCAGCATGTCGTTGCCGCCGTGGAGTTGCAGGGCAATGTGTCCCTTGGTCCACTTGCCGGGATCGTTCTTGAGTTCGGCGGTTTTGACGCCGTTGACCGTGACGGTGATGTCGCCGCCGTAAGCGGAAACGACCATTTCGTTCCACTCGCCGGGCTTGAACGCCTTCTTGACGACCTCGGGGTCAGGCTGGGCCACCCAGGCGCGGCCGTTAGTCTCGTAGAGGCCGCCGGTGTTGCCCGCCGGGTCGATCTCCGCCTGGAACCCGGACACGCCGCTGGCGCCCTTCTCCTCGATGCGAAAGTAGAACCCGCTGTTGCCCTGGATCGCCTTGAACTTCACGCGCACGGTGAAATCCTTGAACACCGCGTCGGTCACCAGGTGGCCGAAGTTGGGGTCTTCCTTCTTTTTCCGCCCGACGATCGCCCCGTCTTCGATCGTCCACTCACCCACGCCGATCTTGTGCCAACCGGCCAGCGTCTTGCCATCCCAGAGCCTCTTGTACGCGCCCTCTTTCTCGTCGGCCGCGGCCGAGACGGCGAGTCCCAATGCTGCCAAAACGAAGCCCGTCAAGGTTGCGTCGATCCATTTCATGCGTGTGTCCTCCGATTTGGTGTTCTGGAAGCTGTTCGTAGTTCCGCCTCCCGTCGGGCCGTCGTTCGCTCCTAGGCGCAGTGCCTGGCCGGGGCGGCAAAGCGGCGGAATCCCACCGGGAAGCGAAGCTGGGGGTGGTCGCGGCCGAGGCGCGTACAACGGCTTACGCCCCGCCGGGAATCGCAATCACGTTCTCCTTGGGGATCTCGACCGTGCCTTTTTCGAAGTCTTCGGCCGTCGGCTTGAGGGTGAGATGGTAGATCTCCGGCTTCTTTGCGGAATCCACCATCATCTCGTCCCAGAAGACCTGCTTGCCCGTGTAGGCGGAAATGCGGCCGAGGATGGCGGCGGCGGTGGACTCGGCAACGGCCCGGGCCTCGTCCAGCGGCTGGCCCTTGTTGACCCAGTACAACGTATCGACTTGTTCCTGGTGATGGCTGGCCGGCGCGCGCGGCAGGTCGGCGGGGATGGGCGAGTGCCGCGGCTTGGGAAGATCGCTGCCGTTGGTGCGGCCTTTTTCGTACACGAAATCGTGCCCGACCCAGTTCCAGCAATCGTTCACCTGGCGGCACATGGAGTGGATGTGGACCCCGTCGCCGTAGTCGTAGTCGATGCTGAAGAAATCGTACATGTCGCCGGCGCGGCGCTGGGCCCGGCCGCCGAAACCGACCGCGCTGGCCGGTGGTCGCATGCAGAACCAGTTGGCGATGTCGATGTTGTGGACGTGCTGCTCGACGAGGTGGTCGCCGCTCAGCGCGACCCAGTTCTGCCAGGTCCGCACCAGGTCGTCGGCGTTCTTCGGATGGATGGGCTGAGTGTGGAACATCGAGGCGATGCAGCACGAGACACGGCCGGCGTAGAGTTTGCCCAGCGCTTTCTCGACGGCGACGGCCTGATGGGTGAGCCGGAACGCGTGGTCGTGGCGCATTTCCGTACCGGCGGTGATGACCAGGCCCTTCTTTTTGGCCTCCTCGCCCGCGGCGACCACTCGGCGGCAGCCTGGCGGGTCCACGGCCACCGGCTTTTCGATGAAGACGTGCTTTCCTGCGCGGATCGCGGCCTCCAGTTGCAGCGGCCGGAACAGCGGCGCGGCGGCGATGAGCACGATTTCGACGTCGGTTTCCACGAGGTCCCGGTACGCCGTCGGGCCGCCGAAGCAGCGGTTTTCGGGCACCCCGAACCGCTTGCCCGAGCGAATCGCCCGCTCTTTGAAGTAGTCGGACATGGCGACGACCTGGACATCGAAGCCCAGGATCTTCCCGGCTTCCAGGGCGTCGGTCACCGCGCCGTTTCCCCGGCCGCCGCAGCCGATCAGGCCGATCTTGAAACGCTTGCCGCGGCCTTTTTCGGATGCCCCAACGATCATCGGGGCGGCCACCGCCGCGCCTGCGGCCGTCGCTCGGACGAAATCACGTCGTGAAAGTGTCTTGCCATTCCTCATCGTTCTGCCTCCCGTTCACCCGTTGGGATGTCGCTCGTAGTGACTATCGTGCCCGATTTCAAACAGACACGCCCCTCTCCTCCGTCGTTGGCCCATGCACGAAAGTGCAAGCCGACGGGCGGCGGACCAGAACATCCCGGTCTTCGTCTGGCGCCGCGACGGATGGTGCGGATCTCGCTCCGGTAGCGCAAGGCGCTTGTCCGCCGGGTCGCGGACGTCTTCTGGCAAGCGGCGGTAGCGATACAACAGAATTGCCTCGGAAACTGCTCTCCTCCCACAGCCCCGAGTCTAGCGTGAGGAAGTGGTGGGTCAAGAGGTCGTGCCTTTGGGGAGCGTCTTTTGGGCCCATGGACTTGAATTCGGCAGCCCGCGGTCGGGGTGGCATGCTCTCACGACGCGCAGCGGCGGGTGAGCATGGAAACCACGCATCGCGTTTCCATGTTCCCATGCCGACCCGCGGCGTTGCCGCGTGACGGCATGCCACGCACCGGACGGCATGAAGCGATTCCCGCGCCCCCTTTGCCTTGGCGGGGGGCGACTTGACTCGCCCGACTCCCTGGGCCCTAATGACCACTGAATTCAACCCGGGGGAACAACCATGACGCATCGAAGTTTTTTGGGGATGATGGGGACAATGTGCCTCCTCGGAGCCGGGTTGGGGCTCGCCCCTGCCCAGGAGGAGCAGATCGACTGGAACAAGGCCAGGCAGCTTCACGACAGATTCGTTCGTGGCGACAAGCTCACCGCGGAAGAGAAGGCATACCACGACCGGGCCGCCGAGGCGCTTCGGGCCAAGGTCGGGAAACCGTCCGACGGCGGCGTCGATTGGGAGAAGGCCAAGCGGCTCCGCCAGCGGATGCTCGATGGCGAGAAGCTGACCGACGACGAACGGGCCTTTTTGCAGCGGGCCCAGCAATCGCTGCAACGCCAGTCGCCACCCCGGTTCGGCCCGGTCATCCAACCGCCGGTCGGCCTGAAGCCCCTGACCGACATGTCGGCCGAGGATCGCTACAAGGGCCAAGATGGCGGCCTGTACGGTTTCGGGAAGAACCAACCGCCGGAAAAACACCTCCAGGCCGCCTTGCAACTGGCCAGGGCGATCCGGCCGCTGGACGCACAGGGCAAACATTCTCCGGAGGGCAAGATCGGCTTCATTTCCATCGGCATGTCGAATACGACGCAGGAGTTCTCGGCCTTCGTCCGGCTCGCCAACGCGGATCCAGCCAAATCGCCCAAGGTGGCGCTGGTTGACGGCGCCCAGGGCGGGATGACCGCCCGCGCCTGGGCCGAGCCCGGCGCTCGGAATCCCTGGGAGGTGCTCGACCAGCGACTCAAGCAGGCGGGCGTGTCGGCCCCGCAGGTGCAGGTGGCCTGGGTCAAACAGGCCAATGCCGGCCCTGCCAGGGAAGGCGATTTCCCCGAGCACGCCGAACGCCTGAAGAACGACATGGCGGCGCTGTTGACCAGGCTGAAGGACAAGTTCCCTAACCTTCGCATCGCCTACCTCTCCAGCCGCATCTACGGCGGTTACGCCAGGACGCCTCTCAATCCCGAGCCCTACGCCTATGAGTCCGCGTTCGCCGTCCGTTGGCTGATCCAGGATCAGATCGACGCAAAGCCGAAAGCGGTGAAATCGCCCTTGTTGCTGTGGGGGCCATACCTTTGGGCCGATGGCGAGAAAGGGCGGAAGACCGGCGATCTCGTCTGGCAACCCGAAGACTTCGGCCCCGACGGCACGCATCCGAGCGAGAGCGGGCGGCGAAAAGTCGCCGAATTGCTCCTCCGGTTCATGAAGAACGATCCCACGGCCCGTCTGTGGTTCGTCGAAAAGTAAGCGCGGCGCCCAGAAGCGCCGTCGTTAATCCTTCAGGTGCTTGTCGAACCAGGCGAAGGCGTCCTCCTGCATGTCGATGTTGAAAATGTGCGGGAGGTCATAGAAGCGGCCGGTGAACTGGTCCGCGGCGCCGGCCTTCTTATAGATCGCGGCAATCTTCTCGACGGACTCCTCCATGCCGGCGAGGGGAAACAGGCTGTCGCGCCGGCACTGCTGCACCAACAGCGGCTTCGGAGCGCGCAGGGAAACCACATCGGGCAAGTCGAGATGCCGGTGCAGGGACGGCACGAAGTGGACGAACGAGTGCGTATCGATGTGCCGCCGGATCATCGGGCGCACCGTGGACATGAAGCCCACCACGCAGCCTGCCGCGATCCGGTCGTCGAGTCCGGCCAGAAACAGCGAACGGTACCCGCCCAAGGAAACGCCCACGCACCCGATCCGTTTCGGGTCAACATCCGGCCGGGTCACCAGATAGTCCACCGTGCGGATGTCGTCCCACACCACGATCCCCGGCCACGTCATTCCCGCATAGATCAACGATTGGACCAGCGTTCGCTCCTTGGCGCGGCACCTGGCATTGAGATGCTTCACGTCCTCGGCCGAATACTTGGACCGATCCCAGCCATAGCCGAGGTCCTCGTCCATCATCAAGCGACGCTCGCCAAAGAAGAAGGCGTCGATGGCGATCACCACGTAACCGCGGCGGACCAACGCCGTGGCGGTCGGCCGCCCCCCGTAATTCACCTTGTGGTACTCGACCATCGCCGGGTGATTCTGTCCCAGATCGACGACCTTCTCCTTGCCAAAAAGAAACATTCCGCCGTGCGAATGGAGATCGACGATGGCGGGAGCGCGGCCGTTGAAGTTCTTGGGCGACAGCACATAGGCCGGGACCCGAAACTCCGGCGTCGTGGAGAAAACGACTTTCTCGCAAACAAACTCCCCCATGTCGCGCCGGTCGACAACCTCGGGCTTCGGATCGACGGGGTCGGGCCGGGGGCCGAGCGTGGCGAGCGTCAGTTCCCTGCCCTCCTTGGAAAACGCTTCCACGTCGCGAAAACGGTCTCCGAGGAAAGAATGCGAAAAGGGCTGTCGGTCGGCCAGGCGCATGATCTCCGGGTAGAGGGAGCCGCTGTCGGCCCCGGCCGGGCGCAATTCTCTGGGCGGGTCCGGCGCAGGTCCGGACGTTTCCGTCCCCGCAAACGCGGCCAGCGGCGCTGCCCCGATCAGGCCAAGCGCGCGCCGACGATGGATGCCGCTGGAAAAGTCCATCACCCCGTGTTCCCTCACTCCTACCTGACGACGCTGGGCAGTTCACGGCCCCATGATACCCCCGCGCGTGCAAGGCCGCCACCTGCCCGATGTCGCGAACCCGCTGTCCGCGGCCTCCCCCCGACGCCAGAGGCGGCGGAGGTGATTTCGCATCAGCCACCAGCCGTTTGTTCAAACCGTCCGCGTTCTCTCACCTCGTCCTGCACGAGCGGCGCCGGAAAGAGGTTCTCCCGATCGGTCGGGCCTTTCTCGGGCGGTGGCCAAGCCGTGGCGCGCCGCTTACGCGGGAGAGGCTATCTCCACGTATTTTTCCAGGATGCGCTGGGCGATGCTGGAGGCGCCTGGGAAGAAAGGCCGCTCGCCGTGGATGCCTTTGAACGTGGAGAGGATGTACTCGACGTCGTCGCGCTCGACGCCGTAGAGGTGGAAGAAGGCGGCGTCGAGCTCGGCCATCAGCTCGGCCCGCTCGGCTTCGTCCCATTTGTGGAGCCGGCCGCCGTATTCGGCCTGAAAGCTGCCGCCCGTGAAATCGCAGGCCTCGGCCAATGGCAGCATGTCCTCGGCGGTGCAGGTGAGCTTGAGCACGCGCTGGCTGATCCACGTTTCCAGCGTCGTGCGGCGGTCCCACGGGCAACGTTTGTCATAAACGTCGGGCGGCAACGTCGGGACTTGCTCGACGATGAAGAAATTGAGGGTCACGCCGCCAATCTTCTGACGAGTGCAATAATCGTAAACGAAGGCGTTGAGATTGGCCAGCAAACACAACTGCCGGAGAGGTTTCAGGTCGCTGCGAACGACGACGAAGTGATTCGTGAATCCAGCCAGCGGCGCGCACGCGGCGATCATCGTCCGCTGGTTCGTCGGGCTTGTGATGTCCTTGAAGCCGACGCATCCCCAGTCGGGCATTTCGACTTCCTTCGCGTCCACCCAGAATCTCGGCGTTGCCAACTGTTCGGGATTCTGATAGCCGACCAGGGTGCGTTTTTCGGTCTGCCCCTGGCGAACCCAGTTGGATTGGTCGGTGACCACGTCCCCCGCCCGGTGGTCGTACGCCTGGAGCATCTTCGCTTCGTAAAGCGGCAAGAAGACCTTCTTTCCCTTGACCCACCGGTTCCCCTTCAACTTGAAACCCTCGGCCTTGAGCGTGTTGGCTTCACGGAACAGTTCCGCGTCATTGGTTTGATGGAACATCGTTGTGAATCGGATTCCCCACGGGTTGCCGGTCGGCCCCTTGCGGTTCCTGTCGATCAAGATGGGGACGCGGCGGTAGATCGCCTTGGTGATTTCGGCGTCGCGCCGCGTGCGGAAGATGGGGCAGGTCCGCGTATTCGGATTCAGCAGCCGGAGGTCCGCGCCGCTCAGGGCAATGTGCCGCTTCCGGTCGTCCAAGTCTTCCATGCGGTGGGCAAAGAAGAAGAAATCGGCGTGTGATGCTATTGCCCGTTCGCCGCCAAAGTTGAGGATACTGAATTTGAAGGAGGCGTGAACGTCGGGGAAAAACGCCTTCTTGTTCTCGAAGTCGTACAAACGGATCAGCCGGTTCGTTTCGGCGATCGCCGCGAAGAAGTCCTTGGTCGTCATGTCCGAGGCGATGCCTGATGGCACAAGCAGGCCCACGCGGCCGTTCGGCGCGACCAGTTGATAAGCGAGTTCGGCGAACACGGCGTAGGTATTGATGTCGCCTTTGCCGGTCAAGGGGTATTGACCGCTCGTTCGGCAATAGGTCAGCAGGGAGTCGGCCGCGGCCAAGGCCGCCTGATAGCGCTGGTACAGGGCCGGGTCGTCGGACTTGAGTTTGGCGATAAGCTGCCTTCGTTTGGCCGCGTTGGTGGCCGTGGCGATCTCCGGGGCCGGGAGCGAAAAGAACTCGCGTTCCTGGAGCTTGATCCGCTCCCAGGGCGGGTTGCCGATCACGCAATCGAAGCCGGGCTCCCGACCGCCCTCACCCGCGGCCCCTGTCGCGTCCGACGGGCGAGGGGAGAAGACGGCGGGGAACCGCTCGCGCCAATCGAAGCCGGCCGGATCGACGCTCGGGTCGTGAACCAGCGAGTTGCCGTGGACGATGTTATCCGAGAGCTTTTCGAGCAGTTGGCCCGGACTGGCCGAGCGGATCCAAAGGGCCAGTTGCGTGATCTCGACCGCCTCCGGCGAGAGATCGACCCCGTAGAGGTTCTCCCGGAGAATGAACGTCGGAACCTGGCCGGCGAGCTTCTTCGCGTCGCGCTGGCCCAACTGGTCGAGGCGGCCGATGACCTCGTTGTAGCGGGCCTCCAGCACGTCGTAGGCCTGGAACAGAAACGCCCCGCTGCCGCAGGCCGGGTCCACGATCCTGAGGTTGCGCAGAATGGCGAGGCAGCGCCGCCAGAATTCATCGTCGTCGGGCATGATGCCCCGGCGCGCATCTTTTTCCGGAACGCCGAACTCGACGGCGACGGCCGCGAAACGCTCGGCGATCAGCTCTTCGACGGTGTACTGCACGATCCGGCTCGTCAGCTCCGGCGGCGTGTAGTAGACGCCCAACCGCTTGCGCTTTGCCGACTGCGGCATCGCCGCGTATTGGGCCGCCTTTTCGGCGTCCTCGAACAGGCCCGTGACCTTGAGTTTCTCCAACTCCGTAATCGATCGCTCGAACAAGTGGCCAAGAACGTCGAGGTTCACTTCGTCGGCGAAGTCGTAGTTGCCGATCGAGCGGAAGAAGTCGGTCCAGGGCTCGTCGGGCAACTCCAACTCGTCGACCGCGTGGGGCGCGAACAACCCGCCGTTGTACTTGCGAATGCCGTGAGTCTCATTCCCGGCGTCGATAAAGCGAAACAGGTTCTTGAAGTTCTGCCAGCGCGGATTTGTCACCGCGTGAAAGCCGGCCACGCTGTACGCCTTGCGGATGGTGTTCTCCGGCAACAGCCGGCGGTCTTCGCAGAAGGCAATGAACATGATGCGGTCGAAGAGCCGCTGGGCCATCTCGACCGCCTCGTCCAGGGGGCGTTTCCCCTTCAAGTGCAACTCGGAGATCAGCGCGATACGATTGTCCGAGTAGGCCTTGTAGAGATCGTCGCCGACCTTCCGTTGCCGCTCGGCCGTCTTCTCCAGCAGGGCCACGGCCCGGGGCGGCCCGAGAAGCGACCTGTCGATCAAGCCCTGACGGTGAAACAGCACATAGAACTGTTTGAACGTATCGAAGTCGCGGAGGGATTGCAGCGTGAAATGCTCGTAGGCCCGTTTCGTTGAGGAGCGCTCGTAGAGGCGGAAACTGACGATGTTCGAGACGATGCCCCAACGGCACTCGGGGGGGGTATTGACCAGGTAATCCCAGCACTGGGCGACCGCGGTCCTGCCATTGCTCCGGTCACGGTCAAGGTGGACCCTCGGACCCTTCAGTTCGACCACGACCAGGGGTTTGCGCTCCTCCGTCTGCCGGAAGAAGCCGAGAATCGCATCCGGCGTTTCGCCATCGATCGGATGGTGCTGCTCGCGGTGCCAGACTTCCTTGCCGTCGAGTGGACCCGCGTACCCCAGCGCCTCGCCAAACACCTGGGCGAGGAAATCCCCCTGCATCTGGGTCTCATTGAGTTTCAGAAGTCGGCCGGAACTCTCCAAGTCCGCCCACTTCACGAGCACGGCGTGGGCCGCCTTCAACACGTTCTCGTCCAACCGCCGGTCGTCGGCCGCTTCCTTGAGAAACCTCGCCAAGATGAGGCGGTCGGTCTTGGGCTGACGCTGCGCGACATCGGGTTCCGGTGGCAAGAGAGTTTTGGCAGCCATCTGTCACCGCGGTCCATGCACGGGAAACCAACTCTCGGCGAAATTGCTCTCGATTTTCTCCGAATCCCCACACGGCGGCAAGTCGCCCCCCGTGGCCCGCAGTTTTCCGCGAGTAAGCTGAAAACCGCTGGTGAAATGGGCCCCCTTGGCCTCGGAGTCTTTGGCTGTCGCATTTCTTCGCTGTGCGCGCAAGTTGTCCCCGCAATGGTTCCCTACGGCCTTGGGTGCAGTCCCAGGCCGCGTTGCGTTGGGTGTCCGGCTATTACCCCTTAAAGCCCCTACGTTCCCTCAGGAGCGCAGGGGCCGTCTCGGTGAAGACATTATCGGTCTTCGTTGGTGCGATCTTGGACGACGTCGTTGCCGAAACCGAGGAACCAGTCTGGGCTAAGGCCGCCAAACAGCGTGTCGGCGGCTTTATCGTCCGGGACCGTGCTTCTCAGCTTGAGTGAGATCGTCGTCTTGCCGAAAGGAATCCCCGTGACGCCGAGGTGAAGCCATCGGTCCTCGAACGGCGCGCGCGACGTCCACTCCTGCATCACGGCGGCCAGGGCAGCGGCGTTGCCGTCGTATCGGGTGGCGCCTCCGATCAGAATGTCCTCGCCGTCGCCGCCCCGAAGCTCGTCGCGGCCGGTCCCGCCAATCAGCAGGTTCCTTCCCGACGCCTCGGCCAGCGCGGCCAGCAAACCATCGCCCGCGCCGAACAATCGATCGTTGCCCGCGCCGCCCAAGAGCACATTGTCGCCCGGCCCGCCGAAGAGCATGTCGTCGCCCTCGCCGCCGTAAAGCCAGTCGTTCCCCTGGCCACCGAAAAGCGAATCATTGCCGGCATTGCCCCAGATCACGTCGTCGCCGGGTCCGCCCCAGATGGTGTTGGCCGCGGAATTGCCCTTGATCCGGTCCGCTTGCGGCGAGCCGATGACGTTCTCGAAAGTGCCTTTCAATGCCAACCGCGTTGTGTTGGCGGGGGCGAAGACCCTCTGCGCCTGGCCGCCGCTCGCGCTGAGGTCGATCGTCACGCTGGAGGCGGCGGAGGAGAAGTCCAGGACGTCAACGCCGGCGCGATCGATCAGCGTGATAGGGAGCCTCAAGTCGAACAACTGATACGTGTCAGCGCCCGGTCCGCCGTCCAGAGTCAGTCGCTCCACGCCAAGCCAGTGGACGCGCAACTCGCCTAGTTGCCCATGGTCCCCTCGAACCAAGAACGTGTTCGCGTCGGCGTCGCCGCGAAGCACCAGGTGATCCGCCGCGGCGCCCGAGCGTCCATCAAACAGAATCTCCCCTGGAACAGCGAAAGGCCCGCCTGCTGTGAAGTCCACCGTCACGGAATCGGACTTGTTGTCGACGCCGCGAATGATCATGCCTCCGAATGAATCGAGGGGCCGGTTAAAGACCTCCCTCCTGTTGTTCACGACGACGAGGTTGTTGCCTTGGCGAAAGACCACGGCGGCGTTCGTCCCCTTCCCACCCGGCAGGTCGATTTCAACCTCGGCGGGTTCGTCGTTCACGATCGTGCCCACCGCCTGTCCGTCGCCAAGCGTGGCGTTGATCGCTCCGCTCAGGTTGACGAAGAAGGTCTCGTCCGGTTCGAACACCGTGTCGCCGTTGATGGTGACGCTGATCGACTTGGCGGCGGTGTCTCCCGGAAGCCAGGTCAGCGTTCCGCTGGCGGCCACGTAGTCGCTTCCGGCGGTTGCGGTCGCGTCGGCAGTAGCGTAGTTCACGCTTGCGCCCAGCGCGTTTGCCCCTGAGATGCTGACAGTGAAGTTCAGGATCTTTGCGCCGCTGTCCCCCTCGATGACGCTGGCATCGTCAATTGCAAGCATGGGCAGGACCGCCTGGCGAATCTCGACGAGGATCGGCGGCACGTTGAACTCGACATCTCCCCAAGGGATCGCGCCCTCCCCCACGCGCGCGAACTGGCCCGCGCCAGCGGCTGAAGTGAAGTTGGAGGATCCTTCTGCCAGGGCCGTGAATTGCACGTATCCGAGCCGCACCCACTCGTCGTCCCCTTTGTCAGTGACGCCGGGGTCGGCAATGCCGCCAAGGTCGTCCACCCGGCCCCCCGTGGCCGCTCCGCTTGTGGCGTTCTTATAGATCGCGCCGTGGCCGATGGCCCCGGCGCTGACGACCGCCTGATTGTAACTGAAGTCCACGTAGCCGCCGACGATTCCCCTGGCGTAGCCGTCCGCATTCTTCACCCAGACCTCGACGTAGAACACGGCGCCGCGAGGAACCGTGGAAATACTTTGCGGCAAAACGGCCGCCGTATCGCTGCTCCTGAGCGTAGGGGTGACCACCAACTCGACGTCAATCTTCTTCGTCGCCGCCTGCTGCGTCGTGGCCGAACGCGAAACGGAGTAGCCTCCCTCGTTGCGGTTGGGCGACTTGTCCCGCGTCTTCACCTGATAAGTGTAGGTAGTGTTCGGCGAAAGCCCCGTGTCTTCATAGATGGGGCTGTCCTGCCAGCCGCTGTCGTGGCCGCCGGCCGTCAGGGCCCGGAAATAGTACTCCACGCCGTTGCCCTCGGGATCGGTGGCCGTCGTCGCGACCATCCGGATCGAGGTGCTGCCCGTCCCATACGGCGGGGTGGCCCAAGTGCTCGGATTCGGCATGGGTGGAATAATATCCCAATTTACCAGAAAGGCACGTTGGGCCCCGCTGGCGGTCTGTGACGAACCTACCACCTGCCCACGATCATTAATGCAAATGGCATTACTGCTCGTACCGCCGAGAGTCCCCAAGTCGGTCATCGTCCCGTTGTTGTAGAGGAAGGCGTGTCTCGTTCCGTCGGACTTCTCAGAGTACCCCACAACCTGTCCGGCCGTATTGATTCCGTACGCGTAGCTCTTGCTGAAACCGAGGAGCGTGCCAAGAGCGTTCATCGTACCGTCACTGTAGAGAAATGCCCGCGCCGTCCCAGTCTGCGTATCGGAATAGCCGACCGCCTGCCCACCCTCATTGACCTCGTAAGCACAACTCCAATCCCCGCCGAATGTCCCCAAATCGATCATCGCGCCATTGCGATAAAGAAAAGCGTGCCATGCCCCGCTGCTAGTATCCGCTCCCCCTACTACCTCTCCCTTGTCGTTAATGGCGTTGGCACCACTATTGCCCCCACCTGGTAAAACACCAAGGTCGATCATCATTCCGTCAGTGTACAGGAAAGCGTGTTGCGCGCCGGTGTCGGTATAGGACCAGCCGACTACTTGCCCGCGGTCATTGATCCCATTCGCATAACTGTCGGTGCCGCCCAGCGTACCTAGATCGATCATCGTTCCGTTGCTGTAGAGGAACGCACGCCAGTGCCCGCTGGCGTTCTTAGCACCGCCCACCACCTGTCCCCTTTCGTTGATGTCGCCGGCCTGGCTTTCGGTACCCCCGAGCGTGCCCAGGTCCAACATCGTGCCATTTGTGTATAGAAAAGCATGCTGGGCCCCGGTAGTCGTCGCCGCCTGCCCGACGATTTGCCCTCTATTATTGATCGCATACGCTGAGCTTGTCTGTCCGCCAAGTGTTCCCAAATCAATGATTACTCGTGGCGTGCACGATGCCGACATCGAATACTCACCCTCGTTGCGGTTGGGGGACTTGTCCCGCGTCTTCACCTGATAATTGTAGGTGGTGTTCGGCGAAAGCCCCGTGTCTTCATAGATGGGGCTGTCCTGCCAGCCGCTGTCGTGGCCGCCGGCCGTTAGGGCCCGGAAATAGTACTCCACGCCGTTGCCCTCGGGATCGGTGGCCGTCGTGGCGACCATCCGGATCGAGGTGCTGCCCTTGGCATAAGGCGGCGTCGCCCAAGTGCTCGGATTCGGCGTCGGAGGATTCGTGTCCGATCGACTGATCTTCGCAACGAAGGCATCTGTAAAACCGTTGTAGCTGGTGTCGTGACCTCCGCTGGTCCAACCAGCGGAATCGCTCTGTCCAGTGATATAGATCGAGCCGTTGCTAATAGCGACTACACCGCGCCCCTGATCGTGGGCGTTTCCTCCAAGATAAGAGCTCCACAGATGAGCGCCGCTGCCGCTCAGACTCACGAGAAACGCATCTCCGTCGCCAGCATACGTGGTATTGAAGCCATCCGTGGTCCAACCAGGCGAGTAGCTGGTGCCCGTGATGTACACCTCGTCGACCGCGGAAGTTGCGACTGCCCAGCCGTGATCATAGCCCGTGCCCCCGAGATACGTGCTCCACGCGAGCGCGCCGTTGGACGCCAGTTTCAATAAATATCCATCCCCATTTCCGCCATAAATCGCGTCGAAGCCGCCAATGGTCCAACCAGGGGACCAAGTCCATCCAACGACGTAAGCCGAACCTAGGGCATCCAGAGCGATGCCGAGGGCTGCGTCAGAATTCGCTCCGCCCACGTAGGTGCTCCAAGAAAGGGCACCGTTGGGAGTTAGTTTCGCGACGAAACCATCAGTGCCGCCGTTGTAGGTCGTGTCGAAGCCACCGGTTGTCCAACCAAAAGAGGCCGTCTCGCCCGCTACATAGATGTTGCCCAACGTATCGACCGCGATTCCCCGAGCATAATCAGTGTCGCTTCCCCCAACGTAGGTGCTCCAGACATGGCTGCCGCCGTTTGTGAACTTCGCCACGAACGCATCGGTGGCACCATTGTAAGTCGTATCAAAGCCACCGCCCGTCCAGCCCGGTGAAGCCGTCTCGCCCGTTACATAGATCGCACCGGTACGATCCACGACAACCCCAGTCATGAGGTCGTCGTACGCTCCTCCGAGGTAAGTGCCCCAAACTGGGATGCCGTTGGATGTCAATTTCAACAGGAACCCGTCGAAGCCGCCGTTGTAGCTTGTGCTGCTTCCTCCGCCAATCCAGCCGGCACTCGCTGTATCGCCCACCAGATACACGTTGCTATCACCGTCGATCGCGATGCCTGTGCCATAGTCGGTAAAAGAACCGCCAAAATACGTGCTCCAAACGAGCTCGCCGGCCGGCGTCAATTTTGCAACGAAGACGTCGCTGCTGCCGTTAAAGGTGGTGTCGAAGCCCCCGTACGTCCAGTTGCTGGAGCTCGTTCCGCCGGTTACATAGACGTTTCCTGCATTATCCACGGCGATGGCGTTACCCCAATCCCCGTCGCTCCCGCCCAGATAGCTGCTCCAGGCAACGGCAGGGGGTGTGCTCGATACATTCTGTCCTGTTGCCTCCGTTTGCAACAGTTGCCCAAGCGGACCCGAGTCGGTCAAAGCCACGTTGACGCGGTCGCCCTGATGCATGTACCGCACCGACGCGTCGGCCCATTGGCCTTGGTTCTCCACGAATAGCGCGGGCGAGGCGCTGAACAATTGAAGCTGCTGCGACCCGGCGGACAATAGCTGCCGGCTCTCCAAAACCTCGCAACGCAGCCGAGAGTAATGAATCGTCCCCGTGGAATCCTTCCGACTGTTGTTTCCGTGCCTCCTGGAGCGACTAGCCTGGATTCCCACGTGGTCTCCTCAGTTTAACAATTTCGGCCTGTGGTTGCGATTTCGCTGCGGGATTTCCCGGCTCTTTCGCCTGTTTCCGGTAGCAGACTGGCTATACCGAT
>Ga0101944_10000448_pt1 | contig 120506 bp, 106 predicted proteins | sample DewCreD2012metaG_FD_75245 | JGI IMG/M metagenome (GOLD analysis project Ga0101944, IMG submission 75245) | Hot spring sediment bacterial and archeal communities from British Columbia, Canada, to study Microbial Dark Matter (Phase II) - Dewar... ...
CGCCGTCTTCTGCCAACTCTACGATTCCCTTGCTGTGCGTGGTTGCCTCTTTCAATCTTTTATCATTGCCCTGTACTACTACGTTTGGCGCATCCTCGCCATCTTCGGCCAACTCTACGATTCCCTTGCTGTGCGTGGTTGCCTCTTTCAATCTTTTATCATTGCCCTGTACTACTACGTTTGGCGCATCCTCGCCATCTTCGGCCAACTCTACGATGCCTTTGCTGTGCGTGGTTGCCTCTTTCAATCTTTTATCATTGCCCTGTACTACTACGTTTGGCGCATCCTCGCCATCTTCGGCCAACTCTACGATTCCCTTTGATACAATAGTTGCATCCTTTAAACGCCGGTCATTGCCCTGTACAACACAAAATTCATTATCCTCACCATTATCTGCCAAACGTACTATGCCATATTCCTTTGTGGTTGCTTTCTGTAACCTTTTGTCATCGCCACGCACAACAGCATTATGTATATACTGGCCATCAGGGCACAACTTAACTATGCCAAAGGTAGAGTCGGTTGCTTCTTTTATTCTTGAATCAGTTGATTGCACCACAGCACCTTCCGCAACCTCCCTGTCATAAGCCAACCGTACAATACCGGCTTTTAATTCAGTTGCAGGTGCAAGCCGTGAATCCGATGCCTGAACAGCTAATCCTTCTTGATTTGACCCATCATCAGCTAGCTGCACTATACCTTTGAATATGGTACTTGCATCCCGTAAGCGTGTATCATGTGCCTGAACAACAGCACCTGGCGTAGTATCGCCATCGGCTGCCAGTTTCACAATGCCTGGCTGGAAAACTGTTGCATACTGTACGGCAGCATTAATATGAAAGTGACGCACAGCTGGCAATGCTGCATGAGCAAGTATACCAGCTATCTGAGCACAATATTTTTGCTTTTCGGTTTGTACTGTCACCAGATTAAGGCGAATATAGCGGGCATTAAATTGATACCCGCCAAAGATATATGACCCATTTGGTTCTGCTTTAAACCGTTTTACATCAGCAAGCGTTGTCCATATCTTTTTATCCTCAGTTATTTCTATGGAAAACTGTTCAGGAAAAAGCCAAGGATTTTTAGTTGCAACAATGCCTATGTTTGTAAGAGTGAAAATTCTTCCAAAATCCACCTCAATCCACTGGCGTGATGCACTACTGGTAATTTCAGATTCCCAATATTGATTATCAGTTTTTATTAAATTGGAAGGGTCATGCTCATACGAAGAACTTGAACTGGCAGTAATTGAAACGGCACCATGTATGCCTACCTGTATACATCCAATCTCAGCAAAGTATTTTGCTGCAATTCTTTTTGGTTTAACTATATACAATTTCAAATACTGGAAGGCTGTTACAGGCAATAATAATCGATAGGCATCCTCATCAAGCGTATACCTGCTCTCCGTTTTTATTACTTCCCAATTAACCCCATCTGTACTGCATTCTAACCGGAATTCTGAAGGGAATGTTGTTTTCCCCGAGGGGGAAGGGAAAATTTCGATAATATTTACAGCTACTATCGAACTATAATCTATAATAATATATTCACTTACAGCATTATGGCTTTTTGCAGTGCACCAGAATGATGCGTCATTATTTAAAACATTCTTTGCTTCATTTTTTTCAAAATTACTTGATACAGCATGAATTTTTCCTGTATAACGAACAGGAGCAAGTATATTAATGATATTCATCGTGTTCTCCTTACAATACAAACTTAGTATTAAAGAAATTATTTAGATTATATTTTTGCATTAAATATTTACATTTGCTTGATTTTTTATCAATTACAATTTAATGGGTATATAGAAATTTGTAATATAACATTTACTTTTTTATACATTCATCGTAACTATCGTAATAATAGATGTAAAAAAGCACAATGTGCTTACTAATAATAAAATTTCAATGAAAATTTGCCAGTTTAGATAAATACTATTAAAAGGTATATTATTATGTCAACACCCATTGTTGAAGAAAAAACACCCAAGGGGTATATTTTTAAGATAAACATTGCAAAAAAACAATATGTTGCATTCAATCCAAAAGGGGAAATTATCTATTCCGATGATAACAAAACAAAACCTTTCCATATAATGAAGATAATTGTTTTCATTGGTCTTGAATTAGACAGTTCAAACAGAAAGCACCCTTATCAATTACTAAAAATTCAAAATAATTCTTTAATTATTCCTTACAATGCAGGTGAAGGTAAACGGCAATACCTTTTTCTCCCATTTAATACATTGTTAGATATGGTACCCTGTATAACTGAATATTTTTATGATACGGCATCATTTGTGAGTTATGTAAAAAAAGGCAATACCCCTGATTATATAATTGTCAATAACACAATAAGTGACAATGATATTAAGTTTATTTCCTCACTGTCTCCGTCTTCCCATATGGAGATTGTTAACACAACCTCAGATGCCATTATTGATGACACAAAACGTGCTACTGACCAGTTGAACAATGTTGATATTAATTTGCTTTCCCAAAATCCTGTATTCCTGGCACGAATTCATCTGCGCAATTTAGATTTAGTCCGTGTAAAACAAATTATGCTTGATATGGACATCACAGAGTCAGATGCACAATACATCATTGCATTTCTTTCCACAATGATTAAAAACTCTGATAAAGAGGAACTACACAAGCATGTAGAAAAACTTAAAGAATTACAACGATCTTATGAATTTTATTTATATTTGATTTCACACAATGATGAAAAAATACAGGAACTCATAGCGCAAGCCAATAAAAATGACCTGGTAACATTCCATACATTAATACAAAAAGCAAAATTGCTTTTCCCCACCAAAGAAGCAAGTTTACGTTTTGTAGATTATGAAAATTTGATCTGGGAAAAACAGCAATGAAGCATCATACAATACTACGCATTCTACTTGTACTGTTAATTGCGGTATATGCTTTTGCGTATGCCCAATTGCCCGGTGAGGTGTATTTTACCACACCCGAAATAGAAGAACAAACATCTGCTATCCAAAAAGCATTATTGCAAAAAATAAATAATGCAACAACATCCATATATGCTGCCTTGTATGAGATAACAGATCCATTAATCATTGATGCACTATGTAAGGCAAAGACTAATGGCATTGATGTCAGGCTGGTGTTAGAATCAGAACGATTACATGAACAGGTAAAAGCAAAATTTGAAGCATCTAATATACCTATACGGCTTGATAATCGAAAAGAATTCATGCATAATAAATTTTTTATTTTTGATAGTAAGGCGGTGTGGACAGGTTCATATAATATAACTCCACGCGAAGCAAAACTCAACAATAATAATGCTCTATACATTGAAAGTGAAGAAATAGCTTCCATATATTTAGCCGAATTTAATGAAATGTTTGAAGAAGGTATTTTTGGAAATCGCACTGAATATATACCTTTCCCTTTTCTATCAAATAAATATTATGTAAAACTTGGTGATATGGATATAAATGTATATTTTTCACCTGATGACGATATTGAACGCATCATTACAAAGCGAATAGAAAAAGCAAAAAAATCCGTTTACTTTTTAGCTTTTTCATTTACCAGCGATGCAATTGGTGAAGCTATGATTGCAAAATATAAACAGGGTATTGCAGTTAAAGGTGTCTTTGAAAAAAAAGATATTAAGAATATTAACAGTGAATATATCAAATTAAAGGTTGAAGGGTTAAACGTCCTTTATGACGCCAACACCAACACGATGCATCATAAGGTAATTATTATTGATGACGAATGGGTAATTACTGGTTCGTATAATTTTTCAAAAAATGCTAAAAAAAGAAATGATGAAAACTGCATTATGATCAGATCACCTGAAATAGCAAAACTGTACACACAGGAATTTGAAAAAATCTATTCTCTGGCGTATAAAGCTAAAACCAAAAAAAAGAAGTAATGTAAAAAAGTACTTTACATATAGATACTTGTAATATTTTTTATCAATATATTAGACTATATTATCATAATACAATACAAAAAATTATGAAAATAAAAAGCGCATTAGTTAACAGGTTTGTTGAACTGATTGAAGAAAACCATCAGGTTATCACTGAACAATTTATGAATAATCTTTTACGCAATCCCGATACAATAGCATTCAGGAAATTAGACCGCCAGCTTATATATGAGTTTGCCGACAATCTGTACCGTGAGCTCTCTAAATGGATTGCAAAAGACTATCCCAAAGAAGAGATCGCCCGCTACTATCGTAGGGTTGGGCATGAGCGCTTTGAACAGGGAATACCCGTATCACAGGCATGTAAGGCATTAATTTTACAAAAACGCCATCTTTGGCTTTTTGTTTTAGATAAACTCTATGATGATACTACTGCCTACAAAGAAGCACTAGCGTTAAATAACCGTGTTGTGCTGTATTTTGACCGTGCTACATTTGCAATGCTTCAAGGGTATGAAGATATGTTATACCGTAAACTATAATTCTACGTTTTCCCCTTTTAAAAATTTTTTGTATACTCCCGCTACTTCTTTTGGTTTTTCAAGCATTGGCAGATGACCACATTCCTTGAATATAACCAATTGCGAATGTGCTATCTTATTTTTAAAAACATGTGCACCTGATACATCCAGAACCCTATCATTTTGTCCCCATATAATTATTGTTGGAGCTTGTATCTCTTTTAAATGGCTTTCAAGCAATGTAACATCATGAATCTGTGTAAAAATGTATTTTAAATCATCCCTTTTTGATACAGCTTTATCCGCAAAATATTGTTTTGCAAAATTTGGCAACCAGATAGGCTTATAAAACACAAATTCCATTAACCCATCATAGCTTTTCACATCCTCCACAATAAGCGGATTATTCCCCTTTTTTAGCTCTTTAGATAGCTGGCTTTCATCAGGACTTTTTACACCAGCTGCTGCAAACAAACCTACTGTTTTTACATCCTCTGGATAGGTAACTGCATAAAAACCGGCAATATAACCACCCATTGAGTTGCCAACAATATGGAATTTCTGTAATCCTATCTTTTTTACAAATTCATGGACTCTTTCCACCTGCTTCGGTATTGTATACTGCTGACCTTTTATAAAGGAACTATCGCCAAAACCCGGAAGGTCAAGAGCTACAATCCTGTACTCATCAGTCATATATCGGGCAAAACGCGTCCAGTGATCCATGCTGCCACCAAAACCATGGATACAAAGAACTGTGTCGCCATTGCCACCGTCAAGGTACTGTACTGAATGCCCGTCAATTACAATTGTTTTTTCAGTAAGATCCGCCTGAGAACGTTCATACCAGCGGAAAAAGTTTATCAGAGAAGATGAACAGGAAACATATAATAATAGCAATGCACTAATAATTAAAATGCTCTTACGTTTATTCATAGGGAACCTCCTAAAATATAAATGGGGCTGTTAAAATCTTTACACTTCATTACCCCAGCTTTTCCCTGCTTGTGGTAAGCTTTGCATGCACTTCTTCAAGTTCAGCTTTCTTATTTTGCTCTTTTTCAATAATGTTTTGTGGCGCTTTTGCCATAAATGTGCTGTCATTCAGCTTTTTCAATACTTTGTCAAGTTCAACCTGAATACGTGCAATCTCTTTGTCCAATCGGGCTTTTTCTTTCTCAAGGTCTATCAAATCTTTTAATGGCACATATATTTCACATTCCGGAAGCACAGCCGATGCATCTGTCTTCTGCGGCGTATAGGCAGCATTATATTCAACTGCTTCAAGCTTTGCTAAAATTTTCAGGTTATTCTCCTGCTGGCGTACAAACTGTTCAATTTTTTTACCTGCCTTGATTACAACGTGGGCTTTTTTATCAGGCGGCACATTCATTTCACCACGGATATTTCTAATTTTATACACTATCTCCTTAAACAATTCAGCATAGTTAAATTCATTTTCAAAATTAAAGCGTTCATCATACTGCGGCCATGGTGCCACAACAATACGCCCTTCATTGGTAGTTATGTTGCTCCATATCTCTTCGGTAATGAACGGCATAAACGGGTGCAGCAGCTTTAGGTATTCATGCAGTACAACATACAGTACCTGTTTGGCGATAGTTCCTGATAAAGAATCCCCCGCATATATGCGCGGCTTTGACAGCTCAATATACCAGTCGCAGAATTCATGCCACCAGAAATCATACAGCGTCTGTGCCGCATCATTGAAGCGATACTCAACAAGCGCCTGAGTTGTCTTCTTTACGGTTTGATTAAATGCATGCAATATCCATTTATCAAATAATTCAAGCGAATTGACATCAATAGCTTCAGGCTTGAAATCATTGCCCAGATTCATCAGAATAAAACGCGTGCTGTTCCATATCTTGTTGCAGAACGCACTATACCCCTCAATGCGCTTTTCTGATAATATAATATCCCTTCCCTGTGCAGCAAATATTGCCAAGGTAAATCTGAACGCATCCGTGCCATATTTATCCATCATGATAAGCGGATCTATCACATTGCCGCGGGACTTACTCATCTTTTGGCCATGCTCATCCCTGACCAGTGCATGAATATACACATCATAAAAGGGAACATCATTCATGAATTTGCAGCCCATCATGATCATGCGGGCAACCCAGAAAAAGATAATATCAAATCCAGTTACCAGAACGCTTGTGGGATAAAATTTTTCCAGTGACTTTGTTTTCTGTGGCCAGCCAAATGTTGAAAATGGCCACAATGCTGACGAAAACCAAGTATCCAGTACATCGGCATCCTGCTCCAAATTTTTTGAATTGCATACGCTGCATTTTGTAGGATCTTCAAGCTCTACCATGATATATCCACAGTCCTTGCAGTAAAAAGCAGGAATCCGGTGACCCCACCATAATTGCCTGGAAATACACCAGTCTTTAATATTATACATCCATTCAAAGTATATCTTTGCCCAGTTAGAAGGAATAAATCGTATCTTCCCTTCTTCTACCACTTTAATTGCTTCTTTTGCCAGTGGTTCAATTTTTACAAACCACTGTTTTGAAAGATAAGGCTCTATGACCGTGTGGCAGCGGTAACAATGTCCAACCGCATGATTATGGTCTTCAATCTTTTCAAGAAGGCCTGCAGTCTTTAGATCTTCACAAACCTTCTCGCGAGCCTGATAGCGGTCAAGGCCTTTGTATACACCACCATTTTCATTAACAATAGCATTTTTATCTAAGATATTTACTTCTTCAAGATTATGGCGCTTGCCCATCTCAAAGTCATTTGGGTCATGTGCCGGCGTAACTTTAACAAGCCCGGTACCAAATGCAGGGTCAACAAACTCATCGGCAATTATTGGAATAGGCCTGTTCATAAGTGGCAGTATTACATTTTTCCCTATTAAATGGGCATAGCGGCTATCATTGGGGTTTACTGCTACTGCTGTGTCCCCAAGCATGGTTTCTGGGCGGGTTGTTGCTACCGTAATATGGCCATCTCCCTCTTCATAAGGATAATGGATGTAATATAATTTCCCTGCCAGGTCCTTATATTCAGTTTCAATGTCCGAAAGGGCAGTTTCGCAGCGCGGACACCAGTTAATAATACGATATCCCTGATAGATGAGCCCTTCCTTATATAATGTCACAAACACTGTACGCACTGCATGCGACAGGCCTTCATCCAGCGTAAAGCGCTCACGCACCCAGTCAAGTGAACATCCCAACCGCTTGAGCTGTTCTTTAATCTGGCCGCCTGAGTGTTCCTTCCAGTCCCAAACTCGTTTTACAAACTCATCACGGCCTAAATCATATTTTGTTTTGCCCTCTTTTAAGAGCAGCCGTTCCACAACATTCTGTGTGGCAATTCCTGCATGGTCCATACCAGGCATCCAGCAGGTTGCCTTACCATTCATTCGCTGCCAGCGGATAAGGATATCCTGCAATGTATTATTCAGGGCATGCCCCATATGCAGGTTGCCTGTAACATTAGGTGGTGGTATAACTATTGAATATGCATCACGCGGGTCATTTTCATCACCATGAAACAGCTTTTCTTTTTCCCAGATTGCATACCATTTTGATTCGGCAATTTTTGGGTCGTAAGATGCTGACAATTCCATACTCTACCACCTGTTGTTGAAAGTTACTTTTTCACTATAATAGCTACGTTAATTATTGAGTACGATATATAGTGTCAATGAATTTTTTTACGAAATGTAGATTCCCTCTGCCAAAGGCTAATCTATATTACTTTCATATGAGAGATGTCAGTGTTTTGAAAAAATCTTTTTTTGGAAGTAGCTTTCAAAAAGGCCTTTGTCAATAGCAAGCAGCCGGTCGCGGATATCAAAAATGCTTTTTTGATCATACTGCTGGAACTCAAAATAATCCAGCATCCATAAGTACCTGTTGATGAGGCGGGGCACAACATTTGATTGTGCTATTTTCTCTTTGTCCAGTGTTTGAAAGCTTGCCTCTAACTTCACAATATCCTTTTTTATGGCTTCCAGCTGCGCTGAATTGAGCTGTCGCTTAACATAAAATATATCGTGGATATGTCCCATAACAGGAACCCATTCCCGCACATCAGTGCAATCAGGTTTATGCTGTTTTACCAGTTCTACTGCTTCAATAATGGGCTTGGCCGATAGTAACTGGATATCGATCTCAGACGGATTAAGCAAAAACGCTTCCCTGAAATAAAGCAACGCCCGCGGCATATCGCCGGTATGGTAATAGCTTTCAGCCAGAAGCGATAATATACATGCATTACTTCTGTAGGCACTTCGGGCATACTCCAATGCTTCAATAGTATGCTGGTATTCACCCAAACGTATAAAGCATGTCCCTAACTGCATCAAAAGCTGCAAATTATCGGTTGGGTTTTCCCTGTCATTAAATGCAATGGTGTAATGTTCTGATGCGCTAAAAAAGACATACCGCATTGCCTTCTGATATGCTGTTGCTGAAACAAGTCCCTTACTTTGGGCAAAGCCTTGAAACTCCTCCCACTGTGTCATAAGAAAGTCCGCTGTTTCCTTTCCCTTATGGAGTTCATCCATTGCCTTTTTCCTTGATTCCCAGAAGCGCGCCACCCTGTAGGCTTCTGCCAATCCCGGATAATCAGGATTAATGGTCATAAGATCGTCTATCCTTTTAACTGCTTGAGTGAAATCACCTGCTTCAATAAGCGCATACGCTTCATTTATGCCTTGAAGCAAAGGATCATCAAAAAAGGTTAATTGCCCATTCTTATCCATATTTATAATTCAGTGACTGTACACATTTTTTTTATGTTTGAATTATGAGTAAAAACAATCACCTGACGGTTTTCAGCCCACAGTTGCAATTGTTCTATAAACTCACTCATTGCATCTTCATCCATCAGCACAAACGGGTCATCAACTATTAATGGCAGATGAACGTGCGGCAATTCCCGCTGAAGTAGTTCATACAGAGCAAAAATTGCAGTAACATATATACAATATTTTAATGAGGCATTGGGAGTATTAATTGAATTTGTTATTAATTGCTTTATATATTCTTCATCAATTTTTCCAAATTTATTTTTTGTAAGATCCTGTATCAGTGTTTTTATTTTCCCTGTTAATACATCAAATCTGTCCTTATAATAACGTTGCATTGCAGCATCAAATGAAGTTGCAATAAAGTTAATAAGCTTACTTTTTTCATTTATAGTATTCAGCTCTTTTTCCAAGTCAGCTATCTCCTGTAGTATACTATTCTTCTCATCATCAAAATCAATACTCTCCTCTGGTATATCTTTTAGCTTGTTCTGCAATGAAACAATGAGCGCTTTTTTTTCATCTATTTCATGTTGTATACTGCTTTTTATTGTCATACTATGCTCTGCTGATTCTATAGCAACTCCGATATCGTTATTCAGGGCATGTAGCTGCTCATTCAATAACGTTAAGTTGTTTTCCAGCTTTGTTTTTTCCTCTTCAAGAATATCAATTGAGGTATTCTCATCAATTTCTTTCTGTATTGTTAAAAGGTCTATCTGCTTTTCATTATATTCATTATATTCTTCAAAATACTGTAACAGGAATTCATATATTTCATCAATGGTTATTCCATCAAGTGATATACCATTCTGATTCAGTAATGTTTCTAATTTAATCTGATAAGTCTCTTTTTGATGCTGCAAGGGCTGGACTATCTTTTTAAATGAATGCATCATTGTATAAATACAATAATATCCTATACTAGATATCTGAGTTAGAATTAAGAAACTCACCAGCAACCAGCGATGAACAGAACTTATTACCACAATTGGCTTCAAAAATACAGATAACACTCCTAACGCAAGCAAAATATTAATAATTAGCAAATTACGTGCCAGCGCATGATTTTTGTTTTCCTGTTCAAAGATAATAGTTTCTATCTCTTCAGAAATAGCCTGAATCTGACGGTAAATATTTTGCATCGCGTGGATATTGTTCCTCTTCTCTGAGGAGAAGTCTTTGAACTGGGGATATTTAGTAGAAATGAGCTTTGTATATTTTTCTATAGTATCAAGCTTTTCTTCAAGTACTTTAATCTGGTTATTGACAGTTTCTATCTGTTGCTTAACAGTATCAATGGCAGACAATGTATCCATATATCGATTACAGGATTCTATCTTCTTTTGTAGTTCATTAATATCGTTGGTATACAATGTAATCTTTTCATTAACTTCCTGTATTTCCCCACGATGTTTTTTTTGTTTCTGCTCTTTTAATTCTATTAAATCAAGCTTTGTTTTGCAATGTTTTATTTTGCTCTGAATCTCTGCAATCACATGTGCGTTATAATTATCTTTATTGTGTATTTTATCAGCAAACAACCTAGAAAAAGCACAATAATATAAAGAGCTATCCAACATAAGAATGGCTTTTATACTTTCAGAAAAATCTTTGCTATAGTATTGCGTATCAAGCGGTGAGGGAATATACGAAAGAACTGCAAATGCATCTTTGCTAAAAAGCATATGCAGCCTATCCAAACAGTTAACAGAAAAAACACCGCGGGCAACAGGCAAGGTGAATGCTTCTTCTTTTAGAGTACTGCCATCCGATGCAATTTCAAATATTTTTATCTCCTTATTGCCTTTCCTCTGGATGTCAACTTTTGTTTGGCTGCTTTGAAGTGTAAATGTTGCAAACATTGTATCCCACGCATCGTTATCAACTAATGATGGATTTTCAGGATACAGTGTATCAATAAAGCTTTTTGAAATGAGTGTTTTGCCGGAATTATTTTTACCAAAGATAAAATGAATTCCATCACTAAAATCTGTTTGTTTGCTTTCTGCAAAACCAATCTTTGATACTATACTCCTTACTAACTTCACAGATCACCTTTATATGTTGAACAGGTATTTTCAATATCATTGATAATATCCAGCATTATATCACTGGCAACATTGTCTAAGTTCTTCTGCAATTCAGAAAAAAAATACCCCTTGAGTGTTTTTTCATCTTTATACATAGCACATATAAATTCACCCGACAGCTTTGAATTATCCTGTACAATAACTCCAGCACACCTGTTGCACACAGCCAAAATATGATTACTGTCAAATGAACGGACTCCTTCCAGTGTACAACGCAGCACAACAGAAGGTTTGTTATAAGGTTTTATCAGCTCATGTAACTCATCGTTTGAATCAACAGTATTGCACTGTATAGTCAGCGATTCTATCCGTAATGAGTTTACTGTGATACGTTTTATCTGATGAATTTCATTATTCATGACAGTAATTGAAAGGATGTATCGGTCACCAGTTTCATCAAGTGTTACCGCTTCAGGACTACCTGGATATGCTCCAATAATTTTATTTTTATACTTATATAGTGAAAAATTATGGTGATGCCCAAGTGCATAAAAGTCTAAAGGCAGCGATTTTAACAATTTAACTGAAATAGCATGAGAATCAACTGTATTATGATTATTTTCTTCAAGGTCAATATGGAAAATACCAATATGGAAACCTTCCTGCCTTACCTTTGCTATACTTTTAATATCACTATCTCCTCCATAGCAATATACTATTTCCTTATCAAACGCAAGATCACAATAATTGTCCATGCGGCCAAATAAGGTAACAGTAGAAGGAATTTCATGAATAGCGTCTACATTCGTATTATCCTCTAGTTCTGCTTCGCCGGGGATATATACAATTTTCACACCTTCCTGCAATAATGACTGCATAAGCTCTTTTACGGAATTATAATAGGGATTCTGTGCGATAGCTCCTTCAAATAAATCCCCTGCAATAATAAAAATTGCATGCTGTTTAGCAATCGTACAGATCCTCTGGAATGTAGCAAACCTGACGCTATCATCAATATATGGCAGCGCCTTATCTGTACCAAAATGAATGTCAGACATCAACAAAATTGAAATCATTGTATATATTCTACTTTTTACACATTTTAGTTATTTATTCAGTAATAATTTCCTAAAAGTATTTTATAAATTAATATTTACAAACCATCACCAAAACAAGTGGGTATACATTCCATAATTTCAAAAAATATCCAGTATTTATTCCTTAAAAATAATTTAACATAAATACTTGTACACTCCCGCCGCCGAAGGCGGCGGGAGTGTACAATAATTATTTTTTGTACATGTAAATACATTTAGGAATTAACAGTGAAAAAAATCTTGAATTATAGTTGCAAATAACTACACTTTGGTCAAACATATTTTAAAAAAATGATTGTATAAATACTATTTATTGTGGTTACTGGTAACAACGCTGTAGTACGCTCTCAATATGTGGCATTGATATCAAAATAAATAATTTATTTAGATTTGAATTGCGATTCATGTAACTGCTTTTATAGTGTATTTATTTATTGTATTTATCATAAATGATTGTAAGCAGTATATACAAAATTAAAACTGAAAGCATAGTAATACAGCAACCAGCATACTGTAACACTGTTGCATTATTATTACGGATACAATATAAAAAATTTTGCAGCAAGGGAAAATGCAAGGGATTAATTCAACATCAACTGTAATGGAAATTGCAACCACTCTGCCACAGGAAAGAACTGGTATTGACAGGATAGTTGGCAACAATAAAACTATCGTATCGCTAAAAAACAAAATAAAGCAGATAGCCAGTTCAAAAGCCACTGTTATGATATTGGGCGAAAGTGGCACCGGTAAAGAGCTTATTGCCCGTGCAATTCATGAAGAAAGCCAGCGAAAAAATAGTCAGTTTATACCTGTTGATTGCAGCACACTAACTGAAACCATCATAGAATCTGAATTGTTTGGCCATATTAAAGGAGCCTTTACAGGAGCAGATAAAAATAAAAAGGGACTTTTTGAAGAAGCCCATGGCGGCACCATATTTCTTGATGAAATTGGCAACCTTAAACCACATATACAGAGTAAACTTCTTAGATTTTTACAGGAGCGTGAAATAAAACCGGTAGGATCAAGTAAAATAGTAAAGGTTGATGTACGAATTATCAGCGCAACAAATATTGATGTGGATGAAGAAATTTCACAGGGGAATTTCAGGGAAGACTTATATTACCGGCTATCTGCAATTGAACTTCATGTTCCACCATTACGTGAACGACGTGATGATATCCCGGTGCTGGCTGAATATTTCATAAATATGTATATGCATGATGCAGGAAAACAAATTTCCGGTGTAAGCAATGATGCTTTAGAGTTACTTACTAAAAGAGAATGGAAAGGGAACGTGCGCGAGTTGCAACATGTTATTGAACATGCACTGATAATGGAAGAAAAAGATATATTGTCCAAGAACACTCTTTTGCAAATTTTACCAGAATACAAAAACCGCTTATCAGGAGAACAGTCGCCCTTTAATCTTTCCATGGCCATAGAAGATTTTGAAAAAAAACATATTGCACATGTGCTGTCACTGGCACACAATAATAAATCAAAAGCAGCAAAGATGTTAGGAATAAGCAGAAGTGTATTATATGAAAAACTAAAAAAATACGGGATACATTAAAGCTTTATTTCAATAAAACATCAAGGTCTTCCAGATTAAACGGTTTCATCAAAAAGAAAAGGTTTTGGTCATTACTGTGTTCACTGATAAATGAAGACATGTCATACCCACTCATAATAAATACCGGTACACGAGGATTAAAGTTTCTGATTCTATTTAATACATCCCTGCCATTTATATCAGGCAAAATAAGATCCAGAAATACACAATCAAAACGGTTGGGAGCATTCTGCATCATTTCTACTGCACTTAACCCATTGTTTGAAATAGTAACAAATGCGCCTTTGTCCTCAAAAAAAGAACGCAGCAACAAACAGGTCTCATTATTATCATCAACCACAAGAATTCTCTGATACTGCGGCTGTTTTAATATTGCAAGTTCAGGCTCTTTAATTGCAGGCAATAATACTGTAACTTTTGTCCCTTTTTCTTCCCGTGATATTGCTATATGCCCTTCATGATTTTTTATATGGCCAAATGCTATAGCCAACCCCATACCCGTATGTTTCAACTGATCTTTGGTGGTAAAATAAGGCTCAAATACCTTAGGTATTACTAAATCATCAATACCTTCCCCTGAATCGATAATATTAACTTGAACGCATTTGACATATTTCTTCCTGACCTCTGCCGGAAGCAATTCATTGCCAACATACTTTACACTAATTTTAATTTCACCTTCGGTACCAATTGCCTCTGCTGCATTACGCAGTATCTCAATGAATACCTGCCGCAGTTGATTGACATCACCATATACCTTATACTCTGATTCTTCAAATTCTTTCTTTATTCTGATTCTGTTATGCAGGTTAGGTGTTGCACCTATCGCATACATAATGGGAGCTCTAATATCCAGATACGTTGGATTATAAAGCTGGCCACGTGCAAAGCCTAGCAATTGATTGGTAAGTGTTGCAGCTTTACTTGCCGCTTCAAATATCCTGCTTGCAAAATGCCGGTTAGGATCCTCCGGTGGCAATTTTCTTAAAAGAATTTCTGCAAATCCTGAAATGCCTGCCAGTATGTTATTAAATTCATGCGCAATTCCGCGTGCAAGCCGCCCCACACTTTCAAGCCGTTTTGTTTCTAGCGTTTCCTCTTCCCGCTTTTGACGTGCGGAAACATCCTCAAGCATAACAACAAAGCCTTCAGGTTCACGCGAGGAACGCATGTATGGGAATGCCTTGCCGGCAAAGTAGTACGTTACCTCTTCACCCTTAACTTTGACCGTATATGGAAAGCGGGGAATATCCATTATACGGCCGCGCAAAACTTCTTTAAATATAAGATCAATACCATATCTCTGAATCTGTTTATCTTTCCACACGTTATAATTGGGTATCATGTTATCTACATGTTCAGCGATAGCTCTGAATGTCATATTCTGCCGTTTAATATATCCATTGTTGTCATAAAGTAATATTATATACGGCGAATGTAAAAAAAGATTTTCAGAAAAGTAAAATGCCTGTAGCATCTCTTCTTCCAGACGCTTGCGTTCAGTAATATCGCGTATCACTGCATGTATTCGTATAACTGTATCACCCTGTTTTATATAAATATTTTTTTGTTCAACCCACACAATTTGCCCTTCAATGGTTTTAACCTCAAAAACAAGAGATGGGATCAGAATCCCATCTTTTATATCCCGCCACAGTTGAATATATTTTCTTCGGTATTTTGGGAGAACAAAATATGAAAGGTCGCGTAGTGTTCTTGCTCTTTTAACTGCAAAACCCAAACGCTCAATTGCATGAATATTTGCATATCGTATAATACCAGAAGGATAATCAACCGAAATGACTATATCAGGAAGGTTGTCGATAAGCTCTTTTAGCCTGAAACTATCATCAAATGAATTTTCCATATGGCAACACTACAACCTTTTTACTATTTATTCCTATAATGGCAATTCTTATACAAAACCTTATTTATTGTCTTCCCATACATCCAAGGTTATGGAGAATACAATCCTTTATTCCTAAGAAATATTAATTTAAGAAATAATCGCTATCTCTTTTCATCCTTGATATTAGACCAAATGAAAAGCATTGTCAAGAATAAAGTTATGGCATACTTTTATGAGCGATAGTTTATTGGAAATAATCGTTGCTATAAAACATTTCTTGAAAAAATTGTATTTTGCTGTATTACATGTTTTAAGATTACGTGGTATACAATACTAATCTTTCAGGAGTAACAGAAATGGGAAGGATTTTAATATTTTTTGGCGTTTTGTTAATTATTGTTGGGATTCTTTTACAAGTTTTTCCTAAAATGTTTGGCAAATTGCCTGGTGATGTTATTTTTCATAAAGGGAATTTAACGGTGTATTTTCCATTTATGACCATGATTATTATCAGTATTATTCTGACCATCGTGCTCAATATATTTTTCAGGTTTTTTAAATAACAGTAACTATCGTAAAAAATAAAATCTAAAGCAAAAATAATTTTTCATGAATACAAATATTTTCAAGCGATTATTATTGACATTATGTTTGAGAAATTTCATCATTATAGCATATATAATTTGATTATCCACCATTTCTAAAATAAGGATGTTATAATGCGGATTGTAATTTTAGGTGCCGGGGTTGTAGGATATCAGATAGCTGAGCAACTTATCTCCGAAGACAAGGATGTAGTCATTATAGAAAAAAATATTGAGCGCGCAAAGTTTATATCTGAGCGACTTGATTGCATGGTCATTAACGATGAAGGAACAAATTTATCTACGTTAAAGCGTGCAGGCATGAATGATGCTTCAATTTTCATTAGTGTAACAAATTCTGATGAAGTCAATATGATAACATGTGGCATAGTTGCCAGCGAATTTAATGTACCCTTAAAAATTGCCCGTGTCCGTAATATTGATTATTCCAAATCAAAGATAATGGGAAAATCTTTCTTAGGCATTGACCTGATTGTTAATTCAGAGGTAGAAACAGCCCGCCAGATAGCCAATACAATTGCGCTTGGAGCTGATAGCGATGTGATGTTGTTTGAAAATACCGACCTGCAGATGCGCAACATTGTAGTAGCCAGAGGGTCATATTTTGCCAATAAAACAGTTAAGGACATACGCAAGGGTATTTCCGAACCATTTCTTATCTCAGGCATAATGCGCAATAATGACTTTTTAATTCCATCAGGCGATACGATTGTTCGCGAGGGTGATAATATCTATTTACTGGCAACACAAAAAAATTTTACCAGGATTTTCATTCAGGTGGGGAATAAGCAGGAAAAGATTGACCGCATAGTAATTATTGGTGGAGGCCGTGTTGGGTCTTTAGTATGCGAATACTTATTACGCACTGGAAGAAAAATTACGGTAGTTGAAACAGATTATGAACGATGCAAATTATTAGCTGATAAATTCCCTGATGCACTTATCCTTAATGCAGATATTTCTGATGAAAGTGTTTTCCATGAAGAAGAAATAGGGAAACATAACCTTATCGTTACCGTCACAGATAATCAGGAACTTAACATGCTCATTAGCCTATACGCTAAAAGTATGGGAATCAAGCGATCTATTGCACTTGTCACAAATTCTAGTTACTTGGCTATTGCTTCCCGATTAGACATCGATGTAACGGTAAACCCAAAGCTCAGTACTGTTGATGCCATCATGAAGTTTATCAGAAGGGGGAACATAAAAAGTTTACATAGTATTTTCCACGGTAGAGCTGAAGTACTTGAATTTTTAGTTGATGAAAACAATCCCCTTGCTGGCAAACCACTTAAAGACCTACAATTCCCGGAAAATTCCATTATTTTATCTGTTGTTCGCAATGATACCAACATACTTCCACATGGTAATTTAACAATAGAACCAAAAGACCTGGTTATCATGATTGCAGAAAAATCATCTATACCCAAAATTGAACAATTTATACAGGGGTAATGAGGTTACCATCAAGTGAATCCTTTGGTGATTTTAAAAATTTTATCATTTCTACTTATCATAGTATCTGGCTTTATGGCGATACCAGCGGGCATTGCATTATATCATGGTGAATTTACAAGCCTTCATGGTTTTGCTCTTACGGTATCGGTAGTAGTATTTATTGCCACAATTATACAGATTCTTCTTCGTCATAAAAAAGTTGAAATACTTACAACTCGTGACGGCTTTCTTCTTGTTACATGTAGCTGGGTATTTGCATCAATAATTGGTGCTTTTCCATTTTATTTATCAGGAGTAATACCATCATTTACTGATGCATTTTTTGAAACTGTTTCAGGTTTCACAACAACAGGGGCATCAATTCTTACCGATATTGAATCCCTGCCTAAATCATTACTTTTCTGGCGCTCGCTAACTCACTGGCTTGGTGGCATGGGTATTGTTGTTCTGGCTGTTGCAATACTTCCCATGATGGGAATCGGTGGACTACAGCTTATACGAGCAGAAGCTCCTGGCCCAACGGTTGACAGGATTTCACCCCGCATTACTAAAACAGCAAAAATACTATGGTTTATTTACATTGGATTTACGATCCTTCAAACACTTTTACTCATGATTGGTGGCATGGACCTGTTTGATAGCCTTACACACACATTTGGAACACTGGCAACAGGTGGATTTTCTACAAAGAATGCAAGTGTTGGCCACTTTAATTCAGCCTACATAGATGGTGTTATTACTCTTTTTATGCTCGTTGCGGGAATAAATTTTTCCTTGCATTACCGTATGCTGACAGGAAGATTCAACTCGCTATACCGTGATACAGAAATAAAAGCATATTTATTTATATTCATCATTTCCACGGCTATTATTGCATTATCCTTATATGGCAATACATATCACACTATAGGGGAAAGTTTGCGTTATGCCTCTTTTCAAGCAGCCAATATTATGACTACAACAGGATTTGCTACAACTGATTATGAACAATGGGTGCCATTTGCCCATACAATACTTTTTATTCTTATGTTTATAGGTGGTTGTTCTGGTTCTACTGGTGGTGGAATAAAAGTTATCCGACTTGTTATACTCCTTAAACAGGCACTTAACGAAATGAAACTGTTAATTCATCCTAGAGGAGTTTTTGCCTTAAAAATCAGTGGAAACATGGTGAAAAAAAATATTGTTTATGCCGTTATGGGTTTCTTTTTCTTATATATAATGATACTTCTTATTGTTACGTTTGCTATAGCTTTTGACGGGCATGACATAACTACATCATTTTCAACAGCTCTTGCAACGTTAGGCAATATTGGACCTGGTTTTGGCAAAATAGGCCCAACGGAAAATTATGCTTTTTATGAAGATTACATTAAATGGGTACTATCATTTGCAATGATAGTTGGGCGTTTAGAACTTTACACTGTTCTGGTACTATGTATGCCAGAGTTCTGGAGAAGATGAATTAACATTAACCTCTTTTTTTCTTTCCGCCAGTATATTTAAATACCTTCATGCCTTTGGTCACATCACCAATATTACCCGTTATTATTTTACATTTAGCAATTGTCATCATAGGGAAGTATGCATTAAGGATAATCATCTTCCCCTGGGTAATAACACACAGCTTATCAAATATATGTACTGTCTGAGCAATAGCAGGTCCTGCAACAATAATTTCATTGCCTGTAATATCTTTGACAGTACCCACATAAGCACTGGCACCTTCGAGCACATCTAATTGCTCCTGAATGGTTAAAGGATTTTTTATATATCCCCATTTGCCATTCATTGCAACAACAGCCACTCCTTCACTAAAACTATATGTTGCATCAAATTGCGGAGTTATGAGCCAATTGTTATTTTTATCAATGTATCCCCATTTGTCGTCCTTTTTGACCTCTGCAACACCTTCGCTAAAGCTAAAAGCATTATCATATTGCGGTTTTATTATCCAGTCCCCTTTTTTATCAATATATCCCCATTTGTTTTCAAACTCAACCTCAACAAGGCCTTCGCTGAAACTACCCACATCATCAAAGATTGGCTTTATTGCACAATTGCCTTCTTTGTCAATAAAACCCCATCTGCCATACTCACAAACAGCAGCCAGCCCTTCACTATAGGGGAAAACCTTTTCAAATTTAGGCTTTACTATTGTGCCATTTTGAGATACAAAACCAAACTTTCCGTCTTTTGTAACCTCAATCATGCCTTCGCTGATCTTACCCGCTTCATCAAACTGAGGTTTTATAATCTTCCCCTCATACGTAACAAAACCAATTTTTCCTTCTTTTTCAACTTTTGCTAATCCACCGCTACAATCATCAGCTTCATCAAATTGTGGATCTACAACCTTTTCTTTTGCTGTTATAAATCCATATTTATTGCCCTTACGTACTTTTGCCAAACCTTCTACACAATCCCAGGTATAATCAAACTGCAATTCAAGTATTTTGCCCTCCCTGTTAACAAATCCATATTTACTTCCTTTTTTTATGCGTGCTATCCCGTAATTAAAATCACCAGCAAAATCAAATTGGGGTTGTATCACTTCTTTACCCTGAGTATCTACATATCCCCACCTACCTTTAGTTTTTACTGCTGCTAATCCCTCGCTGAAATTATTGGCATCATCATATATAGGTTCTATAATAAGATTGCCCTTGTTATCTATATACCCAATCTTGCCTTCTTGTTTTACTTTTGCCAAACCTCCAATACAATCCCAGGCAAAATTAAATTCATGCTGCAACAACTTCCCATCTTTGGTAAGAAATTTATATTTCTTCCCTGATATAACTACAGCTAACCCTTCACTAAAATTAAAAGCTCCATCAAATTGTGGCTTTGCAATCCACTTGCCATCTGCACCAATATATCCCCACTTACCATTTTTTTTAACTTTTACAACCCCATCCGAAAAACTATATATTGCATCAAATTGTTGATTAACTATCATACCATCTTTGGTAATAAACCTAAATGCATTGCCTTTTTTAACCCATGCCACCCCCTGGCTAAAATCATATGCCTCATCAAACTGAGGTTTTACCAACCATTGAAGCTTTGGATCATTTGCATATAAATAAGTATTTGCAAATATTATTGCATATAGCATTGCTATAACTATTACAGTTACATGTTTCCCTTTCATGATTGTTCCCCATCAATATATATAGGTTATTACTCTTATCGCATCACCAAAATCATTTTGTCAATCTTGATTTTAATCAGCTTAATGTATGAATAGTTTTTTTTGATTGACAATCAACAGTATTTATTCCTTAAAAATAATTTAACATAACAACATGTACACTCCCGCCGCCTTCGGCGGCGGGAGTGTACGTTAATTAATTTTTGTACATAAAAGTACATTTAGGAATGAACAGTGGATAATCAATATAAATTATGCTATTCACTTTTGCAAATAAACACTACGTGCTATTGAATTTTATAATGTCATTACATTGATGTAATACGTTTTATCATTAAACAGCAAAAGGGATTTTTGTATGAAAAAACTACTACTCTTTGTAATCATTACCCTTCTTTTTAGTTGCACCCCAAAAGATGAAACAGCAATGTTAGAACAGGAAACTGTGCAAGCTAAACGTGCTGGTATAAATAAAGAAATTGAAAAGTACAAAGTACAATTAGAAAAAGCCCCAAACGATTATGAGCGGGCTGTAGCATCCAATCAAATTGCACAACTGCAATCCGAAAAAGGGAATGCTGCTTTAATGTTAGAATATGCGCAAAAAGCTGTCAAATACCAGCCTAACCTGTACATGTCACGATACCTGTTAGGTAAATCATACAATGAAGTTGGCCGATACGATGATGCAATAAAGGAACTTCAAGAGTCTATCCAATTAAAATCTGATTTTGCTCCAGCACATTATGAATTGGGAAATGCACTATATAAAAAATACAAATACCCCCAGGCAATTGAAGAGTATTTGCAAGCTATTATATTAAATCCTAAATTTTATCAGGCAATGAACAATGCTGCCTTACTCTATGCTGAAACTGGCAAATATGCTGAAGCTGAAAAGTATTTTAAAAACGCCATTGCAGCTAAATCAAACTTCCCAACTCCATATAAAAATTTGGGCATACTGTATGAAACAAGGTTAAAAAATAAAGCTTTAGCAATTGAATATTATTCTAAATACCTTAAAGTACGGCCTAATGCTCCTGATAAAAAGATGATTGAATCGTGGATTAAAGCCCTTGGGGGTGCTCTATGAAAAAGATATTATTTGTCATTATACTATTAATCGCATTTTGTGGTGTAGTGGTTAGTCAGGAAGATTTGATTAAGTTGTCGATAGCTCCTTTTGATGATTCTAATGTTTTGGAAAAGATAGGTAGCACAGCAACACAGTCGCTTACCCAGTTACTATCGAACAAAAAAAACATAACAGTCCGTACACCTGATGCTATACGTAACTACACTGAGTTACTTGAAAAGGTACAATTAGGTATTGAAGATCCCGCTGTACTCAAAGGTAAATCATCAACGTTGCAGATAGACTACCTTATAGTGGGTAGCATCGGCAAGATTCGTAATAACTACGAGATTGATGCCCGCATGGTGGATGTTGATACATGGAAGATAGTATCAGCTTGTGGTATTCAAACAGGGTCAGTTAACACGGGAGTAGATGAGATTGCATCGGCATTTACTGCTTTACATAAAAATGATATACAACAATCACTGGATGCAATAAAAGAAAATGCTGCCGTTGGTATTCATGAATTCAGGGAACATTATGAAAACCCGCCTGACGCATTGTATTGTGCACCATTTATGGAGATGCTGACAAGCGCCCTTGCTTCTAAAACCAAAAATACTATCATTGAAAGCAAGTTTTCCAGCCGCCTTATAGAAGAAAAAGCCTTAGAAATGACCGGCATAATTGAAAACTCAAAGGCAGACGCAATGTTTGCAATTCAGGGCATTGCATACAGGATTATTGGTGATATACGCGTTTTCCCGGACATGATGACATTAAACTATAAAATTATTAATACAGGTAGCCAATCTGTTGTATTTACCGGGAGTATGGATGTTGTTAATCCTTCTTCATTGAGGGCTATTTCAATAGCTATTGCAAAAATGATTGATGATGCATTGAATAACAGAATTGGCAATTTAACGATAACCACAACACCGGTAGATGCTGATATTTATATTGATGACTCTTTTGCCGGTTCCACAAAGAATAAAAAACTTTTAGTAGTTTTACAAAAAGGCAATCACACACTTACAGCTAAAGCCGAAGGGTTTAAAGCTTTTACCTGTCAAACTAACTTTGTTCCCAATAAAACTACTGCAATCACCATACAATTAGAACGGATAACCGAACGATATTTACAGGAAGCCATGGTATTTGAATCACAGGGACAATATGAAAAAGCTGTTGATAGATATAGCAGGTTTATACAAGAAACCGGTAATACCCCTGAGGCAAATGTTGCCTTATACCGTATGGGGCACATACTTTTAAATAATTTAAAAGATTACACAAAAGCTAAAGAAACATTTACTACCCTGCTTAACAACTATCCTGAAGCATTCATACGTGCTGAAGGATACTTTGGGCTGGCACAAACATACCTGGCAATGGGCAATAAAGATTTGGCAAAATCAACTATTGAATATCTGTTAGAATATTACCCCGAATCAAATGCTGCACAGGAAGCAAAGGCAATTATAAAGACATTTGAAGTGAAGTAATTGTGTGTTTAGGATATTTCACAAAAAAATAATTCTTGACGCAAAATACAAATTTTGCTTGTGTACAAATCTCATTACAATAATACTACGTTATGATATACTTCACCTGCAATAGAAGGAAAAAGCAATGCCCAAATATTCATTGAAAGATATTATTGAACGATCCAAAGATTGGATTAAACATCCCTACAGCCGTATTGCGTTTATCATCTTTATAGCTATATCGCTATATTTAATAGTTTCGGCTATTATCGTTGTGGTGCTTACCAAACCCGAAAAAGAAGTAAAAATCCCTGACGTTGTTGGCAAACGTTACGCTGATGTCCATAACAGCCTTATCCGCAAAGGATTAAAGCCGCAGCTTAAATTTTATGATGTGCATGATATTGACAACGACATTATTTTACGACAATATCCAGAACCAGGTGAGATAGTTTCTGAAAATAGCACCATACGCCTTTTAGTAAGCCGCAGTAACCTGACTATTGATATGCCAAGTGTTGTTGGCATGGAATTGCCCTTTGCTCTCAATAAGCTTAAAAACCTGCACCTGTACGATAAAACTATATCACTGTGTGTTGGGGTTATTTCATACATTCCATCCGAAAAAACTGCTGAAAATGTGGTTATTGACCAAAGCCCAAAAGCTGGCGAAAAAATTGTACTGGACCGTAAAGTTAACCTGCTTGTTTCAAGCGGAAGTGCAACACAACCGGTGATGCCTAAGGTTGTTGGCCAATCAGTTGACCTGTGTTTTCCACTTCTTATGTCAAAGAAGGTATTTGTTTCATTTACTGTATTGCCAACTAATGACATTGCACAAAGTGGCATCATAGCGCAGGTTAATCCACAGGAAGGCCAGCCGCTGACTGAGGGACAAACAGTAACCATTCAGGTATATTATTATGAAATGAAGGACAAGCCATATTACGCCTATGAACGCATTAAATACACTGTACCCGGTGACGAGAACGAAGGGCTATATGAAATATATGTAAGCGATAATAAATCAAAGCGGCTGTGTTATTCACAGAATTTGAAACCCGGCAATACTATTGATTGCATATTTCACCGAACGGGTAATGCACGTGTATACATTATGTGCAATAAAAAGCAGGTTAAGGTGCTGAGTTTTGATGTTGAAGAATTTGACTGATACCATTCTACTATCGCCATCTATTATTGCCACTGACCTATCATGTTTGGGCTCTGTGGTGTCATCATTTGACAGCTCATGCATACATCTTCTGCATATTGATGTGATGGATGGCAACTTTGTCCCTAACATCACCATTGGCCCCGGTTACATACAGAATTTACAGCAACACACTGATATACCCTTTGACATACACCTGATGATTCAAAAACCGGAACTATCGCTGCAAAGCTTTATTGATTGTAAGCCATACTTTTTAACCATACACTCTGAAAGTACACAGCAACCAGTGCGCCTGTTACAATTCATAAAAAATTCAGGGATAAAAGCAGGTATAAGCATTAATCCTGCCACACCTGTTGAACAGCTTTTTGATATTCTTGAATATACCGATATGATTTTAATTATGAGTGTTGAACCTGGATTTTATGGCCAGAAATTTATCCCGTCTTCTTTGAAAAAGATAGAAAAACTCAATACATTTATACATACCAATAATTTACAGGTTATTATTGAAGTTGATGGTGGCATCAATGAAGACAATATAGCTGATGTTGTAAAAGCAGGTGCCAGGGTTATCGTAGCTGGCAGCAGTGTTTTCAAAGCTCGTGATGTGAATACACAGGCAAAAAAGCTTCTGGAAATAGCAAAAAAGGCTTAAATATAAACTCAATAAATTTTGTATGTGTAATAAGTATGTGCTAATACACTACTATATATTGTAATACACAGTGTATTTATTTACATTGTGATTTTTTTATTTTAACCTATAGATTATAACAGTTTATCCTTGATTTATAGAATACAATGTATTATATTTTGTATTGACAAAAAATTCGTATCAAAAATAATCATCCACTAATCATTTCAGGAGGTAGATACGTGGTAAAGATCCGATTGCAACGCGCTGGAACCAAGAAAAAACCATTTTACAAGGTAGTGGTGGTTGATTCACGAAAACGTCGTGATGGTGCGGTTATTGAAAGCTTAGGTCATTATCAACCAATAGTTAAAGGTGAGCAGTTTGTAGTTGACAGGGAAAAAGTAACAGAGTGGCTGAAAAAAGGCGCTCAGCCCACAGAAACTATCGCAAAATTACTGAAAAAAGCCGGCATATAAAGGCTAATTCCAATCTTACAAGCGGAGGCGATAACGATGAATTACAAGGAACTTGTGGAGTATATGGTAAAATCTCTCGTTGATCATCCCGACAAAGTTGAAATAAGGGAGATAGAAGGCGAAAAATCTACTATTCTTGAATTAAAGGTTACCAAAGAAGACATTGGAAAAGTCATTGGCAAACATGGAAGGATTGCGCGTGCAATTCGTACCATATTAAATGCATCAGCCACAAAAACAGGCAAAAGGATAGTTCTGGAAATACTTGATTGAGCAGTAAAGAATATTTTCGTATTGGAGTCATCTCCGGCATCCATGGATTGGATGGATGCCTCAAAGTTCATATAATTACTGATTTCCCTGAGCGATTTTCCGGTGATGTCCCGGTATATGTGTATATACGGGGTCACTACAAAGCATTTACAATTACAGGTTTTACCTTTGCAGCAAAGCGTATAGGCTATATGTATTTAGAAGGCATTCATGATGTAACTGCTGCAAACGCAATTAAAGGATGTGAGCTTTTTGTTGATGTAGATGATATTGAAGCAGTTTGTGAAGATAACAGTTTTCATTATTCTGCAATCATAGGTTGCCGGGTTTACTATAACAATACAATCTTTGCCCAGGTAACTGATATTTTACAAACCGGTGCAGCCGATACGCTGGTAATCAGGACACCTGAAGGCAAAGAATACATGATACCATTTGTTGAAAGTATGGTAAACACTAATCGGTTGAATGAACACATTCTTGAGATTTTCCCTGTTGAAGGGCTTATTGAGTGAAGATCTTTAAAATTATTACGCTATTTCCTGAATTTTTTCAAAGCCCCCTGCAAACCGGGCTTATGGGAAAAGCACTTGAAAAAGGGCTGTGCCGCTTTGAAATAATAAACCTGCGCCAGTGGGGCGAAGGGCAGTACCGGCAATGCGATGATTATCCGTATGGAGGCGGAAGCGGAATGGTACTGATGCCAGGGCCGTTATTCAAAGCCATTGAATTGCATAAAGGCACTTCAAAAGTAATTTACCCGTCTCCATCAGGGGTTGTGCTAACACAAAAGCTGGTGCAAAAGCTTTTTGAGCACGATAGTTACTGTTTTATATGCGGCCAGTATGAAGGCATAGACCAGCGGGTTATTGATCGATATGTTGACTATGAAATATCTGTTGGCGACTATGTTCTATCAGGCGGCGAATATGCAACATTAGTAATTATTGATACATTGTGCCGTTATATTCCGGGTTTTATGTCAAACCCGCAGTCGCTGAACGAGGAAAGCTTTGAAAATTATCTGTTAGAATATCCGCAATATACGCGTCCGCGGGAAATTGATGGGATGGCTGTACCGGATATACTGTTAAGTGGCAATCATGAGAAAATACGGCAATGGCGTTTGGAAAAAAGTATTGAAAAGACTAAGGCAGTAAGGCCTGATCTGTATACATTGTACAAAGCAAAAAAGGATGAGGTAGAACAATGAAAGCAATACAGTTAGTACAAAATGAATTCAGCAAAAGTTACCGTGATGTGAACTTTGAGGTGGGCGACACCGTTAAAGTCCACTACAAAATAATTGAAGGTGACAAAGAACGGGTCCAGGTATATGAAGGCATTGTTATTGCTATTGACAATAAAGGCATTAGCAAAACCTTCACTGTTAGAAGGATATCATACGATATTGGCGTTGAGAGGATATTTCCTCTGCATTCACCACGAATTGAAAAAATCACTGTGGTTAGAAAGGGTAAAAAACGCAGAGCAAAACTCTACTTCCTGCGTGAACGAACTGGAAAATCCGCAAAGCTTAAAGAAGTACGTGCCCGGAAGAAAATCATTGAAACACCTGCAACGCATGAGGTTGTTGATACTCCGGAAAACACTGAATCTAATGCATAATTGTATGGGTGCAAAACCTGATTTTGCAATAGAATATGAAGAATGTATAAAAGGCTATAAAACAATTGCTGGTATAGATGAAGCAGGAAGGGGCTCTTTAGCAGGGCCTCTTTCCGTTTCTATGGTTATCTTTCCTGTTGAATTTTTTACCAATCCCCCTAAAGAAATATTACGTTGTATTGACGATTCAAAGAAGCTTACTCATATCAAACGCCTACATGCAAAAGATATAATCACGCAGTATTGTATGTGGTGGGACTGTGTATTAATACCACCTGAAATTATTGACGAAAAAAATATAAACGGGGCAACTCTCTTTGCCATTAATACTCTCTATCAGCAATGCAAACATACGCCGCAGATGGTTCTTATAGATGGCAATTTTTCATTTCAGGTATCGTTTCCCTATAAGTCCATTGTTAAAGGAGATTGCCTGTCGCTTTCCATTGCGTCAGCATCAATCATTGCCAAAGTAACCCGTGATGAATATATGATGAATATTAATGCACAGTACCCGGAATATGGCTTTGCACACCATAAAGGGTATGCAACCAAAAAGCATCTTGATGCCATAAAAAAGTTTGGGCCATCGCCTTTGCACCGGAAGACTTATGAGCCGGTTGCAGGTTTATTTTATGAGCTATCGCTATTTAAATGAAAATTACAGATAACATAGTTAGCGCACACCGTAAGCAATCATCAAAGCTTACACTGAACAGTGGCCAGGTTGTTGTGGGTACTATCACTAAACGCTTAACCGCTTCTACTGCTATGGTGCGTGTTGGAAATCAGATTTTTGAAACACGTTTTGCCAAAGAGCTTCCACAATCAAACCATATACTGCTTCAATTTGACAAAATAGCTGGCAACCGCTTTATCTTTTCACTAGTTGAACCAAAAGCTTTAAGCAATACAGATATACTCTGTGCAACACCTTCTAACTATGCATTATTTATGCACAAACTAAATGCAGCAGATTCACTGACGGTGTTTTTAATCCATAAAGCACTGTTTGATAGCATCACAAGCTCCGAATATAAATATACTGTGATTGCCCCACTTCTACAGCGTCTTCTGCAAAAAGGAGTACCTGAAAAGCTACTGCAAAAATTTTGTTACACTTTATCCAAAGATACTGGTATAAGTTTAACTATGCATATATTACAAAATAGTGGCAACTCATTACATAATTTTGAGCTTGAAGATGAAGAAGTTGAATGCCTTTTGTCAATGATGTCAAAAGATGATATTGAAAATCTTATTCACTATCTGGGCGATAGTTCCCAAAAAATGTTTACCGTGCCTTTTTATGATGGCAATACATTCAATGATGCGTATATTATTTCCGATGATAATTATGTGTGCATTGATGTAACATTTTCATATTTAGGAAAACTCAATATTGTTATGTCTGAAAAGGATACAATAGCTGTTAGAATATACTGTTTCAATGATGCTGCGTACAGCCAGTTACATCCACAGTGCCCCGATATAGCACGCAGTATCCATGAACATTCCGGCAAAAAAGCAGCTTGTACCTGCATACAGAGAAGCGATTGGGAAGAAAAAATTATTGCATTAATTAACAATATGTATATACAATATAGTATTGATTTTTCAGTATAGGAAAATCCATAATGGAAGATATCGCTGTAGCACTACGTTATACAGTTGAAGAACAAATTCCCAAGGTCATTGCCAAGGGAAAGGGTAAACTTGCAAAAAGTATTCTTGACAAAGCAAAAGAGTGTAATATACCTATTTATCAGGATAAAGATTTAGCTGTACTACTTTCATCACTGGAAGCTGGTTCATTTATACCCGAAAACCTTTACAAAGCCGTTGCAGTAGTATTGGCATATTGTTATAACATAAACAGTGATTTTAGACAAAAATTGAATTGAAATAGTGCACTTTTTACTTTATACAGTGTTTTAATGACTAAGTGAATAAGGAGAAAACTCAAAAGTTTTTTACTATGGCTGAAATGCGAAAAATACCTGTTGACGAGTTAAAACCTGGAATGCGGTTTGATAAGCCCGTTTATATAGACAGCAACAATATGCTTGTTGCTGCCAATGTATCCATCAAGCTTGATGATATCAAAAAGCTTATGCGCTGGGGGGTTAGTGAGGTTGAGACTGCCGGCAATCTAGTTTCAACCGAGCAGGAAATTAAGGCTGCAACAGCCCGTGCAACCATGACCGAAAGTGATGAAGCAAAAAGGATCATTGATGATTACAATAAGCTTCTTACACAACGTGTCCCCCTCATAGAAATACATAAAGAAGCATGCAAAGCTGTAGCAAATGTCCATAACGCCATAAAAGCAGACGGGCAGTTTGCTATTGATGAGATTGATGTTGCTTTAACAAAGATAATAGAAATCATGAAGAATTACCCCAATATCTTTTTATTTTTGTATGGATTGGAAGAAGGTAAAAATTATTTAGTTGTGCATTCAGTAAACGTTACGTTTTACTCTTTGCTTATTGGAATGGCTTTGAAATATACACCTATTAAACTGCGCGAACTGGGCATTGGCACCATGCTCATAGATGCAGGTATGATTAAATTACCCGCATACATTATGCATAAGCAATCCAATCTCACCGAACATGAATTTAACCAGATAAAAACCCATCCATTACATGGATATAAAGCGCTGCGGCAATTGGGTAAGATACCTGAGAAAAGTGCCCTTGTATGCCTGCAACACCATGAACAATATGATGGCAAAGGATACCCTAGAGGCTTAAAAGGCACACAAATAGATGAATATGCCCGTATTGCAGCAATAGCTGATTCATACGAAGCTCAGATAGCAAACAGGGCATATCGTAAACGTGTATTCTTCTACCAGGCAATGAAGAATATGCTCTCAAGCGGTATTAATAAATTTGACCCGGTAATATTACGTGTATTCCTATCACGCATGTCAGTGTATCCCATTGGTTCTATTGTTGAGCTTAACAATGGCACCATAGGAATAGTTATCGGTTCTATCCCACAAAAGCCTTTGCGTCCAATTGTAAAGCTTATCATTGATTCAAATAAAAAACGTTTCACCGATACTATTATCGTAAACCTTTTGGAAGAAAAAGCACTGTATATAACACGGGCATTAGATGAAACTGAAATTGGCGTAAATCTTTTTGAAGTACTGTAACGCAATACACAAATATATAGCGGAGTACAACTGTGAACAACCACCAATACGGCAATCAGGGTGAAGCCCTGGCTAAAGACTTCATTGAAAAACAAGGTTTTACTGTTATTGAGCAGAACTTCCGCTACGGCCGTTATGGGGAAATTGATATTATTGGTATTAAAGACTCATTACTTGTGTTTTTTGAGGTTAAAACCCGCCATACATCATCATACGGAAATCCATCATATGCAATTACTTATAAAAAGAAAAATGCATTGCGTGCTGTAGCAACCTATTTCCTGCTGCAAAATCCACAATATAACAGTAAAAACTACACCCTCCGCTTTGATTGTATAACCATATTGGGTCAAACAATAGAGTGGATTCAGGATATAGTACGTTGATTTAACGTGCACCGCCGTTTTGTATATATCCCCACTGTTTCAAGAGCGTGTTTATTTCATCTGAAATAGCTACCTTTTCCTTAACCTTCTGTATGCCACCCTTCTGCGGTTTGGACCAGACAATGAGTTCATCAGGGAATAAACGTAAAGCTGCATCATCCGGCATTTTCTGTAACAGAGGTTGCGCTGAGTCAAATACATACACACCATCTGTTTCAGGAAGAGCGGTGCCACTGTAGCCCCACAATACAACCCCAGAATCACATTGAATATAACAAGCAGTGCGGGATGGAATCGTAGAAAAAACAATTCGTTGGCCTTTTTTAAGGCTGAACGCATACTGTTGCCTTGAAATTTTCTTTACAATACCGTGAGATTCTATAGTATAAAAAAATCCTTCACGAATACTAATACTGCCCTTAACATCCTTTTTGGCATACAAAATATTTTCAGGCTGTTTAAAACGCAGTGCATATAATTTCTGTTGCATCTCAAAAGCTTTCTTTTTATCAATTTCTACAATATTATTAAGTTCATCAGGATCTTGATTCAAATCGTAGAGTTCATAATACTCATCAACTAAAGCCCCACCCCAGTGATGCGGCTTGATCCCAAACCCATAAAATTTTTCAATATATTTAAAGTTATTAATCCGCACTGCATACATAAGCCTTCCTTCACTGTAGACAGGTCTATCACTATGCTCTGACCCCTTTACAAACGGCATTAAGCTTTTTCCCTGATAGCTATCAGGCATTGTAAATCCCGACAATTCACACACCGTTGGTGCTATATCAATATTGCGCACCTGATAGGGCACTGACACAGTTCCCTTATATACATCTTTTGGCAGCTTAATAATTAATGGCACATGCAACTCTTCATCATACATTGTCTGCCCATGCGTGAAAATTGACTTTTTATCAGTATAGGGACTGTATTCATGTGCACTGTGAAATACCTCACCATGATCGGTGGTAACTACAATAATGGTGTTGTCATACAGGTTAAGCTTTTTTAACTCAGCAACCATCCTGCCAATATAATCATCAGTATAAGCAACCTCGCCCAGATACCGCCTGAACCACGGATGCACACCTTTTATTGATTTTCGCAGTGGTTCAAGGTACTGCGCAGGCGGGATATAGGCATTATGTGGAGCATTGAAATTAATAAAAAGAAAGAACGGCTTATCCTTGTTGGCAGCAAGCCAGTGTATGACCTCATCAGCGATGTCCATCGTATCTTCCCACTGACGCTGGTAGTCGGACATATCGTCAAAACCTAAGTCAACACCAATACCTGAATGGTCCAGAATAAACGCGTTATTGCCAATGGAACGTGTGATATATCCATGAGTAGTAAAAAGAACAGGCAAAGGTACAACTCCACTTTGTGTATAAAAATAATTCTTTTCCTGCTTTGATACCTGAAAATAATAGATGTTAACGCCTGTTGTTGAACCATATACTGATGAAAGCATAGCAATTGTTGAAGGTCGTGTCCAGTTAGCAACAACACAATGATTGGTAAAAGCAGCACCATCGTTTGCCAGCGCATCCATGTTGGGAGTAATGTTGTAATTTGGTACAATACAGTGCACCGCATCCGCACGCAAGGCATCAATTGATATAAACACCACATTTGGTTTTTTCAAGTCATTATCTCTGTGCTTCATAACAGCATTGGAAATAAAGCAATAAGCAGTATCTTTTGTATACGATTCAAATTCCATGACAAGCTTAGCATCAGCAAAAAAAGGTATATTGGAAGTTATATGTTTAAAGGGCAAAGATGATGTGGTATATTCACCCAATACCAATTTTTTTTTGGGCGATAGTAACTGTACAGTAAGCTTACCCCGACCCAATGATGCACAGTCAAAAGATAGCCTGCCGCCTTGTTGCAGTGGAAAATAAACTTTACCAGGAGTTTCTCTTGTTGCTGCAATCACCAGTGAGCGAGTTGTCTTTGACCATTTTTTTTCTTTATCAACATCATAGGCAACCTTCACGATGTATGGTTTACGCAACCATGGATCAACATAGACAGTATCAGAATAAAGGTTCTGCAAAAGTTGCACATTGTAATCAATAGTACAATCCGTATGCAACAGATTGGTCAAAACAGGTGCCCTGCCACAGGCAACAAACAATAACATAATAATTATAGTATATATACAAATATATCGTCGCATAATTTTCCTTGCACTGTTAATTGCTTGCATAAAGTATATACGTTAGTATTAATGCAATAACATTTTTATTTTTCATTCTTTCAATTCAGGAGTAAAAAATAAAGATATCGTAAAAATACATGTACTCTTCTGCCACCAAAGTCAGTAGAATAGTAAATTTTATAATATTTTGTACATAATTTAACTTTACAAATAAGCTTGTACCCTGCTATTGTTTTTTAAAAAAAGGCATTTAATTATGAAGAAATTATATATACCATTTCTACTGGCTCTTTTTGTTGGCTGTAAAACACAGTTTGGCCTTGTGCATACCGTACAATTGCCAGATGGCTCTTCCATTGCTGTAAAAAACTTAGGTGAAATCACCGTAACCATAGAGCCATTCACTGAAGAAACCTGGACACGAATTGCCGCAAGTACCCAATTCATTGACAGGTCAAAAAGTGGAAGATTGCCCAAAATACCCTTTTTCCTGATACTGATTGAAAACAAAAGCAGCCAGCCAATCACCATCAAGGAAATTGCAATATCGTATGGCAATAACCGTTCACTCGTTTTAACTAAAGATGAACTGAAAGACCATCTTGCTTCACCAGCTTATGGATTCATACGTGTTACTGAGCTTGTAACCCCACAGAGATTAATCACCTATTCAGGAAGCTTAAAAAAAATTGATTTTGAGCATGACGTAATTCCAAGTACATTGCCCTTCATACCAACTGGTGATATACACTGCATTGTAGTGGCAGGTAAATGGATACCCGTAAATGAACGCCAGTTTACTGTTGAAATAGTGATAAAATTGCCTGAGGATGAAAAAATAGTTGATTGTACATTTGTCCGTAAGGAATATAGAACAAAAGGAAAACATTTCCTATCATCCAAGGAGGAAAATTAATGACATTTGACGAATCCGTAATAAACAAGGTATGTCAGTTAGCACGATTAGAGCTGACCACAGAAGAAAAGCAGGAATTCACCAAACAGCTTGAAGACATTATCCGCTACGTTGAAACCATAAACAAGCTTGATACAGCCAATGTGCAGCCTGCTGACCACATAGTACCATTATCCAATGTGTTCAGAGAAGACATAGCAAAAGAATCACTGCCCGTTGAAGAAGTTGAAAATATTGCACCGCAATTTGAAAAAAGCCATTTTGTTGTACCACGTATTATTGAGGAAATAGAATGAACAGGCTTTTTATTGCATTACCCATTGATGAAGGCATCATCAAAAACCTGCATCCCGTTTATACAACGATGTCGCAGTATAATGATGTACTAAAAGTAGTTGAGCCTTCATTATATCATTTAACATTGAAATTCATTGGGGAATGCGAAGGCAATGTTGCACGCACAATTGAGTCCGAGTTTGCATCATTACATTTCACCATTCCACCCCTACCCTATTCTGTGAAAGGCATAGGGATGTTTCCCAACAGCAAGAATCCATCAGTAATATGGACGGCAATAGAAACTGATAATAAACTCTTGAGCCAGATTGTTGCCCACATTCAGAATTTTGCCAAGAAGTATGGAATCAAAGAAGAAGACCGCCCCTTTGTGCCACACCTAACACTTGCCCGCATACGAAAGGGCCGCAAATTAACCGAAACAATACACAAACGCCTGCAAACATTTTCCTCACAGGAATTTGGCCAGGCAACGTTTAACCGTGTCATACTTTTTTCATCAAAACTCACCCCGCAAGGCCCTGTATATACAGAGTTGAAGGAAATTAACCTCTTGTAAGTTCATTTTTTATGATCGTATGTGTTTTAGCAATTAATTCATCTATTTTTTCATGTGTATAATGATCAGTTGGTATTGGGTCACATACCACCACTTCAATACTACCAGAGTGGAAAACAAAGCTGCCTTTGGGAAGTATTGCCCTGCTTCCTTTTACAACAACAGGCAATAACGGTATTTTGCGTTCAATAGCTATAGTAAAACCACCTTTTTTAAATTTTTGCAGTGTACCATCTTTTGAACGTGTACCTTCTGCAAAGACAAGAAGGCTCACTCCCTGTGGCAAACGGTTGACAGCTTTATTTATGCTTGCTATAGCTTTTTCTCTGTTACCTCTATCAATAAAAACATTTTTTGCTGCATATAATGCCCATCCAAAAAGCGGGACATACAGCAATTCTTTTTTAATAACCCACCTGAATTGAATTTTCAGGGAAGTCACAAGTGCCAGAATATCATATTGTGACTGATGATTGCTTATAATGACATACTGAGTACCCTCTTTAATTTTTTCCCGCCCTTTAATGTGCACTTTTACACCTGTAACAATGAGCATGGTCCATGCCCATAGTTTTGAAATGTTAAATACCAGATTGCCCGTTACTGAAAAAATTGCAGCCACAGTCATAGGTATAAAGAGAATTACACTCATACATGATGCCCAGAAGAATAGCCAGATACATTTTAAAAGATTTATTACATATTTCATAAGCAACCCCCAAAACATATAATGTTGTTAACTATACAATCTAATTTTTCATTGTCAAATCAAAAGGGAAGTGTAGTATTAGCATATGCATTTTAATGAGGCAATACTGTAATATTGTTAAATGTGCGTAAAAAAAAGCATGGAATATATTGCTCATTTCTGTTTTGTGTTGACAATAATTGAAACATTATGTTAATTCATATATACAAACAAGAAAAATGATATGTTATATCAATATTTATTCCTTAAAAACAATTTAACAAAATTACTTGTACACTCCCGCCACCGAAGGCGGGGAGTGTACATTAATTATTTCTTTATACATAAAAATATATTGAGGAATTAACAGCGATGTTATATATACACACTCTAATGAATAATTATTGAATAAACCAAGCTACCATGCTATTATTGTAACGTGAATTTTTGTGGAGGTATATATGGGAAATATAGTTGAAGTTAATGATGTAAATTTCAATTCAGAAGTATTAGAACATTCAGGCAAGGTACTGGTTGATTTCTGGGCTCCATGGTGTGGCCCCTGCCGCATGCAGACTCCTATTTTAGAAAAATTATCTCAAGACCCAATAGTAAAAACAAAGATAGTAAAAGTAAACACCGATAATAACCCCGAAACTGCACAGCGTTACGGCATATCTTCCATACCAACACTTATCCTGTTTGAAAATGGCAAGGAAATTGACCGTATGGTTGGCGTTCAGCCTGAAACAGCACTTAAAAATAAGCTTTCATAACCAATGCGTGCAGTCATACAGCGGGTAACACAGGCAACGGTTACAGTTGAAGGAAACATCATTGCCTCTATAGATAAGGGTCTGTGCGCTCTTGTTGGTCTTACTGCTACTGATACAGAAAAGGATTTACAGTATATCTGCCAGAAAATCATTGGGCTTCGCATTTTTGACGATTCAGATGCATTCATGAACCTGTCAGTAGCTGATGTGGATGGCCACATTCTACTTGTTCCGCAATTCACCCTGTATGGCGATGCACGCAAAGGCCGCAGGCCTTCATTTTCTGACGCAATGAAGCCGGAAGAAGCATCACAGCTTTTTGATACATTTGTTGCGTTGTGCAAACAACATTACCCCAAAGTACAGCAGGGGAAATTTCAAGCATATATGCAGGTATCTTTAATTAATGATGGCCCGGTAACTATATTATTAGATAGTTCAAAATTATTTTAAATATATATCGTTATTATTTTTTATTATCTCTAATTGCCGCATTATTTCTTTAAGATCCTCGTTATCGGGGTTTTCGCTTTGAACTTTTTTTACACCCGCAATAACCTTATCCAACCTGAAGCGCTCTTTTGTATATGAGCTATCAACCATTAATGCTCTCCTATAATACGTGTATGCATCAGCAAACTTCAATAAATGAAAATTGACAATTGCTATATTGGTAAGTGCTTTAACATAGTGCGGATCTATTGTAATAGCTATTGTTAACATATTAGCCGCTTCATGATACTTCTTCATGTTCATGCATGCAACAGCATAGTTATTGTAAAATAATTTATTTGTAGGGTCGTGCTGTATTGCCTGCATAAAATATTCACGAGCCATTTCATAATTACCACATTCCAGATAGCGCAAACCCTTTTCGTTAAGCTGCGCTGCTTCCATATTTTGGGCAATAGTTCCGAAAGCTAATCCAAACAATATAGCAGTTATCAGTAACAAGATTAATCGTTTCATAGTTTTTCCCAATTTCTAGAACAAGTGTAAAGCACTGCCTTTAAAAATTACAACAACTTTTACACCTTTTTGTATATTCATTGCCTCTAATGACCGCCTGGTTATCACCGATTGAACAATTTCACCGATATCAATGCTTACTTTATACAATCCCTTCATCGGAGCTATATCCACAACAATTCCTTTAAACTGATTGGTTGCACTGCTATGCAACATCTTTTTGGAAATGATTATATCCTCAGCTCTGAGTATTGCATACTGGAAGGAATTGCGGTAACTATCGCCCAAAAAAAACATACAGCCCTTATCCGTTACAAAATATGCCCCATCTTTTTTATGCACAACGCTGCCGTGAAAAATATTTTTTGCCCCAACCATATGAGCCACAAATATATCATTGGGATATTGGTACACCCGTGCAACAGTATCATGCTGAATAATATTCCCATGGTTCATAATATACAGATAATCGCCAAGCTGTAATGTTTCATCAAAATCATGCGTTATATGAAGTATCGTTGGTTTATATTCTTTTTTTATGTGCCGCAGAATACCAATGAGTTCCTCCTTCGACACCGGGTCAAGAGCGGTAAATGGCTCATCAAGCAACAAAAGTTTTGGGGCAGTGACTATGGCACGAGCAAATGCAACTCGCTGTTTTTCACCACCACTCAATGTTAAGGGGTGCCTGTGCTGTAAATGCTGTACACCGCACAGCTTCATGACCTCATTAACCTTTTGTGCTATTGCCTTAGGATGATACTTTTGCAACCGCAAACCAAACGAAATGTTTTCAAAAACCGTCATGTGGCTAAATAAGGCGGGTTCCTGATAAACAATGGAAAAACCCCGCTTTTCAGGTGGGACATGGGTAATGTCCTCATCATCACGCTGGATAGTACCCTTATGTGGTGCTACAATGCCTGCAATAATAGACAGCAGTAGCGTCTTCCCTGATCCGGAAGAGCCCATTATCATGGCATGAGCATTGTCATGAAACTGCAATGACGGAATTGCCAATGTAAATTGTGTGCTATGCCATTGTATATTATGCAGTGTAAGCATTTTTTTCCCTATAAAAAAGTGCAGACCGTATGGCAACGAAAAACACAATGCAAAATACTATGAGTATGGCCGCAATGGGACGTGCAGCATCCAATCCATTCGCTGTATACCTATCATAAAGCAAAACAGGTGCTATCATGGGGTGATAGGCAATAATAATAACTGCACCAAACTCGCTTATGCCGCGCCCCCACATCATGATGCTACCGGTAACTATAGCCCTGACCGAAAGCGGCAGTATGACATGGGTAAAGCACTGCGCCTGTGATGCCCCCAATGTCCTTGCCACATTAATGAGGCGCCTGTCAATTGATGAAAATCCATTTTGTACTGCATTAATAAAATATGGTATTGAAACAAAGGCCATGGCTATGACAATGCCTGTTTTGCTGCCAATAAATGGGATATTGAAGTATTTGAATACCTGTGCTATGTAACCGCTTCCAAATACAAAGAGCAATGCTATTCCGCTTGCTGTATGCGGTATAATCATGGGTATGTCAAATAGTGTGATAATAAAGCGCTTTAATGGGAAGTTGGTGTATGCAAACACATAGGCAAGAGGCATACCAAAAAGTAATGCTATCAACGTGGCATAGAATGCACATTCAAAAGTCAGAATGAGCGATTGCACCACTTCCTTATCAACCAGTATGTTAACAACATCACGCACAGAGACAGAAAATACCATTGAGGCAACTGGCACCACAACAATAAACGCTACCACAAACGATAGCACAGTAACAACACTGTAAAAGATTATATCGCGTTTATTTACGTTTACCACCTGCAACTACCTTCTTAAGTTCTAAAGGCATTATATCCCACTTACTGCTACTCACTTCAATAACGGAAAATCCATGTTTAGCAATAAGTGCTTTTCCTTCTTTGCCGCAAAGATACGTTAAAAAAGCAACCGCACCTTTTGTATTTGCCGCATTAACAGGTATAGAAGCACCATAAGCAATAGTGCTTCCACAAAATGTATACTGCTTCTTGGTATCTGATAATGTAACACATGCTTTTTTATACAATTGTTCGTATTTGGGATTGCTCAAATTAATACGGTCACTAAGCGTAACATACGGAAAGTTTTGTTGCACTGCAATTGATTTATATATCCACAGAGCATCGCAGGCACCTGCTTCAAGCAATGCAATGCAATCAGTTTCCTTTGGACGCATATACTCTACCGGCGAACGCAAAGCTAAAACTTTTTTCAGATTTGGGTTATTATACATCTGTGATGCCAATTCCCATACCAGCAATGTTCTGTATCCACAAGGGTCACGCAGGGGGTCAGAGCGTGTGCAGGCGATATCATATCGCAAAAGTGCATATATCCAGTCTGTTGCTATTTCTTGGGCAAACTTACTCTTTGTAGTATATGCCAGTACCATTTCATTTGATGCAAATGATATCCAGTATGGGCAATAAGTTTGCAAACTGTCAAAAAGCTTAACATCAGCTAAGGCAATAACATCACAGGGTTTATGTAAATCAGTTATTTTTCGGACTGCATCAATACTGCCTGAAGCCTCAAGCAGTACAGTACAATTATACTGTTTTTCAAATTCAACCTTGCATTCTTTAAATAGTGCCGACAGGCTGCCGGCATGAAACACGGTGATAGTTGTGCCTTGTTTTTGACTGCACGATGCGCAAAAAAGAAATATGCATACAAGTACAAGCTTTTTCATGTATGAAAAGATGTTGTGGGAATATCTCTATGTCAATAAAATAATTCTAGAAAAACACGCAATGACGGCTGGCGGGAATGTCATCCTGAGGACTCCGATAAAATCGGAGGACGAAGGATCTCGCCGTTTAGCAGATGAGATTCTTGGTTGCAGGAGTTCCTTTGAACAACAATGTTATCAACGAAATTTTACATGTTTCATACTTGACTTGAATTTATTATTTTTTATGTTGCACTATTTTTAATACTATTAATTATGTCATTACATACAAAATCCCATTAGCAAAATAACATATACCATGGATTTACAAAAACTTAACCAGGAACAATACAAGGCTGTAACGCATATTGAAGGTCCGCTATTAATACTGGCTGGTGCTGGTTCAGGTAAAACACGCGTTATTACCTATAGGATAGCTCATCTTATTAAAAATATTGGCATACCACCATATTCCATTGTTGCGGTAACATTTACCAATAAAGCTGCCCAGGAGATGCAAAACCGTATAAAAGGGCTCATTGGCCCTATTGGTGAAAGTGTCATGATAAAAACATTCCATTCGCTGGCAGTGTATATATTGCGCAGGCATGGCGAGGCAATTGGCATCCCTTCAAATTTTACTATCTATGATGACCATGACCAGGAATCAGTTATTAAAGATATATTGCGCAATCTCAATATTGATCCCAAAGCAGTAAAACCATCAATGATTGCAGAAAAAATTTCACGCATAAAAGAAAGTAAACACTACATTGAAGGCGGGGATATTACACCGCTTTTGCCAAAATTTCATTCGTTTAATTTCCCTGAAATCTTTACACAGTATCATGAAAAATGTAAAGCCGCAAATGCTCTTGATTTCAGCGATCTTCTTGTGCGCACAGTACAGCTATTGCGCAATAAAGAAGTGTTACATAAGCTGCAGTCCCGGTGGAAATACTTTATGATTGATGAATATCAGGATACAAATCTTGCCCAGTACCTGATTGCAAAATATTTATCGTCAGAAACTAAAAATATATGCGTGGTAGGCGATGACGATCAGTCCATCTATTCATGGCGTGGTGCTGACATTCGCAATATTTTAAATTTTGAAAAAGATTATCCTGACGCAATGGTCATTACCTTACACAGGAACTATCGCTCAACTGAACCAATCCTTAACGCAGCATGGCACGTCATTAAACATAATTATAACCGAAAAGACAAAAGCCTTACATCACACCGCGGAGATGGCGAACCAATAATTGTATGTACAACCAACAATGAATATGGCGAAGCCGAATATGTTATAAATACCATCGTTACGCTGAAACACAGGGAATGCTATGCCAATAAGGACTTTGCAATATTTTACCGCACCAATGCACAATCGCGCATATTTGAGGAATTTTTACGCAAAGAAAACATTCCGTATGTAGTGATTGGCAGTGTTAAATTTTATGAACGAAAAGAAATAAAAGACATCATTGCATACATGCGATTTATTGCAAATCAGCATGATAGTGTTTCGCTACTTAGAATTATCAATACCCCGGCACGAGGCATTGGCGCGTCAACTATAGAAAAAATTCGTGATGCGGCATACGTTAACGGTGTCAGCGAATGGGACATTATTACAAACAGTGAAGCCTATGCATATAAACTATCGCCTGCCCTTGCTGAATTTAGAACTATTATGCAGAAATTAATTGATAAAGCCAAAGAAACACCACTGCATTATAAACTTTCTGATGTATGCATTAGTATTCTCATTGACACACAGTACAAAATTAGCCTTGAGGCTGAAAATAGCATTGAATCACGTGGAAGGCTTGAAAATATTGATGCATTTGTGAACAGTATTTTTGAATATGAGCATCTACACCCCCAGGCAACACTTGATGAATTTTCACAGGACATTTCATTATTAACACCCGCCGATGAAACAAATGGTACCATCCAGGATGCAGTAACGTTAATGACTGTACATAATGCCAAGGGGCTTGAATTCCCGGTTGTATTTTTAACCGGCATGGAAGAAGGGCTGTTCCCTCATGCCAATGCAAGTGATACAGAAGAAGGCATTGAGGAAGAAAGGCGGCTTTGCTATGTTGGCATGACACGAGCAAAGGATAGGCTCTTTTTAACAGGTGCAGGAATCCGAAGAAGCTGGGGCACTGTTAAAAATCAAGAAGCATCGCGATTTATCAGTGAATTGCCTTCCCAATTATGCGAATTCAAGTCTTATAATTCATCATATGATTCATGGGATGCTCCTACACCTTCATCATTTAATACATTTAATGCAAGATCCAGAAAAAATGGTAACAGCTTACAGAGTGTAATAACCGATTCGCGGTTTAAGGTACATCAAAGAGTTAAGCATCCATCATTTGGCATTGGCATTATAACCACAATACAGGGTAGTGGGGATAATGTTAAATTAACCATACAATTTGTAAATGGGTTTACTAAAACATTTCTTGAGCGCTACACACCGTTAGAACCTGTATCATAATTTTTTTCTTGACAATTTATACTTAAAATTACATAAATTTTTCATATTATTATTTTAAAATAACTTATAAGGCTTGTTTTATGGAAAAAACGCATCGGGTTTCATTAAAGGTTTTGAATAATATTCCTGTTCTTATCTTAGAAGGCGATATAACCTCTGAGGCAGATAGCGATATTATGAATACCTACAGGGAGATGAAGGAAAAACATTCGCCATTTTATCTTATTATTGACTTTAACAAGACAAAATATATTAATTCTGCCGGGATAGCCACGTTAATTAATATTATCCAGGATTTAGGAGATTTTGGCGGAAAGGTGGTTTTTACCGGCCTTTCACAGCATTTTCAAAAAGTAATGGACATAGTAGGCATTACCGACTTTGTGAACATTTACCAAACCAATGAAGAAGCGTTGAAAAATATAGCTACAAAATCCTGATTACATGCATCCTGCAGCCATAGGATGGTTACTTTTTAATTATTATCAATTTCCAATTTCTTTAACAGCTTCTTTGTTGGCCTGCCTAAAGCATCCCATCCTCTAAGTTTGTAATATTTTTTGAGCATCGTGTCAAGAGGGACTGTATATCCTTTTTTGCCAAACATAAGTGGCTCTTTGGTAAACCGTGCTGGCAAGCTGTCATCTTTTGCTGTTAACCCTTCCCGTATGTTAAACATTCTTTCCAGTGTATATCCGCGCTCACCTACCAGATAGTACCTGCCAAAATCCATCTTCATGCCAGTGGCTAGTTCTATTGCCTTTGTATGAGGAAGTAGCGGTACATGAAACCGCATAAGCCACTTGGGCATCTTTACAGTAAAATCTATAAGTATCCATGTATGTGTAAGAATAAACTGCAGCAACGAAAAAAGCCACTTCCTCCCGGGAACTTTATAGGCAATATTTGGCACAAATGTCCATGAGGTAAAAAGGCAATTGCCACCTGCGCTTACTGCAGCCAGTAAATTCTGGTCAAGTATGGTCCATGAAGGTTTTGAGCGATAGTGATGGGGATTCAGGGTCACAGGCCCTGTAACCTCAAAGTAGATCATATACCCGCCATCCAAATGGCATGCACCACGAGATGCAGTTGCATACCCCAACCCATGCCCAACTGAAGCGCGTGGCTCATAGGCAGCCAATTCCAGCCCTTTGACATGAGGTGCATAGTCTAAAGCATTATATTTTTTTGCCAGGTACCGTACACCTTTTGAAAGTTCCTCACCAATGCCACGCTTATAGGCAATATCTTCAATTATCTGTGATATATTGTCCTTTTTGCCAAATTCAATGCCACATTTCCACACTCCTCGTTCATTAAGTTCTGCCGCAAATCCCATTAATGTCCCGGTGCTAATGGCATCAAGCCCCAAAAGGTCAAGCTGATAATTCCATTTTATAATAGCATCCAAGTCATCAATAAGCATATTGGAACCAAGCAGGGATAAGATTTCATATTCAGGGCCTTTTACTTCCTTGCCATCAATCTCAACAACCCTGCCACAGCGAATTGGGCATGAAATACAACCCGAATTTTTAACTAAAAATTCTTCAGCCAGCCGTTCTCCGCCAATATTCCAGGCACGTTCATATTGCCCCTTAGAAAAGTTTTTGGTTGGCAATGCATTGTTCATGGAAAGTGCTGTTAAAAAGCCTGCAGTGCCATAGCGTGGTGCAAACTCACCGGTTGCCGGGTGCTTCTGTAACATGGTAATCCATTGTTTGATATGCTTTTTGAACTCTTCGTTATTGTGAATGGGAATCTTTTCAGACCCGCGTGCAACCATCCCTTTACAATTTTTTGATCCCATAACTGCGCCCATTCCGCACCTGCCGTGGCTGCGCTCCTGAGACACAACAGATGCAAATAAAACCAGGTTTTCCCCGGCAGGCCCAATAGCCATGGTACCACCCTGCCCCATAGCCTTTTGAGCATCCTGTGTATTCATACCCCAGATGCTACTGGCATCCCTGATATGTACACTTCCATTGTCAAATTCTATATATACCGGTTTTGGCGCTTTTCCACGTACTATTACGCCATCAAAACCAGCACGTTTTAAGTGCATGCCAAAATTACCACCGCTGTTTGAATGCCCTATCAGACCAGTCAGCGGGCTTTTGGCTGATATATCATATCTGCTACTTGACGGAGCACCGGTACCAGTCAATGGCGATGTCATAACAATCAAAATATTTTCAGGTGATAGCGGGTCAGTACCGGGATTAAGTTCATCCCACAATATCTTTGTGGCAATAAAGCGCCCGCCTAAATACTTTTCCCTGTCTTCATCAGCAAGTGGATACTCACCAACACTTCCCGTTGAAAGATTAATATCACATATTCTTCCCATATAGCCATTGAACTTACTTGCCATACTGCACCTCTTTTTTGTTATACTGTGGTAAAGTTAAAATATCAGGGATTTTCAACCCCACCTGTACAAATTTTTCAAACTCATCTGTTGATACATTATGGACATTACTCATCACCGTATCGTAGCAAAAGTCCTCTATTATTTTGAGACGCTTTTTCCCTTCATGAGTAAGCCTCACATATACCACACGCTTATCCCGTGAAGACGTTTTACGTTCCACCATGCGTTTTGCATGCAATCGCTGCACAATGCGGGTTGCCTTATGTAACGGTATGTCCATTGTATAGGCAATGCCACCTATCGTTTGTTTGCTTTTACTGTTAATACAGGTCATTGCATAGTACAACTCATAGGTAATGCCAAAATGTTTTTCCTTAAAGCGCTCAAAATGGTACACTGCGCTCAGCACATCACGCATTAGTTTGTTAATTTCTTTTTTTGTTTTTTGTTTTGTTTTTTGGCGATAGTTCATAGTAACAGCCCTTTGCTGCAAGTATAAAAAAATACTTGCAGAATGCAAGTATTTTTTTATATTCACTGCACATGCCTTTTGCCTATTGCCTTTTCACAAAAGTGTTTATGTCACCAATCAGCTTGTAATATGTTTATACGCTTGTCTTAACTCTTCAAGTGAATATACTCTTTTTGAATCAGGAAGGGATGCTAAAAATATCCTGCCATACGCTTTTCTATCAATACGAGGGTCAAGAATTGCAATGATGCCTTTATCAGTTGATTTGCGGATGAGCCTGCCAAAACCCTGTTTCAGCAAAAGCACCGCATACGGAACCTGATAACTCATAAATGGGTTGCCACCTTCTTTTTGTATTTTTTCTATCTTTGCCTGCACCACAGGATTTTCAGGTGCCTCAAACGGCAGCTTCATGATAATAACTGCACGGGCTAAATCTCCCGGCAGGTCCACACCCTGCCAGAATGAATGTGTCCCAAAAAGCACCGCATTGTCACATGCAATATATTCCTGTAACGCTGTGGCTGCATTCATAGTGTGTTGTGAAAATATGTTATAAGGCAGCGTATCACAAAGCTTTTCATATATTTTTTCTAACATTACATAGGAAGTAAAAAGGACAAGGCATCTTCCCTGTACCATTGTAATAATTTCTTTTATTTTTTCAGCTGCATTATGTATAAAGGCTTCTTCTGATGGGTCCACATTATCTTTATCAATGAATAAAACCGACTGATTGGCAAAATCAAATGGTGATGGCAGTAGTAGTGACTGTACATTTGAAAGTCCAATACTCTGTATAAAATAATCAAAGGTATTATTAACACTCAATGTAGCCGAAACAAACGCTAAATGGTCATAATATTCCACCACCTCTTTATGGATAATGGAAGCAACATCCAGTGGCTGCCCACACATAGTAACTGTGCCATGCCCATTTTTTTCCTTTTCCAGCCAGTAGACATAGCTATCATCATCCATAAACACAATCATGCCAAGATTATTGCATGTATTCATTATAACGCTTTTGCGATACTCATATTCCAAGCGCATATCCTCTTCAAGTTTTTCAGCCTCAACTTTTTCAAATACACCAATAATTTCTTCCAGTGCTTTCAGTAAAGGCAGGCATTGCTTCAGTGGATTACGCAGCCTGAGTGTTTGCAGGTCCTGTATCATATCATTACAGATAGACTTGCATACCTGAACCTGACGCAATGCATTATCAAACACCTCAAGTGCATCCTGCTGCAGGCTGTGATGCAGCCATTGTTCAATAAGTGAAGGCCCCTTTTTTCTTTGTATCATGTGTTCCAGCGTTTCTTTGAGCGCCTGGCTGTTTATTGAAAAACCCAACTGGCTTGCTGCTATTCGTTCCAGTGAATGCGCCTCATCAAATACCACAACCTTACAATCAGGCACTAACGACTTTGATGCAGCAATATTTGAAAAAAAGAGATAGTGATTCATGACAAGAATGTGAGCCTGTTGCCATCGTTTGCGTGCTTCCATGTATGAACACGTGTTTTTATACCTGCATTTATTCATGGAGCATAATTCTGATTCACGGCAAATTGTATTCCACAGGGCATCAGCTACCTGGACGTCAAACCGTGTTATGGTGTGATTCTTCTTCAAAAGCTTATGCACATAGGCTATATCATCTGCAAATTTTTTGTCAAAACTGCCGGTATCTATTGCATGCTGTAGCCTGCGAAAGCAGGGATAATTGGTGCTTCCCAAACACAGGGCATACTCAAGGGAACTATCGGTTACTTCTTGTAGTATGGAAGCAACCACGGGCAAATCTTTAAGGATTAATTGCTGCTGCAGGGCTTTTGTTTCAGTAACTATCGCCACCTTAACATCTTCATACAGTGCAAACAAAGCAGCAGGAAGAAGATAACCAAATGTTTTGCCTGTACCGGTTCCAGCCTCAATGACAATGTGTTTGTTGTCATACCACGACTCTACAATAGCAGCAGCCATCTGTTCCTGAATTTCGCGATACTCAAAATCACGAATTAAACCTGCCAGCATGCCACTGGTAAATATAGTATGTATGATTGAATTAATATCCATAGAATGTTACTATATATATGGCGGCACTGTAACGAATGCTATGCGGGATGTCTATCAAAAAATGAATGAAGGGTATTTATCTACCAGTCCCATCGTGTACGCACTCACGCGGGAATAATAACGTAAATACCGGTACATAAAATCAAACAAGAGTGTAGGCCAGCGCTTTGTGGCAATAATACTGATAAGGCCAACAGGAATGAGAATAAGCATCCCCAGCGTCAGTACAGCAATCAGCAGCAGATGGGGAAGTGCTGCTATAAGTATACCAATACCAGTAATCCTTAAAAAAGCAAGCAAGCGTGAAGGCTCAGAAGGATAGACTATATCAAGCTGCAAGCTATGTTCAACTTTTGGCCTGCCAGCATACACAGGCCTGTCTTCAATTATCTGTGCTGCGGATGCTAAGATTGAGATATAATACCTGAGTGTGTTTTGCTGCATGTCTGCAAAATCATCAATGAACTGGCCCGTGAATAACACAACACACCAGTTAAAAAATCCAACAATCGTAGATACAACACCATAAATGGCACTTACAATACCATGCGGAATCAAAGTCAATGCATACAACCCTAATAGCCTTGCAACAGCGCCAAGCCTTGAATATGACAATGAATAATCAATGGTCAAATTGACAAAACCTGCAGGTATAGAATCATAGCTTTCTTTTTCAGCATATTCAAATTCTTCAGGCGTGTACGCTTTAGCTTCACCTTCTTCCAGTTCAAATTTATCTAAATCCACCTCAGGCAATTCAAGTTCTTTTGACATTAAGTTTTCTATTTCTGAGTCTGTAAGCTCTTTATGCAGGTCATCAACCGTAAGGCCCGGCTCAATTTCATCCAGGGAAAGCTTTAAGTCTTCCTCCTCTTCAAGTGATTGTTTCTTTTCTTCTTCTATAAGTTCATCAATGGTTATTCCTGCATCCTCCAATGTGAGCTTTTCGTCTTCTTCAATTATCTGTTCACCTGGCAAAACCTCTCCATGCTCTTCTAACTGTATATCAAGTGAATCCAGGTCCAGGGTAATATCATCTATTGGCTCTTTTTCAGGTGCTTTTTTTGCTTTTGGTTTTTGAGGAATTTCTTCATCAGATACTAAAATATCGTCAAAGCCAATATCTTCCACGGGCAATTCTTCCTTTTCAAGGACTGACGGCTCTGCTGGCATCTCTGGTTCTTCAATTGCCGTGGATTCCTCCAAAGGTATATCAAGGGTATCTAAATCTATTGTAATGCTTTCATCAACATCCTTTTCCTTTGAAAAAATCTCATCAGCCTTAATTTCTTCATCAAGCAATAAATCCTTTTCAAGGGGTTCTTCCGGGAGGGTTATTTCATCAGTAGCGCTTTTTAATTCTTCACTAGAAAAATCAGAAAGGTCTATCGTTTCACTTTCAATGGGCTCAAATTCATCCTTAATTTTCCCTTTCTTATCCGGAGTGGTATCAAATGATTCAATATCTGCCAGCAAATCTTCATCGGCTTTTAAAGTTTCTTTTTCAGCATATTCTTTCTCAAATGGTTCTTCCTGCAATATAGTATCAAACTCTTCTTTTGCGTGTGTATGTTTTCTTGGCTTTTCTTCAATTGTTTGAGCCATAAGCATTTCATCAAGACTTCTGTCCTGTGCAATGTCCATACGATTATCAATAATAACATGAGCCTTGCATTTGGGGCAGGTAAATGCAAAACGCTTGTTGTCTACCTTTTCATCATCAACCTGATAGGCTGCATTACATTCGCTGCATCGTACAATCATGTATGGCTCCTGATGATTTATTGACTGGTGAAATACCGCTCATTAATATTGTGCTGAATAATCAAAAAGCCTAAGGGCAAAAATAATACCATATACCAGGGCATCTGCCTGCCATTGAGCATTTCAGATTTTTGCATATATTTAATGGTAAGGTAAATGAGCCACAAACCACCCGTTAGTATGATAAGCAGTATGTTGGTAACAGGATTATCATAAAAAATACGGCTTACTCGTGCAATCCACCAGAAATAATACAACCCTGCTGTACAAAGCATTAATACAAATAGTACCACAAGATTATCTTCGGGGATATATTCAAATGCATTTCTTGAGTGCATATACGCTCCAGTTAGTTCTATTACATATATAACAAAATTAATAAAATACTGCAACAAAAAAAGTCCAAAAGCTTCTATATATAATTTACGGTAAAATCATGAAAAAATCTTAATAAATATTCACAAATTATTCCTTAAAACAATGATCAAAGGATTATGCATCAAACCGCCTAAGGCAGCCCCGTACACAATATGTAATATTGAAAAATTCTTGTCATTTTTATCAATACCATATAATACGTCATAAAAATCCTTTTGGTATTGCAATTGTATAACAGGAATTGCACTTGACAGCAGTTACTGGACACCAATAGTTCAATACTATCAATCACAAAAGTGGATACTACACCCCCTCAAGGGGCGGCAAGATTATATCATTATTTCCAGGAGAAATTATTTAAAAATGGACATAAAAGAGTACAATTATTCCAGTATAACACAGAGGCGGTTTGTATTACTTTCTGTATTTTTCTCAATTGCTACACTGGTGGTGTTTACCACTTTAAGTACCCTTTGCTTAAGCTCACTAGCACTGTACAGCCCTTTCTGGAAATACATCTTAACCTTTGCATTTTCAGGTTTACTGACCGGTATTATCGCCGGGAACAGTATGTTAAAAAAATTACAAAACCACAGAATTATCTTTATTATACAGGAAATACTATTATTATGTGTGGCGATAGTTCCCGTAATTGGTTCCTTTGTGTACCATGGTATTTTTCCTGTATATGGCAACATCCTTCAATATTGCTACTGGCTGATATATGGGGCAATATTTATGATGTTTTTTTTTACAGGCGTAAAAGCTCCATATTATTTAAAAACTACCAGTGGCGACTACATTGATAATAAAAACCCCGCAATCATTGCTATATGTATTGCGTTAGTATCGCTTATTGCTTCATTGGCGTTAGCATTATTCATATTTTATAACCCACAGTATCTTATTCTCTATGTTCTTTTGCCCATACTATCCTGTATATTCACAATACTCCTTTCACTCCCCTTTTGTCCGCCAGCAATCATTTCACGTGGGGTTACAGAAGAAAGCGCAATTACTTCACGGGACGATATTCTGTTTACATACTGTAATGTTTCATTCATAAGCATATTCATCATTCTCATACTCCTGAGTATTGTTGCAAGCTTCGGTCTTTACATCAACGTGATTTTTTATTCAGTGGTAGCTATTGCAACAGGCTTTTTAGCGGGAACTATCGCCGCACATTATATAAAAACAAATAACACAGTTTTCATTTACGGCGAGATGCTGTACCCATTTCTTTTTTTAGGTTTTATTATTGTAATCCACAGTAATGATATACCGTATTATATCAGTATAATGACCGCAATGCCTTTCAGTATTTTTGCAGGATTAACCTTTGGCACTTCCCTTCAGCAAATTATCCTCAAAAATAATCACCAGTCCCGATATACCATACTGCTTTTTGCATTTTTTATTATACCAATTCCAATACTTATTGCATTTTTATGGATAGAATTAACATATCTATGGTTTTTTGTACTGATTTACCTGATGGCAATTATTACTATTATTTTCCCCGGTATGTACCTTTTGCAGAATACAAAACGTTCTGCATCAGCAATACTCTATTTTGTTGTAAGTTTGTTATTTATCCCTGTTATAATTATTACCCACATTTATTTCAAGCTGCCATTTTCAAATACAATGGTCAACAGATATTGCAGTGGATATGACACCGTGGCAATGGCAAATTTCAATGCATCATATATCACACAACCTGCAACTGCATACATACAAGGTATACCCGCATGTTCAATCACTGATCATTTTGCCCGTGATATGAAACGGGCAACTGTGTTAATAAATCTCTTTGCAAGTTCCGGGAATACAATCATCATTGATGGCTACCATAAATTCTTTACCAATAACCTGTACCGTCTGTTGCCTTCCCCTGTTATTATTGATTACATCCCCGACCGTATTGTTGATTATCAGAAACCAACAATAACTGGCGTGGAAAAGTACGCCACAATACATAGCGATATCCTGCGAGGATTATACGGCAAAAAAGGGACTATCATTGATATTCCCAACATATTTGACCACTACATGTATACCTTCCGATTTACTGATGCATATATTGGAAGCATTCTACCCCATGTAGATAATTATTACTTTATCATCATAGATGTAACCCATACAGCTCCAGAGCTTTTAAGCGGCTTAAGCAGCGCCATACAAAAGCATTTTTCCCATTCGCTGGTTGCTATATACGGCAATCTCATGATTATTGGTGCAACAAATAAAGAAGGCGGATTTGTTATTGGCCAGGCTGAAATGCAAAAGTTAGAAAACCTTATTCCAACTACTGAAGCTTCTAATATATTTGTCAATACGGAGCATGCGCTGTCTTATATACTGTATACATCCGTGCAATCTGCAGTGCCTCACTATGGAAAAAGCAGTGCTTTACTACTTCACTTTGATAAGCCTGATGCAACCATGTATCAAAATAATTTCATTGATACTCTTATCAATACCAATGACGCTGTCATTAGTTTTGCCGATAAAACCGGTTACTTTGCAAATACATTGCAACTTCGCATGTTTTATGCAAAGCGGATTAATCAGCTTTTGAAGCAATCTGAATATTACGGATTGCAGGATCAATACGAACGTGAGATGCAGGCACTCATGGAACTGCGGCGTGCAGGTGAATATACGCCCGCACTTAGACAATACATTATTAATGTAATAGCGTACAAAGAAAAGCTTTATGAAAATATTGCGCTGATGTATGAAAAGGACAAGCAATGGGATAAAGCTATTTCATTATATTCTGCATTGCTTGCAGTAAATCCCAATAATTTTACTGCAAATTACCGCATTGGCATTATAAGCGCCACCATCCAGAACATGGAAAATGCATTCAAATACCTTAACAACGCAATGAGGATGAACCCCAATAATCCCGATGTTCTGTATCAGTTGGGGATACTGTTGGTTTCACAGGGCAAATACAGTCAGGCACTTACCTATTTGCTACAGGCCCACCAGATGAATATGGCAACAGCATCGTTATTTTTCAACATTGGGCTATGTTATGAATCACTGAAAAATATTGAGGAAGCAAAACGTTATTACGAAAAGGCAAAATTGCTTGACCCCAATGACCCGTCCATACAATCAAGCTTAGAGCGCTTTACCGGCAAAAAGGAAGAACCAGCTAATCAGAATGCTGATCCACGTACTAATCAGCTTGACGAGGAAAAAGGTGAAAGCTTCCCATTGCCCATAAATCAATCAGCGTATGATGTACGGCTTAAAGAAAATGAAATAAAAGATGAAGACAAGATCAACGTTCCTAAATAGAATAAGAGATTATTGCAATATATGATTACAAATTATTACTATTAAGGGTATATGTTATGGATGGATTTTCGATAGGTGTTACAATCTTTGGCGGATTAGGATTGTTTTTATTTGGAATGAAAATCATGAGCGAATCACTGCAGCTGGCAGCAGGTGAACGCCTTAAAGGTATCTTATGGAAAGTTAGCAATAACAGGATTAAAGGTGTATTTACTGGATTGTTTATTACATCAATAATCCAGTCGTCAAGTGCCACTACGGTAATGCTGGTTAGCTTTGTCAGCGCAGGTCTTTTAACACTGCACCAATCAATTGGGATAATCTATGGCGCAAACATAGGAACAACTATCACTGGCTGGCTTGTTGCTTTAATTGGATTCAAGGTAAAAATTACGGCAGTGGCCTTGCCCTGTATTGGCATAGGTTTTTTTATACGATTTATTTCAAATGAAAAAGTTCGCTACTATGGCGAAGTATTGCTTGGTTTTGGTGTACTTTTCTTTGGCCTTGATATTATGAGTAATGCCGTTAAGGACCTGCGAAATTCTGAAGCTATTTTAAGCGTAATGTCACACTACAGTGCAGTTGATATACCTTCAACATTGATTGTGGTTGCTATCGGTACTATTATTACTATGATTGTGCAGTCATCAAGCGCAACCGTTGCTATGACCATGACATTAGCAGTTAATGGCCTAATTGATTTCCCTACTGCCTGTGCACTCATCCTGGGCGAAAATATCGGAACAACCATAACAGCAAACATTGCTGCAATAGGTGCCTCAACCGAGGCAAAGCAGGCAGCCAGGGCTCATTTCCTCTTTAACTTTATTGGCGTTATATGGATTATGCTTATATTTCATAGGTTTTTTATACCATTTGTTGACTGGCTTGTGCCGGGCAATCCTTACTCTGATATATTAGCGGTTAAATCTAAAGTAATAGCTGACCACATGGCAGCATTCCATACATGTTTTAATGTAATCAACACCATTGTGTTTCTGCCTTTTGTCAATATTCTTGCCAAGCTTTCCATTAAATTAGCACCTCAACCTGAAGGGGAAAAGGATGAATTCCATTTAAAATATATCAGCACTGCCCTTGTATCCACGCCAACCATAAATATTAATCAGGCACGATTAGAAACCAAACGTATGTGCGGCATAGTATTAGAGATGTTTGACTTGGTTATGGATGTATTCCATCACCCAAAGGAAAAATTAGGCACGCAGGTTGAACAAATAATAAAACTAGAAAATCTTACCGATCATCTTGAAAAAGAGATATCTGGCTTTCTAGTAAGCATTTTGCAAAATAATATCTCCTATGAACAAAGTGAAGAAGTTTCATCACTTTTGCATACCGTTAATGAATTAGAGCGTATGGGCGATAACTGTGAATCATTGCTGAAACTAATCCGCAGAAAGTATGAGCAGGGTATTGAATTTTCGGATGAGGCAGTCAAAGGCATTGATGAAATTGCATCAAAAGTCCGTGAGTTTTTGGTTTTACTGAACGACAACATTACCATCCGCAATAAAGATATTATGACTGATTCCAAATTCTTAGAAGACAGAATAGATGAACTGCGAAGTGAACTGCGTAAAGGGCACGTGAACCGTTTAAATGAAGGCGTGTGCGATGTTAACGCGGGACTTATTTTTATTGATATGCTATCCAAATTTGAAAAGATTGGCGACCACGCATACAATGTGGCTGAAAGCATCTCAGGGGTCAGGGTTTTCTGACCCCGGCTTTAGCTCTGATTTTTTCAATAATTTCTTTAGGATTTTCAGGAATAAAAATCTCTACATTATCACTGTACTGAACTCCAAAATCATGTGCCTTATCATGTTGCGGCATTAATATATCAAGCGTAAAGCCTTTTATGGCACTGCCGGTATCAAGTGCAACATAATACGTATTGTTATACTTTATTATTGAACCCAAAGGGATAACAGACGGGTCAACAGCTACAACATTTACTCCGCATTCCAGAAGCCCTGTTAATGTCAAACCACCCACCGCAGCACAATTGGTATAGTCGTCAATTCCATTTTGTGTATATCGTGTATTACAGCATCTTACCGGACAGTAAGCTGTTATTTTCCATGTGGTTGTGCACTGTATTTTTTTTGTGTGCGATAGTTCCGGAATCAGATTACTTCCAGGCATTAAATCCTGGTATGCAAAAGCCAGTAACACTAACGCACAGAAAACTATGATACACAGAATTATTCTTTCCATCACTGCATGACCAATCTATACAATTTTTACTGTATATCGCATAGTATAATGTAATTGTGGCCAAATTCAAATTTTTTCAAGTGAAGTCAATCATTTTTTAATGTGACATAAAATTATGTTGACAAATTTAATTAATTGTTTTATGTATAATTTTAATGTAAAAAATGTGATTTTTTGTTCTCTCAGGCGTGCTGGTTAAGGATTGTATTATATCTGTGTATTCTCATGATAGTTTTATATAATGCATTGTTGCATGTATTAAATTTCACATAAAAGGAGTGTTATGCGATGATATGGAATATTGCGACGCTGGTAACCTGTTTATTCATGATACTCTTCTTCCGGCGTCTTGACCGCTCCAACTTAAGAATAACCAAAGTTAAACGATATACATCAAAAGTGCTGGATGACTTTAAAAAGTTAGCCCAGGAAGAAGAACGTAAGTTTAATGATTCTACCATTGAACTGGATATCATGCTGAAAAAAGCTCAGGCACTTAGCAATCACCTCAACGGATCTATTGCTGAAATTGAAGAAAAGCTTAAAGGCCTTGATATTGAGAAAACAAACCTTAAAAAAGTGGAAGAGGATTTGAAGGTCATCTCAAACGCTGCACGTGATGTGAATCAGCAGATAGAATATATTGCTGCATCACGGGCAAGTTTTGGGGATATAGCCAAAAAGATTAATTACCTTACCGACAACCTTTCTAAATTAGAAAAAGAAACATCGGTGGTATTGCAAACCTTCAATGACAAGGTTCGCGAACGTTCACGGGAACTATCAGAAGAAATTGCTGAACAGATCAATAAACTGCGTGATACCATTACCATTAAGGAAGAACGGATACTTATGGCCTCTCAGGAAAAAGTGGACCTTCTTACCCGCAACTTCTCGGAGTCGCTATCGCGCATGGAACAAAACATAACCAATACCGGTGACGCAATCTTAGAAAATATTCGCTTGAAAATAGATACGGTGACCAAGTCGGTTGACTCAATTGAGCAGCGTGTTGAATCAGCCGAACGCCGAGTTTTTACTGACCTCAACCAAAAAATTGCAACACTGGCAAAATCAATTGAAGACTTTGAACAGGATCTTGACCAGATCAGGATAACATCAACCACTACAATGCGCAAGGAGCTTGCCGAAGTCAGCGACCAGATTTTAGACCTTAAATCTTCCATTACTGAAGTTGAAAACAGCATTTTTGCTGACCTCAAGGAAAAAGCAAATGATGTGAAAAACAGCATATCCAGTTCCATGAAGGAATTTAAGGACATGCGTGAAACATTAGTTGAACAGGTTAATGGCGACATTGAAAAAGTATATGATAAACTAAGACAGATTGAGCTTTCTATTGATGAATCAAAAGCACAGCTTATTGTGTCATTTGATGAAGAAGTTAATAAAATACGGGCAGCTTTTGACAATTTGAATCTCCATGCTATCTCTAAAAAAGATGAGATTGTGAAAGCCACGCGTAAAGAGGCTGAAGATATTAAGGCCCGCATTGAGGAGTTTGGTGAAAAATTTATTGAGATGGAACACAGGCTGGTAGATAAATCAGAAGAACAGCTTAAAACATTGGTTACCGAATATCAGGCCATAGAGCTTAGATTCCAGAATCTAACCGAGCGGGCAAACCAGATTGAACGGCAGGTGCAGCTTTCAATTGAATCAAAGATAGCTGAAGCCAAAAATGAATTTGATACTATGAGCCAGCATATTGCATCCATGAAAGAAGAGCTTTTGAGCTTAGAAGAAAACCATAAGATATTTACGCGCACGGATGACATGCTTAAAACAGTTCAGGGCGCCTTAACCGAACTCAACACGATACTTGCCCAATCACGGGAAGAATCAAAAAAATTAGATGAATTCTTAGAAAAAGCTGAATCAATCAAGGATATACGAAGGACAGTTGAACGTGAACTAAAGGTCTTTGAATCACGAAAAGAAAAACTGGCAACAGTTGAATCTGAGATTAAAGCCCTCATGGAATTGGCTGATATGATTTCAATTAAGGCTGATTCATTACAGGACAGCATGCTGAAAATTGACCAGTTTAATGCACGCATTGATGCCCTGGCAAAGGTGTATAACGATCTGGAAAACAGGATTCACGAATTACAAGAATATGAAACTACCATAACAAAAAATCTTGAATCAGTCAATAAAGCTGACCTTATAATGAAATCTATTGAAACCAGGATAAAAACGTTCCAATCAACTGTTGAAAAATCAGAAAAGAAAATTGAACGCCTCACAGGGTATCTGCATAGTATTGAGGAAAATACGCTTATACTTAAAACCCGCGAACAGGAAATCAGGGAGGTTAAGGAGCATTTTGCCGAACTTGAAGGCCTCACTGCCCATATAGAAGAACGCATTAAACAGGTAAATGCCATGTTCCAGAAGTTAGAGGATATGCGTGATGAAATCAGCCAGACTGATAACCGCCTGCAACTAATGTTTACTGAAACCGATAAGCGAATGAAACAATTTGCTGATTTTCTGAAAGCCATAGACAGCAACACGGTTATTGGTAAAGAGATCAAAGGGATACCAAACGTCAATATTAATGAGCGGCTGATAAAAACAGTTCGTGAACTATCCAATAAAGGATGGAGTTCTCAGGAAATAGCCAATAAGCTTTTAATTGATGAAAACGCAGTGCGGCTGATAATAAATACTTCTTCTATGTAATGTTCTACTGGGTCTTATCTTTTATTTTTTCCCTGATTTGCTGCATTATTTCTTCATCGGAAAGTTTTTTTCTTAAGACTATCCTATATTTTACATTAAATTTTGTTGGTTCAACTGTTTTTTCCGGGAATGAAAATGTCCATCGCTGCAGGTCCTGGACAATAAGGTTATCCAGTTCAACAAGAAATGTAAGCTGGGTTGGCCGTATTTTCATAATGCCCCCGGAATCAGGGAATAACCATACTGTTACTATACCCTCCCGTGCTTCATCAATCTGATTATACTGTGCCACTTCTTCAAGTATGTATTTATCTCCACTTTCATCAAGATTTCGTGCAATCTTACCCTGGTAATTCAATTGAACTACCTGATAACTATCTGGTGTTATTAACACCCTGAAAAGCTCCGTACCACTCTTCTCTTCAAGAAACTTTTTATTATCCTGTGCAAACGGGTCTTCTTTATCTTTTACAGCAGTTGTGCTGCATGCAAGTAACGTTAATAAAACAACAAATATAATGTTTTTTTTCATAGTATTAAACCTCTAAAAATAATTGTTTATTGTTATCGCAATTAATTCAGTATATAGGAACATCAAGTAATTTATAAGCATACTTGACAAATTCATGTGAATATTATACAATTGTACTTGTCAAAGATTTTCTATCCACTTAAGTAATAACATTGTAACAAGTAAATCAAAATTTTTTATACCTGTTTCTATGATTTGCAATAATCAGTCACCATGGTACATGCTATAACATCATCAAAACCATTCGCATTTATATATAGTTTTTTTTGTTAATTCCAAATGCATTTCTATGTACAAATTACTATAAATGTACGCTACATGGTTTTAATATTAAATTATTTTTAAGGAATAGATACTGTATAGTTTTAATAATATCAAAATGTAAATTATTTTTTTATTAAGCACATCAATAATAACAAAAGATTACACTATAATGTGGCTACCATGTTAGATGACCTGATACAACAACTGCCTTCGCTATTGGACAGTAAAAGTAATCCGTTGCTTTATCTGCTGCTGTGTATATCTGCTATAATGGAAAACCTGATCCCACCTGTCCCCGGTGATGTTGTAACTGCGTTTGGTGCTTTCATGGTAGGAACCGGCAAATTACATTTTTTTTGGGTTTATATATCAACAACTATTGGTTCAGTTATTGGATTTACACTTCTTTTTCTGGTTGGCAAATTTTTTGGCAAAGAACTACTAATCAAAAAAAACTTTACTTTCTTCAAAAAAGAAGCTATATTGAAAGCTGAGCAGTGGGTACAAACGTATGGAATATGGCTGGTGTTAGCCAATCGGTTTTTACCTGGCATACGAAGCGTTATCTCTTTGACTGCAGGCTTTTCAAATCTTTCTACATATAAAGTTTTGTTGTTTTCATTTATCAGTTCATCAATATGGAATCTTATTCTTATATATTTAGGGTATTCATTGGGCAACAACTGGCTTACAGTACAGAGTAAAGTAAGCCATATCTTATCACAATACAGCAAAGCAATTGGGCTACTTTTATTATGTGTTGTGTTAATCTACTTTTTTATTAAATTAAAAAAATATGTAGCCAAAAAATAATATTTCTGATATTATTAAAAAATTAGTGAGGTAAACACAATTTAGCATTTTTTTAAATTATTTATTTTTTATGGAGCTACTTAATGAATTTTGAAGAATACTTTGACAATGACACCATTCAGATAGAAAATACAATCCTTGCCAGCGACCTGTCAAAGATTGATACCAATTTGCCTTCAACAATACATATCATACCTGTACGATACAGGCCCATATTCCCGGGTATCATCACTCCTCTAATAATAGCAAAACCCCGGTTTATGCGCTCAATTGATGAAGCACTCAACACCTCACGAGCTATTGGCCTGGCTGTATTAAAAGATGATGATGTTGAAGATGTGGAGATAGATGATATTGAAATGTTTGGCACAGCAGCAAAGATAATCAAAAAGATTAACCTTCCTGATGAAAGTATTAATGTCCTCATCAATAGTATCTGCCGGTTCAGAATCACTAAAATTGTCGACGATAAAAAAAGTATCATTGCAAAAGTTGAATATATATATGACAGAGCAAATCCCAAAAACTTAGAAATCAAGGCATTAACCCGTGCAATCTTAAGCCAGCTTAAAATATTATCTGAAAGTAACCCCTTGTTTACTGAAGAGATGAAACTTACCATGCTCAATGTTGATGAACCCGGCCGAATAGCTGATTTTGTTACATCAATACTAAATTTGGAAAAACAGGAATACCAGAATATACTGGAGACAATAAATGTAAAAAAACGCCTTGAAAAGGTTCTGGTACTCCTACAAAAAGAACTGGAAGTAGTCTCTGTTCAGCGGAAGATACAGAACCAGATAAATGAAAAAGTATACAAACAGCAACGGGATTATTTTTTACGTGAGCAGCTAAAGATAATTAAACAGGAATTAGGGCTTGATGATGAGCGCAACAATGAAATCCAGCAGATGAAATCAAAAATTGAAACGTTGAATCTTAAAGGCGAACCAAAAGAAAAGATACAGGATGAGCTTAATCGCCTTTACTATATTGAATCAAACACACCTGAATATATCATTGCCCGCACCTATTTAGATACAGTGCTTTCCCTGCCATGGAATATGTATACAGAAGATTGCCTTGACATTACGCGTGCCGAAAAAATTTTAAAGAAAAGCCACTATGGGCTTGATGATGTCAAAGAGCGAATTATTGAATTTCTATCGGTCAGGATGCTAAAATCTGACTCAGCAGGATCCATACTGTGTCTTGTTGGCCCTCCGGGTGTTGGTAAAACATCACTGGGGCAGGCAATAGCTGATTCATTAAAACGTACATTTTTCAGAGTATCATTAGGCGGCATAAGGGATGAAGCTGAAATTAAAGGCCACCGCCGAACCTATATTGGAGCTATGCCGGGCAAAATCATCCAGGGGTTAAAAATATGTAAATCCAAAAACCCTGTTTTCATGCTTGATGAAATTGATAAACTGTATCAAAGCTATCAGGGTGACCCTGCAGCTTCACTTTTAGAAGTCCTTGATTATGAACAAAACCATTCATTCAGAGACCATTATATTGATATGCCATTTGACCTTTCTAAAGTTTTGTTTATAACAACCGCCAATACCACCGACACTATACCGGATGTTTTACTTGATCGAATGGAAGTAATACGTATTCCCGGCTATATTGCCGAAGAAAAATATCACATTGCAAAACATTTTCTTTTACCCAAACAGCTTAAAAAACATGGTTTGCCCAAAAATTCCATTGAACTGGATAAGAATGCTCTCTTTTATATCATTAATGGCTGGGCGCGCGAAGCAGGGGTCAGAAATTTAGACAGGCAGTTAGAACGCCTTTGCAGGAAAAAGGCAAAATCAATTGTAAAAAATGATGACTCATTCCCTCATCACCTTGATAAAGAATCAATTCGCTCATTACTTGGGCCAGAACACTATACTGGTGACACCATCCCTGATAAACTTAAACCAGGAATTGCAATTGGGCTTGCGTGGACATCAACAGGTGGATCAGTGCTGCTGATTGAAGCTCTTTCCACACCTACACAGGGTTCATCAACCTTGACTCTTACAGGCAATATTGGGGATGTAATGAAAGAATCAGCAACTATCGCTTATAATTATATTAAAAATTACTTTAATGGCGACACCCATGCTATAGACTTTTTTAACAAGAATAATATCCATATTCATGTTCCCGCAGGAGCCATACCAAAAGATGGCCCTTCAGCAGGCATAACAATGGCATCAGCGCTCTATTCTCTTGTGAAGGATAAGCCAGTTACAAAACGTATTGCCATGACTGGTGAGCTGACTCTTTCAGGCAGGGTATTGCCCGTTGGCGGTATAAAAGAAAAGCTCATCGCAGCCAAACGTGAACACTGTAACACAGTCATTATGCCTATGGAAAATAAGAAAGAAATGGGTGATATACCATCGCATATTACTAAAGGGTTATCGATATATTTTATTGCCCATATTGACGAAGTTTTCGATATAGTATTTATGTAATATATTCTTTAATTGATAGTGCACTCATATAAAAAGTAGGTGGAGCTGCATGTGAAGAAAATACTGGTTTTGTGTATGTTGAGTATTTGTGTACATGCAAGTGCTCAGATTCATGGTACTGCAATGGGGGGCATATCTACGGTAACCTCTGAAGGGGCTATCGATACAACACGAAACCCCGCTTTGCTTGCCACATTATCCGCCGTAACAACTTCATTCTACCTGATGGGAAATGCTTATTATAACGAAGACTCAAACCCTGAATTTCATACACCAGCAATAACCATTTATTCTATAAATCAGAAAAATGACTATTATTATTCGTTATCTCTTTTTGCAGGGTATGCCAAACCGTCAGGTCAAGGAACATTAGGATATAGCTTATCCTCAAATGAATATCTTTATTTAAAAAGGAAAGATACTCAGAAGCTTAAAGGCAGTCTTCCCCCTGATTTTGAGCAAACAGAAACAACTATAACTGATGAAATAAACCCTACACTAAGCATTGCCTATGGGTGGAAGCTTTCAGATAATAATTTCACTGGGATTCAACTGGCAATAACACCCTTTCTTTCAAATAAAAAAACTGAAAATGAAAATTCTGCATCTCCTAATGACTATTCATATACAAAGCAGGAATATGGTGTTATAATTGAGCCTTCATTGGGATTTTTATTAACCAGCAATGATTCACAGGTGGGGTTACGGCTTACCCCATCCACCATAAAATGTGTAAAAAAGAAAGCTGAAGCTGACTTCAGTACAACTGACCTTTCATATAGCGATAGCTGGGATATTCAACAGTACGAGGGGCCACAGATAGTAGCTGGTGGTTATGCAAAAATACTGCCACGAACAGGTATTGCAGTTGAATTTGGATTATTTCTCCCAACTTCATACACCAATACAGAATTAAATGTAACAGATAATCCTACACCAGCTATCAAACATTCATCGTTAACTATCCACAATGACCCCATTATTAATATAAAAGGTGGTATACAGTATTCCTTAACAGAAAAACTGAATTGCATGGCAGGTGCTGCATTTTTCCATTTTATCAATTCTGCTGGAAGTTCTAAAAGCTATGGAAGAGGTAAATTCAATTTATTGTTACTAACCTTTGGCTCAAATTACTTTTTATCACCCACGGTTATACTTTCAACGATGGTATTGGTAACCAACAGCAATTTTGAATCATATTACCATGCAGAAGATTCTATGTCTATAGATGCAAAAGTAAAATCTCAATCCTGGAATATTACAGTTGGCGCAGGCTTATCGTATAGATTGTAACATAGCGTAAATATATCAACTTGGGGATACCCTATCATTCATAATCCTTAATAAATGCAGCCACTCTCCGTGCCACAACCTCACCTTCCTTCCCACGGGTAATACCATGGCTTTTTGAATGCACCATCGTGAATTCCTTGTTTTCAGAGGGTATTTTCATAAACATTTCAAACGCACCTTTTGGATCCACAGTCTTATCCCCTGCACCCTGCATAATCAAAACAGGTATTAATATATCAGCAAGCCGCTTTTCAACTAAATCCATTAATGATTCCATCTGATGAATGCCTGAAACAGGATTTCTTAAATAATTTATATCAGGGTTGTCTGGATGATTGGGGATAAAATCTAACCTGCCAATCTTTTTTATTTTTAAAAAAGAAAGAAATTTATTCCAGGTATTTACTATAGGAGCTAGTCCCGCAGCAATATTCTGTAATCTAAAAGGTGCACTTATGGCGATAGCTCCTGTTAAGGCTTGTTGCTTGTTTTGGGCATGTAACAGAGTAAGCCCTGCACCTGTTGAGAATCCGCACATGAAAACCTTTTTTACGCTATTTTTAACAACAATATACCCTCTGTTTACTGATTCATACCATTCTTCCCAGCTGCGAGTAGCTAAATCCTCTGGTGACGTGCCATGCCCACGCAACCGTGTACAATACACTGTATACCCGTGTTCATACAAATATTCAGCTAACTGGCGCATCTCCTCGGGTGCTGCCATATAACCATGAACAAGCACAATACCAGTACGTGCAAAAAACCTTTTTTTAAAGAAGGGCATCCCGATATGCTTTGGCTTTGATTCTCCCTGTTTAAAAAATTCTTTATAATCTTTTTCAAATATCGCTATATCTTTTTTATAAAAACTTTTTGCAAGTTTTCTTCGTATACACAACATAGGTGTCCAGAATACCCTGTTGAGTTTCTTAACTACCTGTGGCAAAGGCTCAATCTCATTTTTTAAAACTTCAACTATATTATCTTTCCGTACTGTGTGGAATTCATACAATCTGGAAAACTTTTCCTTATTTTTATATATCATCCCATCCTTGATTGAAATCAACCCATCAGATTTTGCCGCATCTATAAAATCATTATATCTTCCATGAGGATCATCGGTTAACAGATACCCCTGTTTCAGTTGAAGGGAAGTATGGCATGTAGCAAGTTTTAATTTTTTTACAGCTTCTATGGCACAATACGCTTTTGTTTTAAAATCATTTTCTTTGATCCTTTTATTTGTTTTCGTTAACAGATATGAAAATATATGGTCATGATTAAGGGTTGTCATGGCATAAATATCACGCATATACCTGTACATGATATCAATTGCTATTTTTCTGAGTAACACATCCGATTGCAATTCTTTAGGATCTAAATACAATTTTGTGCTTTGAATTTTCTGTTTTGCAAGATAGCTTTTTAAATACGGGCTTATTGCAATAGGATTACCAAAATTTATATCAATATCCACGCCCTCAACAAGCATGGTTCCTTCAACTTCAAGTTCCTCTTCAATACGCTCTGGTAGGGATTTCACCAGTTTGTTTGCAATTTTATTTATTATATTGGCACGGGCCCTGATGGGGAAATAGGTAATATTGACAGGAACAATATATGTTTCCTGATTGATTATGTGCGATAGTTCCTGTTCAGATATTCCAAAGTGCGACATCAGGCTGTTAAGCTCATCACATGCATTGCGCTCCTTGCAACTTTTCAGCTCTTCTCGATAAAATTGTGCACGTAAAGCAATAAATGCCGCTCCGGTATGAGGAGGCCTTCTTATCCCCGAATTATACACCATATATTTTCCACGCTCAACAAGCTTTTTATCCTTAACCATCTGGCCTTCAGGAAATATAATGCAATCCATATCACCACGAAGCAATGCTCCAATAAACTTTACATCCCGCAAAGGGTCTTTGGTAGATACAGCACCCACCTTTTCCATAAATTTGCCAAAGCCACCAGAAAAAAAGCTGTAATGAGCCAATGAATAGATATATTTCCCTGTAATTTTATGAATTACATTGGGCAAGAAGAATGTTTCCATCCGTGTAAAATGATTCACAACAAACACAACCGGCGCTTTGGGAATTCTGTCAGCATCATGCACCCGTATATCTGCCTTACTGAACTTTGTCAGTACATCAATTGCTTTGCCTGTCAGATTTAAGAGATTGTACGATACATCCATTGTTGCTTCCTTCTTAAAACGTATTTTGTTTAAAATCCTCAATTATTGATGCATGGTCAAAGGCAATTGGATCAGGTAATTTATTTACATTAAATATTCCAATTTCTTTAGCATCATCCTGTGCGTGCGGCGTGCCTTTTGCTTTTGCAATGTATACTGTTGTGATTGTATGCTGACGGGGATCGCGTGATGGGTCGGAATATGTATGAAATTGCTTTAATAATGTTATATCTAATGAGGTTTCTTCCTTTGCTTCCCGTATTGCTGCCTGTTCTAATGTTTCACCATAATCAACAAAGCCACCGGGTAATGCCCATCCGTATGGGGGATTTTTCCTTTTAATTAAAATAATTTCATCGGTTTTTATATTTCCCTGTTCATCTTCCAGGAGAATTATTATATCTACAGTAGGAACCGGATTGCGATATTGGGCCATGGACAACTCCACAAAGAATAGGATTTAGTACCAACAGTCATTGCAAGCAAAGCGAAGCAATCCCATCCATGAAACGGGGATTGCCACACCCCTTGCGGGGTTCGCAATGACTTTATTGCCACGCCTTTATGTGGCTTCCAATGACATTATTGGTGCATAAAATGCTTTATTAATGTTATTTCATTGCCCTTTTCATTAAAAGATACCTCAAAAATATCCTGTAGCATGGTCAAACCAACTCCATGATAATTATCTATCAAATTACCATCCGGTGTCGTTGCAACATACTGTTTCCAGTCAAAACCCTTTCCTTCATCGGTAATCATATATTTTACATGATCAGAAAAAAGATAGTATTGTACCTTAATTTTTCTTTTTTCTAAATGGTCGTTATTGCATATATCAAGTACATGGTCCCAGTAATTGCCTTCCATTTTTTTTAGCCTGCTTTTTGTTTCAAAATCTATCTCTAAATTGCCATGCTCAATTGCATTAATAATGGCTTCCTGCAATCCCAGCTGAATACGGATTATTTCACGCCTATCTAAATATGATTCTAAATTTCTGGTAAGCCTGTACGATAAAAGGTTTACCATCCGTATGTTGTTATCAATGAGGAATTCTGCATATTCTTCTTTTAAATAATTGCTGGTAAGATAATCAGATTGGATGATTCTTCCTATCGCCAAAATATATTGTAAGTTGTTATCCTGAAAAACAGGAATTAATTTAAACGCTATTGATTTAATCTCAGAATAGTGTTGGACCTTACAAGGTAATACTATCTCGGCCTCATATCCTTTAAAGACATCCCTGAAACGGCTCAGCAAAAGGTCACGCAAACGTATTGAGTCCTCAAATGATTTTTCATATAAAATAATCCTGAAAGGCTGATTAATAATTTCTTCTTTATCATATTTAAGAATTGTTGTTAGTGAAGGATTAACACTCAATATTTTGCCAAACATATCAAGCAGGATTATAATTTCATCTGAATGCTGGATAATGACATCTTTCAATGCAAGCTCATTTTTGCTGGTTACTATCTCCCTTGTAGCTGTTATTAAAAATCGTATGGTTGTATAAATTCCTATCCCTAATGTAACAATAAAAAGTATAAATAAAAAAATATATAGCGGCACTGAAATCAAATGGGTACTAAGGTGGTAAATAAATATATAGATAACCAGCGGGAGAGTAATTATTAAAAGTGTTAATATAACATATAACAACGCAATCCATTTTTTTTGCTTTTGAGTATATGTATATGTTCTAATATGTTTCATATCTGACACTGGCAATAGTTATAGCAAAAAGTTTTATTTTACATCCGTATAAAATGTAACAAAGCCTATTATGATGATCCTAATACCATTATATTGAATATTTATTATAAAATACAAGCAAATTGTTCCAAATGGGAAAAAAATAGCTTGAATAAATAGCATACTGTTATTTGAATGCATTACCCCTTGCATTATGGTAAAAGGAAAAAAATATAACACTTGTGATAAAATTATTTAATAATATTTGTAGTATACTAAAAATGTAATATATTTATCTTCATACTATTATTTTTTATTGCTATATATGGATACTGATAAAAAACACATTATACTGTATGATACCACATTACGGGATGGTGCACAAACATTTGGGATATCCTTTTCCCTGCAGGATAAGATACGGATTGCACTGGAATTAGATAAGCTTAAAATAGATTATATTGAAGGCGGTTGGCCGGGATCCAACCCAAAGGATAATATATTTTTTTCAGAGATCCGTAAAGCCAACCTGAAACATTCTAAAATTGCTGCTTTTGGCTCAACCAAACGCCCAAAGATGAAATTAACTGAAGACACTCTGTTACAGGATCTTATTAACTCCAACGCTCCTACTTTAACAATTGTGGCAAAATCATGGGATTTTCACGTAACCGATGCCCTTAACATAAGCCTTGAAGAAAATTTGGCTCTGGTATATGATACCGTTGCATATTTAAAAGATAAAGGCTTTGAAGTATTCCTGGATGCCGAACATTTCTATGATGGTTTTAAGGCCAATCCCGACTATGCCATGAAGGTTCTGGAAAGCGCTCAAAAAGCGGGCGTTGACATGCTGGTGCTATGCGACACTAATGGTGGGACACTTACTCATGAAATCAGCTCTATAACGCAAACTGTATGCTCAGCATTCAAAACACCTGTTGGCGTACATCACCACAATGATGCAGGGGTGGCTGTTGCCAACGGTATAGCAGCGGTGTTGAGTGGCGCCATTTCAGTACAGGGGACTATCAACGGGTATGGTGAGCGCTGCGGCAATTGCGACCTTACTGCGTTAATCCCTAACCTGGTATTAAAATTAGGTTACCATTGCAATTCTGCCCAGTCAATGCATCATTTAACGGAAACAAGCCGCTATATCAGTGAAATTGCAAACCTGGCACATAATGAACGCGCCCCTTACGTGGGTGATAATGCATTTGCCCATAAAGGCGGCATCCACGTATCAGCACTTAAGCGCAATACATCTACCTACGAACATATCAACCCTGAACTTGTAGGCAACAGGCGGAAAGTTCTCATTTCAGAGTTAGCTGGCAAAAGCAACATTCAGGTAAAAGCCCAGGAAATGGGTATTTCCATAAATAAGCTTGAATTGCCAGAAAAAATACTCAGGCGGATTAAGGACCTTGAAGACCAGGGTTTCCAGTTTGAAGCAGCAGAAGGTTCTTTTGAATTATTAATCAGGCGAAGCAATGGTGAATATGCACCTTTTTTTACATTGAAGGGATTCAGGGTGATTACTGAAAAGGATGAATCAGGCAGGGTAACCTGTGAAGCTACAATAAAAGTGGAAGTTGACGGCCAGATTGAGCATACTGCTGCAAACGGGAATGGCCCCGTCCAGGCACTGGATAATGCTTTACGCAAAGCACTGGAAAGCTTTTATCCAGAAATCCGTGAATTACAGCTTTCTGACTATAAGGTTAGGGTGCTCAATGAAAAAGATGGTACCGGTTCTTCGGTCCGCGTCCTTATTGACCAAAAACGCCATACCGAACACTGGGGTACTGTTGGGGTTTCTACCAATATTATAGAAGCATCATGGCAGGCTCTGGTTGATGGCATAGAATACATGTTGCTTAAAACACGAAAAAACTCAACACATTAATAGACAACAGGCATAATCAACTGTTATGGATTCACGACCCATTGGCATTTTTGATTCTGGTATTGGGGGGCTTACTGTATGTAAAGCTATTCATGAGCTTTTGCCCGGAGAACATCTTATCTATTTTGGCGACACAGCCCGCTTTCCGTATGGCACACGCTCGGCAGAAACTCTTATACGGTATGCCCGGCAGATTACTGCATATCTGCTGTCACGAAATGTAAAAATGATAGTGATAGCTTGCAATACATCATCAGCAGCAGCACTACCCGTTCTACAGCAGGAAAATACCATTCCTATCATTGGGGTTATTAATGCTGGTGCCCGTGCGGCATGCAAGCGGGCACATAACAATCTGATTGGGGTGATCGGAACCCGCGCAACAGTCAGCAGCAAATCGTATGAAAAAGCCATTCATGCAATAAACCCTGCAATAACAGTTATACAGCAACATGCCACTCTGCTGGTATCGCTTATTGAAGAGGGCTGGATTGAAGATGATGTTACCAAGTTAACCATACAACGCTATCTACAGCATATGATTGACCAGGATTTAAAAACCCTTATCCTGGGTTGCACTCATTTCCCCATACTTAAAAAAACTATACATGACGTATATCCACAGCTTGATTTAGTGGATACAGGCGAAGAGATAGCCAAAGAAGTAAAAGAAATTTTAACTAAAAAAAATCTTGCAAATAATTCATCATCAGGCACAATAGAGCTCTTAGCATCGGACATCACTGATACCATGCAGAGTTTAAAAAAATTATTCTTTAATGGTAACGATGTCCCTATTGAAAAACTCGTTATAGGATAGCTCAATGATAAAAAAACTATGCATCATTATTGTAACCATCGTTACAGTTGTGCCTGCTTTTGCCTGGGAGACTTTTGATAGAGTAATTGCTGTAGTTAACGATACAGCCATAATCCAGAGTGAACTTATGCGTCGTTATCAGGTAGTTACAAAGAAACAAACCCCTAAAAAACCTGAAGAACTGAATTTCATCCTTGACAACCTGATTGAAAGGGCACTTATTGAACAGGAAGCCCGTGAACAGGCAATTATCATAAGCGATGAAAAAGTCATGTCACACATAAACAATATTATGAAATCGCAGAAAATTCCTTCTCTGGATGTTTTTAAAAAGATGGTTGAGGAAAAAGAAGGGATTAGTTTTGAGGAATATAAAGAAGAAATACGCCAGAGCTTGTTAACCGAAATGCTTGTTTCGCTTGCAATAGGTGTTTCCCCACCATCGCGGGAAGAAGCTTACCAGTGGTATAAAGAAAATAAAAATAAATTGGGAAATGAAGTCCATATCAAGCAAATAGTCATACGGCCAAAAAATTCAAGTTTTGCCGAGGAAAAGCGTGCAAATGAACTAATAAATCAGATACGCGACCGTATTTTAAAAGGCGAATCATTTGAAAAACTTGCCTCACAATATTCCGAAGACCCAAGTGCAAAGAACGGTGGTGACATAGGCTGGGTTGCTCTTGCTGAAATGGACCCCTATATGGCAAATACCGTATTCAGGATGAAAAAACCTGGTGAGATATCAACCGTCATAAAAACGCATTCAGGCTATACAATAGTAAAACTGATGGAGTCCCGGCCAACATCATTTGAGACAGTGCAGGATAGAATTTTAAATATGCTATATCAGCGTAATATGGGCGAACAGTTCAAAAAATGGATTGTAACCCGCAGGGCGCAATCCGATATTAAAATATATCTTGAAAACTATAGGCAGAGCTAGGAAATAACGTGAACACGCAAGCCTTGATTTTTGTCGATAGCTCAATAAATAATGACAATCCTTTAACATTCAATGGTCAGTTTATCCCTGACACCATTAAAGCTGCATTACAATCACTGCCTGCCATTGAATCCATCCATTACTGCATTCCAGAGTCATATTCAGGAAAATTGCAGCAAGAGACTTCAGTTTTTACATATTCTAGCACTGACACACCTGAAATATGGCATCAGATTTTCACAAAGACAGGAGCACTCCACATTGTTAAAATACCTGCTGATGCAGCGTTCTTTCAGGCTTCAATAATATCCGAAATGCTTGATACCCATATTAAATATCTTTCTGAATTTACGTTTTCTTACAACCTGCCATCAGGATACTCGTGTGAAATTATATCAAAATCAGTTCTTGAAAATCCTCTGGCAAACCCTACGCTTAATACCTCACTTTGCGATATCGTGAAAAGCAACCTTAACCAGTTTGATGTGGAGCTGTACTATAAAGAACCGGATTTACGCTGGCATAGAGTAAACTTCAGAGCCTCAAACATCCGTGACCGGCTTGTTATGCACAATATCATTGCTGTCAATAATCAGACACCACCTTATGAATTGTTGCATGATATCATCGATAGCCACCCGGAAGTTCTTTTCACCACACCTTCGTATGTTGAAATTGAACTATGCGGGAATTGCACCCTTGATTGCATATTCTGTTATCGCAATGTACTATCGCCTAAGCACGAAAATATGGAATTATCTACCCTGCAAACGCTTCTTGATGCAATGCGTTTGTTCAATACCCCCTACGCTGTGTGTTTTGGCGGAAGTGGCGAGCCGCTGCAGCATCCTCAATTCTATAAGGCGCTGGAGATGTGCAACAATGAAGAGCTGATACATACTATTGTTGTTGAAACAAACGGCATACATGCAGATGCCGGATACGCGTCAGCCCTGGCTTCATTTAAAACCAATAAAGTAACCACAATAGTAAATATTAATGGCCACAATGATGAAACCTATAAAAAGTTGCACAACGCTGACCATTTCACCACGGTTCATGGCAATATACTCAAGCTTAAGGAAATTCTTGAGGCACACAACAAACTTAACAATAATCTTTACATTCAGATTCTGAAAATTAATAAAACTGAAAGCTTTTTAGATAGCTACTATGATTTCTGGGAACAACATAAAATACCTATAATATTGCAAAAGCAAAATACATACACAGGTCGCATAACAGACAGGCGCTATTCAGATTTAACGCCATTGGAACGAAAACCTTGCTGGCACCTGCGCCAGGATTTATATATCTTAAGCGATGGCACAATTGCGTTTTGCAAGCAGGATATTGATGGGGCAGCAAAACGCGGCAACATCACAAAGGATGACCTGAAGGCTATATGGGAGCAGCAAAAAGAGCATTTTGTTAACGACTACAGACAAAACCGTGCAAAAAAACCCAACTGCATGTCATGCGACGAGTGGTATACATATAATTTATAATATGTAATCATCTTTTGGATTTTACTTTTTTATGAGCATAACGTTGAATTTGATACGTTTTGTATATAGAAATATTATAATTCTTTTTGCAATAATTTTCTATTTCAGGATGGAATGTATATCCTACAACAAACCCATAAACATCTGATTTAAAATGGTCCCTTAATCTATTGAGCATTTTTGCAAATCTATCAATATCTTTTTTTCCTGGTTGAGCTTTACATTCACCAATAATATATACATTCTTGTTATTTTTTACAGCTTTAACATAGATATTTACTTCATCATAATTACCATTTTCATATTGTATGTATTTTCTTTCTATCTCCTGCGATTTTGCACCATATTGATTGTACACAAAATTTTCAATATAAGGCATCAGATTATCTTCAATTCCATAGCCTACAACCATCGACAACCCACCAACCTGCTTTTTCAAATCATCAACAGTTATAATAAGATTTTTTAATACTTCCTCTGTCTTTTTTTGTGCTTCAGCTAATTCCTCTACTCGTTGTTCTGTCCTCTTTTGTGCTTCAGCTAATTCCTCAACTCGCTGCTCTGTCCTCTTCTGTGCTTCAGCTAATTCCTCTACTCGTTGTTCTGTCCTCTTTTGTGCTTCCGCTAATTCCTCAACTCGCTGCTCTGTCCTCTTCTGTGCTTCCGCTAATTCCTCTACCTTTTCAGTTAATACTCGAAATTCTTCTTTTGTTACAGCTTGATTTAATTCATTATATATTTTTACAAGCAAATTGGTCAAAACAGTAGCTTCTTTTTCACCAAAAGTTTCTTTTAAATTTTGATATATTTCAAATGTATTAATCATTTACATACATCCTAGTACATTAAAAATAGTTTAACATGAATACTTGTACACTCTGCCGCCGAAGGCAGCGTGAGTGTGCATTATTTATTTTTTGTACATAAAAATACATTTAAGAATTAACAGTGAATTAAGATAATTATTAACCATACATAAATATACAAAAAATACAAAACAAATGTCAAGCAATAATAATTATTTTAATAAATTTATAATATAACTGACAATAAAAATAAATTATTATAGTATTATCAATATTAGCACGATTTTATAAATATATATACAACTTTTATTATATTCTATGAATACTAATACCATAAAAGTATCTGCAATCATACAGGCGCGTATGCAATCAACCAGGCTGCCAGGAAAATCCGTTTTACCCCTTGCAGGGAAGCCACTACTATATCATGTTATTAAGCGCGCACAAGCAATACAACATATAACTAATGTGGTTGTTGCCATCCCCGACGATGAAGAAAATAACCAATTAGCTGATATTGCACAGCAGTGCAATGCCAATGTATTTCGCGGTCCTCTGCAAAATGTGCTTGAGCGATATTACTTGGCATATAAGCAATATAATGGAAGCTATATTGTGCGCATCACTGCTGATAACCCCTTTACCGATAGTTACTTTGCATCAGTTGCTGTTGAAGAAGCAATACGCACACATGCAGACCTTTGTGCAATAAAAAATCTACCACTTGGTACTGGCGTTGAGGTCATTGCTTCCACTGCCCTTGAAGCTGCATACATGCATAGTACAAAACCCTACCATTTTGAGCACGTAACACCGTATATAAAAGAAAATCCTGATATATTTAAACTTCATTACTTTGACGTTGCATTTACCAATCCTTTTCCTAAACTTCGCTTAACGGTTGACACACAGCAGGATTATACCCTTGCATCAGCAATCTATGATGCGCTCTATAAAGGCAGCGTGTTTACGCTTGGCGATGTGATTGCATTCCTTGAAAAAAACCCACAGCTTGTGGAAATAAACGCTTCTATTCAACAAAAGCCAATGACATCGCATGAATAATATGCACATAACAATAATAACCGATTCAGGCCCACACATAGGCCAGGGACACTGGCAGCGAATGTTACTCTTTGCCTGGTATTGTTGTCACAATGGTTTACCTGTAACATTGGTACACAAACATGGTGTATCTGCACCCTTAGATTTTCCCGTAACAGTGTGCAATAGTATCCCCCAACATACAAACTGCATCATCAGGGATATGCGGGATTCAACAAAAGAAGAAATTGAAAATTTGAGGGCGATAGTTCCTGTTATTGTAATCGATGACGGCGGCAAAGGCCGTTTACTTGCAAAGGCAGCAATTGACCTTTTGCCAAATATTTACGGCAACACTGATAACACCTTTACATCAACTGTGCCGCTTTTTCTGTATGGATATAATTTTTACCAATCACTAACACAAGCGCCGCACACCATTGCAAAAGACATAGACTGTTTCATTTACGCTTCCACATTTGATGCAACACCCTTACTTAATGTGTTAGGCACACACTATAGCTTTGTGTGCAGCGATGGGAACACGCTTTCCACAAACACACATCTATCATCTGATACAAGCTACTCAAACCTCATCGCTCGCAGCAAGGTTGTTATTGCCCACTTTGGCATCACTATCTACGAAGCAATGCTGTGTGGCTGCAACTGTATTATTCTCAATCCAACAACCTATCATGATAAACTATCGAACACATTACAAAATACTGAAGTGCTTTTGTACCACCAGCTTTACAATCCCGCACATATTCCGCAAATTATGACAACACTCAAAAATTTTGTTGAACAGGCGCGCATGCATGTTGATACTGCCCAATGCATCAGCACAATCCAGACAAATCTGAAAAACTTTTATGATGCGCTACGATTAATTATCACTACATAAAAAAGAGGTTTTGGGATGGGTGATTCGGTTTGTTATAAAATATTGAAGGCACATTTAAAAGAGGGCACATTAGAACCCGGTACGGAGATTGGAATAACAATTGACCAGACATTAACACAGGATGCCACCGGCACCATGGCGTACTTGCAGTTTGAAGCTATGGGCATTGACCGCGTTAAGACCGAAGTTTCAGTGTCGTATGTTGACCACAACACATTGCAGATGGGATTTGAAAATGCTGATGACCACAAGTATCTGCAAACCATGAATTCCAAATATGGAATATACTATTCAAAAGCTGGCAATGGCATTTGCCATCAGGTCCACTTAGAACGATTTGCAAAACCTGGAAAAACATTGCTTGGCTCTGATAGCCACACACCAACAGCAGGTGGCATGGGAATGATTGCCATTGGTGCTGGCGGCCTTGATGTGGCAGTTGCCATGGGTGGAGGATTGTTTTATCTTAGCTGCCCAAAAGTTATAAATATCTATTTAACGGGAAAACTTAGGCCATGGGTAAGTGCAAAGGATATTATTCTTACAGTGCTGCAAAAACTCACTACAAAAGGCAATGTTGGCTATGTCATTGAATACACAGGCCCTGGCATTGCAACGCTCTCAGTGCCCGAGCGCGCAACCATAACCAACATGGGTGCAGAGTTAGGCGTTACCACATCGCTTTTCCCCAGTGATAGCGTTACCCGTGAATTTTTAAAAGCTCAGGGCAGAGAAAAAGATTATATGGAACTTCTTCCTGATACTGATGCACAGTATGATAAGGTTATTGAACTTGACCTTTCCGGCATTGAGCCTATGATTGCTTGCCCACACTCACCTGATAATGTGGTAACAGTTGAATCAATTAAAGGCATGAAGGTGGATCAGGTTGCCATTGGCAGCTGCACCAATTCATCGTATAAGGACCTTGTTACTGTTGCAAACATTCTCAAAGGCAAAAAGATACATCCACAGGTTAGCTGTATTTTAGCACCAGGCTCAAAGCAGGTGCTGCACATGCTGGCAAAAGAGGGATACTTAGCTGATATCATCGAAAGCGGTGTGCGCATTATGGAATCTGCTTGTGGTTTTTGCATTGGCAATGGCGGTGCACCTATTTCAGGCGGCGTATCACTTCGTACCAACAACCGCAACTTTGAAGGGCGCTCAGGCACTAAAGACGCAAAGGTGTATTTAGTAAGCCCTGAAACCGCGGCGCTATCGGCCATTGAAGGTACGCTTGTAAATCCTTTAGATATGCCTGCAAAAAGTTATCCCAGCATACAATTGCCCAAAACGTTTATCATAGACGATTCCATGATTATTCCTCCATTTGAGTCAGATGAACCTGTATTCAGAGGGCCTAACATTGGCCAGCCTCCAAAGACAGAAGCCCTGCCACAAACCATTAATGCCATCGTGGGCATAAAGGTTGGCGATAAAATAACCACTGACCACATCATGCCTGCAGGCCAGCGATTGAAATTCCGTTCCAATATCCCTGAATATGCAAAGTATGTATTTGAAATGGTCGATAGCTCATTTTCAAAACGTGCATTAGAATATAAAGAAAAAGGCCTGGCAACGGCAATCGTTGGTGGTGTTAGCTATGGCCAGGGCTCAAGCCGTGAACATGCTGCCATATGCCCCGCATATTTGGGCGTAAAGATGGTACTGGCAAAATCGTTTGAACGCATTCATACGGCAAACCTTATTAATTTTGGCATATTGCCACTGGTATTTGTCAATGAAAGCGATTATGATGGTATACAGGTTGGCGACAGCATTCGCGTGGATGACTGTATCAGGCAGGTTGAAAGCGGAAACAGCATAACACTTGTCATTGGGAACAGAACTATACAGTGCACATTACTTGCATCAGAAAGGCAGCGAAGGATATTAAGTGCCGGTGGGCTGCTTAATTATACTACAATGCATTAAGGGATCATCTCAACAACCTTAACATTGAACCCACAGAAGGGGAGCCACCCCTTCTTTTTTGCTTTTTCAGCTGTGACGATGATATATGGTATATATTCCGGCTCAAAAGGCTCACGCAGCAGGCTCCAGCCTATCTCATGCATAAGCTTATTGCCCTTATGATTGTTGCACCACTTGCATGCACACACTAAATTATGCCAGCTTGAAAATCCTTCTTTCAGTGATTTACCGGTTACTATTTCCCACCTGCTTCGTGGTATAACATGGTCAACGGTAAGGTGTTTCATCTGGAAGCGTTTACCACAGTACTGGCACTGCATATCATCACGATAAATTACATTGAGTTTTGAAAACACTACCTTGCGGCGTGGTAAATGATGGTAATTAAGAATAGCAATCACTGAAGGGACTTTAATTGCTATTGAGGGTGAGCGGATAAAAGTATCTTCCTCAACAACGGGCACAGCTTTATCGGAAAGCAACAGGCATATTGCCTCTTTCACCGTTGTTATGCGGATGGGAACAAACCCTGCATTTAGTACCAATACCTCAGATTCAATCATGGTGTACCACCTGTACGCACATGAGCGTTACAGGTAATAAAAAACCCTGCATAGTAAATTTGCGTAATAGTAGCTATTGTACAGGGTATGTCAACAATATTTAGTAAAAAAATATTATTTTTTTTCACATTAAAAATGAAGTGAAAAACACATTGCAAAACTTGCAATGCTAAAATAAACAGGTGGAAATCATTATTGCATTTGTTCTTACATTTATCAGTAACTATCGCCCAAATATTTAAAAAATATGTCTTGAAAATTTACTATATGTATTAGTAGTATAGTAACTAATACAAAAAACTCTTTTGTAAGGAGATAGTCGCCATGAAAAATATGTTTCTTTATATACTTGCAGCATGTATTGCACTTTCCATTGGATGTGCTTCAGACCTACCAGTAAAAGATATGTCCAAAGCCCGTTACGGGATAACCGAAGCTGAAGATGTAAAAGCCGACAAATATGCGCCGGAAGAGCTGGAAAAGGCAAAACAATATTTATATGATACACACTCACTGCTCAAAGAAGATAAAATTAAGGATGCACAGAAAAAATCCGTTGAATCGCAAGACCAATCATTAAAAGCAATAGAGAAATCACTGCCCCTTTATGCAAACGATATGATTGCCCAAGCAAATGAAAGCGTGCAGCAGGCCGAAATGCTCAATGCCAAAGAATTTGCAAATGTTGAATATGCACAGGCTGTTGGCTCTTTGAATGAAGCAACCCAGCTTAATACCGATAAAAACTATCGCCAATCAATACAAAAATCAAAAGAATCAATTGGATTTGCTAATGAGGCAAAAGCCAAATCCATAGCAATGATTCCGCAACTTAAAGAGCAGCTTATTGTACTGGAAAATGAAAGAGAACAGCTACTCACACAGCGTGGTGATGAATTTGCAAAAAACGAATTGTCATTAACAGAGCAAAAAATTAACGACGCTACAACAAAGCTTGAAGAACAAAATATAATTGCAGCAGTTGCAGCAATGCAGGCAGCAAAAGAATCCTTATTAATGGCCAAGGCTGCCATTGAAAAGGGCAAGGCAGCTGAATCCTTAGAAGCTGCAAAAAGCCTGTACTCCGAGGTCAGCGAAAGGGAATCTTCACAAGAAATGGCAGAAACACTCACAGAAGCCGAAAAACTTATAGCAAACAGCCAGGACCTCTTTTCAAAAGAAAATTATATTGAATCCTATGATGCATCCCAACAGGCTATAACAGTACTCAACTCAATACTCATAGCCATGGAAAAGAAGGAAGAAGCACTTGCAATGCAGCAGGAGGCTAAAGAGGAAACAGAATCCATTGAAAAAGAACAACCAGTAAAAGAATACATTGTGCAGTACAACCCCAAAGCCCGTGATTGCCTGTGGAGGATAGCACTTAAAGTATACAATAATGCCAGGCTATGGCCGTTAATTTACATTGCCAATAAAGACCAGATCAAAGACCCTGATTTGATCTTTCCCGGGCAGCGCTTTGTCATTCCTTCAGTGGAAAAGGGAACACAGGAAGGAAGCACTGAAGAAAAAGCAAAAACCAACTAACATCGCATACCTGGTACCTGCCAATGCGTTTTGTGTGCATCATCCTGATGGTACTTGCCTTTGAGTTTGGATTGTACGCCCGTGGCATACCGCTTGATTCGGTGTATATAAATACATCGTCAGGCGAATACCAAAAATTATTTTTCACCCGCCTTGATTACTATCAGAGCATCGGAGCTCTATTTATTGATTCTAATATTGCATACGCAGGATGGCTTAACGGGAAAGACATTATCTACATAAAAGAATCCGGTAATACAAATGTTGTTATCATTAACACTATAGCCACCCGCAAAAAATACACAGTGCATCAGTTCAAGGGCACAGTCATATCCGCACGCATTTCAGCTAACGGTTCATACATAGCTATAAAATATTTTAACACAGATAAAATACCACAGCCAGTACTTGTGATGGTGAACATAACGAAGAAAATTATTAAAGTATATAAAACTGCAACTGCAGGGATTGATTATTCTTTTTCTAAAGACGGGAATTCATTCTATTACAAAAACAACAACTGCATTGTTGAGGTTATGGGCGATAGTTACCGGGAAAAAGAAATCCTTTGCAGCAACAATGCCCCACAGTGGGATGAAAATACAGTGCTGCTTGATGATAACAGCTACAGGCTTTTTATCAGTGGCACATCCGGTAATTACGATGTGTATATGCAAACCAATAAATCCTGGCAAAAGCTTTTTACTGCCATAACACCGGGTGAGGTTTTTCTTGCCAATAAAATAGCATTCTATACCGGAGGCTTTCCCGGAGGCTATACGGTAAGCCTGTATTCATTGCAAAACGGAAAAACACTGAAGATTTTATCCGGATCATTTAATCCATCGCTGCACATGGTGGTAAACACCGCTATTTTCTTGAACAATGCATTTATCACGCTATACGATAGCTCCACATATAAGCTATTGCCTACTACCATTGAAAGCGATGAGGCAATACTATCCCCGGACCTTTTTTCCATTGCATCCACATTGTACAATCGCCTCTTTATCATACCGGTTGCAAAAGTTATAGCGTTAGACCCTCAGTCAAAACGGTATCTTACCACACTACAAACACAGTACAAAGCCTTAACACAAAAAAACATTCACTCATCACCATACAGTGCAACCTATATAAAACAAAAAAAGGCAACAATAGAATCATTGCTAAAATTGTTTTAATTAACATGGTATCTATTCACAAACCAGTAAGGTAACGCAGGTGCGCAAGCGCTTGTGCACCTGCGCTTTATTGAATACAAGTGGTATTTTCATAAAACCCTGTCAGGGTGACAATATTATAGGCAATGGTGTATACACAGAGCAAAATCCCGTAGGGATGACATTATTTTATCATTTCATAAGGGGGCATTTATGCGCTAAATGCCCCCTTATGAACCCCCAAAGCGCGCCTCAAACGGCGGCGTGCCTTACTTGCTATATATCAACCCTGTAATTGCGGGCTGCGGAATAGCATCCGTTCAGTTCCTCGCCCGCATCCTAATCCCCCGTGCATCCGTGCACGGGGGAACTGTACGACTACGCATTAAAAAAATTCATACCTTCATCTCTAAATTTTAAAAGGTTAAAATATCAGCCTTTCCCTGTGTGGAACAAATGTCATGATAGGAAACCGTATATTCTACTGTTTGGTTACATGTTTTCTTGCCTTTCAAATGCGATATACTCCTTATCTATAAATTGTTAAGATGGCGTTAGTTTGAAAGGTACTGAATAATTATTTTTTTGTACATAAAAATGTATTAAGTAATTAACAGTGGAAATAAAATATTAATTTGACAATTTTTGACTTAATTCATATTGATATGAACTGTATGTATATCGGTTGGTGGAGTATACTATGGACCGCAATTTAGCACTGGAAGTTGTTCGTGTAACCGAGGCAGCAGCATTATGGGCTGCCCGTTACTATGGCAGAGGCGATGAAGCACTTGCTTCAAAAAATGCTGTAGAAGCCATGTCAAAGGTTTTTTCAACCGTATCATTTAAAGGCCATATTATCTCAGGCATTAATAATCCTGATTCACCGCTATCAAATGGCAATATACTTGGCCATGCTGAGCACCCAGAGGTAGATGTAGCTCTGACCCCAATAGACGGGCATGCAACACTGGCACAAGGTGGTTACAATACCATTTCGGCAATTGCCATTGCCGAACATGGGTCCATGCTCAATGCGCCACCCATCTATATGGAAAAAATTGCCGTTGGCAAAGAGGGCCGCGGTGTGATTGATATCACGCAATCACCTGAGGTTAACATTAAGCGTGTTGCCCGTGCTAAGGGTAAATATATTGAAGACATTACTGTGTGTATATTAGACCGTGAACGCCATCGCGAACTGGTGGAACGCATACGTGCATTAGGGGCAAGGATTAAATTAATTAAAGATGGCGATATCTCAGGAGCTATCGCCACAGCCCTTGACGATACACCTATTGATATGCTTATGGGTGTTGGTGGGGCCCGTGAAGGGATACTATCGGCTGCCGCACTCAAATGTTTAGATGGCGACATACAAGCACGTTTTGTCTACCGCGATGAAAAGGATAAAGAGCTGGTCAAAGCCATGGGCATTACTAATTTAGACAAAATTTATACGCTGTCCGACTTGGCAAAGGGGGAGAATATCATGTTCTCGGCAACTGGCATTTCCGATGGTGAGCTTTTGCCTGGCGTGCGCTTTATGGCTGGTGGTGCAAAAACGCATTCCATAATTATGCGCTTCAAGACTCACACTATTCGTTATATTACTGCAATACACCGCTTTGATTATAAGCCAGTATATTAATTTTTGGAGATAGTAGCCATGGATATAGCTTCATACATATTAAACCACACAACAGCATCAATCATAGTTGCCGGAGTACTGATTGTTGTTGCAGGTTTTATATTACGCAAATTTAAAATTTTGTCGATAGTTCTTATATTAGTAGCATCTTTAATTATATATGTTTTATTATATAAAACATCGCCACTGCCACAACAGCCACAAAATCAGGAAAAAAGTGCTATTGAGCAGTGATGTAGCTGTATAAAAAATCATAAAATTTTTATTGCAGAATTATATACAATATTGTATATTATATTTTATGTATATTTTTTACGGGGTTGCCTATGAAATTGCATCTGGTCAAATCACATAGTGTAGAAAATCATATTTCGGATAATGTGAAGACGCTGCCGCCTTCCGGTATCCGTGAATTCTTTGATATAGTATACAACACACCAGATTGTATTTCCTTAGGTGTTGGTGAACCGGATTTTGTCACACCCTGGCGCATCTCGGATTCAGGCATTTATGCAATAAAAGATGGCAATACCCATTACACATCCAATAAAGGTTTGCTGGAGCTTCGTCAGGCAATTGCAGCAACTATCAAAAAAAATCATCATGTTGAATATGACCCTGAAACGCAAGTACTTATAACTATTGGTGTCAGCGAGGGGCTTGACATTGCGCTACGCAGCATCATTAATCCCGGCGATGAGGTTATCTATTTTGAGCCATGTTATGTTTCATATTCAGCAACCATTAAATTGGCGTATGGAAAAGCGGTTGCTATCGCCACACATTTTAATGATGGGTTTGCCATTAATATTGATGCATTAAAAAGAGCTATTACCAATAAAACAAAAGCTATAATGCTCAATTACCCGTCAAATCCAACGGGCGCTTCCATTGATAAAAATACATTAGAAGCGATAGCTGCCATTGCTATTGCCAACAATTTAATCGTTATCTCTGATGAAATCTACGATGCCATTACCTATGATGGTGAGCACTTTTCAATTATATCCATACCCGGAATGTCCGAACGGACCATATACTTAAACGGTTTTTCCAAAGCATACGCTATGACCGGATGGCGGTTGGGGTATGCATGTGGACCAGAACCCATTATTGGCGCAATGAATAAAATTCATCAGTACACTGCATTATGTGCCCCATCTATTGCGCAGTACGCCGCATTAGAAGCTATACAACGGGGCCAGCGCGATGTTGCATCCATGCGTTCACAGTACCTCAAACGCCGAAACTTCATCACTGCACGCTTAAATGAAATGGGGCTGACCTGCCTGCCACCAAAGGGCGCTTTCTATGCCTTCCCCAATATTTCAAAAACAGGTCTTTCTTCACGGGATTTTGCTATGCGGCTCTTAAAAAGCTACAAGGTAGCGGTAGTGCCCGGAACAGCGTTTGGCAGTTGCTATGACAATCATATACGCTGCGCCTATGCAACATCCATGGAAATGCTCAAAGAAGCAATGGACCGCATGCAAGATTTTGTGAAAGGATTGTAAATATTTTTTTATCCTAGCTGACAAAAAAATGTATGAACATAAAAAAGAAATGAAAATGCCTTGACATTTTTGTTCAAATATTCTATTTATTAAATAATAAGACTGTCCTCATAGGTGAAAGCAGACAATGTAAGCTGTTTCATGGTCAATGCTTGTATCCCATACTCAAAAATCACATACCATTGCCTGTTTGCAGTATAAATATCTGGAGGCAACCCATGAAATTTTTTAAAATTATTGCCTGCATTCTTATTATTATTGTTTCTGTATCAGTATATGCATCAGATTTAGGCATTGGTGTAGCCGGTTGGTATGCCGACTGGAAGATGGAAAGCGAAAATACAATGAAAATGGACCCTGTTTTTTTTATTGGGCCATCCATTTCATATCAATTTGCACAATCCTGGAGTACCACACTGGTTGCATTGTTCACCCCCTCCCCATATGAAATGCCAGAAAATAACGTCAAACGTTATGATGCTGACCTGACATTAAACTTTCAATTAATCAGATACATAAAATTTTTCTTTGGTGGCAAATATTTAGGCTTTACATATGATGATGGAAAACATCATGGCGCAGGGCCTGGCGGTGGTATTGGGTTAACAATTCCAGTTATTGGTAATTTTTATTTTCTTGCCAATGCTTCAGCTTTATATCTCTGGGGAAGCCACAAAGATAATAACGGTACAAAAGACTTTATTGAATATGGATATAATGCTACAGCACAGTTAGCTTATTATGCAGCCTCTTTAGGGTTAACCACTTCCGTTGGCTACCGGTATCAGCTTGTAAAATCTGAATACGATACCGATGATCCTAAAGGCAAAAATGATGAGCATACTTTTAAAGGCTTTACTCTCCTTATAGTGAAATCATTTCATTGGGAATAGTTTTTAAAATTTTATTTTAGAGTGAGGTTTTTCAATGAAACTAAAAATAATGTACATACTGTTTTCAATATTTTTTGTAACATCAGCACTATATGCCGCCGACCTAAGTGTAGGTATTACTGCATGGTATGCGGACTGGAAGATAGAAAGGAAAAAAGATGGTATTACAGCAAATATGGATGAAATACTGTATATTGGCCCTTCTATTGCATACCAGTTTTCAGACAAGTGGAGTACAACACTAGTGACAATAGCAACACCACAAAAATATACATGGGATGCTGATGAGGTTATGGAATTGCGACGTTATGATATTGACCTGGCTTTAAACTATCAGATTAGCCGTTATATAAAACTTTTTGGCGGTGCAAAATACTTAGCCTTTTCATACCATAATAAAACAAATGATAGCGACGGAATTCATCATGCTGCCGGACCAGGTGCTGGAATAAGTTTTACCATACCTCTTATTACCAATGTATATTTACTTGCCAATCTTTCAGGCTTATACATATTTGGAAATCAGAAAGAGGACAAGCAAACAGAAGATACAAGTTTTAATTTTTATGAATTGGGGGCAAATGGATCACTGCAATTAGCCTACTATATACCTTCCGCTGCAGTTACACTGGCAGCAGGCTACCGGTATCAATATGTTGAAACTTATTATACAGAAGACACTCAGAATAACTCTGATTTAGAACATACATTTAAAGGCTTTACTTTTTTGGCTGTGAAATCTTTTAATTTATAAAAAAATATTGTATCACATCAGAATTATTATTACCAAGTCTTAATAATATGTCACTTGATGCTTTTTTTGTGAAATACTCCTATATTTTGCTACTATAACAAATAAATATATGATTCAACGGAAGGACTACTATGATTTCCTTTGAAGGTTATAATGATCTAATAGAAAAAGTGTATCAATCAGGCAATGAGCATGTGTTTGCTTTCTGGGATAGCCTTACTATTGATCAGAAAAGGCATCTTTTACAGGAACTATCGCTTATAAATTTTGATGAGCTTAATGCGTTATATGCTCTTACAAAAAAGCAAGTGGTACCTATGGAGTTTGAACCTGCTCCTTTCACACGTTTACCACAAACACCGGAAGAATATAAAGAATTTGAAAAAGCTAGATTAATTGGGATTGACACCATTAAAGCAGGAAAAGTTGCTGCGTTTGTAGTGGCAGGCGGCCAGGGAAGCCGTTTAGGTTTTGATGGGCCCAAAGGCGTTTTTCCCATAGGGCCTGTGAGCAAAAAAACCTTATTTCAAATTCATGCTGAAAAAATAAAAGCTTATGAAATAAAGTTTGGTATTGATATACCATGGTGCATTATGACATCAGAGGCAAATCACACTGCAACAGTGGAGTATTTTGAAAACAATAATTATTTCAGCTTAAATAAAAGCAAGGTTTTCATCTTTAAGCAAAACATGCTACCGTCATTGGATGAACATGGGAAGCTTATTTTAGAATCACCCTATTCAATATTTAGGAATCCTGATGGTCATGGTGGCAGCCTGACAGCATTGCACCAATCAGGAACACTTGAAGAATTACTTAAATTGGGAATTGAAGTGCTTTCATACTTTCAGGTTGACAACCCTCTTGTAAAAATTATTGATCCTGTATTTATTGGCTTTCATGTGTTACACAATGCTGAAGCATCAAGCAAAACGCTCAAGAAAGCATACCCCGAAGAAAAGATAGGCGTGTTTGTAAAATTTACCAATGGCAGGGTTGGTGTTGTTGAATATTCAGACATGCCACAGGAAAAACTATATGAAAAAGATGAAAATGGGAATTTGCGCTATCTTGCCGGAAGTATTGCTATACACCTTTTCAATACAAAATTTATTGAATCAATAACAAAGGGTAATATCACCCTGCCTTTTCATGTAGCAAAAAAATCCATACCGCAATATACAATGAATGGCACAATAAACATAACCGGTTATAAATTTGAAAAGTTTGTTTTTGATGCATTACCATTAACTGATCACAATTTTATTCTTGAAACTATTCGTGAAGAAGAATTTGCACCGGTAAAAAATAAAACTGGCGTTGACTCAGTTGATACTGCTCAGGAACTCATGATAAACCTGTATAAAAAATGGCTGGTACAAAAAAATATTCCAGTACCAAAAGTTGTTGAAAAAATAGAGATCTCACCGTTATTTGCTGTTGAATCTGATGACATACCGGATTTCTTAGCACTACCACAACAAAAAGAGGTTTATATTTCATGAAACGGTATATTGAAAAAGTTAATACCCTCATTGAATCATTCCCATACATTAAAGAATTCTATGGCAAGACCATTGTCATAAAATATGGCGGCCACGCCATGGAAACTGATGAAGGCAAGCGTTCCTTTGCTCAGGATATGGTACTGTTAAAATATGTAGGCATTAATCCGGTCATAATTCACGGCGGAGGCCCACAGATTAATACGTTGTTGAAACAGGTTGGCGTTGAAAGCTCATTTGTAGGCGGTATGCGTGTAACCGATGCTCCCACAATGGAAATTGTTGAGATGGTACTTGTGGGCAAAGTTAATAAGGAGATAGTTAATTATATTAACCTGGCTGGCGGTAAGGCAGTAGGATTATCCGGCAAGGATGGGAATCTCTTTGTTGCCGAAAAGATTTATCATGACGTGGATGGCCAAAAAATGGACATTGGCCAGGTGGGCACCATAAAGCAGGTTAACCCACTGATTATTGAAACGCTGGATAGAGAAAAATTTATTCCGATTATTGCTCCCATTGGCTGTGATGAGAATGGCGTAACCTACAACATCAATGCAGATATTGCAGCCGGCAAATTAGCAGAAGCCCTGAAAGCTGAAAAATTAATACTATTAACAGATGTGGAAGGGATTAAAATTGATGATAAACTTGTATCAACGGTGCGTAAAGAAGAGGTAAATAATCTTATTATAAATAATAAGATTACCGGTGGGATGATACCAAAGGTTAATTGCTGTCTTAGTGCATTACAAGAAGGTGTCAGCAAAACCCATATTATTGATGGCAGGGTAGAACATGCAGTATTGCTTGAAATATTTACTGATGCAGGGATTGGAACAGAGATAATATAAGATGTCTAAAATATACGTACACACCATTTCTTGGACTATGCAAGGATAGTATTGAATTAATCAATTTTTTTAATTACACTATGTCAACAATAACAAGCGTAAAATCATCATCAAATTTTTTATGTGGATAAATCCACCTATAGGCTGCAGCTATTATTTCATTTTTTAATGCTGTTATACTTTTACCATTATATTCCCTGATTATATTCATTAAACGATCTTCACCAAACAAATCGCCTTTTGTATTCCGTGATTCTATGATACCATCAGTAAATAAAACAATCCTGTCACCCTTCCCTATTCTTTCATGGGCAACAGCAAAAAAAGGATTTTGATAAAAGCCAATAGCACCCCCTTTTGGCCTTACCTGCACAATAGGTCCGTTAGCTTTACATAGTACCATGGCATAGTGTCCAGCATTGCTTGTTGTAACAGTCATTTCCTTTGTATCAATAACTGTATATACAGCAGTTACAAATTGATTGCCTATCCTTTGGGATAATGTATTTGCTATTAGCATCAGATATTTATCAGGAAATTTATCATACTGACTTGCATGTGCACATGCCATCTTAACCATTGCTGCGCCAATTGAAGCAGGTATTCCATGGCCGGATATATCAGCAATAAATATTCCTACTGTATCTTCGTCTATTGAATGGATTTCAACAATATCACCGCCAATAACCTCAGTTGGTAAAATTACGGTTTCTATTGCCACATTTGTTAATTCAGGAATCTGAGTTTGAACTATAGAATCGTAAATTGTTCGTGCTATTTCAATTTCATTCTTTAAAATCACGAGTTTTTCATTTTCATCTTTGATAAGATTATAACGGTATCCTAACGCCATTGACAATAAAATCACATCAATGCTTGTCCCTATATGAAATCCATAACGGGTTATAAATATATCCGGCAAAATACCAAAATTTCGCATGCTAATAAGACTCACACCCAAAAAAACAGCAATCATTGATGCTAAATAAAAATATGCAGGCTTGTATTTATTTCTAACAGCTATCACACATGCTATAAATGAAAGTAAGGTTGCTATAATTACCACCGTATTGAGACAAATAATAGAAAAAGAAAGAGGTGCAAGAGGTATGACAATAATTATAGGAACAATTAATGCGATAAATATTTGTATAAGAATATCATGCCAAAGCGAAAAATTACGGGTCATTAAGAAATTACGTGTAAACAGCATGAAAGAGATAATAGCAAGGTTTCCCAAAAAGACTATTGATATATTATGAAACCATGGCCAGTCAGGCCAGAAAAACTGATATGCTATGCCATTAAAACTGATATTGCTTAAAGCTGAGAATATAACATATAATATATAGTACAGATAGTTAATGTCTCGCAGAGTTATTAATAAAAATAAATTGTACAAAAACATGGCTATCATTATGCCAAAATAAAACCATAGCCCACTATATTCTTTTATGCTATGTTCCAGCATTGATGAATAGGTCCGTATTGTTAAAGGAATGATAACTTCGCTTGTGGTCTTAACACGCAAAAGGTAGTGGATTTCTTCATTAGGATGCAGCGTCAATGGAAGTATAAAATTATTAAGTGCAATTTTTCTGTGGCCAAATGGAAAAATATCCCCTTCTTTTGCAATACATGTAAAGCCTTTTTTATTAATACTATAAACTTCAAAATAATCCATTGTTGGAAATGACAATTCTGCTAACCAGTGTGTATGGGATGACCTGTTGTGTAAGGAAAAATAAAACCACCAGGAAGAATCTGAATAGCCTTTATTAATGCCTTTATGGGTATTCTTTTGGAATTTTGTTATTAAATCAGTTTTTATTATATCCTCAACAGAAAGCTTTGAGGTTTTATCCTCATATATGCTGATATATGGTGTAGCGTCATAGGCATCGTGCATATCATCAAGGACTATAGTTGCGGCATAAGCTTTAAAGGATAACAGCACCGTCATTACCACAATACTACCTATCATGGCTTTAAAAGATACTATATGATGAACAGTACATTCTTTTTTCTTTATCATAATCAATAAAATTCTTTTTAACAATTTTCCTAATATTTAAAAATTTTCCATACAGTCATTAGAGATTAATAATATTGCTTAATGAATTAACCCCGAATATGAAATTATGAAAAAATAATGAAATACCACACCACCAAAAGTATAATGCACGTTGGTATACATCACAGTATTCATGCAATGTTTATTATGATTGATTGCTGATATTTCTTGTAAAGAATCACAATATATTGAGATTACAGCCTTGTCAAGGATTGTTATAAAAAAGGACAGACGTTTTTATTTTTTATATATAAAAAATATTCTGGATGCTTGACCTTTAACCAATATATCAGTATAATACTATATACTATAATACTACAGGAGGATAATGATGCAAAAGAACATGGGAACAATTGACAGGCTACTGAGAACTATTATTGCCATAGTAATAATTGTGCTTTACTTTACCGGGCAGATTACAGGCACTGCAGCCATTATACTTGGTATTCTTGCAGTAGTTTTTTTATTAACCAGTGCTGTAAGCTTTTGCCCATTATACGTACCACTTAAGATTAATACTAAAAAACAATAGTAAAACTTACTATTGTTGAAATAGATTTGTGTGGCTATTACTATGTATAAAATACCCCTTTGCATGAGGGGTATTGAATTTTATACTCATAAAGATTTATGGTAATTATTAAGTACAGGCAACAGCTGATATTTTAACATTACAAAATGATACAATGGTATCATCCCTACGGGGTTACTCCCCTCGCCTTACTAAGGAGAGGGGCCGGGGGTGAGGTTATCTTCCGCCGTCATTCCGGGCTTGACACGGAATCCATTAATGCATAGATGCTGAAATAAATTCAGCATGCCAAAGTCGAGATGCTGATCCCGATGCAATCGGGATTCAGCATGGCGAGTTGGTGAATAGATACGATTTATACAGGCTTCCCAACAGGAATAATATAAAGTGGCTCTTCACCTTTTGGCAGCGACAACACTTCTTTAACCATTTCATCGTGAAAAGCACCAACCATAACGCAACCCAATCCCAATGCAACTGCCTGCAGGTGAATATTCTGTCCACAATGCCCTGCCTCAATGTGCACATACCTGATGCCACGCTGTCCATAATGCCCAGTTGTCAGCTCGTATATAGCAGTTATAACAATAACCACAGGTGCTTGTTCAATAAATGTTTGATGTAATGCTGCCCTGCACAAAGCACTTTGCACATCATAAGGGACCACCTGTTTCAATCCATGATTGTTTACTACATACTGATACACACCCTTTTGTAGTTTTTCTACCTTCGCAACTACCGCATAGCAGTTTAAAGGATAAGTGGCACCCGCAGATGGCGCAGTACGGTAATAGCCCTGGGATATGCCACTGGCAGCCCAAAGTATTTGCGATAGTTCCTGTAAAGAAATAGCAGCATCAGAAAAACGGCGCACAGAACGTCGCTGTTTCAGGGTGCGTTCCACAGAAACTTTGCCATCAAAGGATGGTTGTGGAAGAATAATGATATTTGATGCCATACTATTCTCCAAAAACAGGTATAGTATTATACACTAAAATGCAAAGTCAATACTTTCCGTAATATTTTTAAGCTTTACAAATACTATTTTTACTTTAGTTGTGCTTCATTATGTTTAGATTATTACAAAGGAACTATCGCATGAAAAAAATATTTTTTATAGTCTTATTACTGAGTATGGCTATTCCTGCATTTGCCAAGGTTTCGTATGATGATGAGAGAATATTTACCCGTGCAAAGATAACAAAAATTGAAAAACACCGAATAGCAGGTGATGATAATTATCCATTATTTGAAACTAAAATCCATCTTACTATACTGGATGGCAATCTAAAAGGGCAAACAAAAATTGCCACATTCAGAGGTGAACATGACCTGCCAAAAGATATGTTTTATAAAGAAGGAAATATTGTTTTTATTGGCATATCAATTACAGGCCAGGAACATACAACTGAATATATATCGTTATATGATATAGACAATACTGCCATGATTATTACACTTACAGTTCTTTTGATACTGTCTGTAATTATTATAGGCAAAATAAAAGGTTTCTTTTCTTTATTAGCTTTAATAGCTACTATTTTGCTTGTTTTCTTTGTGTTAATACCTTTAACGCTAAAAGGCTATCCTCCTTTGATATTGGCGATAGTTATCTCTATTATATCCACTGTGATAACCTTGCCCATAATTGCTGGATTCCAAAAAAAGACACTTGCTGCAATTTTAGGCGCATCTTTTGGAATAATCATTGCCTCTATTCTTGCATATATTGTGGGAAATATCATGCACCTGTCAGGATTTGTTACCAATGAAATGCTCACTGTATTTTATGTTGCTGATATAAACATTGACTTGCGTGGATTAGCACTGGCAAGTATTATTATTGCTGCGTTAGGTGCTGTAATGGATGTATGTATTTCAATAGCATCGGCAACTGCAGAAATTTATAATGCAAATCCAGATTTATCTCATAAAGATGCATTTAAATCAGTATTAAATATTGGAACTGATATCTTGGGTTCAATGGTTAATACGTTGATACTGGCATACGTAGGTAGCTCATTATCATTAATTTTGCTGATATCAATGCGCATACAACCAGGAATGCCGGTGTGGATGATATTTAACTATAACCCCATTTTAAGTGAGATAGTTAAATCAATCATTGGCAGCATTGGTATGTTTATATGCATCCCAATCACTGCTTATATTTCCGTACATTTATATGGGAAAAAGGATAGTAGATATTAAATCCACTATACCCTACCGTTCAAAGCCGGTAGGGTATAGTATTAAAATTACTTCTTGTAAAGCTCGTTAATTTCCTTTTCAAAATTTTTCAAAATGATATTTCGCTTAACTTTCAGCGTTGGGGTCATTTCGCCAGTTGCCTCAGTAAATTTCCTGTTTATTATTACATATTTTTTAACCCTTTCATACTCTTCAAGTTCCCTGTTTGCGAGTTGAATATCCTCATCAACCAATTTTTTCAGCTTTTCATTCTGAATAAAATCTTCTCCCACACCAACACACATTCTGGCTGCACCCTCGCCAAAGAATACAAGTTTTGATTTGTCGTAAGGAATCCCTTCCTTATCAAACATTTCAATAAATACATCAAATTTGGGAACAACCAGCGCACCAACAAACGGCTTTTCATCAGCTATGGGAAATACGATATCAACATATCGGGAAACGGAGAATAAACTTTCAATCTTTGCAGCCGGTATATTCTTGCCAGTATCAAGAACCATTATTCCTTTTTTCCTATCCACAATCTTGATATACCCATCAGGCCCCATCTGAACAATATCACCGGTTTTATAGAAACCATCCTCAGTAAAAGCCTCTTTTGTTGCCTCAGGATTATTCCAGTAATTCAAGAATATATTATCACCACGTACCTGCCATTCGCCATCACTTGCAACACGCCCTTCTACACCATTGCACAATGGGCCAACATATCCAGGCAATACCTTATGTGGTAAATTGAGATTAACGGTATTGCAGGTTTCAGTAGCACCGTACCCTTCATAAATCCTGACACCCATTGCCATAAACACTTTGCATAAATCAGCTGGTAAACTGCCGGCAGCTGAAAAAGCAAATCTGAATCTGCCACCCAACTTTTCCCGCACCTTGCTGAATACAAGTTTATCAACCAGCCTGTATTTAAACGCCAGCCATTTGCCAACACCTTCAGTGAAATCAATACCTTCGGACATATCAATAAAACCATTTGCATCTGCACGGGCTTCAGTAAGTTGCAATCCAGTTTTAATTGCAAAATCAAAGATTTTCTTTTTAATTGGCGATTTAGCAGCCATATCACGCATTGCCATGAAAATACGCTCATATATTCGAGGAACCGACATGAATACCGTTGGCCTGAAAATCTGCAGGTCCTCAACCAGCGTCATAGGTGAGGAATATGCTATCGTTGCAGCTCCCATCATTGCTGTACCATGGCCACATTCACGTTCATAGGTATGGGCAAGCGGTAAAAACGAAAGCAACACGTCATCTTCACGATATTCCGGGACAATACGCAAATCTCTGCAACAGGCTGCATTTATGCTGAGATGAGTATGAACAGCACCTTTCTGCCTGCCGGTAGTGCCCGAAGTGTACACAATAGTCATTGGATCAAGTATGTTCACTGATCGCCATCGCCGCTCATAGGCAAGCCTATCATTTGCCAACAGTTTAACGCCCATATCCCGTACCTGTTGTAGCGTCAAAATACGTGAATCATTCCCTTTGTACTCATCTTTCATAATGATGATTTTTTCTAATGTTGGCATTTCCTGTATTGCACTCAATGCACGTGATAAAATTTCTTCATCCTGAACATATAAAATTTTAGATCCTGAATCATTAATTATAAAACTCATTTCTTTAGCCGAAAGGGTTGGATATACACACACAGTGATACCACCGGCACATAGAATTGAATAATCTGCCCATAACCATTGTGGTGCAGTGTGGGAAGCTATAGCAACACGGTCACCTTTTTCCACCCCAAGACTCATAAGCCCGGCAGCTAACTGTTTTACTATAATTCCCAATTCAGCATAGGTTATGGATGTTGTTATATTTGGCCCGGTCTTCCACCATTGTGCACGCCGGGTACCAAACTTTATTACATTCCTGTTTAATAATTCAGGGAATGTCAGTTGTTCTATATACCACTTATGTACCATAAAAGCCTCCTTGAAGATAATGAAAAAATTTAAAGGATACTCAGCATATTTTATTACATTAATATATTATTTTGTATATGTCAAGTTGAATATTATAATTGTCGTTTTAAATAATAAAAAATTTTTTTTATTACCTTGATTTCCACGAACACACAATTATAACATTAGAGTAATTGTGTTTATTATTTACGTCTAACATCTTTTTACCGTTTGATCAAAATATTCATTGATAAAATATAGTATGCTCCATTCAATTGTGATATTACTGTATATGATTAATTCATCTCTGCTCTACACTTGATATATGTTACTTCAACAATGGTGATGAAGATTATGAAACATGTAGCATCTGTTATCTTATTTATGATAGCAATAGTTTCTATCATCCTTCAATGTACTTGCAGTTCCAGGCAAACTACAACTGCTCAGCCCATACGTTTTGTTGTTATTAACAACACATCACCGGATTCGCCCTATGAGGTGTTTAATCCTCAGCTGGAAAATATCTTGCTATCAATCAATAAGGAAAATCCTGTGTTTACCATGCATTGCGGAAACATCATTCATGGTGGCTCGTCAATCATGGGTATTAACAAATTAGATATTGAAAAACAATTCCAGCAATTTTACAGGTATGCAAAAAAGCTTAACAGCATCCTGTTTACTGCATGCGGCCCATTAGATATATATAATGATTCCACAGCTATCTATACTAAATTTACCCAGAAAGATGCATGGTATTCCTTCAATTATGGCACCAATCACTTTATTGTATTATTCAGCAACAGCAAAACATCCCTGTCAATATCAGACAAACAATTAGCATGGTTACAGGAAGACCTGAAAAAAAACTCCCATGCACATATATTTATCTTTTCATACTTTTTGCCAAGCTTTCATCGCACAAAGCAGCAATTTTTAAATGATTCCCACCAGAAACTGCATGAACTCCTGACACAGTATACTATCAAAACTTTCTTTGGTGCCACCGGATTTACTCAACCAGTAACTATCGGCACTATTCAATATATCCCTGTTCCCTGTGACAATAATTATGCCAATAAATATAAAAAGGCAATACGCTATTATGTCGTTGACTTTGACGGGCAATACCTTACCGTTGTACCACGGTATTTTTAAATGAGATAAGGATATGCCATGCAACGTGAAATAAAATTTGATTCCATACATGAATTTATACATGCCCTGCATGCCGGCAACATAACAAAGGCTGCATTTACCCAGATTAATGAAAAGCGTGCAGTTGAAGTACAACCCGGCACATTGCAGGTTGTGGATGTAGTTATTGCAGAAATACTTGCCTACAAAGATGCAACCATTTATAAATGCAAAATTGAGAATGCTGATCTGGATAATCTTTATGCGATGCTTGAAGATGAAGGTTTTGAATTAACAAAACGAAGCAGGAACATCACATAATCATGGAAGCGATAGTTACTATTGAAAACCTCACCATTTCATTCACAAACCTTTATGGCAAAAGCTATGCGGTTAGAAACCTTTCGTTGTCCATACCAAAAGGCAAAACATTAGGGCTTGTTGGCGAATCGGGTTGCGGCAAATCTGTAACCGCATATTCAATCCTTAATTTAGTGCCCAAACCAGGAAACATTGAAACAGGAACTATTCATTACAATTCCATTGACCTGCTCCACTGCCCTGAGGACACACTCAGGTCAATCCGCGGGAAAAATATAGCCATGATATTTCAGGAACCCATGACATCACTCAACCCGGTATTTACCATTGGCTATCAGGTGCAGGAAGCAGTTGAGCTTCACCTACAGTACAACAAAGAAGAAGCAAAAGAGTACACCATTGAACTTTTAGGCAAAGCGGGCATACCCAACCCTTCACAGCGGTATCATGCATATCCTCATGAGCTTTCCGGAGGATTGCGCCAGCGAGCTATGATTGCAATGGCGCTTGCTGCTCATCCTGACCTTTTGATTGCCGACGAACCTACCACCGCGCTTGATGTTACCATACAATCACAGATACTTGATTTGCTGCTTACACTGCAAACCACCGAGCACATGTCCATGCTTTTAATTACGCATGATCTGGGCATTGTAGCAAATACCGCAGACTATATTGCCATCATGTATGCCGGTGAGATTGTGGAATCAGCACCAACAAAAGAGATTTTTGAAAACCCGTTGCATCCATACACCCATGGGCTTATGAACTGTATACCGTCACTAAAATCAACAGCTAAGCGCCTGTACACAATCCCCGGCAACGTGCCCATAATCACACAACCACCGCAAGGATGTGTGTTTCATCCACGATGCATGTTGGGCGATGATGAATGTTTACAGCATCCTGTTAATCTAGAAGAGAAAAAGAAAAGCCATTGTGTGCGGTGTATTAAAGTGTAGGGCAGGCTTTAAACCTGCCCTATTTCATTATTAGTATGCAAGATTTATATGGTAGGTTTTCTTGATGCCATTTAAGATTGTCTGAAATTTTGTTGGATCCTTTTCACGAGTGGTCTTTAACAAATCAACAACCTCGGCCCTTGTCAATACAACATCATAATGTTCGCAATGAGCCATTGCTTCCTTGCCACATATATTTCTGTTAATGCATGTTGAACATATAGAATTTCCCATTGTGTCCTCCTTATCTATAAACATATCGTTTATATTCAAATGGTATGTGTATTATATATAAGCAATTACCGTGCCAGTTTGGCAAAACCATGAGATATTTTTTGTTTAAAGGAGGATTTTCTAAAAATTATGGCAAAATTTTACCTCTTTTTATCTAATGATACACTTTCATTAAGAATTATGCCATAACTTTTATTACATTTTATGTGCGATAGTTACTGTTCATTGAACATTTTCATGTAATTGTTCATATTTTTACAGTGATTGTTGCCTTTTTTTGTTGAATATTAATATCAGTGTATCATTTTTACAACATCATCCCAGTATACTTATAAGGCCAATACCGGCAAGAATAACCATTGCAGCAATACTATGCTGTAATAGATTCTTTTCGCCAAAGAAAATAGCGCCAAAGATGATGCCAAAAAGCATGCTGGAGCGCTTAACTGAAATCATATAGCTTACCGGAGCTATCTCTAACGCTAACATGTGGAATGTTATCATGATGCCCTGCGTTATGCCTATGAGCATAATCTCTTTTGTAAATATGCGCGTAACATTGTCCACCAGCATAGACCATACAACAAGAATTATTGCCAGAATAGTAAAATACACTGCACCAAAAAATGATGGGCTTGAATACAAAACACCCATCTTCCCGAAATTTGCTGTTATGCTGTACAGGAATGCTACTGCAAGCATAAACAGCGAACCCTTGTCAGAGATCACAGCCTTAACCGGTTCAAGTACATATTGCCCGGGCTTGAAGTACAGGCTATACGTTCCTATTACCACACATACTATACCTAACGTGCCCCACATTGTAACATTTTCACCAACCATAATCCAGGATGTAAGTATTAGCAAAAGCGGAGTGAAAGCTAAAAACGGCAATGTGCGGTACATTGGTGAAATCTGTAACGCGCGCATATATAGTACAAGCGCAACCACCTCTATTGGCGGAGAAAATATAAAGACATAGGCAATACGCCAATCAACTGCAGGGACTCCCTTTACAAGAACTATCGCCCACAACACCGGTAAAGAAAAAAATATTCGGCCTGCTGCCACTGTTACCGGGTGAATATTTGGCGCATTCTTAACCAGCACATCGCCTATGGCTAAAAAAAGCGCGCACAACAGTGCATATATAACCCAGATAGAACACCTCCGTTAATATTAATAGATTTGTGTTTTCCACCCACAGTTAAAAAGCAATTGTGCCATATTCATTCAAATTCAAAACATTATCAATATTTTTTTAAAATATACTTACGGTTGTGGATACAGATGGTGATATGATATACACCATGTTTTGAATAATCATATCCTTTTAAACGGATTGAACGCCGGTGACCACAAAAATTGTGTTTGATTGAATTATTGGTTTAATATTGAATATAATTTTTGTCATATTCCCATTTTTCAGGATTATTAATGATGTATTCACGAATGCGACGCAATTCGTCATCGTTTCGTATTATGTGTTCATAATAATTGCGTTGCCAAACGGATGCACCGGGTGTGTTGCGTATTTTGTTGATTTCTTTGGTGGTTACGGATTTAAATCCCGCAATAAATGATGATAATGATTTTTTTAACGGACCACGTGGCGGTTCACCATGTAGGGGCGACCGGCCGGTCGCCCCTACACCGGTTACACCATTATCACCGGTTACCACGTTCATACTGTTTGCCTTATCATTGCCAACAATCCAAACAATACCGTGAATATGATTGGGCATTACCACAAATTCATTTTCAAATAATTCAATTTCATCGCGTATAACCGCTGAACGTAACCATTCATCACAAATCAATTTTCCCAATTCATTCAGCAACATTTTTCTATCAACTATATTACCAAATAGAAATTCACGTTTATATGTGCACATGGTAACAAAATATGCACCATTTTTTGTGTAATCATATCCTTCCAAACGGATTGAACGCCGGTGGTGTTTTCCAGGATCATATTTCATTTTATTGTATCCCTAATTCACAATTGTTATATATATGTACCATCAAATATTTTTTAACAATGGATTAAATATCATAATACCGCTGTAAATTTTTGTATGACAGCGCTTCCAGGATATGGCGCTTTTCAATTGACTCTGAATTATCCAAATCGGCAATTGTACGGCTTACTTTCAATATGCGGAAAAAACTGCGTGCTGAAAGGTTCATGCGCTTTATTGCAAGCTCTAACAATGATTCACATTCAGCGTTGACTGCGCAAAACTCTTTTACCTCATCACTTGTCATGCGCCCATTGCAGGTGGTGCTTCTTCCCTGAAAGCGTTTGGCCTGAATTTCACGTGCTTTAATAACACGCTGGCGCACCTGGCTGGAGCTTTCGGCAGTGCCTTTTCCTAAGAGGTCCTTATATGGTACCCTTCCCACCAGCACCTCAATATCAATCCTGTCAAGAATGGGCCCTGCTATCTTGCTAAAGTAGGTGCGTATTTTGCCGGGTGAACACTTGCATGGTATTTCCGGGTCAAACAAATACCCGCACTGGCAGGGATTACTTGATGCAACAAGCATAAAGTCGGCAGGAAACGTCATGGTGCCCATGGCTCGTGATATGGTAATATGGCAATCCTCAAGTGGCTGGCGCAATGCCTGTATAACATCATTGCGAAATTCCACAAACTCATCTAAAAACAGTATGCCATTGTGCGCCAGTGACACCTCGCCCACATTAGGGATTTTGCCGCCGCCAACAAGTGCTGCATCAGAGCTTGTATGGTGCGGTGCCCTGAATGGCGGTGTATACATGAGGCCCTGCCCGTGTCCAAGCGCCCCACCAACTGAATGAATCATTGTGGTCATAATTGCCTGTTCTTTGGTAAGCGGCGGCAAAATCCCCGGGACACATTTTGCAAGCATGGTCTTCCCTGAGCCAGGAGGACCATACATCAGTATGTTATGCCTGCCAGCAGCTGCTATCTCCAGTGCACGTTTGGCTGTTTCCTGCCCCATGACACTTGCCATATCAAGGTAGCCGTTTGGGGAACTATCACCACTAACATGATGTGTATAGGCTTCCATTTTTCCACAGCATGCCTCTATTGCCCCGGCAATGTCCTTAACGGGATACACCTTTATTCCTTCAATGGCTGTTGCTTCGTTGCGGTTTTCATGCGGCACAATAAACTCATGAATGCCTGCCCTATACAGCGATATAGCCATTGATGTAATCCCCTTGATGGGGCGAACCCTTCCATCAAGTGAAAGTTCACCAACCATGGGTATGTCAACGCGTGCACTGTCAACCTGCCCTGTTGCAATCAGTATTGAAACTGCAATGGGTAAATCTAAGTTAGCACCTTCCTTGCGATAGCCGGCAGGGGCCAGGTTAACAATAAAATTCTTTGGGGGGAATTCAAAGCCTGAATTTTCAATTGCTGAGCGGATTCTATCTTTTGACTCGCGAATAACCGAATCAGGCAACCCAACTATGGTAAAGTTGGGCAGCCCCTTCACAATGTCCACTTCCACATCAATGAGGTGGGCCTCAATGCCATGAATAACAAGCGACGTAGCTTTTGACAGCATGTAATTTCCTCCTTACGTGTTTTATATATAAAACGCTTGAGGAGGAAAAATTTTAAATTTTTTTGCTGATTTTTTTATTTTTTTTCTAAAAATATGCAAAAAGAATTAATATCATCTGCAAACCTATCAACCAGCACCATACCTTCATTTGCCAACTCCAATATACGATTAGGCACAATACAATATAGATATATATTTCTGAATTTATGCCGGTAAGCACGCATTTCATCTAATTTTGTGTATGTTTCAATTGTTATAATTTGTGGTCTAACATTTTCTATTGATGTAATTGCACGACGTAAAAGAAGGCTATGGTAATCTCTTCCTAACGGGATATCACCATCAATGGCGTGTATTATTCGTTCCAATACATTTTCACACCCGGTATAGATTGAATGCAATGAACCTGCGATAGCTTTGATATGGGAATCAATATTTTCATAATCTTTTTCCGTTTCCAATCGGTGCAATTTGCGTTTAATACTGTTTTTTTCTTTTTGCAAATATGCTACATCAGCTTTTATATCAGCTATCAGGGCTTCCATAAAGTACCTTCTTTTTTTATTTTTGCCATAATATCCGGCCGTATTGCATCGTCATCAAAAAGTATATCAAATTGAATATCACTAAAAATATCTTCAAGCCTGGTAAACAACCCTGAGCGTTTTTCCTGAATTAATCCTTCTACATATATATCCACATCTGACATTTCATCAAAAACTTCAGGATGAAGCAATGACCCAAAAATATACACTGCATGCGCACCCAGGCTATACAATAATGCAACAGCCTGTTTTGTTCTTTCCAAAGCAATGGCATGTTTTTTCTTTTTTAATTCTTTTCGCCTTTTTGAAAGTATTGTTTCCTCTGCCATTGTTATTATCTCTTAAATAGTTCTTTGCTTACATGATTTTAATATGTTTCTTCTTGTTTTTCTGAGCAAAGGCTTCTTTATTACTAATAAATGATATCACCTTCTCAATTTTCTGACAACTGCCACCACTACAACAGTAACTATCGCCGCCACAAAAAGAAAGATTAAAAATCCAATCCAGGTAACCGTTGTCCCGCGTTTAAGCATGTGATAGGGATTGAGGCTTGCCTGAACTACTGTTCTACCCAGTGTACCCTTGTACCTGGCAGGGATATCAGGAGTGCCATCACCATCCTCATCCCTGAAGCTGCGGATATATTCAATGACACCCTGCCACTCTTTTACTTCCTGAATGCCAGGCTTTTGTTTGTCAGCATCTACACGCGCCTCGGTAAGCTTTTCTATTGGCTTTCCATCACGCCATTTGGGTACAATGTCTAAAATATGCCAGGTAAAGTTGCCAATGATTTTTAAAAATGTTGCATTGTAGATATCAGCAGCAACACGGTATAGCTTTGTATTGTTTTTTGAATAATCAAGCGGCACATAGCCATTGTCTTCATCACCAATCCAGATTTCCGTTACCCTGTCAAAAAGCATGCGGTTAGGATTGTACGTAAATTTTACACCCGAAATCTGTATAAAATAATCACTGCCTTTGAGCGGATAGATGCTTGTTAAAATCTCTAATGCTTTTTTTATCTCCGATGCATACAGGTAGCATGTTATAAGCGGGTAACCCATCGTCTTTTTTTCATCCATGCCAATGCCAAGGGGTATGGCAGCAAATGCATCAGAAAGCACCACCTTGCCGGTTTTGCCCACAACGATGTTATCCCGTATAACACCGTTAGATATAACACCTATTGTAACTTTGCTGTCAGGATCATCTGCCTTTGAATCAACCTTGTTAACATACCAGCGTATTGAATCGGCAATAAGATTGCCCAGGTTAGTTTCCTCTTCTTTTATAAATAAATCAAAGCTTGTTTTAGCCAAAACACTGTCCCACTTTAATTTTAGGGGCGATAGTACCTGCGCATTAATTGTTTGCGCAAACTGGTTGATGAGAGCCGTTATTGCCGGATCCCCTTTTATGGAATCATTAATGTCAACATACGTATAATCTTTTAATGTGACTCCACCGTTTGAAAAACTCAAGTCAATGACAGCAACCTGCTTGCCATATTCGTATGACTGCGTAATGATTGTTTTATCAACAATTATTGGCTGATTGATTTTCACATGGGTGTGCCCGCTAATGATAACATCTATTCCTTTAACTGCTTTAGCAAGCTGTACATCTTCGGATCGCCCTGCTTCAATTTCATCTTTATCTTTATACTTTCTTATGCCACTGTGTGAAATACATATAACTATATCCACCTTTTCACGATTACGCAATATATCCACCATCTGTTTTGCTGTTTGAACCTGATCGGCAAACGTTACAGGTGCAGCAAATGGTGAAACTTCAGCAGCATCTTTTCCAATAAGCCCAAAAAAACCAAATTTTAACTTTCCTTTTGTCATGACTGTATATGGTTTAACCAATTCATCTTCAAAAACTTTTTCCAGGCTATTATCGTCCTTGCTTTCGGCACTGAATACAATATTGCTTGCAACAATTGCAGGCAGTGCATTGTACCGCTGTGCTGCCCGTATGATGCGAGCAAGCCCATCCGGATACAAATCAAATTCATGATTGCCTAAGGTAATAACGTCATAGCCCATTTTTTTCATGAGCCTAAGTTCAAAGGCTTCCTCACGGCACAAAAGATGAAATACTGATCCCATCAAAAAATCGCCGGAATCAAGCAGCAGTACAGGATTTTTCCTGTTTTTCTTAACATCATTAATGACAGTAGCAATACGAGCCCACCCACCAACAGTATTGTCATCATTAACTGTATTTGGCGTATAATCAATATTAGGCGAAAATCCTAAAAAATGTGAATGCAAATCTGTAGTCTGAATAATGGTAAAATCCTGTCCAAATAATGGCATTGCACATGCTACAATGATGAAAATCACTATATATTTTTTCATAATACAAACCCCCTATAGTATTTGTGATTTCAGCTAACGTACTACAAAAAATACATTTTTATCAAGAACAAAATATATATGCCAACAAAATTTTATAAGAGGGGTCAGAGCATCACATTGTTCAAAGTTCAATGTTCAAGGTTCAATGTTCAAGGTTCTATGTTCAAAATTTAACTTTTAGTATTTAATGTTTATTTTTTATCAACGGAAATGGTATAGAGCTTTGATTTTAAAAACAAATTTTTTATATAAACATGCACTTGCGCTATTTATATATACATCTATGGATTTCCCGATACCATTACAAAATCCTATCCTACTTGCACCAATGGCCGGCTACACCGACTCGCCCTTCAGGTGTATTGCACGCTCTTTGGGTGCTGGTATGGTTTTTACCGAGCTTATTAGCGCTGATGGCATTGTTCGGCAAAACAAGAAGACCCTTGATCTGCTTACATTTACTCCACACGAAAGGCCGCTTGGGATTCAGATTTTTGGCAATGACCCAAATATTATGCAGGAAGCTGCTTGCCGGTTACTATCGCTAAAACCTGATTGTATTGACATTAACTGCGGCTGCTGCGCTCCCAAAGTGTGTAACAACGGAAAGGGCGCTGGATTGCTGAAAGATGTTGAATTGCTGTACAGGGTAGTAAGTGCAGTTGTATCCAGCGTACCAGTGCCTGTGTCGGCAAAGATACGGCTTGGGTTTACGCAGGGCACAAAAAATTATTGTGAAGTGGTTGATGCGCTTAAGCAGGCAGGCGTTGCTTTTATTACCGTGCATGGCCGCACACGTGACCAGTACTATAGCGGAAAAGCTGACTGGGAAGCAATCACACAAATTGCAAGCAGTGCTAACGTTCCCATTGTGGGAAATGGGGATATTTATAGCTATGATGATGCAATGGAAAAATTGAAATCAAGTGGATGTGCTGCAGTGATGATTGGGCGAGCAGCATTAGGTAATCCCTGGATTTTTTGCGGCAAAACGCCATCGCTACAGGAAAAGCGCGACATGGTAGTATTACACTACAAGCTTATGATTGAGCACTATGGCACCTACGGAGTAATACTTATGCGAAAACATATTGTACATTATTGTAAAGGATTTCCCGGTGCAAGCAAATTAAGGCAGGAATTAATTAAATGCCATCATATAGAAGAAATTTTCAAAATACTCGATTTGCAATTTTTATAAACGTTCCCGTAATATATGCATTATTTCCTGTTCATCAAGCGGTACCGGATTATTCTTATTGCCAGCATCATGCAGTATTTTGGCAAAATCATCTTCACGCACACCAAACTCTGACAAGCGTGGCATGCGCAATATATCTACCCACTCTTCTAACGTGGCAATAAGCTTATTGCAGGCATCATCAACACTGCTATTTTCATACCCTGTTAAAAGCCTTGCCACAGCAGCATATTTTTTTAAATAGTAACTATCGCCCATAGCTTGTAATTTTTTGATTGTAGCTTTTGTTGCAGCAGCTAACAGTGTGCCGCAGGCAACCCCGTGTGGCATGTTAAACAATGCGCCAAGAGGAGAGGCCAACCCATGCACTACTCCAAGCCCTGCGTGCGCTAACGTAATACCCGATATATACGCTCCATATGCCATGTTGGCTCGGTGATATGCGGTATCCTCATGCTGAATGCACAATTGCAATAAACTTTTTCCAATCTTGTCAATACCACTTTCCGCCAGCGCATCGGTGAAAGGATTTGCCTGCGTTGAAACATAGGACTCAACTAATTGAGTAAGCGCATCAAGCCCGCTTGCTGCCGTAACATTGTCAGGGCAACCCACCATAAGCTCAGGGTCAATGATGGCTATATCTGGGACAAAGTTATCATGCCGCAGTGAACGCTTAAATCCGTTTTTACCGGTTTTACTCAACACCGCATTTTTGGTTGCCTCACTTCCCGTGCCTGCGGTGGTGGGCACTGCAATAAAAGGCACCTTAACGCCACTATGTTGTTTTGTGCCAACAACCTCCAGGTAATCTGTCACATGTTCCTGTAATGGTAACATGGCAGCAATAGCTTTCCCGGCATCTATTACACTTCCACCACCAATTGAAACCACCACATCAATTGTTTTGTTTTTATAGTGCCTTACTACATCATCAACAAACTCCGGTGATGGCTCACCTGTAACCGCAAAACTATCACACTGTATACCTGAACTTGTTAACGATGATTCAATACGATCACGTTTGCCGGATGTTTTAAGCGATGAACTGCCCGTTAACAGTATAATACGGCTGCCATATTTTTTTATGCGTGTTGGCAATGTGGCGACAGCCCCTGTAAAAAAATATGTTTGTGGCAATCGTCCTAAGGTAAATGAAATCACTTCCATAATTTCTCCCGGGTTGGTGCAATGACGGTATAGGTGGTACCCTGACGTGGCTGTGCCATCCACTCTGCTACTGTATCTCTCCACCTTGTATAGTGCGCTGTATTCTTATGCTCCGCTGCTGCCTGTGGTGAGATATATGCCTCATATAAAATAAACTTAGTAGGATCATCCTTACACTGCAATACATCAAATCTCAGGTTGCCAGGCTCCTCAATTGAATTGTTATGATTTTCGATAGTTGCCTTTATAAAATCATCAATATGTTCTGGCTTCACATAGACATTAATTACATTTACTATCATAGTACGAACCTCCCCTAAAAATTTACTATCAAAAGTTTTCCAAATAATATTAATATTAAAAATTTTTAGCGATAGTAACTGTTAAATTAACTCCAAGGCTTCATCAAGTGGCATAACATTAATAATATCGTCTATTGTATACCTGTGAGACGTCCGTGCAATGACACCTGCACAGTGAACACGTTCCTTCTTTACCGTTGCAATTAAATTTTTTAATGATGTCAATTCGCTGCCTTTAACAAACTCTGAAAATTTTATTTCTAATGCTATGATTTTCCCTCCATGTTCCATTATTACATCAACCTCAGAACCATCTCGGGTGCGCCAATAGTACATACCCGCTTTTAATCCCTTAAAGCTGTACTGAATCATTAACTGGCAAACTACATACGTTTCCCATATTTGTCCAAGTAAAGGGCTATGCATGAGGTCATCATGATCTTTGATATTTAATAAAAAGCACAATAATCCTACATCAGTAATATATACCTTTGGTGATTTAATTAATCGTTTACCTAAATTGCGATAATACGGCTCTAAAAAGAAGATTTGATTGCTTGCCCATAATACGCTCATCCATTCTTTAATTGTTGACACAGCAACACCAACATCTCGCGCAAGATCTGAATATGACACTATCTGTGAACTTCGGATGGCTAAAGCCCTGAAAAAACGCTCAAAATCCCTTATCTTCCCAATATTTATGATATTGCGTACATCTCGCTCAATATATGTAGCTATGTAACTTGAAAAAAATATTTCTTTTACAGTCTCGGGTTCTGACCATAGCTTTGGATAACCTCCTTTTAGGATAAAATCAATATCTGTTATATTGTCAAATTGCTTAACAGCATGAATTTCCGAGTGGCTTAAGGGGTAAAGCTGTAATATAGCGCATCTTCCTGCTAAACTTTCAGTAATATTTTTCATTAAGGCAAAATTTTGCGAACCAGTAAGTATAAATCGTCCCCTTTTTGGGTCTTTATCAACTTCATGTTTTAAGTATCTAAAAATTTCAGGTACGTATTGAACTTCATCTAATATAATATTTTTGTTGTATTTTGAAAAAAATAGCTGCGGATTTGTTTCTGCCTGTTCGGCTATTGATGGTAAATCAAAACTAATATAATCATATTCATTAAACAATCGGGTCAAAAGCGTTGTTTTCCCAACCTGGCGTGCTCCTGTCAGCAATACAACAGGGTATTGCCTTGAAACTTCCAGTATTATACTTGCTATTTTTCTATTTATCCACATGCGTAAATTTTAGTTTAATGGACTAAATTTGTCAAGTAATAAAATTCGTTGGACTCATTAACAGTTACTATCGCCCAAATAAAAACTTACTTTACAATTATACACGGTTTTTTACTGTTGCTATGAAATGATTTTTTGCTGAATGTTTCAGCTACATACATACTAATCCAAGAGGTGGTACAATGAATATTCTAATTTTTGGGCCCAATGGCAGTGGCAAAGGGACGCAGGGTGCGGTTGTACAAAAAAAATTCAATCTTCCGCACATTGAGTCGGGTGTTATTTTCAGAGAAAACATTAAAAAGGGCACCGAGTTGGGTGTTAAAGCCAAAGCGTTTATTGACCGTGGCGATTTAGTGCCGGATGACATCACTATCCCTATGATATTGAACCGGTTACAGGAAGCCGACTGCAAAAATGGCTGGCTTTTAGATGGGTTCCCACGCAACGTTGAGCAGGCAAAAGCCCTTGATAAGGCATTAAAGGAAGCAGGCATGGCTCTTGATTATGTCATTGAGATAGTTCTTGATAGAGATAGTGCAAAAAAACGCATTATGGGACGCAGGCTTTGCGAAAATGACAACAACCATCCAAATAACATATATATTGATGCAATCAAGCCTGCCCAAAAAGATGGAGATTTTGTATGCCGTGTGTGTGGCGGCAAGCTTTCAACACGTGCTGATGACCAGGATGAAGCGGCCATTAATAAGCGCCATGACATCTACTATGACACACAAACAGGAACACTTGCTGCTGTTCACTACTTTAAAGATATTTCAAAGCAAAATGGTGGCAAGCCCAAAATCATTGAAGTTGATGGTACACCCGGCGTAAAAGAAGTAAGCCAGGCATTACTTGAAAAATTAGGATAAAAATCTAAACAACAGGAACCGTCTCATGATGGTTCCTGTTTTCAAAATAAAAAATATTAGTTGACCTGTCACGGCTAAAAATTATACATTATAAATTTGTATATAGTGCTTAAAACAGGATAGGTCAATGTATGAGTAACGTAAAAATAGCATACCTCAGTATACTTATTTATACTATCTTTAGCATTATTCTTTCATCTATTGTATATTATTTTGGAGGGGTGGCACCAGGCAAGGGGTTTGCACTAGGGTGCCTGCTTAGCCTCATTCTTACATTGCTGTGGATAGGTGGAGCAATCAAGGGGATGAAATCCAATACACTGGTACTTTTGTCTATTACAGCAGGGGGTTTTATTTTACGGCTTATTCTTTTAGCCGTTTTTGCAGCAGGCGGTGTATATATCCTGATGATGGACCTTCCAACGTTTGCTATAGCTTTCCTTATTGGGACTATTTACAGCCTGGTTCTTGAAGTCTGGTTCTTTACCACATTAAGTGGCCCTCAAAATCCCAAGTTCAGGTAAGTAATTATGGATACCAAAACACTACAACAACTTTCTCATGAAGAACTTATTAAACTGGTACAGCAGCTTCAGTTAAAGATTGACCTGCTTCAAAAAGGAGTTCAGGAAGAACCGGTGGATTTCAAGAGATTAGTAGAGGCTGCTGATGATATCATATTTGTGCTGGATAGTGAAGGGAATATGGTTTACCGCAACAGGGCAATGGAGGACATGTTCCCGGTAAGCAGAAAAGATGCCATCGGCATGCATTTTTCGTTATACTTACCTGCCATTGAACTTGATAGAGCCACAACAGTATTCAATCAGATATTGTTTGAAGGCAAATCAATCCACAACGAAAAGATGAAGACATTTGACAAGGATGGGAATCCGGTATACCTTATGGCAAACTTAGCCCCCATCAAGGATGATGAAGGAAACATTACCGGACTTTTTGGGATTTTGCGCAATATTACCGAAATGCACTTAATGGAGAAAAAGCTTAAAGAAAGTTCACGCAGGCTTGAAGAAAAAATAAAAGAGCAATTGCGTCAGGCTGAAGAGCTAAAACGGCTATCAACATTAAATGATGAAATTATTAACAATTCCCCAATTGGAATCTTCACCATTGACCCAACAGGCATTATCCTAACCGAAAATCCTGCACTGCGCCGCATCATTGGTTACGGGCCAGATGAAACACGAGTTGGAATGAATTTAACAGAAATGCCCGGTTTTAGTGTAAATTTAAAAAAATATTTAGATGAGATAGCTACTCAGAAAAAGCCTGTATATGTGAAAAATCTAACCTACCAGCCTTCTAGCCAGGACAGGGAGCTAACCCTTAATGTACGGGCCAACCCCATTCTGGACTTTGATAAAAAAGTAAAAAGCATTTTGATAATGATTGAAGATGCAACTGAACAGGCACAGATTCAAAAACGAATGCAGCGTGCTGAAAAACTTTCTGCAATGGGATTGCTTGCTGCTGGGGTTGCATATGAACTTAAAGTTCCCATTAACCTGTTAACTATCGACCTCAATTTTATTGAAAACAATATTCCAGAAACAAGCCCCGTTCATGATTACATTAAATCAATGAAGGATGAGCTTTCACGTATCAGCCAGATTACAGAACAACTGTTGAATTTAGGAAAACCAGGTGATGATGACGTTGAAACGTTTGAAGCACATAGACTTATTACCAGCCATCCAATTCAGATAACACTGAACCGGCTGCAAAAAAGCGGATTTATTATTAACACTGCGTATCCAAAAGAAAGCCCCAAAATCAAAGGCAGAAAAAACCAGCTTATACAGGCGTTATTGCATATTATAAGCAATGCTGAAGAAGCCATGCCCAATAAAGGGGAAATCCGTATTAATGTTGGCAGTGTACTAAAAGATGGCGAAAAATTTGCCAGTATTACAATTGAAGATACCGGTATTGGCATACCGCCTGAAAACCTTTCAAAGATATTTCAGCCATTTTTTACAACTAAAGGCCCAAAATCTACAGGCTTAGGACTAATGGTTACATACACAATTATTAATAATCATGGCGGAGCAATAGGGGTTAAAAGCGCCCCTGGTGAGGGTACTTCATTTAAAATATTACTTCCAGCTATTGACTAAAAGGGGGACTATATGAAATCGCAAAACCCTTCGCAACGAAATTACCTCAATGATGCCGAATCACTCCTTGATCAGGAAGGATATATTATAATAGCCCCTGATGAAGAAAAAAAGGATTTGCAGCCAGAAGAAAAGCAAGCGGTAAAAACCGTCCACGTTACCACCCAGCAGATGGAAAAGCTGCCAGGCAAAAAACCTGACATACTTCCCAAAGCGATTGAGGCTGAAGCAACCGATATTCCAAGCACCATACAGTATCTTAAGTGGCACATGGAACGTATTGCAAAAAATGTCATTGGCCGTGAGGAAATCATAAAGCAGGCAATGTATGCCATTCTAACACGTGAGCATATGCTTTTACTATCGCGAACAGGTATGGCAAAATCGTACCTGGCAAATTACATATTCAATACATTTGATAATGTACGAGTCTTTGCCTCACAGGCAAGCAAGGAGCAAACCCCTGACAATTACTTTGGCCCCTATAACATTGATGAATTTAAGAAAGGGCGCATCCGCCACAATATACACGGTTCAATCATTGAAGCAAATTTAGTTTTCTTAGATGAATTTTTTGATGCCAGTGATGTGGTGTTGCGTTCGCTGCTATCGGTACTGAATGAAAGAAAATTTATAAATGGCCCTGAACAGATTGATGTTGCCATACACACTGCAATAGCTACTGCCAACTATATGCGCATGAATGAAGTAACCGAAGCAATCTTAGACCGGTTTACGTATAAATCAATAATCCCTGAAGATGATAATGTGTATCAGCAATTGCTTATTGACCATACATACGCATTCAGCAGGGGTAAGGCGATAGAACCTGATAAGAAAATCCCATTTAACCAGATCATCTATCTTTCAGATATTGTCCGCAACAAGAGCAAAGAAGTTAAGATTGAGATACCCGATTTCATTTACTTCATGAAAAATGTCATAACCAACAAGTTTGTAAGCGATATGCGGAAATCCGATTATAAATTCTTTATAAGCCCGCGTAAACAGGCAAAATTGCAGGATTTCCTCAGAGCCAATGCACTTCTTAACAACCGTTTTGAGGTTACCATGGACGACCTCAAGGATATGTATCTGGCTTTGTGTACATTGAATAGTTTCATCTCGGTTAAAGCAAAAGACAAATCGGAAAAAGATGTATTTTTAGATGCATATCAGCAAACCATGGTACATTTCAACGCAACGGGTGCAATACAGCAAATTGAGTTTTTATTAAACCTGCGCCGTATTTTCCAGGAAATTATGGAAAATCCTGAAAAGAAAGAACGTCTGCTTGCTTCTTCATCAGGTATATTACGGGGCTTGCGCAACCTTTTAAAGAAATTGTTCCCGTCGCGTGCAAGTGACGATGAGATTACCCTTGAAACCTTGAAGCGCAGTTTAACTGAATTGCAGCCCGCAGTTGAAGAAGTCCGCGAGTTGAAAGAAGGCATAACAAAAGATTATTTTGCTATATTATAAATGCCATGTCACAGGTAATCACGACATTACAGACGCCTTCACGGCCCAGTCTTGATTTTTTTGAATACTGGGATTCGTTAGGCCTATTTGAAGAGCTATCGGTTATGCTTCCACCGGAATTCTTTGTTATTTTTGAAATAGCTCAGGTAGTGTTTACCCCTGAATTAATATCCGAAGCATTGAATGCAGTGGAAGATATATCACGCGAAGAAAAAATTGAAGCACCTAACCGTGATGAATCAATTTTAGTTAATCGTGTAGAGCGCATATCACCATTAAGTGACATTATGGTCATTGATAGATACAGAACCATCTATGATTTAAAGAAAGCCTTGCCACGTGAACTTGCCTGGGATGATGACATCTTTGACATAAAACTTTTTAAGCATGAACTGTTAGTACAAAAATTTTATGAAGAGAAGGCCGATACTTTTAAACCCATTTCAACATTGCAGGATGAAAGTGGCAGGCAGGCAAACCGTTTTGACCAAAAATTTTATCTTTTGTTAGACCGTTCTCGCTCCATGGAAATCAGGATGCGCTCATTTTTTTCCAAATGCCTGGTTGCAGAATTTTTACGACGTAAACTCAACAGCAATGCAAAGATTTTCTACAGGCCGTTTGATTCAAAACCCGGTGACCTTTTTAAGATTGAAAAAAAAGAAGATTTTCCTTTCCTGATTGAACGCGTATTGCTCACCACTACCGGTGGCACCAGTACCAATTTACAGCAGGCAGTTTTTCAAGCAATAGATGACATCCACTATGATAAAGATATGCTCAATGCTGAAATACTTGTAGTAACTGATGGCATTAGCAAGATTGATAAATATCTCATGAAAGAAAAATTAGGAGATATTAAATTAAACATCTTAAAGATTGGCCGTGATTTAGCTGAACCCGATTATTTTGAAATGAAAAAAACGTTTGATGCTAACAAAATAAAATTTGACCCCACAGCGCTTAATATAAAAGAAATTCAGCAAAAGATGGAAAAGTCACAGGATGGAGAGGAAGCCCTATCGCCCCTACAGAAACGGGCATACAGGTATATTTTGGAATACTCCGAAACCATGTTTAAGGACTTGAAAGAAATATCACACCGTTTTGTAGAAATACCTGATCTGGATCCAACATCACTGTATGAACTTACCGATGAAAAGCTAGATGCCATTGAAACTTCAGTTGATGCATTTACACGCATTGATTTCAATACAAAAACACTAGAAGAAAGGAAAAAGCTTTTTAAGCAGGCATATTTCTTGTCACAATATGTATCATTGTTGCTGGAAAACAAAAAAAATGCTGTAAATCCTATTCTGAAGCGATGTGCATATAAACTGCAGAAAATTACTCAAGATATTTTAGCTGATCCTTCATTATTACAGCTTGTGATGGAAACAGGAAAATTTTCTGATAAAGAAACTCTGAAACTTTCAAAAAAACAACTTAAGGAAAAGCTGAAAGAAATGAAGATGTCCCAGACACCACTTTCAACGGAAGAGATACGAAAAGCTCAGATGCTGCTTACTTCTGATTTAGGTGAGGGAAATATTGGTCAGTTCCTGAGAGTTCTTTTTATTAAGCTTTTACAATTCATTCAAAGCATAATGAAAAAATTAATAAACTTGATTCTGAAAAAAAAGTAAATCCCGCCGCCAAAGGCTCCATGCTGTACAATGCCATCTTTACAGCTTTTCCCTTCTATACCACTCTATTGTTTCTGCCCATATTTCAATATTAGTCTTTTGGGGAACCCAGTTTAGTTCTTCTTTAATTTTATTACAATCAAGAACAAAATTAGATAAAATAAACTGGACATGGTCTTTCCGTAAATAATGGATATTTAATGGCTTCAATAAAACTGATAGCACCCTGGTGAAAAAAGGAGTTATATGTTTAATCTGACAATCTAACTGTGCTATTTCCTTAACCTTAACCACCTGTTCAAGCTGGGTTGGGACATTATCAGAACCAATATTATAGATTTTGCCTTTAGAAATTTGCTTATTTTTTATAGCAAGTAACGCAGCAACCACATCATCAGGATGTACCAGCTGATACCGCGAATCACCATCACCTGCAATATAAAGCCTGTTGGAATCATCCATTGCCAGTGCCATATACAGAATAATTAAAATCATGGCATCGTCAACTCCAGGGCCTGTTATAATGGTTGGCCGTATAATTGTAATCGGCAATCCTTCTTCAGCAAATTGCAAACACAGCTTTTCAGCTTTAACCTTGTCCTTGCCATAAGCAGTATTGGGTTTTAGCGGATCATCCTCTTTTATGGGCATGGTATCAGGGTTGCCATACACTTTGCCACTGGACAAGAATACAAAATGATTAATTTTTTTATCTACAGCAACTTTTAAAAGGTTTTCAGTTCCTTTGATATTTACTTTTTTCATGAATCGGCGGCCATAATATGATGCATCTTCAACATCCATCAGGTGAAAAACAGTATCAACATCGTCCATGGCTTCTTCAATGCTATCAATATCCAAAAGATTGCTTTGATAGAATGTGGCAGCCTCTGGCAATTTTGAATCTTTCCACATATCAATTACTTTAACCTGTTGCCCATCCTGTAAAAGCTTTGCAATGAGTGTACGCCCTATTAAACTGTTACAACCCGTTACCAGAACCATGCTGCCCTCCATATCATAGACTATATGGCCAATCATACTATAGTAGTGTTTTTTTTAGTCAAGCGCAAAATAACAATTCATGGTGGCTTCTTTAATCAAATTCGGCAGTACATAGCAGCGTTGCAATATTAGAACAGTCATCCAGGTTTATTTGCTTTTCCTGAATAATTCGTTGTATGGTAAATATAAAATCCATTTTTGGGATATTCCAGTACTGTAGTATATTGTGAACACTTGCGGGAGGCAGTACGTTAAAAATTGAAATAATATTAGTAATATCTTCACCTGAAAGATGATTAAACTCTCTATGCGTCAACCTATAAAACAAACTCTCAATGGCTTCAACAGAACGCAGGTATAAGATATGATTTTCAGGTATGGCATGTAAGACTGTATTCATTAAAGATAAAACTTCAGTAACATTATTGGCAAATATTTCAGCCGTACGGATGTATAAAAATAAAATATACATATTATGCTGTGGATTGGAATAATCATAATGTTGTATATCACAGGAAGATGCTACAGTAACCATAGCATCATAATCACTATCACCTTTATATAGTTTTTTCCAGTTAGCAAATTTTTTTCTAAATAACGCCAATCCAACAATAGCACTTATGGCAATATCACAATCCGATGATAATGCAATATCATAAAAAAAAGGAATTAACGACTCATCTGGCATTGTAAGCAGTGCTGTGGTTATGGGGTACTGTAAAGACTTCTGTTCATGAAACTCATTAATGCATCTGTCACGAAGACTAATTATAGAATGCCTTAGTATTATAAGCACATCATCATGGATTAAATTATTTATAAGCAAAAACTGTTCATAATACTGCAATCCTTTCATGAAGGCTAGATAGGTTTCAGCTTTCCTGTATAGCATATCTAAAATATATCTGTCGCTATTATGAGGAAATTCCTGAATTTCATATGCCAATTGATCAAAAAAGTGGAATAGCGCCGTGGTAATTAGCGTATCATAGTTAAACCATGAAAGAATTTTATCCCTGTTATTATACAATAACCGTAATGCATTAATTTGTGTATCTGTATTATGGAACTGATCAATCAAATGATGGTAACTGTACTGTTTATCATGCACATTATGCATAGTCAGACACTATCCCATGTGGTTTCCTGGCAATTGGAACCATAATGAAGCAGCGTTATGTCGTGTCTACTATTTTTTTAATTTAATATGTTCTGAATAATGCTTTCAGTACACCTAAAATGACAACATTATCTGTTGATATGGGGCTGTATTTTTCGTTAGCGGGTAAAAGCTGTACTTTGCGCTCTGTTTTTTTAAATATTTTCAGTGTTGCTTCATTATCAATGAGTGCTGCCACTATTTGGCCATTATTAGCATTTAGTTGCTGCCTGATAATGGCAATATCTCCATCAAAAATGCCAGCACCTGTCATTGAGTCACCCTTAACTTTAAGACCAAATAAGGTGCCTTCAGGGAAAAAAACTGAAGGAAGCTGAATATAGCTTTCAATGTTTTCCTGTGCTAATATGGGTACACCTGCAGCAATAGTCCCAACCAGTGGGATGGAACGTACATCAGCATAGACATCCTCTTTATCTATTAATAGCTCAATAGCACGCGACTTGCCTGCTTCACATCGTAGATAGCCTTTTTTTTCTATTGCTTTTAAATGGTCATAGGCGCCTTTTACCGTAATCGAAAATTGATTGCCTATTTCACGTACTGTTGGAGGAAAACCCGTTTTTTTTATGGTTTGTTTTATAAAGGAAAATATTGCCTGTTGTTTTTTTGTTAAAGGTTTTACCATGATACCATCCACCCTTTTTGAGTTAATATATACTAATGTATAGTTATTGTCAATTATTTTTTAACCAAATCTTTTGCTGCCCTATCATCGTGATATTTTTAAAGGAATGCAATGCAGGCAATAATGCTAATGGCAATGTATACGTATTTATCATTGATTGTACATAAATAGTTTTTTTTGCAAGCACATTTTATTTCATGAACTATCGCTAAAAAAATTTTTTACTTTTTATTAACATTACATACAACTTGTTTTTTTGTATGTTTATTATAAAATAATTGATTTATTAAAAAACATATTGCATTGCAGCGTAAAGGTATATACTTTTACCACTTTTTTAAAATATTACATTATTTACCATGTTAACATTAGAAGAATCATACTCATTACTGCAAGTTTCAAAAAATGCAAGTGACGCCGAAATAGCAAAAGCATTCAAAAAACTTGCATTACTGTATCATCCAGACAAAAACCCACACCGTATTGAATGGGCTAACAAAGCTATGGCAACAATAAATGTTGCATACAATACCATCATGGCCCATCGTTTCAAAGATAAATCAACAGTTAATGAAAAAATTACTCCTCAGAAAAAAGAACCAAAATTCAAAAAAGAAGATATACTGCGTGAAGACCTTTTAACACAGTATTTTATACAATACCGTGAAAAAGCAAAAGATGTACTGTATCAATACTTCCAGTATAATCTTTACAATTTGGCACGCAGGGATATGCCGGCTAATGCTGATATATTTAAAAAAATTGTTACACAGCTGCGCCGTAGTTACCATGGAATAGATAATCTGTGTGAATATACTAATGACGAGGAATTTTTACAACATTTCAATACTTTTAAAGAATTGCTTTTCACATTTTATAAATCATCAGAATGTCTCAATATTATTGACTCATATGCAAACATACTTGATGTTGAGGCATTTAGAATCTACCGGCAGGGTGATGATTACCTTCTGCGTTCTCAAAAGGAAATATTTTATGAACGGCACAACAGGGGGTTTTTTAAAAAAGAACAGGCAATAACTGATCTGGTTAAAGCAATACAGCTTTTGCAGTTAACATTAGCCCGCTTCCCGCAATCATCATGGGTGGTTGAATCGCAGATAAAACTTGAACATGCGCTTAGTATTGAAAAATATTTAAAATTATTTTTTGAGTGATAGCTATGGACATTATATCTACATTGGGAATTGCAGTAGCACTTGCAATGGATGCATTTTCAGTTTCTATCGCTTCAGGATTATACATCTACAAGCCCTATTATAAATACTATTTTAGAATTGCGTTCCATTTTGGGTTATTCCAGTTTGCAATGCCAATCATTGGCTACTTTGGTGGAGTGGCCATAGAACCTATCATTAAAAATTTTGACCACTGGATTGCCTTTGCCCTGCTTGCATTCATTGGCATGCGCATGATAATAGCCTCTTTCAGTAAAGAAGAAGCTTCATTTAAGGGTGACCCGTCAAAAGGCTTTACCCTGGTTCTTTTAGCAATTGCAACAAGTATTGATGCTTTGGCCGTGGGATTGAGTTTTGGTGTGCTTCACAAACCCATTATTATACCAAGTATTATCATTGGCATAACCTGCGCATTATTTTCAACCTTAGGAGTTTTTCTGGGACGCAAAGCAAGCGATATTATTGGCAAACGCGCTGAACTTATTGGCGGTTGCATACTCATAATCATAGGAGTAAGAATACTGCTGTCACACATGCAATAATCTGTTCACGTACCTACCCATAATTTCCGATAAACATACTGCAATGCTTTTTTTGGGCGATAGTTCATGTTAACAGCCTGTATATGATGATTAAACAACACAAACTACCATCATGAAGATACAAACATATATAATGACCATATTGCTACTATTAGTAGCTGTACAAACTGGTGCGGAAGATTACCAGTATCAATACTTCCAGAAAGAAAAAGAGGAGTTTGTCCCTTTTTCAGATTATATACCTAAAGTGCGCATGCATTATAAGGTTGTCCCTCATTATGTGGAAGATTTTTACGAACTGTATGGCATGAAACTATACTATGATGAAAACTCTCTCAGGAAAAATATTGATCGCCTGAAAATAGCACTTACCTGTAAATTCAGGCATCCATCACAAGCCTTAGTTAAAATTCAAACTGAAGACGAATACTACAAATACCGCAATTTGATGTTTATGCACATCAACATGCTGATACTCCGCAACTATCTCAAAATTGCTACACGCTACGATAAGCAGCACATATACTTCTACGATGCAGATTATGCAAAGGACATTCAGGAAAGCCTGAAAATTGCTGAACAAATGTATAAAGAAGCTTTGCCATACTGGTATGAAGCCAAAAAATATGCTGACACCGCAAGTACTGTGAAAATTACAACCAATTTAGGATTTATTGAAACAGAACGTGTAAAGATAATCCGTGGTGAAGTTGATTTTGAAAAAATAATTAATGACCACATAACACGCATTAAAAAAAAGCAAAATAGTATTGACGCATTACTTGCCTCATACCAAAAGTAATCTTATGGAAGTAATTGAAGCAATAAAATCCCGACGCTCAATACGCCATTATACATCACAGCCAGTCTCTGGTGATAGTATTGCCCTCATTATAGAAGCAGGAATATGGGCGCCATCAGGCCTTAACAATCAGCCATGGCGTTTTGTCATTGTCCAATCAAAGGAAAAAAAAGAAGAGTTGTCGCAATGCACATCGTATGCACGGATTATCAAAGAATCACAGGTGTGTATATGCGTTTTTTATCATATTCCATCAGGCTATAACCGCGATAAAGATATATTAGGGATTGGTGCATGTATCCAGAATATGCTACTGGCTGCTCACAGCCAAGGATTGGGTGCAGTGTGGCTTGGTGAAATACTCAATAAAAAGCAAAATGTAAATGAATTGTGTGGGCTTTCAAACGATTATGAACTTATGGCAGTCATAGCATTGGGCTATCCCAACGAAAAAGGCAATTCCACACGCCATCCATTAGAACATTTCATCATCAAAACGCTTTAACAATTATTAGGGCGTAGCTGGTTTGTAACTTTGTGTATCTAAACAAGCTGCTTAAAAAATAGGACTATGTTTACTTTAGCCATTTATTAATACTGTTTATTTTATCAATAGCGTCATCAACCCATTCATTATAAGGATATTCTTTTATAATCTTTGTAAACAGCGCTTTTGCTTCTTTAAGCTGGTTTATGAGATAGTCTTTATTACCGGTAAGTCCTGTTCCATCAGTATAATACTGATAAAATGCCTTTTGTAAAATAGTAAAAGCTGTTTTATAAACAGCATAAACGCCATCCTTTGCATTACTACTTGTGAGTTCATTCTGTTTGTTTAAAGTAACCGCATGCTGCTTGAGATAATCATACGCAGCATTAATAAGCTGCATTTTTTGCAATGCATCAGTATCACTGCTGATATCGGGATGATACAACATTGCTAACGTTCGGTAGGCATCTGAAAGCTCTTCAAGCGTAAATGTACTCTTTAATCCAAATATTGTTATATATTTTTTGAATAAATCCACTGTTAATTCCTAAATGTATTTTGATGTACAAAAAAACAATTAATGTACACACCCGCCGCCTTCGGCGGCGGGTGTGTACAAGTATTTATAATAAATTATTTTTTAGGAATAAATATTTAAATAAATCCATACAATTACATTATGGTTAATTATGGTTATACCGTGTCCAAAGTTAA